>WNGI01000018.1_pt1 | contig 108828 bp, 97 predicted proteins | sample 5400621 | NCBI WGS metagenome assembly WNGI01 (sample SAMN13153374, study PRJNA577476) | soil metagenome | isolation source: 20 cm soil or saprolite under Garry oak tree replicate 1 | place: USA:California | collected 2016-06-15 | reverse complement strand
ATTCGGTTGGGCGAGTTGGGCAATTCACGGCCTTTTCAAAAAGCTAACTGATTGTGGCGACGCGTCTTAGCTTTAGTGATTCCCCGTTCGCAATGAGGAGGTCGCCGGTTCGATCCCGGTCTCGTCCACCAAACTACTTGCTTTGCGAAAGCCGGATGCTCCATCCGGCTTTCGACTTGGGTGGATACAATGAAGGAAATCTCGGTACCTAACGTTCGGAACGCTGATTGACCACGACGGCGATTTGAAACTCGTGTTGGAAGGCGAGGTCTTCCGCCCCGGGGATGAACTGCGCGGGGTGAGGCCGGAAGTCATGATTGCGGAACCGCAGAAGCCGGGAGCAGATCGCGCGGTGAGACGCTGGAACGACCATACCGATGCAGATGTGAAACCTTTGCCGAGGCTTTGGTGAATTACGAGCAACCGTGGGAGGACCAAACAGGATTCGAGGACTGGGAAGACGAATCGGAGCCTACCGTAGCCACGGAAATAGGTCCGGCATAATCTCTTGCCCGCGTTTTCGAATTTGCGCCTTCCAACCTTCGTTTTCAAATTCGAGTTCAACATCTCCTTTTGCGCGGTTCCACAATTCCTCCGCGATTGCATTGTTCTCGCTAGGTGTCTTTCTCTCTTTGTATGCGCCAGCGCAAGCCGCGTTCCATCTACGTCTGTCATCTTTTTCACCTCTGAATCGAGAAGTCGTGGCTTTCGCGCAGGCTACGCCGCCTGCCGCCAATGCCTTCGCTGTTTTGAGAAGCCAAACAGATTCGGGGTCCTCAGGAAAAGGTTCCCACGAGCGAAGTTGAACTGCGGCCAGTTGCCTCTTAAATGGTCTGTTGGTGTTGTCCTTGCGGAAGAGAACAACGGGAGGCTCGAAATCCAAAATCACTTTTCCCGACAAATGGAAGTAATGCTCATGCGCTGCCTCATGAACAGCAAGAATATCTAATCCCACTTCGTCTAAGTCATCCAACAGCATGTCTCTTTCGCGCTCATAGCGACCGTCCGTGTCCCTTACATATTGAGAAACCTTCCTGCCAACCACTTTCTCAATCTTAGGGTCAACTCGCCGCGTCATTTCGTAGCCCTCAACGCTGCCTTGATGCCCTAGTCTAATCCAGCGCAGTAGCCCTGCTATAATTTTCGGGATGCTAGTTTTTGCCTTCGACGCAAGTGGTGATGACGCAAGGCCGCACTTAACGGTGGCGGGGTTCGTGTCTAGTGCAGCGGATTGGGAGAAGTTTACTGTCGCGTGGTCAAATCGCTTGAAGCAGGATGAGATTGAATATTTTCATGCGGCGGACTTGGACAATTTTTGGGGGCCGTTCAGGCATTGGCAGGACAGACCAGACCGCAAAACGCTACGCGAGAATCTGTGTGCAGATTTAATGAGCATCTTGAAGGCGCACGTTTATCAGAAATTTGGTAGCACCGTCATTAACGACGCCTTCCTGAAAATGGATGAAAAACTGCGCGAAGGATTCGCACTGTGTGCTTACAGCTTGGCTGGACGCACTTGCGAGAAACAGATTCGGGAATACGTCGCTTCGCACTTCGCAAGAGAAACTGAATTTGCCGTGATCTTCGAGGCGGGAGACAAGGGCAAAGGTAAGTTACAAAAAAGAATTTCCGAGGACAGTGGTCTGCAAGTGACTTTCCTGCCGAAGAAAGACTTCGTTCCGTTGCAGGCAGCGGATTGGCTTGCTTATGAAGCGAATAAGATGGCTGCGAAATTTGGCGAAGGGACTTTGCAGTCTGAGTCTCAGCTACGCTGGCCGATGCGGGAATTCTGACAATATCCTCCGGGTCCGCTTGGTGTTTATACGCCTGAGGACATCAAAGAAGTGGAAAAGAAGGTGGAGGCAGCGAAGCAGACGTGATCTTTTACGCGGTAAGCCATTGGGCGGATTCGTTCAGCATTGTTACTGCGTTTTGATGCTCTGCGGGATAGTCCAAGAAAGCTGTGGTAAGCAAAGCCGTTAGAAACGCAATCGTCATCGTCTCGCGCACCAAGCTACGGACTTCATCTTCTGTGTAGCTCGAAACGATGTCTGAGCCGCTTGCCTGTCTGACCAGTTGTTCCTTGCCGCCGTGAGTGAACCCGTGCAAGCCCTGAATCTTGGTTTGAAGCCACGGACCAACTTTACCCTGCAATCCGATCTTTTCGTAAATCTGCTTCCACACGAGTTCAAACTCTGTTTTGTACGCCCCTTTCCAAAGTGCCCCGGCCTGCTTGTCTGTTCCGTTCATAGCAACGAACAATCGAAGAAACGCTTCTTCGAGTGGGCGCATTAGAGCGAAGGCTGGAGCGGGGAACCCATTTCGGAGCAAAAGCAGCATGCCCTGATGATGCTCGAAGATGAGCGACCAATGGAGCAGAACAAGGCCATCTCGATTCGTCTTGATGACATGCTGCGTGTCGTTACTCAGAAGAAGTTGCAGGCGTTCGCTCACACTATTCGCCGCCGTGATTAGTTCAATCGTGCTTGCGATGGGTTTTGTTACTGGGGTCGCCATGCGATGTCCTCTTTCCAGTTTTCCGTAAGGAACTAATTCATTCCGAAACGACGCCCAGTTCTAACTTTTGGGTCGCCCACTACAATATCGGCTGCGTCCGCGAAATCATTTCGTGAGGCAATGACAAATCGTTCGGCGTTGATAATTTGAAGCGAGTTGTGAAATCTCACGTTCTCCGGTTGCAGTTTCATGCTCAAGCCGAAGTCGCGAGCACGCAAATAGCAAAACGCTTCTTCAAGAAATAGCCCGCCATGAGACCTATAGTTCTGCTGCATTGCCTCAAACGCTGCGCCAATCGTGGGGCATGTGTACGCTAGGGACAATTCGCTGCTAATCGGCAAATGAATTTCAATTCCCGGAACTGCCAATCCAATTGTGCCGCGCAACCCGTCGCCCGGATTGATTGTGTTGGTCATCGCTACAGGGTCATCAGAACAACAGAATGGCGCGTTGCGATCTGTCTCGTACAGAATCAGATTTTTGTTTAGCAAATGCGGCAGAAAATCCTGCGTAAACTCGCGAATAGTTTGTAAGTAGTGCTCTCGCTGTTTTTCAGGCTGACCTTCTTCCTCCCACTTCTCAGGAAATTGCCCCGTCATCTCGTGAACCCTTGCGGCCACGGTCTCCTCAAGATTCCGCATCTTTTCTTGCATGCCGCGAGTACGCAGGAATTGAAGTACGACAAATCCCGCAAGCAAACCACGGTCTTGACCGGAAAGCCGTGACACAGAACGCCTCTGGCGTATACTGTCGATAATCGGGAACGTCATATCATCCGCGCGGGTCATCACGTCATCAATCGTCGCGTTTTCTCCCAAATCGTAATAGCCGCGCTCCGCAGCGATATTGCGAACGGTTGTTATGAATGCTTTGTCGGTTCGTTTGTCGAAGGCCCACACCTGTTCAGACCCGGGCTCTATTTCAAAACCCCGGAGCAACATTTGCGGGACATAGTGCTGGTTCGTGTTGATAGAGGTTGCAGACATTGCAAACGTCCTAGTGATTTTCGAACTTGCTGTCGTGGTAGAAAATCTTCCAAATCGGCATGCCGCCACCGACGAGTGCAGGGCGGAAACGTTCAACAATTTCAACGGGTCGTTCCGCCAAGGGAATTTCCGAGATGGAAACTCCCTGCGGCATTTGAGTTTGCAGTGCATGCACAATCACGTCTTCGACGAAGCAGTTGAGGCGGTCGGACACGTGAGCCACAAATTCTGTAACAGGTTGGCCGTCAACCATCGGCTCGATAGCCTTGACCGTGGTTCCATTCGTCTCGTGTTTTACCTTCGGCAGAACCCATGTTCCGTGTTCCAGACCAGTCCGGCAGTTGGTTAACCGTTCCGACCATTGCGAGCGCGTTTTGGTGACGTAATCCGCCAAGTCGGGATTAGCCAATTTCAGTTTCGCGGCCCCGTTGTTGAAAGCGTTTTGCTTTTGATACAGAAAGCCGATGTCGGTTTTCAAAACGCGGAGAACCGCCTGCGTTCTATCCTTCATCACCCGGCTCGTGGTACTGATTACTTCGTCGGTCAGTTTTCGAAGTTCGCGGTCGATGCTTCCGTCGATGTAAGTCACTCCGCGCTCGACTCTCGCAATTTCACCGGATGCGATCTTCCGCTCATGCTCTTTGTAGAGTTTGATCGCATCAGCGGCGGCAGTCCTTACCGTTTCGACTCCCGTGATTACCGCTTCGAATGCAACATCGAACTCATCCCGGCGCTGTTGGTCAAAAATAGCTTGGTCGCGCATGTGACAAATCCCCAGCCACATCCGGGCCATAAACGGCGAACTTGTCCCTTCGTCTGCGCGTTTTTCGACCGTCCATTTCGGAATCTGGTCCGGCTTCACGTACATGTTTCGAGATTGCCTCGCGGTGCGGTTAGCCATCTCAATGAACTGTGCCCGCGAGAGCGGAATGACGCCTGAATACTGTTGTCCCTCCCATCGAATGATGGGTTGACTCATGGCCTCTCGCCCAGCGAAAACGAGGAACGCTTCAACGGGCAATTTTCCGATTACACGAACTACGCCCCCATCCTGCCAAGGCAAGTACTGAACTCGCGCTAGTTCATTCCCGTCGCCATCTTCAACTCGAAACCCAAGTGGAAACAGGAAAAACTGATTGAAGCGAAGTTCTTGCGGCACCGGAACCAGTAAGCCCTTCAAATTTACTTGGTAAGGAGCGATGTTCATTCCGGTTTGCGGCGCTCCTTCCAGCAATTCCTTGTACGGCGGTAGATTTGTGCCGGGAGAAAAGAAATAAAGATAAGGAAAAAGCAGGGAGCACATCCGGTTCAGTGAAAACTCCGTGTGCGGTCGAGCAAAAATATGCACGTACATCGGCGCGAGCATGATGCCGTCACGTGCAGGAGGCAGAAAATCACCGAGAGGTTTATGTGGGAATTGGCACGCATAGCTGACAGTTCCACGCGACAGAACGACAACCACGTCAACCCAATGATGGTGCGAATGCGTCTTATTCAGTTGTTCCAGTTCTTCCCCGATCTTTTCCAGTGGTACACCCGAATCCACGGCAAAGATGATGCCCATCGTAACGTCAGCCACTGGCGTCTTTGATTCCGTCTTTGGAATAGGAGTCTTCGCCAGCTTCTTAACCTCTGCGATTTTCTCGTAGGCCGCGCGGAGTTTTTCCAGACTCAAAGTCTGGTGAACATCAATCGCGCACGCCAACGCATCGGCAGGCACTTTCTCAAGGTCTTGCGCCGATGTGTAAATCAACGAATCAAGGTGCGCTGATTCCGCGCCCGCAGTATCAACAGCAATTCCCGGAGTCGCGCGGAAGGGCCACGGCAAGTATCGGTTCAGAAACGAGTTCAGCAATGAGCGGAGATTCGAACCGGGTAACCGAGAGTCCGCGATTATTTGTGCTGCGGCTGATCGAATCTCTGCGGAGACGGAGCCTGTGCCGAATCCCCACGATTTTTTGGCTTGTTGTGCTGCACTTGCTGCGTTCGTCTGTTCCGACATCGCACTGCATCCTTTTCCGCTGGTAAAAAAGAAACTTCCCAGTTACTTCATTTTACCACACCACTGCCAGACCGAAAGTGATGCGAAACTCGTGGGCCGAGGCACTTGAATGGCTTTGGACTTATGGACAAGAAGAAGCAAGCGGTAGCTCCCCGTTGTTCCTACTCGCGGCAGGGGTGGGAACACGATTGCATCTCCGATGCGTGATAGTATCCACGGCGTGAAATCGGTTTGAGAGTTCCAATGAGAGTCTTCATACTTTCTGTAGATCACGGAGAACAACTGCTTCCAACGGAGGCCGACAATCCTCATGTGGTTGAAGGAAAAACTAGGCTTACGCAGCGCGTACAAGAGATCATCGAAGAGCGGGATATAGACCTAATTTGTGAAGAATCGGACCCAAACCAAACATCCATCGCTCAAGAAGAGGCAGCACACCGCGATCCCGAAATACCGTGGAAAAATATCGTCATGACCCAACAGGAAAGACCCAAGCCGGTATTGCTGAAGCTTTAGCAAACCGCCCGTCTCACCCAGTGGAAATCGATGGAGTGTTTCGAAGCGTCGAACACAGAATTCCAGAGGATCACATCCGCGAAGAGTTTTTCAAGGATGAGATCATCCAGGAAGCCGAATCCAAGGGAGCAGAAAGTGCGCTTGTTCTTTGCGGAGATATGCATACTCAAGCGTTAGAAGCTAAGTTAGAAGAAGCGGAGCATGAAGTCGAGATAGATCGAAGTCTGACACCAATTCAACTTTGGGAATAGACATTTTCATCGGAATCGCTCATGCATGCTGACTGTCGGCTGCTCCATTAAAAGCAAGAGTCTGAACTTTAAGAACATTAAGTTTCCGAATTCTTGTTGTAATCGGCTGGAACTACGCGGCTTACTGTAAAGTTCGGGACCAGGAGGTCGAGCATCTATAATCCAGCGTTGATTCATGAGGATGTTCTACTACCCGTAGTTCAGCCCGGATAAAAACAAACTTCTAGGGGAGCGGATCGTGGTATCGTCCACGGCATGGGCGCAGCTCTTCCCCTGTCATTCGCCAAAACTCCGGCCGACCAGCTTCGCTGCTGTAACATTGTTACGCCGATGATTTTGGCGGGGGACCGGGTAATTTCAGTCTTCAGTCCAAGTCCCGTCGGATTCGAAGCAGCAGTCGCCGAGTTAAGGGCCCGATCCGCCAGTGGCTTTGGCTTTGCGCCCATGATCACCAGCCAAAGCATGAACACCACTTCCCCAAACTGCAGCGGACTCATCCATCGCGAGACGATCGCTTCGTACTGCGGCAGCACTAACGACGTAAAACTGTTTAGCGGATAGGCGAAGCAATTCACCATCAGCACGACCCCCAGGATGCGCGGAAGAAAGCTCGACTGGTAGACCAGCCGCCCGAGTGGAAACAGCCAAAGACCCCAAAATATTCCGGCTACATCAAATCCGTGCCCACGCAGATTGAGGAACAGCATAGCCAGCGCATCGCGCTGAGGCTTGTCAAATAGCGACAGGAAGTCAGCTCCGCGCACGAGGATGAGGGCGGCGATTCCGTTCAGCTCATTCAGTAACGCTATCGGGATTGAGACCAGAATCAAAGTCACCATGACCAAGGCGTGCCGCCGGTTGACGCCCTTGAGCACGTCGTACAGAGCTAGAGCCACAAAGCTAAACAGGGCTTGGCAGATCAGGTCGGCGGCGATGCCCAGACGAAACAGCGTCTCGGAGACCACGATGTTGTGCGCGGTTGCCGTAGCGTTTCCCCGGACGATCAGCTTGCTGGGAACATAAACGAGGGCGAAGACGCCCGGGATTGACGCGAGTATATACAGCAAACCTGCGAATCTGCCTGCGTTCCTGGTGAAACTCATGTGTCCTCCCCGTGCGAGTCTAACCCGAGGTACGGCGGAGGCTGTCGAAAAGTTTGCCACAGAGCAAAGGCGAGTCATATAGGGCAGCCCGGTAAACGGCTTCAACGCGCCCCCCAACGCCGGAATTGGCAAAAACCCCATTTGACTCTCTTCAGTTCGAGAGTTGCCGCCCATGCACAGCGATGGAATTAGCTCGTTGCAACTACTGGCGCAACCAACGATTCAGGACAGGAAACGGCATCTCTCTTCGGCCCGAGCAATCCGGAAATAATCTCTTGGACAGCAAACGATAGACAGGCTGTGAAGATGTGCCGTAAGTGAGCCGTATGCTTCGAGCCGCTATGCCCTTTTACGAGTTTTTTCGCTACCTCGTAAAAGTGCTTCCGTGCGGGCGACGTTGGTCTCTCGACCTGTGCCCTAACGTGCCGCAGAACTCCGAGCAAAGAGGTGTTTGGCTAATTCAGGCCGACACGGTGGATTAAATCCTTAAAACGGGGGTCGTCGCGTATGGGATCATAGAAGGGGTGCACTTTCAGGAATTGCAGCGAGTTATTCTGCTCCTTGTAGGCCTCCTCAAGCCACACAAATGCTTCCTCGTAGTCACCGAGGCCCAGGTACGCGTGAACGAAGATGCCGGTCGGAACATAGCCCTTCTTGCCGCGTTGTTTCAATTCATCAAGGAGGCGAAGCGCATCAGCGCGTCGGCCGGCGTGGGCATACGCCCTTACCAGCGGACCGATGACGGCTGCACTCCGGTCGGAAGCAGAAAACGCTTTTTCCAGCACGGGGATCGCCTCCTCAGGGTGATCCTTGGCCATGAGCACAAACCCCAGATACCAGAGGCTTGTGGCATCGTCTGGCCGTAAGGCGAGAGCGCTGCGCAACTCTTGGATAGCGTCATCGTAGTGATGAGCGTAGAAGAGAAGCGCACCGGGCCGATAGCCGCTGGTCGCAAGCGGATCCAACTCCCGGGCCCGCCGGGACCAGGCAACTGCCTCCTCCATGCGCCCTTGGCAGACCAGCCAGAATGCAAATGAGAGGTGCGTAGCTGCGTCGTTCGGTTTCAGCTCAAGGGCCCGCTTGTATTCCGCCTCGGCTTCGCTCCACCGGAACAGTTGCTGATACAGGTCTGCCAGCCGGGCGTGCACTTCGGCAAGCTCCGGGTCCAGTTCCAGCGCCTTCTGAGCTGCGCTGAGCACTTTTGGACGTGTTTCGGTGTTCGGAGCGCCGATAAAACCTGAGCCGAGCCATCTGTACGCATTTGCCAAGCCAAGGTAAGCCGGCGCAAAGGTTGAGTCCTTCTTTATCGCCTCTTCGAAATACCGAATACTCTCCTCGGCGTCAGCTCTGTTGTTGCTTTTCTCCAAGGCAAACCGGCCTTTAAGATAGCTCTCGTAAACTTCAGGCGAGACGGAGCGCGCTGCGGTGAGCCTGTCATGTTCCTTCCCGGTGACCGTTACCTCGACTTTTCGCGTGATCGATTGCGCCACGTCGCTCTCCAGCGCCAGGACATCCCGCAATTCGCGATCGTAGGACTCGGACCAGAAGTGCTCATCGCTTGTGCCGCGTATCAATTGGGCGTGAATGCGAATTCGATTGCCTTCGCGCATTACTGAGCCTTCGACAAGGGCATCCACGCTCAGCGTTCTGGCGATCTCAGGCGCCGAGAGCTTGGTATCTTTGAACTGCATTACTGATGTCCGCGAGCTGACCCGCAGATCGCGAATCTGCGACAAGCGCCCGATCAGCTCCTCGGTCATTCCGTCAGCCAGGTATTCCTGCGTCGGGTCACCAGAGAGATTTTTCAAAGGCAACACTGCCAGGGACCTGACGGCCGGTGTGCTCGTGCGTTTGGCACCGCCACGACCCAGCACCAGCACGATGGTGATGATTGCTGCCGCCGCTATGATCCCGAGCAGCACTATCAGGCGCGTAGAAACGACTTTCTTTTTAATGGCTGGAACTGCGGATTCCGCAATCCCTTGTGCTTGCGATGGAACTGGCCGCTCCTTTTGCGGGATTTCTGACGAGGCATTGACAAAACCAGAACCGCGGTCCGAGGTGACCGGAGCCACAAACCGGTATCCGCGACGGGGTAGAGTTTCCACATAGCGCGGACTGTCCGCGGAGTCACCCAAGGCTTCGCGCAGGCGATTGATGGCTGCATTGACACTGTTGTTAACGTCCACAAAGGTATCTCTGGGCCAAAGCTTCTGCCGGAGCTGCTCGCGGGTGACAATCTCACCAGCGTGCTCGAGAAGAACTACGAGCACCTGAAACGGCTGATCCTGAAGTTTGATCTGCATGCCCTGCTTGCGCAGCTCGCGGGCCTGCAAGTCGGCCTCGAAAGCGCCAAAACGCAACACGCGCGCTGCTGCCGGTGAATGCACGTCGAGGCCCCTTTTTCTTTTGTGCGGGGTAGTTTATCGCAATTAAGAAGTCAAAGCGCAAGTAATCCCTGTCCGCAAGCGTATGGCGGCAAAAGGACTTGATACGTAAGAAACATTCAATCTGCGAACTATGGACATACGCGGCCCTCGAAGCGCAAAGTCGCAACCGATGCTCGCCATTAACTCGGCGAGTTCCCGGAGACGACGGGCAATCGGCAACCACAATTGCCAAAAAACTCGTGCCGGGCATGGAGGATTTTATGAAAACCAGTTGCGAGACCAGAATGGGGGGTTCCCAAAACTGGCCATGGCGTGTCCTTGGGCTATTCGCGCTTTTACTCATGCTGAATGCACCCTTGTCGGCGCAGGATGCGGTTACTGAGTGGAATCTCAACGCGGAGAAGGCGATCCTTGCCAGCCCAACGGTGAGCGGAAGCGGGGCGGCCGCGGCACGCGTGTATGTGCTGATGCACGTCGCCATCTTCGATGCCGTCAATGGCATTGGGCGGCGCTACACGCCCTACCATGTGGACGCCACGGCGCCACGCGGAGCTTCGCGCCGGGCGGCGGCGATCGCAGCCGCTTACAACACTTTGTTGGCTCTTTTCCCTTCGCAAAAACCCACACTGGACGCCGAGTTGTTATCCTCGCTGGCTTCGTTGTCGGCTGATGATGAAGATCCCGAAGACAGCCAGTCGATTGATCGCGGGTTTGCCTGGGGGCAGCAGGTAGCCAGCGACATTCAGGGCTGGCGCAGCAGCGACGGATTCAACACAGTGTTGCCTCCGGTTATCGGTGGGCTGGCGCCAGGACAATGGCGGCCCACCCCGCCCGCCTTCCAGTCCATGGCTACGCCGCAGTTGGCAACCATGATGCCCTTCGCGATCGCGTCACCGTCACAGTTCCGTCCGGCCGGACCTTCCGCCTTGAACAGCGCGCAATATGCGGCCGATTTTAACGAAACCAAGACTCTGGGAAGCGCCACCAGCTCAAGCAGAACGGCGGAACAGACGCTCATCGCGAATTATTGGGCCGGAAACTCTTCCATCTCCTGGAATCGGGTGGCCTCATCGTTGGCGATTGCCCATCACACCACACTGTCAGAAAACGCTCGGCTATTTGCGTTGATGAATCTTGCTCTCGGTGATGCGACCGTCGCCGGATGGGACTCCAAACTCCACTTTATGTCGTGGCGGCCGGTTACTGCCATTCCCCTTGCGGACAGACTGAACCCGGACACTATGGCAGATCCTAACTGGCGGCCTCTGTTGGTTACTCCCCGGCATCCCGAATATGTTTCCGCGCACGCGATTTTCAGTTCTGCTTCAGCGGGCGTGCTGGCGGCCTACTTTGGTGATGACACCACCTTTTCCCTCGAATCCGTGAGCCTGCCGGGCGTATTCAGAACTTACAACAGCTTCTCTTCTGCGCTCGACGAGATCACACTGGCCCGAATTTACGCCGGCTTTCACTTCCGCTCGGCCTGCGTAGATGGCAGGAGCATGGGAACAGCTATCGCACAGTATGTCTTGGAGAATGTGGCTCAACCGAACCACGGGGAGCGACGGGGCCAGGTAAGTCATGATCATCCGGAGGGCGGGAGCCCGAGTATCGAAAACGCCGGCCCCGATAATTGACACGCAGCTTGGAGGTTGCGAACCCAAACAGTTTTGGGAGAGGAGAAAGAGATGATGAAGAGAGTACTTTCTGCAGCCGCTGCCCGAGTCACAATCATTGCGACAATCGTTGCGGCAGTCGCATGGGCAACAAGCTTGGCCGGAGGGAACAAGAAGGAAATTGTCGCGCTAACCGCGGACGAGATGCGGTGGGTTACGCCGCCGTACTACCATGACGGCAGACAGCGAGCGTATCTGTTCGGCGACTCCAGCCAGGGTGGCACCTGGATCGATCGAGTGAAAATACCAAGCGGTGCGCGTGTCCTCGTACATACGCACCCGCGAGACGAACTGGCCACGGTGATCGAAGGCACCTGGTATGTGGGCGAGGGAGCGAAATTCGACGCAGCGAAGCTAAAGAGCTACCCGGCAGGTAGTTTCGTCGTCATTCCGGCCAACGTCCCTCATTTTGTCGAAGCCAAAGGCGCTGTCGTCGTTCAGCTAACCGGCATCAGGAAATGGCAAACTGACTACCTGGAGAAATAAACTCTTCCTTAATCCCTGTAAGGTGAGAGTTGCCGACCATCCTCCCGTGACTTCCTAGAAGCGCGTGTGTTTATCAATTGAATTCCACTTGCCTGGCAAGTGCCGTTCTATTCTATATGACCAGAAAGCTTCGCGGCGTGAGGTCACGGCTCCGCAAACGCTGTTTAACGGTACTCGACCGGCATGTAATTTCCGTCCAACTTCCTTGGGATTCGAACGGAGTGGAAATACCGAAATAACGGTCTTCCCTCTCAGCAGTGTGGAGGTGTTGGACACGCCAACATCGCGAACGCTAGGTGAGTTGACAGCTGGTGAAGAAGCTGTAGAGGATTCGGTTGGGCGAGTTGGGCAATTCACGGCCTTTTCAAAAAGCTAACTGATTGTGGCGACGCGTCTTAGCGCGCGTGACCTTACCAAAAAACTGCCCCAGCGCTACAGGACCGTCTGGAATGAGCGGGTTGTGCTGGATGTACGCCGGACTAACGAATTTGGCCGTTCCCTCCTCCGACTTTTTCCGGTTGATCATCAGTTCGTAGAGGGCAAGAACATTGTCCTTATTGCGAACGGCGCGGCTATCATTGGGGTCTACGAGTACAATCATGATCTTTTTCCTCTCTAGAGTCTTGATTACGAAGCCAGCGTTGAGGCCGGCTCATTACTACTCCAGGCCGACCACATGGAGGCGCATCGCATCCAGTTCGGCATCGGACCGCTGACGGACCAGCCGAAGGATCTCTTCGGCGTCGGCGCCCACTGCTCCCCGGCTCGGCGCGGGTATTTGCTCAGAAAGCTCGATAACCCGATTGGCCGCCGAGACTGAATCAAGGCCGCTGCCCTGCATGTGATTGAGGGTCATCGCAAAGGTATTGAAGGCCTTCCCGTACAACTCGCGCTGCTCGGATGTCATCTGTTCGGCGACTCGCTTGAGGGCGGCGCCGTCTTGGCTGGCCCGCCAGTTCTCATGTTGCCGGCAACAGCCAGAACGACATCGATGCCAAAAGGCTTCAGCTCCGCGCGGTAGACGGCAGCAAGTGCGTCGAAAGCGGCCTTCGATGCGCCAGATGGCCCGTTGAAGGGAAACGGCAAAGTGGCCGTCATCGTACTGACTTGGACAATTCGCCCTCGTGCCTTTCGCAGTGCGGGGAGAAAGGAATTCACAACGGCGAGAGCGCCGAAGACATTGACTTCGAATTCGTGCCGGATAGCGTTAAGCGGCAGAACCTCCAGGGGGCCGGGCGTCAGGATTCCAGCGTTGCTTATGAGAAGATCCATGCGGCCTTCATTCTGGATTGTGACTTCGCCCGCCCAAACTTTGACGGCGGCTTCGTTAGTAATGTCGCATTGGCCCAGATTGACCGCCCCACCCGACGCCTTTTTGAGGTCCGCGATCTCGTCTAACGACATTGCCGTCCCGAACACGCGGTAGCCCTTCGCCGCGAGTCCAAGTGCAATGTCCCGGCCAAGGCCGCTGCCCGCGCCGGTGATTACGGCGGAACGCTTTCTTTGTCCGTCATGCGTGGAAGTCATAATTTCACCTATTCCGTTCCGTACCATTTCTAGCATTGTTCATGTCGCTTCTGCATAATTTATGTATTTCCTCTAATCGCTTGGAGCCTTGTCGAGAAAGGCATACAGGGAGCAAATGCGCCCTTGCTTGAAGACCGCAACATCCATCCCTGTGACAACGGGAGCGGCTCCATTCGGTCCGAAGTGCCACCGTAAGCGGCCGTGATCGTGATTCACCTCCGCCTGTCCTGCCAAACGAAACACGAATCCTGGAGCTTCCTCCAGAATGTGCCCCACCTTTGCATTGAGGGCGTCGCGACCGATGATTTGATCGTCGGCTTCAAAGAAGGTGCAGTCTTCCGTATAGAGTTCGTCGATCACCGACTTGCGGCGCCCGGAATCCCGCTCCCCGAAAACCTCCAAGACGTTCCTCTCCATAAGCTGGCCGAGTGTAGTGATCACAAGAGTCTCCTCTGCATAGCGCCAAACAACTATGCGCCTGGTTTTTGCGAGTTAGCCCCCAAGAGCTGAAACTCCCAGGCGAGACTGGTGCCTATGCTGCCGCCGTGCTTCGACATGATTTCGCCAATTCCCGCTATCGTCTTCTCCCGCGCCCAGTCGCGCTGCAGCTCGCTTGCGAATCCGATCCATGTGAGCGGGGCTGCACCGGCCGGTACCATCCGCTGCACGGCCCTTTCGTGCGCCTCCACGCTGACCCCGCCTGACGCATCTGTGACAATGAACACCTCATAGCCTTCTCCGAGAGCGCTCAGCACAGGATACGCCAGACAAATGGTCCGGGAAGACATCCAATACCGTCGTCAAGATCGTCGGTACGCCAAAGACCTTGGCTGTTTTGGCCAAGCCAACTACGTTGTTGACTAACAGAGTCTCGTCGATGTTTTGAACACCGGCGAATTGAAGGGGCTGGTGCTCGATGAGTATCAGTGTGCAGTTCTCCGGGGCGAGAAGATTGTTTACTCCTGTGTAGTACCTGTGTAGTAGGTCGACATTGCTATTTCTCCTTTTCTGATTTAGGTCGGCCCGTGGTTCGCTCGGTGTCAGACCTCGACCTCTCTCCCCGAGGGATCGCTGTGAAACCGTGTGGCGCCCCCTGTTTTGAACGAGCCGGCAGTGCCGTAGCTGTCCTCGAGAAACTGGACGTAAGCAACCTTATCTCCTTCGAAGCCCGCCAATAAGCTGAACGGAGATGTGATTTCCTTCCCGGTCACGTTCGATTTGTAGGTAAAGGAGCCAAAGAATGCGACGCGGCTACCCTGCTCGATCGTGTCCGTGACCTTGAAGTCGAGTGTTTTCCAGCAGCGCTGGATCGCAGAAAAGACGTCAGGCAGCGCCTGAGGCCCCTTATGAGTGCCCGCCCAGGGCATAACCTTCTTCAGCTCCGGGTTGTCAAAATTCAACGAAACGTATGTTGCGTCCGTTGTCATCAATTGCCTGAGCAGTTTCAGATTAGTGGTGTTCTGCAAGAGCTCTTCCAGTACTGCGGTCAAGTTGGTTGACATTTGAAGATCTCCTCTTTTGCTTATTTTTTTGGCTCATGTTTCTTCGATCGTCCGCTTTTGATAGGAGCGTTTGTACCAATTTAAGTGCGGTCTCATAAGGAGGATCCGTCGTTGTCAGGCGAGCATGAGCTTTGCTGCGCGACCTCCAATCATATGGGCCGACGCGTTTGTCCCCGGGCCCGGAATGATCCGCGGCATCACGGAGGCGTCCGCCACGCGTAAACCCAAAATGCCGTGCACGCGAAGCTCTGGGTCGACAACCGCGAGCTTGTCCACACCCATTTTGCAAGTACCAACTGCGTGTCCAAAACTCGCCGAGGCGAGTCTGGCAAGTTCTCGGATCTCTTCAGCACTCGCCTTGGGCCCGGGAATGAGTTCACTCTCGCGCAAACCCTCAAAGGCATTCTGGTTCCCGAGTTCACGTGCGGCTTCGATCGCGCGCAGGATGGCCGCAAAATCACGATCCGTGCCGAGGTAGTTGCCATCGATCAACGCTGCATCCTGAAAGTTATTGCTGGCCAAACGGACTGAGCCTTTGCTCGTCGGCTGCACAAGAGCTGGAGCGATTGTGAACGCGTCCGGGGGAGGAGTTCCAAACCGCGAGGCTACTTCGGGCGTAACCACTGGTAGTTGATGAGGCACAAGACTAATGTCTGTGTCACCCGAAGGACTGCTCGACAAGTAAGCCTCTGCTTCGACTGCGTTGCTGTCGGCCGGCCGATCCGGCATTTTGCCTTTGTACTTGAATACGACTCCGGACAGGAGCACATGGTCCTGCAGGTTTTGGCCAACCCCGGGCAGGTTCTCGACGAGGTCAATTCCAAGGCTGCGAAGCGCCTTCGCTTTCCCGACGCCTGAGAGCATCAGAAGCTTCGGACTATGGATGGTGCCCGCTGCCAGGATCACTTCCTTGTCGGCTGCGATATCCTTGCCCTCGCCGCCTGTCCCTGGCGAATTGGTACGGTGTCAAGGGTACAACGCAAATTTTTTCGCCAGCCACACCTAGCGAGCGGTCCAGCCACCGTCGATGAGAATGGTATGGCCGGTAATGAGCGAAGCGGCGGGTGATGCGAGAAACACAACCGCGCCAACAACATCCACCGGAGCGCCGATCCGGTGCAACCCGGCGATGCGTTCCAGAACATCGGCACGGAATGCCGGAGCGGCGAGCGCGGCATCAGTCCCTGGCGTGGAGATAAAAGTGGGCGCGACGGCGTTCACGGTGATGTTGTAGCGGCCCCACTCGATGGCGAGACACTTGGTCAGATGAGAGATCGCCGCTTTCGTCATGCAATAAACGGACTCTCCCGGCAGAGCTACAAAGCCTGCTTGCGAACTCAAGTTGATGATTCGGCCGTTTCGCTGGCGAATCATGACGCGACCCGCGGCTTGGCTGGCGAAAAAGGTGCCCTTCAAATTCACGGCCAATGTAAGGTCGAAGTCGTCCTCACGATAATTCTCCGCGAGATTTTCGGGGGCCACTCCAGCATTGTTGACCAGAATGTCGAGCCTACCGAAGTAGGAAGCAGCCTTGTCAACGGCGCGGCAGATTTGGTCAAGATGAGTCACATCCATTTGCAGAGACAGCGATTTACGACCCATGGATTGAACTTCGTCCGCTAAGTCTCTGGCGGTGTTCGCGTCGCGTAGGCCGAGGGCAACATCGGAACCGGCGTGAGCTAAAGCAAGAGCAATCGCGCGACCTAAGCCCCGCGCTGCGCCCGTAACCAGGGACACCTGACCGGTGAGGTCGAATCGCGGATATTCCATCCAGCAGCTCCTTCACGCGATGCCGGGATTAGCGCCAAGGATATTGCTGAGAATTCGTTGCGCCGTCAACTGGCGTTCACCAGCCCTGCGAGTGGCGCTGTGGAGAAGGCAAGTTCGGCTCCGAGGCCCAATCCAGGAGGCTTCGGCCTTTTAGCTGATCGGCATGCTTGGGGATCGGACTCGGCGCAAAAGGAGCGTTTGTCACGCTGGAAGAAATCTCACAAGGCCTGCGACTCACTGCGCCCGCCCACGAGGCCATCCTGCAAATCGAAGGCTACCCAAGGCGATGTATCACTCTGGGTTGCACTTCTTAGGCTATGCGACAATGTACATTTCAACCAGTAGTTGGAGAACCTTACTGATCGCTGGTTGGTGTAGACTTCTCGCCTGCCAAAAAATGCGAGTTGGTCTGAAGGAGTCTGTATGAAACGACGCGAACTGCTTCGTGCTGGTGTTCTTGCGAGCGCGGCCGCGGCACTGCCGCGAACGCCCGCCCTGGCGCAGAACACGGCACCGTCACCGGAGTTGACTCCGGCGCAAAGCGGTGTCGATGCATCGAAGGATCTCGCGGCGCCTGGGTGGAAGCCGCTGTTCTTGGATGCTCACCAGAACGAGACGCTCATCGTGCTTAGCGACTTGATCTTGCCGGCGACCGACACTCCCGGCGCCAAAGAAGCATTGGTCAACCGCTATATAGATCTCGTACTGGCCGCTGAAACACCTGAGACGCAACGCGCCTTCTTAAATAGCCTCGGGTATCTGGATGGAGAGAGTATGCGGCGCTACCAAGCGGCGTTTCGCTATTTGAAGCGAGAAGATCAGGACGATCTGTTACACGCGCTGGCCTATCCGCGCGCGAACAGCGGATGGACAGGTGAAGCGGGGGGGCCCGATGTAGGGCACGGACATTTTGAACAGCTCAAGCAGCGCATCATCACGGCGTACTATAGCTCGCAGACTGGCGAGCGCGAACTTGGTTGGGATGGCGCATTTGCGCACGGTAGCTACGAGGGCTGCAATCATCCCGAAGGAAGCCACAAATGAGCGGAAATTACGCGCAGCAGGATCCTCTTCAGCAACCCTACGACGCTATCGTGGTGGGATCGGGAGCCACAGGTGGGTGGGCGGCCAAGCAGCTCGCGGAAGCAGGGCTAAGAGTGGCCTTACTGGAGGCAGGGCGCGCAATCAGTCCGAAAGAGTTCACCGAGCACATGCCTTCGTACAAGCTGAGGTACCGCGACCACTCACCCGAAATTGTGCGCACGCGTCCCGTTCAGAAGCAGTGCTACGCGTGCATGGAATACAACTACGAGTGGTTCGTGAACGATCTAGAGAATCCATACAGCACGCCGGCTGGAAAGCCGTTTACATGGCAACGGCTGCGCGTCCTGGGAGGGCGCTCGCTCGTCTGGGGCCGTCAGAGCTATCGCCTCAGCGATGCGGATTTCAAGGCGGCCAGCCGCGACGGTTACGGAGATGACTGGCCCATTTCGTACGCTGACCTGGCTCCTTACTACGACATCGTGGAACGGTATGTAGGCATCAGCGGCGCTGCCGAAGGAAATGAGATGTTGCCCGACGGGCGCTTTCTGCCGCCCATGAAGATGAGCTGCGGCGAAGTTCTGCTGCGAGAACGCGTCAAAGCGAAATTCGGATACACAGTCACCATCGGACGAGCAGCCGTATTGACACAGAATTACAATGGACGGCTCGCCTGCCACTATTGCGGACCGTGCGAGCGCGGGTGCATGACCTTTTCCTATTTCAGCAGCCCGTTCACGACGGTAAAGGATGCGGTGGCCTCAGGTAAGTGCACGCTCATCACCAATGCCGTGGTGAGCCACGTGGATATGGATAATGCGCTGAACAAGGCGCAGGGCGTAACGTATGTCGATCGTCTGACGCGACAGGTTAAGGAGGTTCGTGGAAAGGCTGTGATCCTGTGTGCGCAGGCGCTCGAATCCACGCGCATCCTGCTGAATTCGTCTACGCGGGAATATCCCAAAGGACTGGCCAACTCGAGCGGCGCGCTCGGTCATTATTTGATGGACCACGTCGTTGGCGGAGGCGCCTCGGGCCGTCTGCCGGATTTTAAGACACTTCCCGATGCCAATGAGCCGCAACGGCCTAACGGGATTTACATTCCTCGGTTCCGGAACACTCCGTCTGGTAACAAGCATTCGCGTTTCATCCGCGGGTATGGCTATCAGGGCGGAGCGGGCGCGGAATTCAACATGAGCGCCGAAGGCTACGGGGCATCTTTCAAGAAAGCGGTCAAGGAAGGGATTTACGGGATTGGTCTCGGGGGTTTTGGGGAATCCCTGGCGCGATGGGACAACTACGTCGAGATTGACACGAATCTGAAAGACGCCTGGGGCATTCCCGCGCTGCACATTGTCATGGCCCACGGCGACAATGAGGTGGCGCTTATGGAGGATGCCGCGGCTACCGCGGCGGAAATGCTGGAATCAGCTGGCGCAAAGGACATCCGTGTCCAGGCAAACGTCGAGATGCCCGGTATGGCTATCCACGAACTGGGCACGGCGCGCATGGGGGCGGATCCGAAAAAGGCCGTGCTGAATCCCTTCAATCAAACCCACGATGTAAAAAATCTTTTTGTAATGGACGGCGCGAGCTTTGTGTCCTCAGCGTGTCAGAATCCGACTCTTACGATGATGGCTATTACGGTGCGCGCCTGCGACCAGCTCATCGATCGTTTTCACAAGAACGATATCTAGCTGTAATAAATTTAGACCTGATCCAAGCCTGACACCGTCTAGTTTTCATTGGGCTTCTGATCAAAATTATCGAAATCTGCGACAACTGAACCAGGAGAATTCATGGAAACAGCCAGGCTGGTCTTTCCACCGGTAAAGGTCGGATCCCGATACTCGCCCACGAAAGCGGAATTCAAAAATAGCTCGGCCGGGCTAAGAAGCAAAATGCGGCCGCGATTCCCAGGCGAATGGGCCGACAGGTGTTTCTGTTTCGCACAGTCTTAGCCTTAAACTCCAATCTTCGCCACTGACCGCACTCCGGATTCCTCACACTCCGTCGCGGGGCTTTTCTTCACGGACAAAAATATTATCTTGGGTAGGTTCGGCGTCGCATTCCAGAGCAAGGGTTGTCACGGGGTGGTCGGGCGCCTGTTCGGGCAAGCCGGTGAAACGGACACGGTAGGGAACCTGATGGAAATCTATCTTTTGGCCGGACGCAAGGAACCGCGCGGATTTCACTTTCGTTTGCAATCCTGCGAGCGCGACGTAATTCCCTGGCCAGAAGTGCACGTGCATGAAAAGCGTGTTGCCCTTGCGCGTGAAGCTCGCGTAATTTGAGCGGCGAGGCTGGCAGGGATCCGATCCGTAGATCGCTTCCCCGTTGCGCCGCAACCATTGTCCGACTTCCGTCAGCACGCGGACGGAATCTTCCGGCACGCTGCCGTCGGCGCGTGGGCCGATATTAAGCAGATAATTTCCCGTGTCCCGCGAGCAAGCAATCAGATTTTGAATCACTCGCCTGGAGCTCTTCCAATCATCATCGGCGCGTTGGTATCCCCAACTGTCATTGAGCGTCATGCAGGTTTCCCAGGCGCGGCCTTCCGTATCCGCCTTAATCTGTTGTTCGGGAGTCGAAAAATCGCCCGGAAGCTTATTGCGATTGTTCACGATAATATCCGGCTGAAGCTCGAACACCATTTTGTTCATGCGTTCGGATTCCCAACCGACGGCATCGAGCGGCCACGCCACGTCGTACCAGAGCACGTCGATCTTTCCATAGTTGGTCATCAACTCTCGAATGTGCGTATGAATATATTCGACGAAGCGCTTGCGTGCGGCCTCATCCTTCGCGCAGCGGGCGCCGTCCGGATGGTGCCAGTCCATCAGCGAATAATAAAAACCGACACGCATGCCCTCTCCTCGAGCGGCATCCAAATATTCACGAACGAGATCGTGGCCCGGTCCTTGCTTTGGCGAACAATACTCTGTGGTTCTGGTGTCGAAGTGACAAAAGCCTTCATGGTGCTTCGTGGTCATGACCATGTAACGCATGCCGGTTTCCCGCGCAAGCTTGGCCCAATCGCGCGCAGGAAACGGCTTCGGCTTGAATTGCTTGGCCAAGGGAGCGTATTCCGAAACCGGGATGCCTTCATTCTCCATGACCCATTCGTACCGCCCGAGAACGCTGTAGAGTCCCCAATGAATGAACATCCCGAAACGGGCCTCGTGCCACCACTTCATCCGGCGGACGCGATCCTTTTCGTCGCCGGTTGCCGCTGTCTTAGCTTCAGCCTGCATTGGCTCGAATGCACGGCCATCGATCGTGGCAAAGCTCGCCAATCTGCCCGAGAAGGCTGCCGCCGCTACGCCCAAGCCGTTCTCGAAAATCCATTCTCGTCGCGAGGTTTGATTTTTGCTCATTCTCAGTGCTCCCAATTGACGCACAGTTAGGTGCTCAGCTCCATCATCTCAGGCATGGCAGCGTGGTGAGCGCTGCCCCGCCACAAAGTAAAAAGTAAATGGTTGTACAATCGAAAAGGTACCAAGCGCTCCTCTTAAAAAACAAATTTGGCTCCCAGTTGTAACTCACGTGGAGTGCTTGCGATGCTGTGGATGACTCCAAGCGTGCCGGACGTGACGTCCGCGCCCGGGATTCCCAGAATCTGCATATTGAAGACATTGAAGGCTTCGGCGCGAATCTGCAGACTCTTCAGCTCGGAAATGCGGAAGCGCCTCGACAAGGAGAAATCAACGTTATAGAAGAATTGGTCACGCAGAACACTTAAACCCAGGTCTCCAAAAACGGAAAAGCTTCCTGGCAGGACGTCCGTGCACATCGGGGCCAAAGCGCCTTTTGGAACAGTCTGCCCCGGAGAAGACGGGATGATGCACAAGGCTGCTGGATTGAACCACTGGAGTTGACTTTGATTCGAAGGGATCAAAGGTTGACCAGGCACCACGTCTGGACGGTCGTAGCCGCTCACCGAGGTCTTGCCAATCCCTCCGGTCCCGGAAATGGCCGCAGGGTCGCCGCTCCCGTTGGTGATCTGAAAGTTCTGTCCGGAGCGCCCGATGAAGAACAGATTCGTTTCCCAATTCCCGAAGGCCCACGCAAGCGGCCCATGCGTGAGGTACTTCTTTCCGCGTCCAAACGGCAGCCCATAATCAGCGCTCAGGGTAACGTCCTGCGGGATATCAAAGGCGCACGGCCCATAGGATAAGCTTTGGTTGAAATAGTTTTCGGTCACAGCGCCGCCGTTGGTTCCGTTCTCGACGTTGCACCAGCCGCTGCTGACCCCCAAACACTTCGACCACGTGTAAGACACCAGCGCCTGGAGCCCATTCGCGAATCGCCTCTGAAGTTCCGCCTGAAGCGCATGGTAATTCGCGTACCCCGTGGAGGTCGAATAGTGGTAATCAGACCTGCCGCACGGCATTGTCCGTAGGCTGTCCACCGCAGTGTAGTAAGCCGCTTCACAAGCCGGCGTGTCTGTCGCCGAACCCTTTAGGCCACAACTTGTAACACCCTGCGGGGAAGTCTGCGGCGCCGAGTGGAGCAACGGCGACGCCAAAGGGGCGGCATTGGCGTTCCCGGTCCAGTCGAGCCGGTCCCGCTTGTCCCTTTCAATGGACCTTCACTCGCAACGGCTACTCTCCTCGCTAAAATCGAAAACAAACGTTTCGCACGCCCAGCCTAATGGCCGTTCAAATACGTCACCGTAATTCCGAACGAGAGCACTTAGCTAACGCGAGACGGCTGCGACGCAGAAACAACGCAGCTTCACATACTCTCGCAACTATTGCGGCGCCACGGCTCGTATCGCCCTCCGCCGCTCACCGGAAGATTAATTCAGCGTGATCCTCAACACCCAAGCCGGCTGTGCTCGCAGATCGTCGGGAAGCTCTGGCACCTCGATTGCAAGGCCTGATTTTATCGGCTTGAACTTCACCAGGGTCGGCGAGCCCAGCAGGGCGACTGATTTGGCAGCATTCAGGTCTTTGATGACAAGTCTCTGGCCTAACCAGTGCGGCAGGATGGCGTAAATATCGTTACCTTTCGCTGTGAAGAACGCCTCGATAGACGCTTTGCCTCCCGACGGCTTTTCGATCAACTTAGTGACATCGTACCCGGATGAAAATTCCTTGTTATATTCGATCTTGGGCACCTCGCCTGCCGTCCATTGCCGCGTATTCTTCCACGGCTTGGTGCCGTAGATGGCTTCTCCGTTGATCTTCATCCAATCACCGATTTCTTTGAGCCGCTGCTCCATGATGACGGGGATGGTTCCATCCGCTTTGGGTCCAATGTCCAGCAGCAGGTTACCGCCGCGGCTAACGGTGTCGACCAGGATGAAAACCAGCTCACGCCCGGTGTGATAAATGCTGAGGTCTTCGGCGCGATTGTAGCCGTAGCTCACGCCCATGCCGCGGTTCTCTTCCCAGGGATGGTCGATCCCGTTCATGCCCGCGGTGTATTCGGTCGTCCAGTAGCCGCCGTGCTTGTGGCGGGTATCGCTGCCCCAGCGATCGTTAATCACTGCTTCATTTTTGACCGGGGACTCATTGAAAAGCCATGCGAGCAGTTCAGGAGAATGCCAGTCGGCAGAGGGCATCTCCCACTCGCCATCGCTGAAGATGGCCGAAGGTTTGTAGCGCGTGACCAGATCTTTGAATTGGGGGAACATGTGCTCGGTTACGTACCGCGGCCTGTTGTAAAGCCAGAGGGGGTTGTACCACTCGTATAGTGAGTAGTAATACCCCATGCGCAAGCCCTTGCGGCGAACCGCGTCGGTAAGATCACCTAACAGATCCCGCTTCGGACCGATCTCGACCGCATTCCAGGGGCGTCCCCATGTAGCGGAAGCTTCTTTGCTTGGCCACAGAGCAAACCCCTCGTGATGTTTAGAAGTTAGGACAACGTATCTCGCTCCAGATCCGGCAAAAACGTCGGCCCAGTGGTCGGGATCAAAAAGCTCAGCTTTGAATTGCGACGCAAAGTTCTGGTAAACGAAATCGGTACCATACAATTTTTGATGGAGCGCCCAGGTACCCCTCTCGAGATCATTCGCCTTGGACTCGTATCTGCCATTTGTCATCGCGTGCCAGTACCACTCGGCGTAGGCTAGCTCGCCGGGGATGACCGGAGCATAGGCTGGAACAGAATAGGTTCCCCAGTGAATAAAGATGCCAAAACGCGCTTCGGCAAACCACTCAGGCGTGGGGCGTTGGTCAATGGAATCCCAGGTAGGCTGGTATGTTTGCGCACCTATCGTTGTGGCCGAGAAGAGTAAGAAAAGAAGAACGGGAAGTCTTTTCACATAAACTCCATACCGCTGAACGGAACAACGTCCTAGTTCAGTGCCCAATTCGTCTTTTACACCGGGGGCAAACGTTATGGGAAGTGTTCCGATAACCTTCACTTTGTCTCCGACCCGAAACCTCGGCTTTGCCATCGTTTTTGTACTATAAACCACTTTGCCGGGAAGCTCATAAATCGGGGACTGTCTTTTCTTTCCCACTGTTTTGCGTTTCAAGCGGAGCTAGCCACCTAATATGGCCGCACCCACATTAGGCGATAACTGCTTCCATTTGGACTGAGCCTTAGCTCCTGAAAAAACTCTCAACACTCCTCCTTACCATTTTCTCGGATAACCTCTCGTCCTTGCGGGATGCCGCTTGGCTCGCACAAGTTGCACTTCGCCCGCACAAAAAATTTCAATACGTGTCCTCAATTCTTTTGGTACTCAATCGCGTAACTTTTCGCCCGCCGAAGAGTCCAAACTGTTGTATGCATTTTGCTGATGATTGTTGCAACGGTGGCCGGTAACGCGCGAGGAATGCAAGCTCCTCGTTTACTCGCAACGACACCGAAACGTACAAAGGAGACAGTGTGAAAAAACCATTCTTGTTTATCTTCTTGGCGCTGGCTGGCGTCGCTGGGCTCATCATTCCGGCGAACGCTCAGGCCCAGGATCAAATCGTAGTGAAAATACCTTTTCAGTTCGTGGCAGCCGGCCAAACCCTTCCCGCAGGCGAATACAGAATCTCTCGCCTCAGCTATTCCGAGCCAACCATCCTGCTGCTCAGCAGTCTGGAAAATCACACTAACATCGCCATGCTTCGCGCCGTCACCAAAGAGCCTGCCAAGGACCAGGCAAAGCTCGACTTTACGACCGTCGGCGATCAGCGTTTTCTCAGTCGCATCGAGACGGCAGACAACGCCTACAAACTCGCGGTGCCGAGCGCCGAGGCTCTTCAGGCGGCAACCCCACACCCGAGTAGCGCTTCCCCTTTATCCTCCGGGAGCAACTAATCCGCCGCTAACCAGCCCTCGCTCGATGGCGTCCGGGCAAAAGCAGCCGCTCCGCCATACCCTGGACGCCAGAGCCGCCACTCCCAACAACGCTGGGCAAAATGCCGGTGCATGGAAGCGGCGGATACTCCCAGCATGATCGGTATCGGAGTCTCGGAGAGAACACGGCCGCAGTCATCGTGGGAGACCCTGGCCACGCCAATGAACAGACCGTGCTCCACGAGTCCAGGCATATCACTCTAGCTTGCGAGCGAGTGATGGCGGATCGGAGATCCGGTCAAATATTTTCGACCTGGTGCCGCTCGAACAATACGCTTCAGGCAACTTGCGTCGCAACCCGGAAATCTTCCTTGTCCGAGGCGCTCGGGTTACGCCAGCCGCCAGGTGGCGCCACAACCTCGTCGACCTGAGTCGGGCCCCAAGTGCCCTTCTCATATTCGCATACCGGGGTGTCGGCTTTCAGAATGGGATCAACGATTCGCCAGGCTTCTTCAACGTAATCCTCGCGCGCAAAATTTGTGCGGTCGCCCGACAACGCGTCGCCTAAAATGCGCTCGTAGGCCTCCATCTCTTCAGGAGATGGACGACGGCTAGCGATCATTTCGACCTTCTGGCCTTTCATGTCATCGCTTTCGCCCAGCACGGTCGCGCCTACGGCAATGGTCATTTCTGGACTGATGCGAAACCGCACGTGGTTTTGCAAAAGAGCGCACTCCGGAATAAAGGCGGGCGGCTTGCGCAATCTTGCCAGGACTTCCGTGGAGGTCACCGGTAAGTTCTTGCCCGCGCGGATGTAGAAGGGCACGCCTTTCCAGCGCCACGAATCGATCTCAAGTCTAAGAGCAGCAAATGTTTCCGTTTTGGAATCCGGCGCCACCCCCTTTTCCTGCCGATAACCGCGGTACTGCCCGCGTAGGAGGTTCTTCGCTTGAATCGAAGGAGCTGCTTTCAGCACCTTAACCTTTTCGTCGCGGACGGTTTCACTGTCGTTGCGGACCGGCGGTTCCATGGCCAGATTCGACAGGATTTGGAAAAGATGGTTTTGCATCACGTCGCGAATGGCCCCGGTTTGATCGTAGAAGGCGCCTCTCCCTTCGATGCCGAAATTTTCCGCCATGGTGATCTGAACGCTTTCGATATGGTTTCGGTTCCAGAACGGTTCCGTGAAGGCGTTTGCAAACCGGAAAACGACCAGGTTGTTCACCGGCCGCTTACCGAGGTAGTGGTCAATCCGAAAAATCGCAGACTCCGGGAATACCGAATGCAGTGTGCGGTTGAGTTCTTGTGCTGATGCGAGGTCCCTGCCGAATGGTTTTTCAATAATGACGCGAGCACCTCGGGAACAGCCAGACTTCGCCGATTCTTCCACGACCTTTCCAAACAAGACTGGCGGGATAGCCAGGTAATATGCCGGGCTTCGCGCTCCGCTAAGCTGCTCGCAAATCTTCTGGAACGTGGCGGGATCGCTATAGTCGCCGGCCACACAGCGCAGCAGGCTACTGAGTCTTGCAAAAGCCGCCGGATCGACTCCGTCGCTGTGGGTCTTGATGCTTGCATTCGCGGTCGCTCGGAGCTGCTCGTGATTCCAATCCCCTCTGGCCACCGCGATGACCGGAACATTCAGGCGGCCGCGTTTCACCATCGCGTGCAGCGCGGGGAAAATCTTTTTGAAGGCCAAATCCCCCTTGGCGCCGAACAAGACCAAAGCATCCGAATGGAATTGACTCATCCCAGCCTCCCGTGTGGCCTCATGAAGTTCCTCGCCACTGGTGAGAAACATTCACTTGAGTTTCCGATACCGGCGGATCAGGTTGTTCGTCGAACTATCATGGCCAAGCGAGGGCTCTGTGCGGCTCTCAACTTCTGGGATAATGCGCTGAGCCAGAACCTTGCCGAGCTCCACGCCCCACTGGTCAAACGAATTGATTTGCCAGATGGCGCCCTGGGTGAAAACGGAATGCTCGTAGAGCGCGACGAGCTTGCCCAGAATCTCGGGCGTAAGCCGCGTTGCAAGGATGGTGTTCGACGGGCGATTGCCTTGGAACACTCGATGAGGAACGAGCCAGTCCGGAGTGCCTTCGTCTTTCACTTGCTCCGGCGTTTTTCCGAAAGCCAGCGCTTCAGTCTGTGCGAACACGTTTGCAATAAGCATGTCATGGTGCCGGCCAAGCGGGTTTAACGGCTGCGCAAATGCGATGAAGTCGCAGGGAATCAGCCTCGTTCCTTGGTGGATCAGCTGATAGAACGAGTGCTGGCCGTTGGTCCCCGGCTCGCCCCAGTAAATCGGTCCGGTCGCATAGTTAACCTTAGAGCCGTCGAAGGTGACCTGCTTTCCGTTGCTCTCCATCGTCAGCTGCTGCAGATAAGCCGGAAACCGCTTGAGGTATTGCTCGTACGGCAACACCGCAACCGTCTGCGCGCCGAAGAAATCGGTGTACCAGATGCCCAGAAGGCCCATGAGCACCGGCAGGTTTTGCGCAAAAGGTGCGGTATGAAAATGTTCGTCCATTTCGCGGAATCCGTGCAACATGGAACGAAAATGGTCCGGCCCGATGGCCAGCATGGTCGAAAGGCCGATCGCTGAATCCATCGAGTACCGTCCGCCAACCCAATCCCAGAAACCAAACATGTTGGCCGTATCAATGCCGAACTTCGTCACTTCCGCCGCATTTGTGGAGACGGCCACGAAGTGCTTCGCCACCGACTGTTCATCGCCGCCCAAAGCTGCGACCGACCAAGCCCTGGCCGAGTGCGCGTTGGTCATCGTTTCCAGTGTCGTGAACGTCTTCGAGGAGACGATAAACAGCGTTTCCGCGGCGTCCAGATCGCGCGCCGCTTCAGCGAGATCTGTGCCGTCCACATTGGAAACAAAGCGGAAAGTCAGGTCACGCTCCCTGTAATGTTTTAGCGCCTCGTACGCCATCACCGGCCCTAGGTCGGACCCGCCAATGCCGATATTGACGATATTGCGAATGCGCTTGCCCGAGTGACCCTTCCATGCGCCGCTGCGTACGCGATTCGAAAATTCCGTCATTTTGTCGAGGACCGCGTGCACGTCGGCAACGACGTTTTGGCCATCGACCAGAATAGATGTGCCTCTCGGGGCGCGCAGGGCTACGTGCAGGACCGCGCGCTTCTCCGTAAAGTTGATTTTCTCCCCTCGAAACATCGCGTCTATGTTCGAGCGAAGGCCCGACTCTTCCGCGAGCTGGATGAGGAGCTGGACGGTTCTGTCGGTGATTCGATTTTTCGAGTAATCCAGGAAGATACCGACAGCTTCGGCGGTCATCCGCTCGCCGCGCTGCGGGTCCTCCGCAAATAGCTTCTTGAGGTGCTGGGGGCGGACTTCCTGATAATGGTTCTGGAGATCCAGCCAAGCCTTGCGTTTCGCCAGGGGCTCAGCTTTTGGGGTGTAGCCTGGTGTCGCGGATGTTGCCATCGTCGGGCTCCTCTCCTTTTTGATACTGCTGCCTGCTCGAGCTCAAGATTTCGACAGTAGCATGGTCAGGTCGTGCCAAACTGCGCCCTGCCCGGACTCGGCAGCGTTTGTGGTCAGTTTGTTGCTGTGGCCTCCCGCTTCTTCAGGCCGTAGGTTGCCGGAGTTCCGGACCGATTGGTACCCTTCGTCAGCTCGCGCAGCCACTCAAATGCCGAATCGGAGAGCATGTCCTCGGTCGAGCGCCATCGCCAATTTCCTTCAGCACGGCCTGGCGTGTTCATCCGAGCCTCCTTGCCAAGATTCAGCAAGTCCGGCAGTGGCGCCATGGCGAGCCCAGCCATAGAAGACCAAGCCAATTCGATCAAGGCATGTGCGGCTTCGCTGCTTCTGGCTCTTTCGCCTTTTAGGTATTTCCAGATTCTCTCGCGTTGGTCATCGGTTAAATCTTCGAACCAGCCGCGCGTGGTCGGATTGTCGTGCGTACCCGTGTACACCACCGTGTTTGCGACGTAGTTCGCGGGCAGATAAGGGTTGTCCTGGTGACCGTCGAACGCGAACTGCAGGACACGCATACCGGGAAGTTGAAACTGATCGCGCAGCGCATGCACTTCGGGCGTGATCAGGCCTAAATCCTCGGCAATGAACGGAAGAGTGCCCAACTCTGTTTCCGCGGCGCGGAAGAAATCGGCGCCTGGACCTGGCAGCCACTCTCCAGACCGGGCGTCGGGCGCTCCTGCCGGCACGTGCCAGGCCGCCGCGAAACCGCGGAAATGATCCAGGCGAATCAAGTCCACGTGGCTCAACAACGACCGCAAACGCTCCATCAACCAACGATACCCCGACTGACGATGAACCTCCCAGTTGTACAGTGGATTACCCCAGAGCTGCCCAAGAGCACTGAAATAATCCGGAGGCACGCCTGCAACAAGTTGCGGCCGCCTCTGCTGATCCAGCAGAAATAGCTCAGGATGCGCCCAAACATCGCTCGAATCGGCAGAGACGAAAAAAGGCAAGTCGCCGATCAATCTGAGACCCTTGGCACGCGCGTGGCTCTTCAACCGCTCAGCCTGGCGGAACACCAAGAACTGCGCAAAGCGCGCCAGGCCGATTCGTTCGATAAGTTCGAGGCGAGCCCGCTCCAGCGCCGCGGGCTTGCGCTGGACTAAATCGTCGGGCCACTCCGGGTAAGGAGCGTTGCCAAACTCCGCCTTCAGCGCCCGGAAGAGGGCGTAATCATCCAGCCAATGACTCTGATCCTGGCAGAACTGCTCGTAGGCTTGACGAAGGTCAGCGCGAGCGCCAGCTTTGAAGCGGCCCCAAGCTTTTTCGAGCAAGGAATGCTTAAACGGGATCACCGTGTCGTAATCAACGCAAGCGGTTGAGAATGAGGGATGCCTGGTGTCGTTCCGCTCCAATAGCTCATCCTCAATGAGGCAATCCGGACTGATCACCAGCGCGTTACCGGCAAATGACGATAAAGGCTGATAGGGTGAATTGCCGTAACCGGTGGGGCCTAAAGGAAGGGACTGCCACCAGCTTTGGCCGAATTCGCTCAGGCGGTTGATCCACGATATGGCAGCCGGCCCAAGGTCTCCAATGCCATGCGGGGACGGCAGCGAAGTGACGTGCACTAGTACCCCCGATGCACGATAGTTTGCGGAGAATGGCATCTCGTCTGAACTACTTTTGATTTGCTGATTCACTGGAATCAAACAGTCCCTGGTTTGCTTCGAGCGCGATTCCGTACAGGGGAAGATCCAGTTTGTGCCGAGGCCAAAACCTCTTCGGCCGCGACCCAATCCAGTTCCGGAGAGCCAAAGGGGCGGCCCCGCTTTCCCAGCGTTGGTAAGCGAACTTCGCCTCCCGTTTCATGCGCGTCCGCTGCCAAGAGCTCGGCCATTTTTCAACTCCTCCCGATGCAAACTAAAGGGCGGTTCCCACTGAGCTACGGTCGCCGCCACGAAGGCGAGTCGTGCCACAAGATGAGTGGCGCCTCAAGCGGCACAGATGCACCGCGATGCTGTGGAACCAGTCGAGGCGTATAGTCGGCTACCGGACGAGTCGCGGGGACTCGCACAGTGTAACCGAAGCCGCCAGCGGAGCCGACCAGGTGTTCGGCGCGGGCCGCGGGCTCTCGCGTCAGGGCGTGACCATCTTTTGCCTCAGCGTAGAGCTCCACGCTCACCGCATCTGGACCGAGTTCGCCGACAAAGACTTGTACCTGGAAAACGTATTGCCCGTCTTTTTCGTCAACTGTCGCGCTGCCAAAACGCAGGCTTGACCAGTACTGCGCGAGTCGGGCCTGCCAAGTGACCAGATCCGTTCCGAGCGCACCTTGCTTTGCCGCGCGTTCCCGGTACGCCGAGGCGGCCGAAAGATAATGCTGCTCCACGTACTCGCGGACGACTCGGTTCGTTGAGAAGCGAGGTGTCAGCCGGCACATGCTCTCCCGCATGCGGGCCACCCAGCCGCGCGGAATTCCTGAATCATCGCGTGCGTAGAATGCAGGCACGATCTCTCGTTCCAGCAAGCTGTAGAGAGCGTGGGCTTCTGTGGAATCCCAGCCCGGGTCATCACCATGTTCCTGACGGTCTCCTATAGCCCAGCCGACCTCGGGAGAGTACGCTTCCGCCCACCAGCCATCTAACTCCGATAGATTCAAGCCGCCATTGACCAGGACCTTCATGCCGCTTGTTCCGCTTGCTTCCCAAGGACGCCGCGGCGTGTTCACCCAAAGATCAACGCCCTGAACGAGTTGCTCCGCCATGAGCAGGTCGTAGTCGCTAAGAAAAACGACGCGAGATCGCACTTCAGGGCGGCGCACGAACTCGATCCACTGCCGGATCATGCCTTGTCCCGCGGCGTCTTGTGGGTGAGCTTTCCCCGCGAGGACGAGCTGGACGGGGCGTTCCCGGTTAGCAAGGATGCGCACAAGCCGCTCCGCATCGTGCAACAGAAGGTTTGGGCGCTTGTAAGACGCAAAGCGCCGCGCAAACCCTAGAGTGAGTGTGTCCGGATCAAGCACCTCGGCGGCCTTGGCAACCTCTTCCGGGGAAGCGCCCCGGACGCCTACCTGTTGAGCGTGTCGTCTGCGAACATAGTGCACGAGAGCGCCACGGCTATCCGTCCGAAGCTGCCATAGATCGGAATCGCTGACCTTCCGAACATTCTGCTCCATGCCTGCTGTAGCTCCGTGCCAGCGGCCTTTCCCGCACGCGCCCTCCCACAAATCATCCGCGCGCACAGAATCCCACGTAGGCGTGTGTACCCCGTTTGTCACGTGTGTCACCGGCACTTCGATCTCCGGCCAACGGGGAAACAGCACCTGGAAGATTCCTCGGCTGACTTGGCCATGCAACTGACTTACTCCATTGACAGCGCCACTGCCTCTGACTGCCAAATAAGCCATGTTGAAAGGTTCTGCTGAGTCTGTTCGATCGCGGCGTCCCAGTGCCATGAGGTCCTGGAGGGAAATCGACAGGCCCTGTTCCGCGTAGTTTTTGAGGTACCAGGCAATCAGGCCAGGATCAAAGCGGTCAAAGCCTGCTTCCACCGGAGTGTGGGTGGTAAAAAGATTGCCAGCGCGCGTGATCGTGAGCGCCACGTTGAATGGTTGCCGGTTGTTCGCCATATACGACCGCGCTCGTTCTAACACTGCGAATGCGGCGTGGCCCTCGTTGAGGTGACAAACTTCCGGATGCAAGCCGAGAGCCTCCAGAAGCCGCCAGCCTCCAATACCGAGAACCAACTCTTGCTTTAGGCGCAGTTCCGAACCGCCTCCGTAGAGTTCGCTGGTAATGCCGCGATGCGCGGGGATGTTCGCTGGATCGTTCGTGTCCAACAGATACAATCGCGCTCGACCCACCTGCGCTTGCCAGGCGCGGATCCAAAGTTTGGTACCAGGCAAGTTGGTGGATAAGCGCAGCCATTCACCGTTCGGCTCGCGCAACGGTTTGATGGGTAATTGGCCGGGGTCATTGTAGGGATAAAAGGCCTGCTGCTGACCTTGGGCGTCGATTTCCTGTCGAAAATATCCCTGCTGATACAGCAGCCCTATCCCTGTCACCGGGACGGATAGATTGCTTGCCGATTTGAGTTGATCGCCTGCGACGTTGCCGAGGCCGCCCGAATAAATGGGCAGGCCCTCCGTCAGCATAAATTCCATGGAGAAATACGCCACTCCCGTAAGGTCCGAACGCGGGTGGGCCTCCTGAAACCAGCCTCCCGGGCGCTCTGCCGTTTGCTTTTCGCGATGCAGGTCAGCGACTAACGTTTGGAAATCCGGATCGGCGGCAACGCTCTCGAGCTTTTCCTGAGAAATGGTCTGCAGAATGATCCAGGGATTGTGCGTCAGTTCCCAAAGTTCAGGGTCGAGCCGTTCCCAGAGGTGATCCGCGGAGTGATTGAATGACCATCTCAGGTCCAGCGCCAATTCGCTGAGAGCTTCCGGGATGGTTTTATCCAAGGGACGACTGCCGATTGCTGGACTGCCCATAAGCTGACTCCTCCTGACACCTCAGCTACCTGCGGCTACGCGAGCGCGACGCGTGAGCGCCTCCGAAACAATTGCTTGGGCTTCATCCTCGATGCGCCGCAGATGGTCTGGCCCGAGGAAGCTCTCTGCGTAAATCTTGTAGATTTCTTCCGTGCCTGAGGGCCTCGCGGCAAACCAGCCATCCTTCGCGATCACCTTGATTCCGCCGATCGGATTGCCGTCGCCCGGCGCGCTGGACAAGATCTGCTGGACCTTCTGACCGGCAACCTCCACAACGTGCACATCGCTTGGCGATAATCTTTGAAGAGCGGCTTTTTGCTCCGGCGTGGCGGGTGCGTCAATGCGCTCATAAACCGGATCACCCAAATCACGGGTGAGTTCACGATAGAGCTCACCGGGGTCCTTACCTAGGCACGCGGTGATTTCGGCGGAGAGCAAGCAAGGAATGATCCCGTCCTTGTCGGTGGACCACACCCTGGCGTTGCGGTCGAGAAACGAACAGCCGGCGCTCTCTTCTCCTGCGAAACCGAGCCGCTCGGACAACAGGCCTTCGACGAACCACTTGAAACCGACGGGAACCTCGTACAGCGCGCGGCTCAGCCGCGCGCTGACTCGATCAATCATGCTGCTGCTTACTACGGTTTTGCCAACCGCCACGTTTTGCCGCCAGTCCTTGCGATTCGAAAACAAGTAGTGAATGCAGGCGGACAAATAGTGGTTCGGTGGCAGCAGCCCGCACCCCTTGGTAACAATTCCGTGACGGTCGTGGTCGGTGTCGCTGGCAAATGCGATGTCGAACTTGTCTTTCCATCCGATCAACCTCTGCATCGCATAAGGAGAGGAAGGGTCCATGCGAATCTTGCCGTCCCAGTCCACGCTCATGAATCGAAAGGTTGGATCGATCGTTTTGTTTACAACCGTTAGGTTGAGGCCGTACCGCTCGGCAATCAGCGGCCAATAATCAATACCGGCTCCGCCCAGGGGATCGACACCCAGCGTGATCCTGGAAGCGCGAATGGTCTCGAGATCAATTACATTTTCGAGATCGCTGACGTAGCACTGGAGGTAGTCGTAGCGATGAATGGTCGAAGCGCGAAGCGCCTGCGTGAAAGCAACCCGCTTGACGGCTTGCAACCTGTTGCGAAGGAAATCGTTGGCCCGCGATTCGATCCACGAGGTCACATGCGAGTCGGCCGGTCCGGCGTGCGGAGGGTCGTATTTGAAGCCCCCGTCATCCGGTGGATTGTGAGAGGGAGTAATCACGATGCCGTCGGCGAGTCCCGTTTTTCGTCCGGCGTTGTAACCCAGGATGGCATGGGACACTGCCGGGGTCGGCGTGTACCTAGTGCCTTCCGACAACATCACGTCGACGTTGTTTGCCGCAAGCACCTGCAACGCGCTCGAAAATGCAGGTTCCGATAGCGCGTGCGTGTCCATTCCCAGGAAGAGCGGCCCATCGATCTTCTGCGCCTTGCGGTGATCACAAATGGCCTGAGTGATTGCCAGGATGTGCCACTCGTTGAAGGCTCCGTCGAAAGCAGAGCCACGATGACCGGACGTGCCGAACACAACCCGTTGCTTCGCGTCAGCGAGGTCAGGCTGCACGTTGTAGTAGGCAGTGACCAGCTTCGCGACATTCACCAAGATTGCGGGATCCGCTGGCTTTCCAGCGGATCGGTCGATTTCCATCTGCTCACCTCGGCGTCTACGGCGAAAACCCCAAAAGGCGCGTGCCAAAAAGAATGCGAGTTTTGTGCTTCCTCTATCCGGTTACCCACGCGCTAAAAGTATGGCACTCGATCGAGGCCCGACGCGAAAAGTAACCTGATCCTCCGTCGATGGCTCTTTCCCAGGTTCGTAGAGATCCCCAGGCGCCGGACGTGAAGTGTCTACCGCCAGGCGCCAGAGGTTATTGCCCGACGCGGCGGGAATTGAAAAATCGGACGGTGCTGTGTCGGCATTAAACATCAGGAATAGGTCGGCCTCTGCGTGCCGCAAAATCAGACACGCAAACGACTTTCGTTCGGGATCAGCCCAGGCGGGAGTCGTGCCTTGCGGTCCAAACCATTGTACCTCGGCGTCGGTGTAGAAGGCCGCTTTTCTGAGCACCGGATGGGCGCGGCGAAACGCGATCATTCCCCGGGCGAAGCGATGAATCTCCCGGTGCTTTTCGAGAAAGCTCCAGTCCAGCCAGCTGACGGCGTTATCCTGGCAGTACGCATTATTGTTACCTCGTTGGGTCCGACGAAATTCGTCTCCGCCCAGCAACATCGGGACGCCACGAGAAATAAAGAGTGTGAGGAGAAAATTCTTGATCAAGCGATTTCGCAAGGCTTCGACATCGGCGGAATTGCTTGGGCCTTCAACTCCGCAATTGTCGCTGTAATTGGCATCGGTGCCGTCCCGCCCGTACTCGCCGTTTTCCTCATTGTGCTTTTGTCTATAGGAAACCAAATCATTCAGTGTGAATCCGTCATGACTGGTGACAAAATTGAGGCTGTTTTCCGGCCCTTTGCCTGATCTTTGGTATAGATCCGCGCTCCCGCAGATGCGGCTAGCGAATAGCCCCATCATTCCCGCCTCACCGAGCCAGAAGCGGCGCACGTCATCCCGAAAGCGGCCATTCCATTCTGCCCAACGCTTTTCGGAGAAACTTCCCACTTGGTAGGCTCCGCCTGCATCCCAAGCCTCGGCGATGAGCACGACATCGCGCAAGATGGGGTCTTCCGCGATGCTTTCGAGCAACGGAGCGTTCTGAAGAAGATTGCCATGCTCATCTCGGCCTAGCACGGAAGCCAGATCGAAGCGAAATCCGTCAACGTGCATGAAAATCACCCAGTACCGGAGCACGTGCACAATGAACTCCCTCACGACCGGGTGGTTTGCGTTGAGCGTATTACCAACCCCAGAAAAATTTTTGTAATATCGGCGTTCATCCTCCTCGAGCATGTAAAAGATCGAATTATCCGTGCCACGGAGGCAGATTGTTGGACCGAGTTCATTTCCTTCGCCGGTGTGGTTCAAGACAATATCCAGAATTACTTCGATTCGAGCGCGGTGAAAGCTCTTGACCATTTCACGGAATTCGAGCACCTGCTGCGCGGCTGATTCCTGGGTGCTGTAAGTTTCTTTGGGGGCGAGGAAGGCGGCCGGATTGTAGCCCCAAAAATTCCTTAGTCGCCCTTTGCTTATCGGATTTACACGAGATAATTCGTTTTCGTTGAATTCCTGGACGGGCATCAACTCAATCGCGGTCACACCTAAATCTTCTAAATAAGGGATCTTCTCCGTCAAACCGCGGTAGGTTCCAGGGTGGACGGCGCGCGAACTCGGGTCGATCGTAAAACCACGAATATGCGTTTCGTAAATGACCGTGTCTGTGGCGGAATGCCTGAGCGGCAGGTCGCCCTCCCAGTCGAAGTGCGCGTGTGTCAACATGCACTTCGGCATGCAACCTGCATTGTCCACAGTCGAGAAACTTAGATCCCTTAGACGGCTCGACGAATCGTAGCCCCGCGCCGCTTCAAAATCCCAGTTCTTCGTTCCGACAAGAGCGGTAGCAAACGGATCGAGGAGCAGCTTATGGACATTGAATCGATGTCCGTCTCCCGGCTGATAGGGTCCATCGATCCGGAAGCCATAGAGTTGGCCGGAGGTGATACCTCGAACCCATACGTGCCACACGTCACCGGTTCGATGTCGTGCCGGATCCAAATCGATCACCCTGGTGGGCGAACAGCCGTCCGGGCTTTCATAGAGCTCCAGGAGAACGCGGGTTGCATGACGGCTGAATAGCGCGAAATTGACTCCTCCCTCGTATTGGCATGCCCCAAACGGCAGGGGGCTTCCGGCACGAACTTCGCCGCTCGGACTCTCGACACGATTCGACCTACCCTGTTTTCCGGCCGAGGCAGTCATCGACAGATCGCTTTCAAGCCGTAACCATGACCGACCTAACTTGCTGAAAAATTGGCTACTTCTCGCAGATGGAAACATCCAATGATGCGCGATTCAGCGGTCGACATACCTTCGATGTATCAAAACAAGACGCCGATGTAACTTTTTTTTGAACGGCTCACTTTCCGACTGAGACGGCGCATTTGGAACGGCAGTTACGCCGAACCTTTCGCCACATTTCTGGTGCGTCGCGTAGGACTGGCGCAATAACCGTACAGCCGCACCACCGCCAAGCCTCTGATTCGTCCACAAAGCGGTAAAGTCCAAGCTGTTCCAAAAGCCAGGAACGGGATAATGCACCGCAGTCATGGCAGTGAGGCGTCCAGGGGGTGGCAGCGGGGGCTGCCGTTAGTGGACGCCATCCGGCGGGGGCTGACGCGTAACGAGTCACACTGCGGTCTCAAAAACGGGAGCATGCTGTCGGATAGAACACGACGACGTATCGGTGGATAGTGCCGGCAACCCCGCGGGTCGGTTGAACGGAGGCCAATTGCAGGGCTGGGCCGTCTCCAAACTAAACCGATTCTCCAGTCCGCTGCGCGCATTCCATGTCGCGCAACCGAAAGCGGCAATCGGGCGGCACCACCCCGCGCTTTTCAGTCGCCTTCTGGGGGAGCTAAACACGTGGGAACTTAAGCATATTAGAATTCGTACAGACATTGAGTACGGATAACGGTTGGGCCTTTTGGTGTCCGGCGTAGAAAGTAGGATTCTTCTCAAGACAGAAGGAGATAGACCATGGGGGACATAAAACATTCGGTACCGAAGTGGATAACCGGAACGATTTGTCTCGTAATGATTTCACTGCTGGGCGCTGCCCCAGCATGGGCTCAGACCGAGAAGCACACGGTGTTCACCGAATACGATTTCCATTGGCTGGGACAATTGAAGGCTGGGCAGACGCTGGAAGTAATCAATCGAAACGGGCAGATTGAGGCGAGCGCTGTTGCGGGCGACGAAGCGCGTGTCGAAGGCATTAGGAGAGGCAACGATGACGACCGCGATTTGTTTATCGAAGTCGTTGAGTATTCCGACGGCGTGACGATTTGTGCCGTGCACGCCAACGACAAGACGCCCGGGCGATGCCATCGCGGCGGTGTGTCCTCCGAGTCCAATAGCTGGCACGGGAATCGCGCGAAGATTAACTTCGACGTGCAAGTGCCGCCGGGCGTCCGCTTCAATGCCCTGACGACCAACGGAAACGTACTGGGCCGCAACCTGGCAAGCGTGGTGGAGGCGGCGACGACGAACGGCAACGTGGAAGTTTCCACAAGCCAGTGGGCCTCAGCCACAACAACCAACGGTGGAATCCGCCTGTCTATGGGCAGCGCGAAGTGGAACGGCGAGTTGCAGGTGAAAAGTACAAACGGCAGCGTGGATGTGACCCTCCCGGCGTCGGCGGAATTCAAACTAGATGCGGTCACCACGAATGGCGGGATTCACACGGATTTTCCGATTACCGTACAGGGGAGCTTCAGTTCGAAGGAACTTTCCGGGACCGTGGGCGGAGGCGGAAGGGAATTAAAAGTCGCAACAACCAACGGCACGATTAAGCTGATGAAGAGCTGAAGAGAAAAGACGAGATAATCCACCAACTCACTGGCGAAGCTATCAAGTTGAAGCCCGGGCTTCATAAGAAAACTCGCGATTCCATTCTCGAGCTTCTAGCGTCGCTGCCCGTTTCCCGGACTCCTCCTCTTGACAACCAGGATGAGAAGCGTAGGGTCCTGTTGGTAGCCAAGGGATGAACGGGGATTTGCGGGATGCACATGCCGAGCTTAACGCCGCCAATGCGGCTGTTGGAAGTTGACACGCCGAATGGGCAGCACTTTTGCACGATCTTCGACCTCGCCTCCCTCCCATGATTCGCCTATGCATTGACAACCTTGGTTTCACTCGGCAAGAATCCACACGCAAAGAATGGCTCGCAAGAAATGCAATCCTTTGCCTCCCGAAATCCTCGCCGTGCCGCGAGGCTCGCCAAACCTCGAACCCTGCCGGAAATTCCGCCGCAGAAGGCATGTAGAGATTCTGGGTCGCTCGGGCCGGCACCGGGTTCGAGCAGCGGGAAGAGCCGCAGGGAGGTGACTTGGGAGCCGAAGGTCCAAGCTGCAAGCGCAAACTGCTCGTTTCGACGAATCATCTTGGTTTTGCTCATGGCTTTTTGTGCGCTGTTCACCCGGCTCCTTAGCGCCTCGCGGCCTCAGAAAAACGGCGACTCTGCACTTGCAGGGATTGCCCACACCATCATCTTTTGGGCCACGCCGGAAGATGCGCTGCGTCTGGGCGCGGCTTCGGCCGCAGCAAACTGCCTTGCCGGTTCTCCGGGCGCAACGCGGCTCGGGCACATTCGCCGCTTGCAGAACGAGATTCGTCTGGAAACAATCGAGACGGGTCCTGAGCATTTCCGGTATGACAGCTTTCTACGAAGCAGCTGGTCCGCGCAGGAGGGTGTTATGAAAAAATCGATCGGCGACAACATGATCCCGAGAGGTTGGAGTTTCGAGCAGGGGCTCGAGCTGGTAAAGAAGGCCGGCTACGACGGTATTGAGCTGTGGCTCGGGGAGGTCCCTTGGTTCCAGATGAACACCACCGACACGCAGGTAACGGAGCTGCGCCGCAAGGTGGAAAATGCCGGTCTGGTGGTCTCCAACGTTTCGACCGGCCTTCATTGGAAGACTCCGCTCTCGGCGCGCGATCCCAAGGTCCGAGCCGAGGCCATTCGCATCGTCGAGCGCGAGCTGGAGACGGCTCAGCTGCTCGGTTGCGACGCCATCCTTGTGGTGACTGGGCTGGTGACCCAAGAGGTTCCGTACAACGAGGTGTACCAGCGCTGTCTCGACGCCATGCAGCAACTTACTCCGGTTGCAGCCAAGGCGCGAGTCAAAATCGGTTGCGAGAACTGCAATTCGGAACAACGCTTCCTGCTGACGCCCAGGGAATTCTGGACATTCCTCAATGAGGTGGATAGTCCTTTCGTCGGCATCCATCTTGATGTTGGAAATATCCACGACACGGGCTTCGCCGAGCAATGGATTGAGATGCATGGCCCGCGCATAACGCGCATTCATCTAAAGGACGTCATGAAAAAGCGTGGACGATGCTGCGACACCGTCTATACGAGTCTTTTCATCGGCGACAACGACTGGCCTGCCATCCGAGCAGCGCTGACGAAAGTGCGCTATGACGGGTGGTTGATCGCGGAGATGGAAGCGCGCTATCGTTACGCCCAGGACCAGCAGTTTTACGACACCGCGGCTGATATGGACCGCCTGATTTCCGCCAAGTTATGAACCCAAAGGCTGCAGGGGCGTGGATGCACATCTCGCGCCGAAATTTTCTGCATGGTATGACCGCATCGGCCGGCACGCTATGGTCATCCCGCGTTACCGGATTGGATAACCTTGCTGGTCGGCAGTTCGATTGCGTTGTTCTCGATCTGACGTCACATTGCGTTCTGGGCGAATCGTTGCAAGGCTACCAGGCGGCATTCGCCGATGAGCATCATTGTCTTGCGGCAGACAGACTCGACTCACGATGGCGCTGCCGGATGGTAATTGCTCCAGGCGTTGGAATGATGGACCCCGCGATAGGGCGCATGCTGCTGGAGTTAGTCCAAGGAGGGACGCGCCTTGTGCTGGAATCCGGCGCGGGATTTCTAAGCCCGGCCGAGACTGCCGCGCACCAGCGGATGTTGTTTCGTTGCTTTGAGCTGGAGGTTGAGCCGCCTGTCGATCTGTGGTCTGGAAAGCTTGCTGATGACGATCTTTTCGCCAGCCGCAGCAGCCCACATCGAAGAAAGACGATCGACGGCCGCCAAGCGATCCCCTATGTCCGCTACGTTTGGCCGCGCGAGATAATGGTCCGGGGCTTCACCCGGGTGATTCCTGTGTCCGCGAAACTCGGAGAAGTAATCGGCTGGGTCGGATCACTCGCAGTGGCGTCGAAGCGCCCAGTAGGCAGGGGAATGTTGATTTTCCTCGGCTCCCCGCTGGGTCCGGCGCTCCGGGCAAGCGATCCTGAGGCGCGATCCTGGCTCCAGTCGGTTGTCTCGGTCTGAGCGTCGGCATCCAGCCGCTGCGGCGCAGCCAGCGTTTGATGACAACCTAGCGGATGAGAATCACAACAGCGTCTACAGAGACTACCACTACCAGCGCCTCAACATGGGCAGCGCTCCCGGGTTGCGCTCGATCCACCCCCGGGTAGGCCTTTCCCTACGAGACCCAAGCGAAGCGCCGGACAGGGTGCGCCCGATGTCCCTAGATCGGTCGCATTTTTTTGATTTTGGGACACCCCTGGCGTTTGCTATAGTCGGCGTCTTGCAAGGTGCAATCCTGAGATCTATGTTTCATGGATTGCGGGGAGTTTTTCTGTGACGGAACCAGAGGCGAATCTCAGCAAAACTTACGATGCGGTAATTGTCGGCTCGGGCGCGGCCGGCGGCATGGCCGCACACGTCCTCACCTCTCACGGCCTGCAGGTGCTGTTGCTGGAGGCCGGGAAAAAGCTGCCCATCGAACAGGAATTGCGCTCGATGGAGTGGCCTTACGACAATGCTCACCGCGGAGACCTCCCGCCGGAGTCGCATGCGCTGACCTTCAACGAATACACCATTCGCAATCCGCCCTACGGCGCAGGCTTTGAGAAGGCCCGGCACCTTCGCAGCTACGTCGGGAACAGCGATTACGTCAAAAATATTGTTGTTGACGAGCGCGAGAATCCGTTCACGGGCACGAACTACGCGTGGGTGCGCGCGCGATGTCTGGGCGGAAAAACAAATATCTGGGGAAGGCTGGCGCTGCGCCTCTCCGACTACGACTTCAAGGCCAAGAGTCGCGACGGTTTCGGCGAAGATTGGCCTATCAGCTATAGCGACATCGCCCCTTACTACGACAAGGTGGATTTGTATCTCGGCATCATGGGCGTGAAGGAGAACTTGCCGCATCTTCCCGACGGCATATTTCAGCGTCCGCAGAAATTGAATTGTGCCGAAGTCACGCTGAAACAAAGTCTGCAAAAAATGGGCCGCGTGTTGACACAGTACCGCGCCGGCGTCACCAGCGAAGGACTGAAGCACAACAAATATCGCAGCCGGTGCTACGGGCGCGGCTCCTGTGAACGCAAAGGCGGATGCGACATTCATGCCGCGTTTGACTCGCCGACCGGCCTGATCTATCCCGCGATGGACACGGCGAATCTGAGCTTGCGCACCAACGCAGTGGTGCGCGAAGTTACGGTAGATCCGCAGACAGGCAAAGCCAGCGGCGTGCATTTCATCGATGCGCAGACGATGAAGGACTACACCGTTCGCGCAAAGGTCGTAGTGCTAGCGGCGTCCACGCTCGAATCCGCCAGGTTGCTGTTGCTGTCGAAGTCGCGGTCGCATGCGAATGGGCTGGCGAACTCGAGCGGCCACGTCGGCCACAATTTCTGCGAGCATATTATGGGACCGGGGGTGACCGGCCGTGCGAAAGACTTGGTCGGCAAGCCGTCGACTCTGGACGATGGGCGTCCCGGTGGATTCTACTTGACCAGATTTCGCAATCTTTCAGAGAAACACCCCAAATTCATCCGCGGTTATGGCTTTGAAGGCGGCAGCGGGTGCCGCATGTTTCCGAGTGGGACCGACGTGCACGGCTTCGGCGCGTCCTTCAAAGAAGAAGTTCGCAAGAACCAGGGCGCGTACATTGGCATGGGTGCCTTCGGTGAGGTTCTGGCGCGCTACGAAAACTACGTTGATTTGGATCCTGTAGTGAAAGACAAGTGGGGCATTCCCGCCTTGCGTTTTCACTATAAGTTCGGAGACAACGAGCACCGCATGGCCGAGGACATGAAAGAGACGGCGCAGGAGATGTTCGAGGCCGCGGGATTCGAGATTGTGCACGTCAGAAGCCGGGTGCTCACTGAAGGCTGGTCGATTCATGAGCTAGGCACCGCGCGCATGGGCGACGATCCCAAAACCTCGGTTCTGAATCAGTTTCAGCAGTCGCACGATGTACAGAATTTGTTCGTCGTCGATGGCAGCGGCTTCGTCAGCGCCAGTTGCCAAAATCCCACCTGGACCATCATGGCGTTGTGCTGGCGCTCCTGTGACTACCTGGCGGACGAATTTCGAAAAGGAAATTTGTAGGTGGAACATGTCTAGCAATGATCCGGTTGATCTGCGGCAAGATCGTCGGGAATGGTTGAAGAGTTCGGCCGCGGCACTCGGCGCATCGCTGCTGCCTTTGCCTGCCCTGAGCGGAGAGCAGCCGCAAACCGCGACGCCGCCGAGTAAGCCGGCGGCAAGCTCCGCGCCAAACAAACCCGCGGGGCGTTTCTTTACTCCCGCCCAGCATGCGCTGGTCGAGGAGTTGTCAGAGACGATCATCCCCGCGGACAGCCATTCCGGCGGCGCAAAAGCAGCAAAAGTTGCCGATTATATCGAGCAGTTTCTCAGCGAAACCGATGACGACAATCAGAAGGCGCTGTGGCGTGAAGGCCTGCGACTGGTCGATTTAATGAGCCGCCATTACCACCAAAAATCCTTTGTTGACTCGGGCCCAGAGGAAAGGATCGCACTTCTTCAGGTGCTTTCCGATAACGATCACATGACCGACCTTCCCGAAGTGCGCTTCTTTATTGAATTGAAACGGCTTACGGTGCGCGGCTATTACACGTCCAAAATCGGCATCCACGCTGAGCTCGACTACAAAGGCAATCGGATTCTCCAGGAGTATGTCGGCTGCGACGACCAAGGCACTTCGTCGTAACCTGGGAGCGCGGCGGTCTTGCATCCCAAGCGAAGTCGCAGGGCCGCCTGCTTGGCAGTGCTCAATCGGATTTTTGAGGCAGAGACGGAAATGGCGGACGGCAAAGTAAAGGTCGGCATCATCGGCTCGCAATTCCAGGCGGACATTCACGCCGCGTCCTTGCAAATCATGCCGCATGAGGCGGAAGTGCTTGCCATCGCCTCTCCGACTGCCGGCAATGCTGCGGCGTTGGCAAAAAGGTTCGGCATTCCGCGAGTCTTCACCGATTACCGCGAGATGCTGAAAGAGCGCGACCTTGAGATGATCACCATCGCCGCGCCCAACAGCCTGCATGCACAGATGACCAAGGACATCGCTGCCGCCGGCAAGCACATCGTCTGCGAAAAGCCCCTGGCCATGACCATTGCCGAAGGCGAAGAAATGATCGCGGCAGCGAAACGCCACGGCGTTCTCCTGATGTACGGCGAGGAACTTTTCTTTACCCCGAAATATCTAAAAGCCAAGGAAATGGCGGATTCCGGCGCATTTGGCAAGGTCTATCTGGTCAAACAAAGCGAAAAGCATTTCGGGCCGCACAGCGCGTGGTTTTGGGACGTGAATCGCTCCGGCGGTGGCGCACTGATGGACTTGGGCTGCCACGGTATCGCGTTTTGCTATTGGCTCCTCGGCCGCTCGCCAATCAAGTCGGTCTACTGCCAGATGGGCACCTACGTTCACGGCGACAAGACCAAAGCCGAAGACGATTCTTTGTGCATCCTGGAGTTCGCCAATGGCGCCGTAGGACTGGTTGAAAACAGCTGGGCGCGCCGCGGCGGCATGGACGATCGCATTGAAGTTTTCGGCGAGGATGGGTGCACTTACGCCAATTTGCACATGGGCAACGCCCTGCCGACGTACAGCGAAAACGGTTACGGATACGCCGTCGAAAAGGCGCCTAGTACGAAAGGTTGGACGTATCCCGTCTTCGAGGAACTCTGGAATTACGGCACGCCGCAAGAGCTGACCCACTTCGCGCGCAGCGTTCGTGGGAAAGAGACGCCGCAAGCTACGGGCGAAGATGGCTTGGTCGTGCTGCGCGCGATTTATGCGGGTTATGCCTCCGCGGGCGAGGGCCGCAAAATCGCGCTCCCTTACCTGCCGCCTCCTGGCGTCAAAAAGCCCATCGATCTGTGGCTGGACGGCGCGTCCCGACAGCAACGCGCGCCGCATTGAGGACCGTCATTCTTGTGTGTCCCCTTTCCTTTAACTATGGCACTCTTGCATCGGCCGACGGCTGTCACGAGGTGATTCCGTGCCTTTCTCGATGAGAATGCGTCTCTCCCTGATGATGTTTCTGGAGTATTTCATTTGGGGCGCGTGGTACGTCACCCTGGGGACTTGGCTAGGACAACAATTGCATTTTTCGGGCGAGCAGATCGGCGTCGCCGCCGGGACGACCGCCTTGGGCGCCGCGATTTCACCGTTCCTCGTCGGACTCATGGCGGACGAGCTGTTCGCCAATCAGCGGCTGCTGGCCGCGCTGCACGGTATCGGCGGCGTGCTCCTGTGGTTTGCCTCCACACAAAAAGCTTTCGGTCCGATGTATGCGGTCTTGCTCATCTATTCGCTTTGCTACATGCCCACGATGGCGCTGACCAATGCGCTCGCCTTTCGCCAGATGAAAGACCCCAAGCAGGATTTTGGATCGATTCGCGTACTGGGGACCGCCGGGTGGATCGTTGCCGGCCTGCTTATCGGTTTTCTTCGCGTCGAACCGACAGCCATTCCCATTCGTATCGCAGGTGCGGCCTCTCTATTGATGGCCATTTACAGCCTGACACTGCCCCACACGCCGCCTTTGCGCTCTGCCCACGGATTCAAACTGAGCAATATCTTTCCGCCGGAGGCCTTTACGCTTTTTAAGGATCGCAACTTCTCGATCTTTGTCCTGGCCTCATTCCTTATCTGCATTCCTCTGCAGTTCTACTACACGTTTACCAATCCATTCCTGAATGAAATCGGCATGCAAAATGCCGCCGGCAAAATGACCATGGGCCAAATGTCCGAGTTGCTCTTCATGGTAACGTTGCCATGGTTCTTCCGCCGGGTCGGCGTGAAGTACACCCTCATGCTGGGCATGTTCGCCTGGGTTGTGCGCTACATTTGCTTTGGCACAGGGAACACCGGCAGCTTGCTGCCGCTGCTCTATCTGGGAATCGTCCTTCACGGCATCTGCTATGACTTTTTCTTCGTGACCGGACAGGTGTATGTGGACCAAAAAGCGCCTCCGGCACTCCGCGCTGTGGCGCAGGGGTTGATCTACTTCATTACCTATGGCATCGGGATGTTCGTCGGGTCCTGGATCTGTGGCGGCATTGTAGATAGGTACGCGAAATCCCTGGTGTCAGGCGGAGTGGTCCATGACTGGCGCTCCATCTGGATGGTGCCGGCCATCGCGTCGGCGGTAGTCTTACTATTCTTCTGGGTCGGATTCCGGCGTGAAGAACGTCCGCCCCAGCAGCCCACGCCTGTCGCCGAAGCTACGGTGAGTCGCTAAGGGACTAATTCCACAGCAACAAACGAAAAACGGCAGGAGCGGCCGCAACACCACTGTTTAGAACATTTGCCTTTTGACCTGGATGATCGGACCGACGCGAGAAGATTGGTGCGGCTAGCGGTAGTTTACCGCTAGCGAGAAGCGATCCCTATTCAGCCGTGACGCCATTTTTGCGGTTGGAGGACAGCAGGTCGGCGAACGATGGGTAGCAAAAAACGAATCTAACGTGTCTGCACTTCGACAGGGTCCGGCAAGTGCATCGAGCCCTCCGTCAGCTCTCCAATCGTCACGTTTTGCCCATGCTCGACGTAGCGCAAGAGCACACTAGGCTGCAACCATGCAGAACCCCAGGCGTCCTCTACCGCGACGATCGTATATGCTCCGGGAATCACTCCTCGGAGCACGAAGCTTCCATCTAAATCGCTCTGATCCCTTCGGAACATTTCCTGGTGCAATTCAGGATCTTTTGGCACCAGGATCACCATGACACCAGCCATGGGCTTCTCTCCGCGTTTCGCGAATCCTTCCAGGGTCACCACGCCGCCGGCCAAGAACACCGTTAGGTCGAGAGACGCACCCGGCGTTACATTCAGCTCGTGGCCAGAGGTTTCGACTCCCTGAGACGAAGTGCGAACCACGGAATATGGCTTGGTGGGAGAGGAGACCAGGATCGCGTATTTGCCCGCAGGAAGCTCCTCGAATCTCACTTCGCCGGCACTATCAACGGGCCTGACGGCTACAACGCGCTGCCGCGAGTCTTGCAAAGCGATAGAGAACTGCTTCGGGAATGGGTCTCCCCGCGGAAGCTTTACCGACAATTTCGCGGTACCTGCCGGTTCGCTGATGGGTTCGTCCAATTCTTGACCATTTCTGGCCAGGTCCATCTCAGTCGGCTGTAGGAGTTGGCTAGTCTTTGGTTCACGCCGGCGGACGATGTATTTCCCCGCCGGAACCCCCTTCAACTCATAAACGCCAGGAGCCACCATTTGCATTCCTTCGGGTTGAACGTGTTCCTCCGAATCAAAGACCCGTTTCCGAAGCACCGGCATGCTGAACCCGTGCTGATCGTCGGATACACGGAAGATGAAATGAAGGGCAGGGACGGGACTCAGGTGCACATCGATCTGCAGGCGATCGCCACCTCTGACCGGGATGGCTGTAGCCCCATCGGCTTCCGTTGCCCCGTTGTAATAGGTCGTCGGATAGGCCACGTCCAGCGACGGCGCAACTCCTGGCGGCGGATTTGCCGTGCCATCGGCAGAAGAAGAAACAGGGTGGACGGCATACCATGGGTTCGCTGCCACGGACACAAAGTAATTCCCAGGCGCTAGAGACGGAAACTCGTAGGAACCCCGGTCGTCGGTCAAAGCGGTGCCCACGGGCATAATGCGGTTCAGCCCGCCAGCGTGGTTTTCCTGATAAAGCGTGATGCGTGCATGGCGGACGGGATCCCCCGACTCATCGAAGATTTGGCCGGCCAGCAGCGCCCGCGGCGTGAGCCGCAAAACGAGGCTCTCGGTGTCGAGGCCGGCCCCGGTCACGATTGCGGTGGAATATTGTTCGTGCTGATCATAAGCGGCGGAGATAAATCCGCGTTTCGCTCCCTGCAACGAGAACTTGCCCGCCTTGAGCTGAGGGAATTCAAAATGCCCATTCTCAGAAGTGATCGTCCATGCGGAGTTCGCGCGGTTGCTGGTATCGAAGATCGAAACGCGGGCTTTCCCGATCGGCGCCCCGTTGAGTGCGTTTACGATCGTGCCCGCGATTCTAAACTTTGTATCATGAGAGTTGCTTTGCTCGGCGTTCTGTGCGCCGAGAGTAGCGCAGCAGGGCAGCAGGAGAAGCACCAGCGCGAGGGGTCGCAATCGAATCGCTCGTAAAAGGCCGAACATGCTCACTCGCCTTGGGTAATCAGCGGCAGTTGCAAGTGCTCCTTCTGTCCCGCGACCACCCGAATGACCTGTGCCTTGGCCTCATATTTGCTCAGGGCCTCCTCGCTCGCGTACTCCAAGTCGGGCTGTTGGCGATCGAATGCCAGCACCCGGTAAACGCCCGGTGGGAGCTGCTGCAGTTGAAATTTCCCATCGGGGGAAACCCAAGCCATGCGGAACTGGCCACTGCTACCGGTCGTAGGACAGAAATAGACGTTGCCTGGGGATTGACCCTGTGATCGGAATCCAGCTCCAGCTGCGTCCCTGGTTGACGCACCTACAATTGCGCCTTCGACCTCCGCGCCGTCGTCTCGCACGGTGATCTCAATCGGCGGAGTCGCGCCACCCAGGGCTACCACCAAAGGCTGGTGCTCGAGATCGGTACCGTTGGAAGTGACCGATGAAGCAAATCCGATTGCCGTGTTCACCAGCACCCGGTAGCGGCCAGGTTGCACATTTTCGATCATGAGCGGCGAATCGTCGTCCGGGCCCCTGGGCGGGCGCAAAGAAGCGCCGGGCGCGAAGCCGAACTCCTCGATCGGTAGCAACGACACTTGCAGATAGCCTGGCCGCCTCCCGTTTCCAGAGGCATTGCGAATACTGTCAACGACCATAGGCCCCTGAGTCGCGGTTTCACGGTGTTGAAATTCCTCTCGAACGCTAACGACGATGGAACTGTTGGGCAACATCATCAGCGCCGGTCCCTCCGCAGCGGCACCTTTGACCGTGAGAGTCGACATTCCGGTCATCGCATTGGAACCAGCGGCTGTTGCCCGGACGACATACGTTCCATCTGGTAGCAACCCCTGGATCAACTGCTCCTCGGCGTTGTATCCAAGAGAGTATCCGGGGCCTTCGTGCCCTTGTAGCCACACCTGAATACCGATCGGGAGGCCAAGTGGTGCGCCTCCGACGGGCACTTTTACCGCGTAGTACTCTCGCCGTGCAGGCGAAACATCTGCCTCGGTAGTGCTCCCCGCTGATAGCTGAATGACCGAGGCTGTGGTGAAGTCGGTTGCCGCAGGGTAGTACACCGGTGGGTACCCAAATAACTGCCCACGAGGGTTAAAGGCCAACGGATCGCGGTCAAGTAGTTCGTGGGTCACAAGTTTGTAGGACCCTGCTGAAAGTTCAGCATACCGGTACTCTCCGTCTGATTTTGAGATCACCGTTCCTACAGAATCCCAGTGCTCCCGGCCTTCCCGCACCTGGCGTCGAAACAGTTCCACCTGGATTCTGTTAGAGCCGTCGGACTCTGGCAGAAGAATGTGCCCAATGATTAGAGCTTCGGGCGCGAGGGGGATGGTTAGCTCCTGCTGCGTTTCGCTTAACGGGAATGTCTGCTGTCCGTCATGATCCGGTAAAAAGCCCGTCTTTCGTGCCATCAACATGGAAGGACGATTTGTCGCGCCATATTGGCGCGGATAGGATGGCGAGGGCCCAACGTTTGATGTGGCCGCAAACCCTGCATTCGGTTCGCGTTCCGCCCTTGCGAATTTGAATTCAAAACGGCCTTGACCGTCCGTCATGGCGGCGTAGCGATTATCCGGAGAGTAGACCAGCGCACGACCTATGGGTTCATGGGTCAGACTGTTCACGACCGTGCCGCGGAGGGTGTCGCTCTCCTGATCGGGTGTGCCGGCAGTTTGTGCGCACAAAGGATAAATGGCCCCGGAGCAACAGAGAAACACGGTGCCAAGTGCAAGCGCACCAAGTGATTGCAGGCCGAACATACACTTCGAATGCAAGAAACCTGCCCGGTCTTTTGAAAGAAGATAATGAAGCCTTCGACGTCCTGGGTTTGCCGAGGACAGGTTCGCCTTGCGTTGCGTAGGATGCCGCAGCGCAGGGACCGGTTGTCCCCGAGGTCGAACCCAAACCGGGTGCCAACCGTAGCAGATTCATCCATGCGCCGACAATTGGGGTGAAACCCCTAATTCCTCGCGCAGGCAAAAACCTGAGCATATGCTTAGTAAACCGTACGCGGTGAGGATGCCGAGCGATCATCGGAAACCAAGCAACAGGCAATTGAGCGATGCGGAGTGCGATTTGCAAAAGGCAGATCAGGATGCCTAACTAAGGGGAAGAGATCTATGCCGCCAACAAATAAGCGGAATTTAACAGGATCAAGTTGATCGCGATTTCAGTTCGCTCACGGCTTTTGAGAGCACCATGGTCGAGGTCCGTCAGTCGAACGAATAGGAGCTCGACAAAAACTTATGGCTGAGACAAACATTTCCGTCGCGTGCATCGGACTTGGGCGCCTGGGGGCTGGAATTGCGCACAATGTCCAACGTGCCGGTTTCAGGTTGATCGTCTACAACCGCACCCAGGAAAAGGCGGAGCCGCTGATCACTTCCGGCGCAGCGTTGGCGCGGACGCCAAGAGAGGCAGCTCACGCGGCGGATGTAGTCGTCACATCATTGATGGATGATGCTTCTGTGCTCGACGTCGTCAACGGCGCGGACGGCGTCCTGTCTGGTATGCGCCCTGGTGCGGTTCACGCCGGCACAACCACCACTTCGCCAAATCTCAGCACTCGGCTAACTGAATTGCATTCATCTCACGGCAGCGAGTATGTAGCGGCTAACGTGCTGGGACGCCCGGATGCCGCCGCTGCGGGCAAGCTGATCACGCTTCTCGCTAGAAAGCCGGAAGCGATCGCGCGCGCCCGGCAAGTGATTGATACGTACTCCGCCCGCGTGATTCTCTTGGGAGAAGATCCCGCGCTGGCCTCCAGCATGAAGCTGGCTGGAAATTTCTTCCTCGCCGGATTGCTCGAAGTCATTGGAGAAGCATTTGCGTTTGCCAAAAGAAGGGGGGTTCTTGATCCCTTCAGCGAAATGTTGAAGGCTTTTTTGCCGGGCTCGCAGGAATATCTGGATCGGATTCGCAGCTCTGATTTCGGTCGTGCGGGCTTTACGCTAGATGCCGGGTTGAAAGACATCCTGCTGATTCTCGACGCAGCTGCCGAAGTAAGACTTCTGATCAGTGCGACTGGTCGGTTTTCACAGCGATCTCTTCCCTTGACGCCAGTCCGTAGCAGAGACGGGTGTGATATTACCCGGCTTCGAACGGAGTCGCTAGTTTGTAGGTCCCGATCAGCGGATTACCACCGCTGCCGAAATTCCGGAATGGAGGTCGTCACGCTGGCCCGCCGAATACGGCCACAAACCGTGATGCAGGGTGCGCGAAAAAACACAGAGCGCTTTTACTTATTTACACCTTAAAGGACTCATTGATCGGCGCGTCGGAGATCGCTCAGTCGTGCCGCCTGCATCATCAGGTAGTTCCGCTCAGGCAGGCTGGTTGCGCGGCTGGCGGCATTCCGGTAGTTCGTGATAGCAGCCTCGTGCTCGCCGGCCATTTCCAGCAGATGAGCACGCACGGCCTCAAGACGGTGGCGCTCCGCGAGTCGCGGATCAGAGTCGAGTGCGTTGAGCAGTTCCAGTCCTTTTCTTGGTCCGTGCACCATGGCGGCGGCGACCGCGTGGTTTAGCACGATCATTGGATTATCGGACATGTGCTTCAGAAGTTCGTAGAGCGCCAGTATCTGCGGCCAGTCGGTATCCTCGGTGCGCGCCGCCTCGTCGTGCACTGCCGCGATGGCTGCCTGCAATTGGTACGGGCCAACCGCGCCCTTCGGCAGCGCAGCCGACAGCAGCGCGATCCCCTCCGCGATCTGTTGCCGGTCCCACAGCGCCCTGTTTTGCTGTGCGAGGGGGACCAGCTCCTCGGGCCCTGTTCGCGCTGCACGTCGCGCATCGGTCAACAGCATCAGCGCGAGCAGTCCTGCAACCTCCGTGTTATCCGGTTGCAGATCGTACACAATCCGCATCAAACGGATGGCCTCATCCGACAGATCTGCTCGGCGCAACTGCGGTCCGGCGCTGCTCGCGTACCCTTCATTGAAGATTAGGTAGAGCACGTGCAGCACAGCTCGCAAGCGTTGCGCGCGATCTTCGGCAGTCGGCAATTGGAAGGGAATCCCGGACTCCTTGATGCTTTGCTTGGCGCGGCTGATGCGCTGCGCCATGGTGGCCTCAGGCACCAGAAACGCGTTTGCGATTTCCGCTGTCGTTAACCCGCCCACCGCCCGGAGCGTCAGCGCAATCGCGGAAGCCGGAGTGAGAGCAGGGTGGCAGCACATGAACAGCAGCTCCAGCGTGTCATCATCGACGGTCTCCGCCGCTCCCTCGACTTGCAGCGCCAGTCGTTCCGCTTCCTCCGCGGCCACCTGCTCGCGGCGCCGGCGTGCGACCTCGCTTCGAATGTGGTCCGTCATCCGGCGCGACGCAACCTGAATCAGCCAGCCGCGCGGATTGGCAGGCACACCGTCACGAGGCCATTGCTCGGTCGCCGCGATTAACGCCTCCTGCACAGCGTCCTCTGCCGCTGCAAAATCACGAAATCTTCGCACCACCGGGCTGAGCACCTGCGGCGCCATTTCTCGCAGCAATTGCTCGATGGGAGGGTCTAATCGATCGGCCATCGTTCCACTCAGCACCTTTGAAATTTCACAGCCCTAAATCGGCGTGACCGCTTAGAACTTGCCGTACCTCGATAGGTATGCCTCCCGGCTTGCCTCCTGGTCCCGGCGCCGCCGAAGCCCGCGCCGCAATTTTGTAGGCTTGCTCCGGGCTCTCCACATCGATGATCCAATACCCTGCCAGAAATTCCTTCGATTCCGGGAACACACCGTCCGTAATCGCCTCCCCGTTCTTCCCCGCGCGCACCATCTTGGCCTCGCCCGGCCACCCCAAGCCCTCGGTCGCGACAAACACTCCCGAGTCCTTGAGTTCCTTGCCGAACGCGCGCATGAAAGCGACGTTCTGCTCCAGGTCTTCCTTCGACCACTTCGCGTATTCATCCCAATTTGCCCTCGTGCCCGTCATCATCAGAATAAATCTCATATCCTTTTTTCTCCTCTCATTCCATTTCGGGCTTCGCATTCAGCTACGACGGGCGCATCCGGAGTCCCCCATCGCTCGACTAAGACTCTGGCTCTGGATAACTCGCGAACCCACGCACTTCGATCGGCACGTTCGTCGGCATTCCACCGGGTCCCGGCGCTGCTGAAATTCGCCCCGCTATAGCGCAAGCCCGCTCTGGAGTCGCGACGTCGACGATCCAGTAGCCCAGGAGAAACTCCTTCGACTCCGGGAAGACTCCGTCTGTAACCGGCATGCCGCCCTTCTCGCCGAGCACCACTTTGGCTTCCTGCGGCCCAGCTAATCCCTGGGTGGCGACAAACTCTCCTGATGCGGTCAACTCCTTAGCGATGCGCCGCAGGACTGCCATGTGCGCATTTCTGTCCTTTTGGGACCATGCAAGATAGCTTTCAACCCCTACTTTCTTCCCGGTCATCAGCAAAATGTATTTCATGTCTTTTGCTCCTATGCTGTTTCGGTACTGCCTTGCCGTTCTGTTAATCCTTCTTGTCAGTCTGAAACATCCAACGAACGCCAAACTTGTCGCTGAGTGCGCCGTAAGTCCCAAAAAACTGCTCTTTCAGTGGATCGGTTAATTCTGCTCCGTCCGAAAGTTTCTCGAACAGGGCTTTCAACTCTCGCAATGCTCCTCCGCTCAGGAAGAGACAAACCGTGTTGCCTCGAATTGGAGTTTGCTCGGGTCGTAGCCAGTCTGATGCCGAAATCTCCACATTGCCGCTTCTGAGTCGCGCATTGATGACTTTTTCGTGCTGGACTGTTGGCATCCGATCCTTCACCGGAGAATCCTTCACTTTCGTGACCGTCAACTCTCCCCCGAAGCAGGACTTGTAAAACTCCATTGCCTGACGGCAATGGCCATCGAATAAAAGGTACGGCGTCAAGGCTGCCATTTCATCTCCTTGGATTTTCTGAATCTTAGCGCCGGCTATGAAACGACTGGGCCAAGCTGCCAATGTCGCCGTGGAAAGCCAGGACGCGAGCAAACGGCGGCGAGAGATTTTGTAGGCTTTCGACATGGCCGACCTCCTTGGCTGCTGGTACTTGGCAGTCAGAACTTAGCAGTTGCGCTTTCATAGGTAGGTCGGTGCCCGCCCCCGGTTCTCGACATCCCGCCCAGCGATTTTTCAAAGAAGATTGTCGCCACCGCCGTGTCGATTCTGCGGTTCCTGGACCGACGTTCTTACAGAGGCACGAAGAAAATGACGGACACAATGGTAGTAGACGTGAGTCAAGATTGGGAAATCGCCTGCGATGTCCAGGAGCGGTTCATGCACCACGCCGTGCCCACCCTGACGGCATCAGCTACGGCGCTCGTTGCAGGCAACTCCGGGCGTCTCGGCGACGTTCGGCTGGCAGCGAATCGGGAGCCACGTTTCCCCTTATACCATTCCGTTACCGACACCTCCTCGGGGACGAGTAGTTGTGGCAGCCCTTGGGGAGGGCGGTGCCGTCTCCAACGGCGGGGTTTCTTCGCCGCGGCCGACTGTGGTGGATGACTTCACTTCCAGCAGCTCACGCGTTCGGTGCGCTTCTGGAAGGCCCCGGACAGGGAATGGTTCCGCGCCCGGAGCAAGAGCTTGCGACCCTCAGGGGTGCGTGTGAAGACAAGCTGCAGGGGACCCACAAGCCTTCTCCAGCGCTGGGCAAAAAATTCCGCGAACTCCTTCTTCCGTGCCGGCACATCCGGCACGGCGAAATAGTCCTCGCGGAAAATCCGCCAAATCCTCCCGCGCGCAAGCAGGTAACGCGGGTTGTCAGTCGGGCTCATCGTCTCCTTCAGGGCACGAAGGAAGATCGCTTGGTCTTTGCCAGTACCACCGCCAATCCAGCAAAAGACCGTTCCGTCTTTATTCCCGTTTGCATAGACGCGGAAGTCTCCTGCACGTTGGTCGATGGAGCCCTCGTATTCAAGAGCGTCAAGCACCGCGCGCCCGATCTGCCCGATGCTCCTTTCCGGGGTTCCGTGTCGAATCAAGCGCCAGAGTGCAAGCAGGCTCCAAGGCAGGCTTACGGCCGCCGCGATGCCAAGCAAGGTGAGCACAAAGCTCCAGAAGTCTTGCGTCGTCCGGGCGCGACCCAATGCCCGTCCCAATGACTCAAGAACGGCAAGGAAAATGTAGAGAGATTGGACCGGCAGTGCTGCGATCGTGTTTGCAAGTACGAAGCCTCGCGGCAGCGATTCCTCTGGTGCTTTCAGGCCATCCGTCATCTGCTTGATCGAACCCGCGTTGAGGGCATCATGCCACTGATTACGGAGCCCTTCGCGGTCGAGGGGCACGTTTGCGAGTCTGCGCGTTGATTTGGTCAAGCTGTTCACGGCTGAACGGCGGACGTCCAAAACCGAGCCGCTCGGTTCCATTCTCGATGACCGGGGCAGTGGCGCTCACCCCGACGAATGCAGAGCATCGACGAACAAGCAGTTCGAAATCATCACCGGGCCCAAAGATTCCGGGCTCGGCGCAAACCAAGTGCCAAATGTTTGCAGTCTTCTGCGATTGCGCCGAATCCACACGGATCGCTCGTCCTCGCATTTGGTTCGACAGCATGAACGAGCCAGCGTAGCCGTCAAAGCCAGCGGAGGCAGAAACTCCGGCCGCGGAAACCCTGGCTGCGAACGCAGGTGGTTACCGTCGCCGCAGCGAGAAGGAGAGGCGGTGAATCCTCGCCGAGATTCACGGCCAGAGTGCGTCGCCACCCAGCTCCCTTGGCTATTCCGTTTACCGCCCACCCTCGTGGGTAGCTCTTGGGGGGTAGCTGACCTACCCCCGTTGGAAGCCGTCATGGCAATGCTCTGCAGTCGAGCACGATAGAGGAACGCATTCTGTACTGGCTCTCGCTCGACACCGAGGTGCGGCGCTGGCTGAAAGGCTGCTCCAACGGTTTGCGGTAACCGTAGGCGACCTGCCAGCCAGAGTGCAGCACCAGCACGCCGAGCCCGGCTGGCTTTTTGCGCCGCCGCGCACCGGCGTCGGTCACCAGGGACGGCTAGTAGTTCGGCGGTTTCGATGCGCTTGCTTGTAGTTCTCACGCCGCGCCGGCTTGCGCTTGTGTTGTCGGCTGTGAGTCCTTTTGGAGCGCTCGCCATTGTCGGGGCGACGTGCCCTCCCAGTGGTGGAAAGCTCGGAAGAAGGAATTGGCATCTTCGTAGCCTAAGAGGTATGCCGTTTCACTCAGCTCCACAGATGAATGCAGCAGGTAGTGGCGCGCCAGCTCACGACGCGCATCTTCCAGCAAACGCTGAAAGGTAATGCCCTGCTCTGAGAGCCGTCGCTGCAACGTCCGAGTGCTCAGATGCAGCTCTCTTGCAAGGTCCTGTATCCCTGGCCGCTGGCCTGCAAGTAGACGTTTCAGAATGGCTTTTGCTTGTTCACTGAACGTTTTCTGCGCAAGCTGCTGCGCCAGTTCCGCCTCAAGCGGCGGTGCCACAATCGCGAGCAACTCAGCGTTGTAGGTGACAAAGGGCAGGTCCATATCCGCTTTGCTGAATACCAACGCATTCTGCCTGGCCTTGAACTTCACGGCGCTGCGGAAATGCGCCTCATACATTTCTCGGTGCGCCGAGGTCCGTTCAAACTCCACGCGTTTGGGGTTCAGGGGTCGCCCCGTGCCTCGGCATCCGATGCTGACAATCCATGCGAAACAAGTATCCACCAGCAACGGAGGCTCCTTCTCGTGCGCGAGAAGCCAGACGAACTGGACCGCGCATTCGTTTCCCCGTTCGACTAGACGGATTTCCTCGGGACAGGTCAGTTGTTTGTAACGCGCCAGTCGCTCGACCGCATCCCGAAACGACCGGGCGGAAAGCGCGGCGATCTTAATCGGGTCGTAACGCTCGACGCGCTCCTCGGTCCCCAGCTTCAGGCCAACGGCGGGATCGTGGCTCGCGTCCGCAATTCCTCGGTAAAGCGCGAAGAACTGCTCGGTGCTCACCAGGATTTTCTCCTGGTTGAACAACGCCATTGGCAGACCAGCTTGCCGCAGCACTGCCTCAGGCGAGAGGTCCAATTCTTCTAGCTTTCGCGGCAGCGTACTCGAAACTCGGAACCGGTTCGTCATGGCTCGCCTCAGAGCATAACTCACCGACCGCTCAGCTGCTCGATGTGTTCGGGATACCGAGCTCCTTGGACCGTAATCTGTGAGGCGGCATTCTCGATGTGCCGGAGATCGTCCGGCGTTAGTTCGATTGCCGCTGCTCCGATGTTCTCTTCCAACCGCGTCAGCTTCGTGGTGCCTGGAATTGGAACGATCCACGGCTTCTGCGCAAGGAGCCAAGAGAGCGCGATCTGAGCGGGCGTCGCGTTTTTCCGTCTTGCGATCACGCCAAGCAGGTCCACCAATGCCTGGTTCGCCCTGCGAGCCTGCGGCGTGAACCGCGGGAGTTGATTGCGGAAATCGGAACGGTCGAACGTGGTGTTTTCGTTGATTTTTCCTGTGAGGAAGCCCTTGCCCAGCGGGCTGTAAGGAACAAAGCCGATCCCAAGTTCCTCGAGTGTCGGCAACACTTCTTTCTCTGGGTTGCGATACCACAACGAGTATTCGCTCTGGAGAGCGGTGACTGGCTGGATTGCGTGGGCGCGACGAATCGTCTTTGGGCCGGCTTCAGAAAGGCCGAAATGCTTCACCTTGCCTTCCCGGATCAAATCCTTCACCGCTCCCGCTACATCTTCGATGGGGACGTTGGGGTCAACGCGGTGTTGATAGAACAGGTCGATGACATCGGTCTTAAGCCGCTTGAGCGAGGCTTCGGCTACCTCCCTGATGTGCTCTGGCCGGCTGTCCAGCCCAGCCAAACCTCTCTCCGCCTTGGGATCGATTTTCCATCCGAACTTCGTGGCGATCACCACTTGGCTCCTAAACGGAGCAAGGGCTTCGCCTACAAGCTCTTCGTTTGTGTACGGACCATAGACCTCGGCCGTGTCGAAGAACGTGACGCCGCGTTCGACGGCCGTGCGGATCAGCGAGATCATTTCCTGCTTGTCTTTGGGCGGGCCGTAGGAAAAGCTCATTCCCATGCAGCCGAGGCCGATGGCCGAGACTTCCAAATTGCTTTTTCCCAGTTTGCGCTTCTGCATTTGTTTCTCCTTCGATTCCCTTGATGTTCATTTCAGTGAAGCCATGTCGATAGAGAAGCGATACTTCACATCCGACTTGACCAGCCTATCGTAGGCTTCGTTGATTTTCTGGATCGGTATGACCTCAACCTCAGCAGTGATGTTGTGCTGCCCGCAGAAGTCGAGCATCTCCTGAGTTTCGACGATGCCGCCAATGGGCGAGCCGGAAAGGCTGCGGCGGCCCATGATTAGGCCGAACGCGGACACCGCGAGTGGCTTTTCCGGCGCGCCGACGAGCGTGATGTTGCCGTCGCGGCGCAGCAAATTGAGGTAAGCATTTATGTCGTGATTCGCGGAGACAGTGTCCAGAATGAAGTCGAAGCTGCCAGCATGCTTTTGCATCTCGTCCGCATTCCGCGAAATGACGACCTCGTTTGCTCCCAGCCGCAGTGCGTCCTCTTTCTTATCGGGCGAAGTCGAGAAGACCACAACGTGCGCGCCGAGCGCATGCGCAAACTTCACGCCCATGTGGCCTAGTCCGCCGAGACCGACGATGCCGACTTTCTTGCCTTTGGTGACGCCCCAGTGCTGCATGGGCGAGTACGTCGTGATGCCGGCGCAAAGCAAAGGAGCAGCTCCGGCCAGTTTCAGATTTGAGGGAACGCGCAGGACAAACTTCTGGTCCACGACGATGCTATCCGAGTAGCCGCCATAGGTGACGCCTCCCAAATGCTTGTCGGGAGAGTTGTAGGTGAGCATCATGTTCGCGCAGAACTGTTCGAGCCCAGCCTGGCACTCGGGGCAAACACGGTCTGAGTCGACCATGCAGCCCACCGCCGCGATATCGCCAAGCTTGAACTTCGAGACTGCGGAGCCGACCTTGGTCACGCGGCCGACGATCTCGTGTCCAGGGACGCAGGGGTAGACGGTCGGCATGAAATCACTCCACTCGTTGCGCACTTGATGTAAGTCTGAGTGGCACACGCCGCAATAGAGAATTCCAATTTGTACATCGTCCGGGCCCGGCTCGCGGCGCCGGATCGTGGCCGCCGCTAGGCCCGATGTCGGGCTGCCCGCCGCAAACGCTCTCGCGACATAGGCTCGTTTCTCTTCGGACTGACTCCCTTCCTGGAGCACGACCTTTTGCGTAGCTTCGTTCATTTCCTGAACCTCCTTGTCGTTCACAACTTTAGATGTCCCCGGCACAGGAACGCACTAGCCGGACACGCCAATCTGCTTGCAAAACGCGCCATCTGGTTGGTCTTAAGTCAGCAGCTTTATCCGGTCGAAAGAGGGTGGCTTGCTCGACGCGGGTTTTCAACGGCCGACACTGATCGATGACCTGAGAGCCTATCACTCATAAATATGGGATAATGTGAGCGATAGGAAACTACGCTATCGCGCATGACTTGGAACTGGCAAAGACCGGATTGGCCCAATTTTCGGTGGCAACGAACGCGCCTGGAAGCTGCGGAGAAGCAGTTTCTCGTCAGCGGAGGCGTGTTCGTCGGCTCCGTTCGACACCTCGTCAAAGAGGAGCGTAACCAACTCACCATCGAGGCCATGAGCACGGAGGCGGTGACGACTTCCGAAATCGAAGGCGAAATTCTGGATCGCGCAAGCGTTCAATCTTCTCTCCGCAAGCAACTAGGCCTTGCCACGGATGAACGGCGCGTCCGGCCTGCGGAACGAGGCATCGCCGAGATGATGGTCGAGCTGTACCGATCCTTTGCCGACCCGCTTTCCGAGGAAATGCTGTTTCACTGGCATCGCATGACGATGAGCGGGAGCCGAAACTTGAGAGATGTCGGACGCTACCGAACTGGAGCGGAACCCATGCAGGTGGTTTCCGGGCGCATTGGCGAGCCGAGAGTGCACTTCGAGGCGCCGCCATCTGCGCGCGTGCCATCCGAAATGGAGAGATTCATTGCTTGGTCCAATCGGACTGCGCCTGGCCGGGATGAGCCGCTGCCCGCGTTGACGAGGGCCGGGATTGCTCACTTGTATTTTGAAACCATCCATCCGTTTGAGGATGGAAACGGGCGCATCGGACGTGCTATCTCGGGAAAAACTCTCGCGCAGGGCCTCGGTCAACCCACGCTCACCGCGTTGGCGGAAACAATTCTTGCTCGGCGCAAGAATTATTACGAAGCGCTCGAAGCGGCGAACAAGGAAAATGAGATCACGCAATGGCTGATGTGGTTTGCCGACGTCGCCATTGAAGCGCAGCGGAGGACCATCGCGCTGGTAGAATTCCTGATCGACAAAACGAAGCTGCTCGACAGGCTGAAGGGCCAGCTTAATGCGCGGCAGGAAAAGGCTCTCTTTCGCATGTTCCGCGAAGGCCCGGAGGGATTCCAAGGTGGACTTTCAGCGGGAAAATATACCAGCATCACCGGAGCCTCGCCCGCAACCACCACGCGCGACCTGGCCGACTTAGTTGCCAAGGGCGCGCTAGTTCGCGAAGGCGAGCGCCGCTACGCCCGCTATCGCCTCAGCATTCCCCTTCGGCCAGTGCCCCACGTGAGGTTCAACGAACGGGGTGAGCTGGCGCAAGATGAGCGACAGCGACAGATAGAGCTGGAATGACTCGTCATAGCATTCCTGATGGGAAAGCCACAGCACGATGTCTTGCAGGAAATCATCAAACAAACAGTCTGCTATGGGGTGGGGAACCCTATCGTAGTACTGGATGGAAGCACTTGCCCTACAGAGCAATTTCCATCCTATCCAATTGCGCCCAAGTCGGGAACGCAAGGGCAGTGGATTCAATAAGTTAGTTGCGGAGCCTGGCCGGTTCCGGATCTCTCGGTGCTTGACGCATCCAAACGACAGGCCTATTTGTGGCTCGGCAAGGACAACTTGTGCGACTCGGCGGAACCTCGAGAGACTTCTGACTCCCGCAGCTGCACGGGACAGAGACCGATCGTCTTTCATTTATGAGACTCTCCTACAAGCTGGGTATCGCCGCAGTCGTCCTTCTTCTTCCTTGTATCTCGGCATACCCTGGGGAACTCGCAATCCTTCGAAATGGCTTTGCCATCCGTTATGAGCGTCGCGAGGCAAGAAACACCGTTACTCGGCTCTATCTGACCGGGACTTCCAATGACTATGTACATGTTCCGACTCGAGAAATCGTGCGCTTTCAGGTAGAGGAACTTGACCTGCCAGAGATCCCAGTTCCAAGCTTACCGCCCTCCGACACACTGGACGAGGCCATCAGTGCGGCTAGCACACGCAACAAAATTCCATGCGAGCCCGCGAAGCAGCACATTGGACGTGGGACGCGCGGCGGGGCTCCCCACTCGTAGCCTGTGCGTCGCCGAAAATAAAGCAACTCGAACATATCAGATTGGGTCGAAGCGAATCTTTTTTTCAAGCTGGGAATCGCGGTGGGTCACGCGCGTGTGCGTGCGCAATTTTTTGAAGGCATCGCCCAAAATGCTAGAGTGGAGTTCAACGGGAGTAAAGTGTCATGTGCCGCCCGAGGCGATTAAGGGTGTTTGCGAGATGATAAGCAAGTCGGTGCAGCCAATATTCCCGTTTGCGCACGAGGGCGCTTTGCGGAACGGGCCACTGTTTTGCGGTAACCGACCACTTGGCGCTCCGCAAGGCACGGAGCCTTCGAAAGCCTGGACGGGAGACCCGCCACAAGGTAAGGGCAAAGCCCCTTTGGATGTAAGGCGGGGAGCGCTCCCCGAATATTGCAGAAGGAGCTAACGTGTCTATACCAAGGAGAACGCATCGCAGAGAATTTTTGAGAACCGCCGGACCGGCGGTCATCATGGGCACGGAACTTGCCCGCACAGCTCGTGCGTGGAAATCCATGCCAAGCACGGAACCCGGGATTGAAGCAAAGCCGCGGCTCCTTACGGGTTGCTGCGCGTACTCTTACAGCAAACCTTTGAAAGCCGGCAAGATGAGCATGGAAGACGTCATCGGAAAGGCCGTCGAGCTCGGGATTGATGCCGTGGACATGACGGCTTACTGGTTCAAGTCGACGGCACCAGCCTATTTGGCTTCCTTGCGATACCTAGCTTACAAGAATGGTGTATGTTTTTCCGGTGCAGCCACAGGAGCCAGCACCGTGCAAGCGGATGCGGTCAGGCGCGCAGAGGTTTTGGAGGAGATCAAGAAATGGATTGATGTCACCGAGTCTCTGGGAGCACCGCATCTGCGCGTCTTCGCGGGCAAGTGTCCTCCCGGGGCGACCGTGCAACAGGGTATTCGCTGGACCGTTGAGACGCTCAAAGTGGCTTGCGAGTACGCGGGGAAAAAAGGAATTACTCTCGGCGTTGAAAATCACGAAGGTATCACCCAGAATGCGGATGTGTGCATCGAGCTTGTTCACCGCCTTGATTCACCCTATTTTGGGATCAATCTGGACGTTACAAACTTCATTGCTACCCCTCAGGCTGACGCTTACGCGCAAATCGAAGCCACCCTCCCTTACGCGACCCACTCCCACATCCGAGACGTGTTCGAAAATGGGCAAGCTGTCGATCTCGACCGCGTGTGGTCGCTTTTCGCCCGCGCGAACTATAAGGGATTTATGTCCGCGGAATATGAAGGTGAAGAGGATCCCTTGACCGGAGTCCCCAAACTCGTCGAGAAAATCAAAACGCTTTGTCGGAAGTATTCTTCAGTTTAACCAAAGGAGTTGCAATCATGCTCAATCGCAGAAGGTTTATTCATCAGGTTAGCGGAGGTGCGGCCGCGCTCGCAGGTTCGTCGGTTTTTCCGCCGGCGAGTATCCTCGGCGCTAATGACCGCGTCCGGTTCGGGCTGATCGGGGCCGGCGGGCGCGGACTGGACATTTTCAAGCACGCGCTCCGTGCGCCCAATAGCCAGGCCATCGCGGTTGCCGACGTTTACACTCGTCGCCTGGAGGAAGCCAAACAACTTGCTCCCACGGTCCAGACATTTACCGATTTTCGCCGCTTGCTCGACGACAAATCCATTGACGCCGTGCTAATTGCCACTCCCCAACACCAACACGCTCTCAATTTCGTTCCCGCCATCCAAGCAGGCAAGGATGTCTACCAGGAAAAAACCATGGCTCTTAATCCTGACCACGCGCGACGCATGCGCCGCGCCGTGGAAGGTTCGAACCGCGTGGTACAGGTGGGTGTGCAATCCGTGAGCGGGAAGACCTTCGCGCGTGCGCGTGAACTCACTGCGCCAGATAGCATGGGAACCATCACAGCAATTCATACTCACCATTATCGGAACAGACCTTACGGAGGATGGAAGAGGTCAATTCCCCCCGACTGCAATCTCGACCATGTAGCTTGGAAGGAGTTCGAAGGTGAAGCTCGGCCCCATGAATTTGATCCGCAACGTTTTATCAATTGGCGATTCTTCTGGGATTATTCGGGTGGAAACGTCTTCGAGAACATGGTGCACCAAGTGGCGTTTTGGTACAAATCGCTCGGCCTCAAAATACCGCGCCGCGTCACGATGGCCGGCTATAACTATCTTTCCCCCGGCATGGAAGTTCCGGACACTATGGACGTCTCCATGGACCAGCCGGAAAATCTCTTGTTCACTTGGAACTCGTCGTTTGGCAACAATTACTTTGGTGAGGACGGATACGATTTTGCGCTCGGAAACAAGGGGACGGTGATTCGCGTTGTGGACAAGGTGACATTCCAACCGCAGGACCACGCTGCACCGAAAGCTGGAACTCCGGCGCCGGTTGGCGGCGAACCGGATATTGTCGGCAGTGATGACGACGACACCGCGGCTCACATGAATAATTTCTTTGATTGCGTGCGAAACCGCAAAGAGCCCAATTGTCCTTTCGAATTGGGCTACAACTCGGCCATAGCTTGCCAAATGGCCATTGCCTCGCTGCGCCAGGGTCGCACGGTGCAATGGGACCCGGAGAAGAACGATATCGTTTGAGCATGGACCTCTATCGGCCGAAGGTGCCGAGTCCCTGCCGAAAATCGTGTCCTTTTTGAGCAGTGGCGGCGGGACTCAGGGAAGGTCGCCATGCCCTTCGCGTGTGATGGTCATTTCAATAGAGCCGGAGCCCGCGAATGCGACATCCGCGGGTGGCAGGGAGCACACGCTTGCTCATCAAGAGCGTTCCTCCAACGAGTACTGGATCGCTGAGCTGTTCGAACTCTCTTATACGCAGTTGTTTACAACCATGGGAACGCTCCCGGCATGCTCAGCAAAGAAGGCTTCGATGCGCTGGGGCCGGTCTTTGCGATGAACGGCTGGGTGTTCTTCGGACCGTACAGAAGAGGCCAAGGTCTAAGTGCTTCGGTAGGCAAGTACATTGGCGATGAGATCGCCGCTGCGACCAAAACGGGAGGTCTCGCCAGCGGATCCGCAAAGATGGTCCGCTTGCTCGAGACGGACCACCTAAACGACCAAGTCGCCGCGTTAACATGGCTGAGAACACAGAAGTTCGTCGAGGCGGATCGGACCGCTGTGGCAGGAAATTCTTTCGGCGGCATCGAGGCAGAGCTGGGCGCGAGCACCCCTACTACAATCGTTGATGACGCGCAGTGTTCGCAATTCCCGCGCGCCAATTTTTTTCTTTCAGGCCGAGAATGATTACGACCTTTCCCCGAGCCGCGTTCTTTCGGCCGCCATGAGGGACGCTGGCAGGGAATTCGAGCTCAAGATTTATCCTCCCTTTGGTAATTCGGCGGAAGATGGCCACACCTTTGGCTATTTCGGAAGCTCGGTCTGGGTCGCCGATGGGTTCCGGTTTTTAAAGAAGCACTGCCAAACCTAACTAAAGGGCTTCGCGGTTTGTGAAATCGCGGCCGGGACAAAACCGGGAGTCGCTCATTACCAACCGCAAACCACAGACTCGATACGGTCTGGCGCATTCAATGATGGTTCCCGGCCAAAGGTAGCCGCCCATCTCGACGGCAAAGGAACTTGGCGGCGTGTGAACCCGCTACAAGATGGGCGGGCGGCGCTTGCCAATACCTGTGGCTTGCTCAAAGGCGTGCCCCAGTTGCAAAACGCCCCAATCGTCATGGTGGCGTCCCACGATTTGCATGGCGATGGGGAGCCCGCTCTCGGAAAACGCGCAGGGAACGCTCATTGCCGGATTGCCAACCGCCGAAATGTAGTATGCGGATTTCATCCAGGCCATGTAGGTTTCCATCTTCACACCGGCAATTTCTGTGGGGTAATGCGTCTTCACATCAAAGGGCAAAACCTGGTTTACCGGCAGTACGAAAAACTCGTACTTCTCCATGAACTGGCGCGTGCGCTGATACAACTCCGTGCGTTTGGCTTCCATGCGCGCGAGTTGCGGCCCGGTGAGCTTGCGGCCCTCGTGCACGTGCCAGTGAACGTACTGGTTCAATTTATCGGCGTTCGCTTCAAGAATATCGCCAAAGGAAAGTTCAATCGACCAGTGGCGCCACAGCAGAAAAGACTCGTTGGCGTCTGTGAAATCCGGCTCGGCCTCTTCGACGATGCAGCCCAACGACTCGAGAACCTTGCGTTGCGCTTTGACCGCGTCGCGCACCGGCAGCTCCCAGGGAAGCCCCAAGTCTTTGAACATCGCAACGCGAACGCCATGGAAATCGCGCCCAAGCGGATTGGCGAACTGGCTACCGCTCTCGTCAATGGAAATGGGCGAGCGGCGATCGAATCCCGCCAGGACGCTCATGAAAAATGCGCAATCCACGACGTTGCGCGCCACCGGCCCATCCACGCTCAACGTGAACCACCCGAGCGTCGTCGGAGGATTCGGCACACGCCCGGGCGAGGGGCGAATCCCAACCACGTTGCAAAAATTCGGTGGATTGCGCAGCGAGCCGCCCATGTCACTGCCGTCGGCGAGTGGAACCATTCCACATGCCAGTGCCACCGCGCCTCCGCCCGTGCTTCCGCCGCAAGTTTTGCTCAAATCGTACGGATTTAGCGTCGGCCCAAAAACGGGATTGAACGTCTGCGAGCCCAGGCCCCACTCCGGCACGTTCGTTTTGCCGATGACGATGGCGCCCGCGTTTTTCTCGCGCTCAACGACCAGGCAATCGGCATCGGGAATGTCATTGGCGTGAAGCGGCGACCCGTGTGTCGTTCGAATACCCTTGGTGAGATGCAAATCCTTCACGCCAACCGGAAGCCCGTGCAGCGGCCCGAGCAAATGTCCTTTGGCGATGGCTTCGTCCGCGGCCAGCGCCTGCGCCATCAGCTGTTCTTCCGGAACCAGCGTGACAATCGCGTTGACCTTCGGATTGACGCGCGCGATTTGTTTCAGATGCGCTTGCATCACTTCGCGCGCGGAAATCTTTTTGTCACGGATCGTCCCGGCCAGGTCTCTGGCCCGCATGAAACAGATTTCGTCTTCCGTGGTGGGTGGCATGACTGTTGACTCCGAATCTGGCAGCGTCGAAGAAGCGCGGTTCACGCTGCTCACATGATCGGTGATCGACCGAATCAGCGGAGAGACCGTGGCTGAAACTGCCGCGCTCGTGCCCAATTTCAAAGCGTCGCGCCGGGTGATCCTATCCGTCATCTTGTCCCCTCGCCCGCAACCGGCAACTTTTCTTTTCATTCCGGAAGTATTTCTCACCTAGGTAGCATAAGGATGGGTGATTCGTCGCTCCTCCTTGCCGGAAAGAGTTTTTGTTGTCACGCCGTTATTGCGGCGTGTCGAGAGGGTGCTTGCTCTTTTCGTAAAACTCATTCTGGATTTTGAGGCTCGCGTCATCGGCTTTGACCGCGCGGATGGCTTCGACAATCGTGGAAATCCAGCCCTCGACGTTCCACTCGCCCAACTCTTTCGCGGCCACCGAGCCGTCGCCTGAATAGTGGTTGGGGAAGCGCGCATACCACCAGATGCCCGTGTAAAGGAAGTCCGGCAGATTCTGGCGTTTTTGATCCGCGCCTGATTCGCGCCCGGCCCGGTCGATATGCGTCAGTTCCGGATGTGTGTAGAGCGTGTTGGAGGTTTCGTTTTCGCCGGCGTGGTAATCGACCCCGGTGGACTTCTTTGCCGGCCCGCCGGGGCGGTTGCGTTCGCCGTCAAGCACGTACACTACGTAGTCCTTGGGGCTGGCCATCTGTGCCTGCGCGAAGAAGGGAAGCAGGTGTTCGTTTCCGCCGTGGCCGTTCACGATGACGACTTTCTTGCAGCCGTTGCGCGCCATCTCGTCGGTGGTTTCCTGCAACAGTTTCAGCTGGAGCTCCATACTGTAGGCCACCGTACCGGGCTGGTGCTTCGCTTCAAAAATCTGTCCGAAATAATATTCTGGAAAAACGACGGCGAATTCCTGCTCGGCGGCATGCAACGCCGCAAAGCGAACGTTGAGGAGATCGGTTCCCAGCGGAAGATGCGGTCCATGCTTCTCCAAAATGCCGAACGGGAGCAGGCACGTTCCTTTCGCTTGCTGAATCGCCGCGCGAAAGTCTCCGGCGGTGAGCTCTTCCCATTTCACGGAAAGCTTCGACTGGCCGCGGGCCGGAGTGGTTCCGAGCAGAAGAAGGAAAGCGGTCACGCCAATTCGTTTCATAAACCCTCCTGGGCAAGAAGCGCCCATTCTAGTGCGAATGCCCTCAGGTTCGCATGACTAAATCGATTCAAGCTCAGACCTGCGAGGGCAGGGGCGAGAGGGGCGATTCTGAGTCCAGTTCTTCCAGCCGGTGTTTCTTGGGTTTCACGCCAAACAACGCCACAACTATAATTTGCACGGAAAGCAGCCCAATAATCAGGCGCAGGACTCGCGCAAGCGGACGCACGGCCTCGGAGCGCAACTCCGCGAGCATCGCGTCAAACATCGCCCCAGTAACTGCATTTTCGTGGCCTGGGTTATCCAGCGTAAACCTGGGGACGTCGGGGTCTCGCTGGATCTCCACGGCCGTTCCCGGAGACGGGTCGGAAGGTGAGGATGGCCTGGGAGACGCCATGCGAGGCAAGGTATAGAAGGAAATCGGAGCAGTCAATCGAACCTGGCAGTTGCTTTGGTCAGTGCATGGTGCGATCGAGCGCCTGTTTCTCTTCGGTTGTCAGCGCGCGTGTCGCGCCTTTTTGCAGATCGCCGAGCGCCAGCCGCCCGATCGCCACGCGCACCAGTCGCAACACTTCAATGTTCAACTGCTCCAGCATGCGGCGAATGTGGCGATTCTTTCCTTCGTCGAGCACAATTTCGAGCCAGGAATTGCGCTCGCCCTGGCGCAGGACCTTTGCTTGTTTCACGCGAAGAAAATCGCCGTCGATCGTGCGAATGCCATGGCGCAGAGCGTCGAGCAAGATTTCGTCAGCGATCGTGCCGATCTGCACGTGATATGTTTTGTCAAGGTGCGTCTCCGGCGCGGCAATGCGCGCCGCCCACCCGGAGTCATTGGTAAGCAACAGCAACCCTTCGCTGGCTCTGTCGAGCCGTCCTACCGGCGCAATCCACGGGAGATTCTTCGGCAGATAGGCATAAACCGTTTCGCGGCCTTTTTCGTCCGAAGCTGTCGTCACCGCGCCACGCGGTTTATTGAGGAGAAGATAGATTTTTGCGCTGGCGGCAAGGGGGGCACCGTCGACTTCAATGCGATCTTTGGGATGTGTGGGCGTTTCCTGATCGCGCCGCACCACCCCGTTCAATTTCACGCGCCCGGCGCGGATCAGTTCCGCGGCTTGCGAACGCGAACAATAGCCCAGCTTCGACAACGCGCGCGCCAACGCAACCTTTTTCAGTGTGCGGCTTTTGCGAGGGTGCTTTGCCGAGGGCGGCTTCACGGACGGATTCTAGCGCGGCGCCGCGGACGAGGGGTGAACTACTTCTCGGACTTTGCGGGGACCGACAGAGAGGTGGTCCCTTCCGAAGATGTGCTTGCCGGCGCGGATGCTCGAGATGCGGAGGCAGCTGCGGTTTGCGCTCCCTGTTTCACGGCGCCGTACTTCGCCGCAAGCCATTGTCGAACCTCTGCGGGCTTGTAGTGGAATGGCCCCAACCCTCCGCGATACACGATATGGCCGGTTTCATCGATGATGTACAACCGCTCGGGCCAGGCGGCGTATGCGTTGTCGGCGGCGTTGCTCATGTCGTCGATGCCAAAAGGCAACGGAAACTTGTAGCGCGCGGTGAAATCCTTGGCGATGGCCACGCGCTGCTCCAGCGTTTTCGGCTGCGCGTAGCAAACGTCATCTTTCACGTTGGACTTCATTTGCCATTCGTCGGTGGGATGCGCTTCGCGGACGTAAACGGTGAGAAAATCCGCGTGGTCTTTGTAGTCGTTGTAAATCTGAACGATGTCGCCCACCTGGCGGCGGAAAGGTGGTCAAGTGAAGCTGCCAAACGCCAGCACCAGCGGCCGCCTGCCAAGGCGTTCGCGAATATGAAAACGATCGATGCCGTCGAGCGCCACCAACCGCACGTCGGGCGCATCGCTCCCTACTTGCAGCGTGCCGCGGCGCATGTGCGGCAGGGCATAGCGCACCATACCGTAGGCGTCTTTTGGGCTGCCTGCCATGTAGCAAAGCACGCCGAACGCCGCGAGCAAAAGCACGGCGAGAATGCCAGCAAACCATTTGAGCAAACGCTTCACGGGAGCAGCGCCCTCAAACACAACCGATCAGCTTCAGGCAAAATACCACCGGGCCAAGGTCTCCAAAATAGTATTTTCATACTAGTGGCCGTCCTGGGCCCGCAGACGCTCGCGCTCCTTCTCGTAGCGCGCCAGCGCTTTCTCAATCACGTTCATCGCTGCGTACGCCGGTCGAATGTCTTCCACTTGCACCTGCTTGCCTTCCAGTTGCTTGTAATCCTGGAAAAAGCGCTTCAGCACCTGCAACCGGTGCGACGGCAGCTCCTTGGCTTCGACGTAGCTGTTGAATTCCGGGTCGTTCGTTGCCACGGCAATAATCTTGTCGTCGCTCGCGCCGGAATCGATCATGGTCATCAAGCCGATGGCCCGCGCCTTGATGAGCGAGAGCGGCTGGACAGGCTGCTGGCACAGGACCAGCACGTCAAGCGGATCGTTGTCGTCGGCGTAGGTTCGCGGAATGAAGCCGTACTTGGCCGGATAAAAAACCGCCGAGTGGTGTGGTCGACCTCTCGCAGCCCGGTAGGCTTGTCGAGCTTGTACTTCACGTTCGAGCCGAGCGGGATCTCGATCATCGCTTGAAAGTCCCGCGGCACTTCGTTTCCCGGGGATACGTCGTGCCAGGCGTGGAGCATCGGCAGGTTTCCTGGAAGACAAGATGATCAGTCATTATCTCTTGAAATCCGCTTTAAAGGCCAACCAGCAGAAAACGGCTTGCTGCGGTGTGTCGCCGTATCGCGCTACGACACCGGCAGCTCGCGCCGCTTCGTCCAGAAATACACAGCAAAAACAACGACGACAAGCGGCAGGACGCAGCCAAACTCGTCAATATACCAGCAGCGGAATGAGCCAGCTCTAAATCTGGTATTTGGTTTGACCCCATTTCCAGCCGAGTTCTGAAATGCTTCGCCCGTTGAATCGCAGCGTCAGCATGCCCTCCAGCGCCGGGCACTAGATCAGCCCCAAAACGTACATACCGCGGCCATTGCCGAGGCTGCCCGAATGAAGAATGAGAAAATAGAAAAACGAACTGAACGCGAGAACCAAAACCAGGTAAATCAGGGATTGCATCCGAGGGCTTCTCGGTGGCGCCATGCGCACGTCCGGTGTGGCGCTGGACGATATACCGTGAGGCTTGGCAAGACAAGGGGAGGCCTTTTGTTCGACGCAGGCCTACGCTCGAGCCTTGTCGATCATCTCCTCCCAAATGCCCTTGGATTTGAGAATGAGCTCGACGACTTCGCGCGCGGCGCCTTTGCCACCGACGGCCTTCGTTCGATAATCCGCCGCGCGCCTCACTTCGGGAGCCGCGTTGGCGACGGCGACGGCAAGGCCGACGCGGCGCATGATGGTCAGGTCCGGCAAGTCGTCGCCGAGAAAGGCGACCTCGGATTCCTTCGCGCCGGTTTTGCGTAAAACATCTTCGTAAGCCGCGATTTTGTGCCCTTGCTTTTCGTAAACAAATTCAATGTCCAACTCTTTGCACCGACGACGCAAAGCCGCGCTGCTTCGCCCGGTGATGACGCCGGTGCGCAGGCCTGCCGTCACCGCGAGCGTAAGCCCCTGGCCGTCGTGTGCGTCGAACGTCTTGACTTCGAGGGCATGGTTGTCCGGTGTCGACGCCAGCGTTACGCTACCGTCGGTGAGCGTACCGTCCACGTCCATGAGCAGCACGGAAATCTGTTTGGCCTTGCTGGCCACTTTCGCCGGAATCTTTGCCAAGGTTCTCTCCCTCTCTTCTCTGCTTTCCTTTGTCCTCTCTTCGCGTTTTTCGCAGCGAATCGTTACATCAATTCGAGCGTCCACAAGTCGTGCAAATGCACCACGCCGAGCACGCGCCGCCTCTCATCCACGACCACCACCGATGTAATCTTTTTCTTCTCCATCAAATTCAGAGCCTCGCTTGCCAGCACATGCGGCCCGATGGTTTGCGGAGTCTTCGTCATGCCGTCGGCCGCGCACATTTCGAGCACGGCGCCGCGATGCTTCTCCATCAAGCGCCGCAAGTCCCCGTCGGTCAGAATCCCCGCGAGGCGGCCATCCGCCTCCACCACGGTGGTCATGCCCAAGCCCTTCGCGCTCATTTCATGAAAAACATCCGGCATGGAGCTATCCTGAGCGACGCGCGGAAGCGCCGAGCCGGAATGCATCAGATGCTCCACCCGCACCAATTTTTTCCCAAGCCGTCCTGCCGGATGCAGCGCGGCAAAATCATCGTGCCGGAAATTGTGCTTTTCGAGAAGCGCAACCGCGAGCGCATCGCCCACTGCCATCGCAACCGTTGTGCTTGCCGTCGGCGCGAGATTGAGCGAACACGCTTCTTCCTTCACGCTGACGTCCACGACGACGTCGCTGGCTTTTGCGAGCGTGGACTGCGCACAACCCGTCAACGTAACCAGCGGCATTTCCAGACGTTTCAGCGCTTCCAGCAGTTGAATGATCTCCTGTGTTTCTCCGCCGTAGGAAACCGCCAGCATCGCGTCGCCCCGCGCCAGCATGCCCAGGTCCCCGTGCAGCGCTTCGGCGGGATGCAGAAAAAACGACGTCGTGCCCGTGCTCGAGAGTGTCGCAGAAATCTTTCGGCCAATCAGCCCAGACTTGCCCATGCCGCTTACGGCCACGCGCCCCTTGCAGGCGAATAAAACGTCCACCGCTCTTTCAAAATTGGCGTTGAGACGCGCGAGCATATCCTGAATCGCCTGGGCCTCAATCTGGAGTACGCGGCGGGCCGTTTCCAGGCTCATGACGACGTGCTCCAGCGGCGAACGACGGTATTGAGGCTCTTCAACTTCAAAAGCAGCGCCTGCAGTTCGGAAAGCGGCAAAGCGTTTGGCCCGTCCGAGCGGGCCGCCGCGGGATTGTCGTGCGTCTCGAGAAAAACCCCATCCACGCCTGCGGCCACGGCTGCGCGCGCAAGCGGCTCAATGAATTGCGGCTGTCCTCCGCTCGAGCGGCCCTGTCCTCCGGGAAGCTGCACGGAATGCGTCACGTCAAAAACCACGGGATAGCCGGTCCGCTGCATCACCGGGAACGAGCGCATGTCCACCACCAAATTCTGGTAGCCAAACGAGGTGCCGCGCTCCGTCAAAATAATTTTCTTGTTTCCCGTGCTCTCCACTTTCTCCGCAGCGTTGTCCATATCCCACGGCGAAAGGAACTGTCCCTTCTTGATGTTGATGATGCGGGCGGTCTTGCCGGCGGCAATCAGCAAATCCGTTTGCCGCGCCAAAAACGCGGGAATTTGTAAGATATCGCAAACCTCTGCGACCGCCTCTGCCTGCGAAGCCTCATGAATGTCCGTAAGCACCGGCACCTTGAATTCTTTTTTGATTTTTTCGAGAATGCGCAGACCTTCCTTCATTCCGGGCCCGCGAAACGCTTTCAGCGAAGAACGATTGGCCTTGTCATAAGACGCTTTGAAAATATACGGCAGGCCGGCATCGGCGGCGATCTTCGCCACCTTTTCCGCCATCACGCACGCGTGCAATTCGCTTTCAATCACGCATGGTCCGGCGATCAGAAACAGCGCATTTCCGGCTCCCAGGCGCAGCTTGCCCAACTCGATTTCGCGTGCGGTCCCCATTAGGCTAACGAAGATAGCATAGGAGCATCAGGCATTGAGCACTGGCTCGCCCATTTCACAAGTGGTGTTTTCAAAAAGCACAACCAGACAGAGAGGCAAAAAAATCGCTTTGACCTTTACGCGGTAGCGCTGGGCGCTGCCCGCAAGGCTGGCGCCGGTTGGTGCTCGGCAACACTGACAGAGGCCAGGCGGGAACGCTGCTTCTTGTGTTCCAGCGCTGCGCCGATGAATGCCGCGAACAGAGGATGCGGCTCGAGCGGCTTGGACTTGAACTCCGGATGGAACTGACACCCGAGGAACCACGGATGATCGGGTGCCTCGACAATCTCCACATAATTCTCATCCGGCGTGCGTCCGGTAATTTTCAATCCCGCGGCCACCAGCGTTTTCTCGAAGTCGCGGTTGAATTCGTAGCGATGGCGGTGGCGTTCGCTGATTCCCAGCTTGCCGTAAGCCTTGTGCGCGAAGGATCCTGGCTCGAGTTTGCACGGCCACGCACCCAGCCGCATCGTGCCACCCATTTCGTCCACTCCCAGCAATTCGCGCAGTTTGTAAATCACACGGTACGGCGTTTGCGGATCGAACTCCGTGCTGTCCGCCTGTTTCAGGCCGGCCACGTCGCGCGCATATTCGATTGTCGCGCATTGCATCCCCAGGCAAATCCCGAAGAACGGCACTTTGTGCTCGCGCGCGTACTGAATGGCGTAAACCATTCCCTGAATTCCGCGCTTGCCGAACCCCCCGGGCACGAGAATTCCGTCGTAGCCGTGCAGCCGCCGCGTTGCCGTTTCCGGTGAGTCGATGTCCTCGGCTTCAATCCAATCGAGGCTGGTTTTGTGGTTATGCGCCAGGCCGCCGTGCAGCAAAGCTTCGCGCAAGCTCTTGTACGCGTCTTCAAGCTGCACGTACTTGCCCACCACGGCGATGCGCACTTCGCCGGCGGGGTGGTGCATGCGGTAGACCAGATCGAGCCACGGCTGCATGTCCGAAGGCCGCGACTCCAGCCTCAACAATCGCAGGATCTGCGCGTCCAGGCCTTCTTTGCTCAGCTCCGCGGGCACCGCGTAAATCGTGTCCACATCTTCCACTGAAATCACCGAGGATTCCGCCACGTTGCAGAACAGCGCGATTTTCTTTTTCAGCTCGGCGGGGATGTGGCGGTCGCTGCGGCAAAGCAAAATGTCCGGCTGAATCCCGATACCCAGCATCTCTTTCACGCTGTGCTGTGTCGGCTTGGTCTTCAGTTCGCCGGCGGCCGGAATAAACGGCACCAGCGTAACGTGCACGAAGAGCGTATTTTCCGGCCCCAGCTCCAGGCGCATCTGCCGGATGGCTTCGAGGAAGGGGAGCGATTCGATGTCGCCGACCGTTCCGCCGATCTCCACGATGACCACGTCGACGTTTTCCGAAACTTTCCCGATGCACGCTTTGATTTCGTCGGTGACGTGCGGAATCACCTGCACGGTTTTTCCGAGATAATCGCCGCGCCGCTCTTTGGTCAGGATGGTTTCGTAGATGCGGCCGGTCGTCCAGTTATTGTCGCGAGAAAGCTTCGCGTGCGTGAAGCGCTCGTAGTGCCCCAAATCAAGGTCCGTCTCCGCACCGTCTTCGGTCACAAACACTTCGCCATGCTGGAACGGGCTCATCGTGCCCGGATCCACGTTCAAGTAGGGATCGCATTTTTGAAGCGTGACTTGGAAACCGCGACTTTCGAGGAGACAACCAATCGAGGAGGCTGCTACGCCTTTTCCCAGTGAGGAAACAACACCGCCGCTGACAAAAATATATTTCGGCGCCATCCGTGTAGCCCGGGTTCTCACCGGGCCGATCCAACCTCCACAGGATTGACGTACAAACAATTATCTTCGGAACGCGCGCTGCTGTCAAATCCAGCGATTTTGCCAGCAAAAAGCGGGCATTTTACACGCTGTCTGCCGCTCGCATCCACGCCCAACAGCGAGCCGCCTTCCGACCAAACCTAATCCTAGTGATTAAGTCTGCCATCCCTCAGGGCGTAAAGTGAGAACGTTCGAAAAGGAGCGTTCCGGATGCGATTTCTGAAGTGGGGGTGGATTCTCGCCGGCTAGGCGCTCCCAGTTTTCTTCCGAATGCTCTCCGTGCCGGAGAATGCCAGACTTTAGGCAGGGACGACCGTCGCGGACGACGTCACGGTCATCCTATCTGAATTCTGTCCTGACCAGCTAAGGTTGGCAACGCACTTGCACGTGGCGTGAATCCAGAGGCTAGCCTTACCTCCCGCGAACTTATGGCCGATAAGTTGGCGTCCCGGCGCGCTCCGCGATAATCTTTCGCGCCTTCTCGTACAGCGCGCGCGCCTGAGGAATCGCCTCAATTGCCGCCAATAACTGCGGATCGGTTTGTAGCTCAACCTTGAACCCTTCTTGCTGGCCAAACGTGGACAGAAAAACCTCTTGCTTGATCTTGCGTTTCACCCACTCCAGACTTTCCGCCAGTTCCGGCTCCGTGTAACGGACGTTCTGGCTGGAGAGGTATTTGCGGAAGTCCGCCATCACTGCGTCATCCGCTGCAAAATCCTTGGTGATCGTGGGTCGCGTTCCCAAGTAGTGCCGCGTAAATCCGCCGACGGTAGTATCCAACGGGAAAAACACACCCGTACGGAACAGTTCCTTTTCAAAATGATTGCTCTCCGGTTCGTGAACGGTTATGTCGGGAGTGATTCCCCCTCCTCCCGTGACCTGCCTTCCGCTGTCGGTCAGCCGGACTTCGGTCGGGTGCTCGGGGATTTTGCGCTCGTAATACTCGAGCAGCGAAATCGATTTGTAATCCCGCTGAATGAGCCTGCCGCTCGGAGTGTAGTAGCGCGCGATGGTGAGCGCCAGGCCCGTGTTTTCGCTCAGCGGTTGAAGCGTTTGCACCAGTCCTTTGCCAAACGTGGTCCCGCCGACGATCACGCCGCGATCGTGGTCCTGCACGGCTCCAGCCACGATCTCCGTGGCCGAGGCGGAATTGTTATTGACCAGAATAACCAGCGGCATATCGTTACCCTGGTTCCCGCGCAGGGCATAATACCGGCGCTCCGCGGAAGCGCGTCCCCGATGCGATACGATCAATTGGCCCTTGTCCAGGAGCATATCGCCAACGGCGATGGCTTCGTCCAGCAGCCCGCCGGGATTGCCCCGCATGTCCAGAATCAAGCCGTCGAGCGTAGACGCATTTAACTGCTTCATCGCCTCGCCCAGTTCGCCATCGGTCTTTTCGTTGAACCCGGAAAGCCGGATGTAGCCGATCCCTGGCTTGATCTCATACGCCAGATCGACGGCGTGCCGCGGGATTTCATCACGCGTTACGCTGAAAACCAGCGGGTCGGCGTAGCCCTCGCGAGACACCGTAATCTTGACGGTTGTTCCCCTGGAGCCCCGCAAAAGGTCGGCAATTTCCGACGAGCTCAGGCCCTGCGCGGGCTTGTCGTCGATCTTGACAATCACGTCGCCCGGCCGGATTCCGGCCTTATACGCCGGAGTGCCCACGTAGGGGGACATCACGACGGTGTGCTCTCCCCGGGCGATCACCGTCATGCCCACGCCGTAGTACCTGCCACGGCGGTCTTCCAGGTTTGACGCCCACTGCCGGGCGTCGAAAAAGCTTGAGTGCGGATCGAGCACGCGCAGCATCCCGGGGATCGCCCCTTGATAGACGATCTTGTCGACGTCCACTTTCTCCGCGTAGTTGGCTTCGACCGCGTCCAGCACCCGCGTAAAACTTCGCACCGCACTCTGGGTGTCCTCATACGAGGACGCCGTGGCCCGCACGTTCGCGCCGTAAATCCCGCCCAACGCGGCTGATAGAGCCACGACCACCACCACGAGAACCAACCCGCGACGCTCTGGTTTCATTTCACCCTCGCGCTATACCACTCCGGAACCGCAAGACGCCCTCTTGGACGCAACGCCGCTTCCATTGTACCCTCATCTTACACTTCGGCAGCTCTTGAAATTCCGGCCTTTCGCCCTCGAAACTTTCCTTCCGGGAACGGGTTTCAAGTAAACGGGGAATACTTTGTGAAGCTCGCCGGTTCAGTGTTAGGACGCTGAACTTCCGGTTTCCCGACGAAACCTTTGGCAAGGGATTCGCTGTCTAATGGATTGAGCGAATAGCGTTTGCTTCGCGAAACGGATCGCGTGGGTCCGTCGAGCGAGAGTGGCACTCTTACGCGTGGGAAGGGGCAATGAAATCTACCAATCGACCGCTACTTCTGACTCTCATATTCGCCGGCTCGCTGACGTTTTCCCTTGCGGCAAGCGCTCAGAAGGCCATGCCTTCCGATGAGCAGTTGCTGCGAACCTATAATGCCAACCGTGAAATCTCGCTCGTCGGCACGGTCGTAAAATACGAATCCAATGCGGCCGTTCCGCCCATCGGAGCGCACCTCACTATCCAAACCGGCTCGGGACAAACGGATGTCCATGTCGGCAACGCCAAGGTGCTCGAGGCCGGCCACCTTGAGCTGCATCCCGGCGACAACGTTCGCATCGTGGGCGAACCCATGTCCCTCGGCAACGGCACTTACTTTGCTGCCCGCGTCGTGCAAAAAGGCGCACTGGCCGTCGCCGTGCGCAACGCCAGAGGCTTTCCGCTTAAGCCCGCTTCTACCTTGACGCCAGCGCAAAGGGAAGCTCTGCGAGGTGTGCGATGAACCGCCTGTTTACAGCGCTCGTCGCAGCGGCTGCCCTTTGGATTGCGGCCTGCAGTGGCGGCGGTTCCACTATCACGCCGCCTCCTCCTACCGGCAAATATGGTCCCTCCAGCCTGAACGGTACCTATGCCTTCGTCACCAGCGGCGAAGCCATCGCCAGCGGCGCCACCTCAGCGACGCCTTTCTCGCGGACGGGCAGCTTCACCGCCAACGGCTCCGGCGTCATTCAAGGCGGCGTATATGACCTTGTGGATGCAGGTGGAACCAGCACGACTTCATCCGCGCCTAATCCCATAATGGGCGGCAGCTACACCGTCAGCGCCGATGGGCGAGGCACTTTAACGTTTAACGTAACTTCCAATGGCGCCCCCGCCACCATCAACTTTGCCATCGTTCTCACTTCCACGAGCGGCGGTTTCATGATGGATGAGACCGCGAGCGGCAATCAAGCTTCCACGGGTAGCGGCAATTTCGTTCTACAGAATTCGGCTGCGTTTGCCTCCGGAGTTTCCGGATCTTACGTGTTCGATTTTACCGGGCTGGACGGAACCCAACCTCCTGGCGGTCCCAACCCTGAGTCCCTGGTTGGGCGTTTTACGGCAAGCGGTGGAGTAATCACGTCCGGGCTCGAAGACGCGAACGACAACGGTAGTTTGACGAGCAGCGCGAGCATCACCGGAAACTTCGTCGCGGACCCCGCGAACACGACCGCGGGGCGCGGCACAGCCACGATTGAAGGCCAGACCTATGCGTTTTATATCGTGGATTCCAGCCGCGTGAGATTCATCAGCATCAATTCTGCGACAACCGGCCCGATGCTCACGGGTGATGCCGTTGCACAATCTGGCGGTACTCCGCCACCAGCTCCGAGCGGCAGTTTTGCCTTTTTGGTGTCGGGCGCCTCGGCGAATGGGGGCCTGACTCGCGTCGGCCGCCTTAGCGTCTCAGGCAGCAGTCTAAGCAACATCATCATGGACGTGAACAATGGCGGCTCCCAGACTGAGTTTGGCAGCGGCAGCTTGTCCATGGGAACCATTGGCTATGACCCGACGACCGGGCGTGGCACGCTTTCCTTCCAGTCTTCGTCCGTCAACGTCTATTCGTTCGTCTTTTACCTTAGCTCGCCAAGTAGCGGCGTCATGCAAGAAGTCAGCGGCGCTCCCGCGAGCGGTCTTGCTGCGGTCGTCGCTGACGGTTCCCTTGCCGCGCAATCGGGCAGTCCATTTTCGAGCAGCAACATTTCCGGACCCTACGCCATGAGCTGGAGCGGCCTTGTCACAAGCGGCGGCTCTTTCGCCGATGAGGAAGATCTGCTCGCCCAAGCCACCATCTCGAATCTGAACCTCAGCGGCACTTCGGATATCTTCCAGTTCACCGGAGTGACGCTGAACACCGACGTCGGCACGTCCGGTCAGATCACGCTGAACGGGGACGGGACCAGCAACAACATGATGAACGTCAATCTTTCCGGAGTTGCTCCGATTCACATGGCTGTCTATATCGTTAACCCGCAACTGGCCTTCTTTGCCAACCGGGACAATAACGGTGCCATGCGCATCGTCGCCGGTGTCCTGGAAGCACAGCAATAATCGCAACTTGTGAGGGCGCAGCGTTATCCTGCAGCAGGTTGCCAGGGAATGCTGCGCTTGACTCACGCTAACTACTAAGCTCAAGACGGTGGCAGGCTGTCGAGTTGCACTCTGCTTTAGGCGAGGGATGCCCCTCGCCGGATTTTGGCGGGAGCCGGAAGCAAAACTCGCGCAACTGTATGAAAATAACTGACTTTAGCCGCCTTTAGAATAGATCAATTTCTCCACACGCGCCACGTCTTCCGCAACGTCTACGCTCACTGCATCGTGCTCCACTTCCGCGACGCGCATCTTCCAGCCATTTTCGAGCCAGCGCAGTTGCTCGAGCTGTTCGATGCGCTCAAGCTCGCCCTGCGGCAGCGTAGGATATTCGAGCAAGGCGTCGCGCTGGAAAACGTACAGTCCCAGATGCTTCAGGTGCCGCACTTGAATGTTGCTTGCCGTATCGCGCACCCACGGAATCGGCGCACGCGAGAAGTAAAGCGCAGCGCCGTCGAAATCCAGCACGGTCTTCACCACGTTGGGATCCATGATGTCTGCGGGTGTTTTGATCAGCGTGGCCACCGTGCCAATCGAAGCTACTGGCTCTTCCAGCAGCGAGGCTACCGCGGTATCGACGGCCACGGGGTCGAGAAGCGGCTCGTCGCCCTGCACGTTCAAAAAGACTTCGCCTTCTTCGTGTGCGGCCACTTCCGCCACGCGCTCTGTGCCGGTGCGGTGGTCGACGCGTGTCATGCGCGCTTCGCCCCCGAAGCCCTCGACGGCTTTCAGAATGCGTTCGTCGTCGGTTGCGACGACGACGCGATCGACTCGTTGTGCGAGTTTGGCTCGCTCGTAAACGCGCTGAATCATGGGCTTCCCCGCGAGAGATACTAAAGGCTTTCCTGGCAAGCGCGTGGACGCATAGCGCGCCGGTATGACCACGACTACTTTAAGCGAACCCATCTGTTTTGGACTCCCGAGTGTCAGGGAATAAGCCCCTGTTCTCCACGGTTCCACATAGTCGGGACCATTTTGTGCGGCGATGCTACCCGTTCGAACTTCGGCCCCGCAGGATTATCCTTGTTTTCAGCAAGCCGAGTGGTAGAATTTAAGTGAAACCGACCCACCCGGCCGTCTCGGTCCGACCGAGACGTAGGGGGTGCCGTGAGACGCGATTTGCCTGTGACTGTTCCGCAGTCACGTACTGAGATGCGTCGCGTTGTGTTTGTAGCTTTCCGGCTTCTTCTTGTTGTTTGCTTCCTTTGCGCCCAGGCCCTCCTTCAGGCTGCTGCCCAGGCTCCCCCTGACGACAACAAACCCAAAGACGATCCCAAGAAAGAAGAGCCGAAAAAAGAAGAGGTAAGAGAGGAAGACTCCAAAGCGACAGTCGATGACACCAAGCCGAAGACCAAAGCAGTCGACGACGTGCAGAAAGATACCCCGGGTAAAGCGTTCAAGCCCGGTGGCACGCTGCATGTCGATGTGGAGGTGGCGCTGGTTAATGTGACGGTCACCGATCCTTACAATCGACTCGTTACCGGCCTCGATCCCGACAACTTCCGCGTCTACGAAGACAACGTCGAGCAGGAAATAGTCACGTTTTCCGCCGAGGACGTGCCCATCTCGATCGGCGTAGTTTTTGATTTCAGCGGCAGTATGTCCAACAAGGTAGGCAAGGCCCGCGAAGCGGCCTTGCAATTCTTCAAGACCGCCAACCCGCAAGATGAGTTCTTCCTGGTCAGCTTCAACGAACGCGCCGAGCTGACCAGTGCGTTTACCAACAGCGTCGAAGACCTGCAGAGCCGCTTGATGCTTACCTCCCCGAAGGGCCGCACTGCCCTTCTGGACGCCATCTACCTGGGCCTCAGCGAGATGAGGGGTGCACACAACGCCAAACGTGCCTTGCTTATCCTATCGGACGGAGGAGATAATCACAGTAGGTACAACGAAAACGATATCAAGCGCCTGGTGAGGGAAGCCGATACCCAGCTCTATGCTATCGGGATCTTTGACCCGCTGGGATCTCGCAACAGGACACCGGAAGAGCTGAAAGGGCCCTCGCTCCTGAGCGAAGTCACGGAAATGACCGGGGGCCGCGTGTTCGCCGTTGAGAGACTGGAAGACCTACCGGATATCGCGACGAAAATCGGCATGGAGCTGCGAAACCAATATGTGCTCGGCTATCGACCAAGCAACAAAGCGCACGACGCGAGGTGGCGGAAGATCAAGATCAAATTGCGCGCCCCAAGAGGGCTCCCCCCGCTCACTGTCTTCGCCAAGACGGGGTATTACGCTCCCAGCCATTAGTTACGCTCGCCATCTTCCAGGCGCCGCGGCGTTCCTTCTTGGCGTGTTTTTGTCTCTAGGCATGTTCTGCGCGCCGGCTGTCCGCGCGCAGATTCCCGTAGCGAATCCAGTTCCTCCTCCGCCCGGCCAGAACACTACTGAAAAGCAGGGCGCGACCATCGTTAGCAGGGTGAACCTGGTTGTTCTGCACACGACCGTGCTGGATGACCGTCAGCGTTTTGCGGACGGCTTGACAGCGCAGAATTTCCGAGTTTTCGAGGACAAGATTGAGCAGAAACTTTCTCTGTTCAAACGCGAAGACGTGCCCGTCAGTATGGGACTGGTGATTGACAACAGCGGCAGCATGCGCGACAAGCGGCCCAAGGTGAATGAAGCCGCGCTCACTCTCGTCCAGGCCAGCAATCCGCAGGATGAAGTATTCGTCGTGAATTTCAATGACGACTTCTATCTCGACCTGGACAAGGACTTCACCAGCAGCGTTCCGGAGCTGAAAGAAGCGCTGGAGCGCATTGATTCACGCGGCAGCACCGCGCTTTACGACGCCATCGTCGGTTCGATCGATCACCTGAAAAAGGCCGGCCGCGACAAGCATGTGCTGCTGATTGTCACCGACGGGGAAGATAATTCCAGTCATTTTACACTGGAGAAAACCATCCACGAAATTCAGAAGACGGACACGGTGATTTACACCATCGGGTTGCTGAGCCAGGAAAGCAAGAAAAGCGCCAAGAAGGCCAGGCGGGCGCTGGAAGATATCGCTAGAGCTTCAGGCGGCGTTTCGTATTTCCCGGAGAACGTCGAAGACGTGCACAACATTTGCCAGCAAGTGGCGCATGACATCCGCAACCAGTACACGCTGGCCTACTATCCCACGAATACCCGGCGCGACGGCACTTTCCGCAGCGTGACCGTCGAAGTGACTCCACCGCGTGGCCGAGGCAAGCTGGTTGCCCGCACGCGCAACGGCTACTACGCCCCGCTCGATAACACCGCCTCCGGCAAGTGACGACGGCCCCAGACTAAGGGCTCTTTTCCATAAATATATTATTTGCCGTCAACAGCCCTTCCTTGCCATGCGGTTGCTGGGAGGGCAGCGATTTGCCTCGCAAAAAAGACCGTACAAGATCGTGCTCACGAGCCGGCCTGGAAGACTGCCAGCGCCCCGGCCGACCCCGGGTTTTCTCCCCGAGAGCCGGTCGTGCACGTTAAGGCCATCGTCTGAGCCGCTTTGGTGTGCCCGTTTCCCGCTGGAGCGTCAGGTCCGCGCCTGCGGTCTGACCGCCTCCCTCCGTGACACCACCATCTCGCGAGGGCCGTTGCGGAACGGTCTGTGTTGCGGCGAAGAGTCATTTGGAGGGGAAAGCTGGGATGTCGCTTCAGGCCACCCCAGCTTGCAAAAAACCGATAGCATGCAGAAAAAGTATCGTTGCTTGGCCGGGTTGCATCTATAGGGCATGCAGGGTACACTGTTAACCGTGAGTTACGCGAGCCAACTTCGCCAGAATCGCGCAAGCGGCTGTTGTTGTGCGGGAGTGTCTTCTGGCGCAGGGAGGCAAGCGGTCTAGGTACAAACATCTAGCCGATTGAGTTTTGAAACCCACCGCCAGGAGAGCTGGCAGGTGGGTTTTGTGTCTTTTGGGGACATTTTTCCGGGAAGGGACCCAGGATATGACTGTTCGAGCGCTGCGGCTGCCAGAGGAAACGCTGATACCGGAACTTTCCGAAACTTTCTTTCCGACTGCGCTGGAGGGCCGTCTCGGCGATCTTGCGACCCTCGAAGATGAAAGCATCTTTATCCTGCGCGAAGCTGCCGCGGAATTTTCCCGGCCCGTCATGCTATATTCGGTCGGCAAAGATTCCTCGGTCATGCTGCGCTTGGCGCAAAAAGCCTTTTACCCGGGGAAAATTCCCTTTCCGCTGCTGCACATCGACACCAGTTACAAATTCCCTGAAATGATCGAGTTTCGCGATTCCTACACGCGTGAAATCGGCGCGGAGCTCATCGTGCATCAAAACCGCGAGGCGCTCGCGCGCGGCGCCAATCCTTTTGCGCTCGGCACGCAGAGATGCTGCGGCTTGTTGAAAACGAAAGCTTTGCTCGATGCGCTTTCTGCCGGAGGGTTCAACGCCGCTTTCGGCGGCGCGCGGCGTGATGAAGAAAAATCCCGCGCCAAGGAGCGCATTTATTCTTTTCGCGATTCGCAGGGCCAATGGGATCCCAAAAACCAGCGCCCGGAGCTTTGGAATCTTTTCAACTCGCGCATCGAAAGATCGGAAAGCATTCGCGTTTTTCCGCTGTCCAACTGGACGGAACTCGACGTTTGGCTCTACATCCACGCGGAAAAGATCCCCATCGTTCCGCTTTATTACGCGCGCGAACGCCAGGCGGTCGTGCGCAACCGCACGATCGTGCTGATCTACTCTCGCGACGAACTTTTGCCTGGCGAAAAAGTTCAATGGATCAAGTGCCGCATGCGCTCGCTCGGGTGCATTCCGTGCACAGGCGCGATTCGCTCCGAGGCGGATACCGTTCCAAAGATTATTGAAGAGATGATCTCCTTCCGACGGTCCGAACGCGAGAACCGCGCCATCGACCACGACGAGGAAGGATCGATGGAATTGAAGAAACGCGAGGGCTATTTCTGATGCTGACGTTTGCCGCTTCTAAACGGTCGGAAAGCCTTGCGGCGTTTCTTGACGGCGACTTGCGCAAAGATCTATTGCGCTTTACCACCGCCGGCAGCGTGGACGACGGCAAGTCCACGCTGATCGGCCGCCTGCTGCATGATGCGAAGGCCGTCTATGAAGATCACGTCGCCTCGGTGCAAAAGAGCAAAATTAACCGCTCCGGCGGCGCTTTCGATTTCTCTCTGCTGACCGACGGTTTGCGCGCTGAGCGCGAGCAGGGCATCACCATAGACGTTGCCTATCGTTACTTCAGCACCTCCCGCCGCAAATTCATTATTGCTGACACGCCGGGCCACGAACAGTACACACGCAACATGGCCACGGGCGCTTCCACGGCGGACCTGGCGATCATCCTGGTCGACGCCACCAAGGGCCTGCTTACTCAGACGAACCGCCATGCGTACATCGCCTCCCTTCTGGGGATTCGCTCGGTTGTTGCGGCGATCAACAAAATGGACCTCGTGGGTTACCGCGAAGATGTTTTCATCCGTTTACAACGCGATTTCCTGGCGCTCGCTGCACAATTGGGCATCCCTTTGGTCGAGTGCATTCCGATTAGCGCGCTGGCGGGCGACAACATCGTCAGCGCTAGCGAAAACATGCCGTGGTATTCGGGACCGACTCTTTTAGGCCATCTCGAAACGGTGGAGTTTCGCCAAATTCGCTCGCTCGATCGCGTGCGCTTTCCCATTCAGTACGTCATTCGGCCGGATTCTCACTTTCGCGGATTTGCGGGGCAATTGGCGAGCGGCTCGCTGCGTCCGGGGGATGCGCTTGTGGCGCTCCCGTCCCACCAGGAAACGCGTGTCAAAAGGATTGTCGGGTTTGACGGCGACCGGGAACAGGCGTTTGCGCCACAGTCGATCGCTGTGCAGCTCGAAAACGAAATCGATTTGAGTCGCGGGGACATGTTGGTTTCTCCGTCGAGTCTTCCCGCGGTCTCGCGCAACTTTTCCGCCGCGGTGGTCTGGCTTCACGTGGATCCGCTTTGGATCGAAAAGCCGCTTCTTTTGAAACAGACTACGCGATCGGTCAAGGCCTGCGTTCGCCGGATTCTTCATCGCGTCAACGTGAACAGCTTCGAACACGAGCCCGCCGAACGACTGGAAATGAACGGTATCGCGGAAGTGGAGGTCGAGACGAGTCAGCCGCTTTTTCTTGACGCTTACACCACGAGCCGTGCTACCGGCAGCTTCATTCTGATTGATCCATTCTCGAACGCCACCGTGGGAGCCGGCATGGTCCGCGAAACGTTTGTCGCGGACACGACGAGCCTCGAGGAGCGGAACCCCGCTACGCGTGTGGCCGCACCCGGAGACCTCACGGCGCAAGAAAGGCACCTCCGTCACGGCCACAAGCCAGGGATTCTGCTGCTCGGCGACCGCCTGTCGCTGGCAAAGTCGCTCGAGCGGGCACTGTTTCAAGGCGGTTTCGAGTCCGTCGTTGTGGATGGCTCCGGCGTGGCTTCGCCGGTGCTCGCAGGGTTCCTGACTGCGCTCTACGCCGCGGGCCTGGTCGTGCTTTGCACGAATACAACGCTAGCGCCGGAAGACCTGCCCGAGCTTCCTCTCGAGGACATTTTCAAGGCAACAGAAATCCCGGCCGCGGTAAAGCAAGACGCAGAAACCAATGGTGCGCAACTCATCCAAGACACGCTGAGCTTTGCCGGAAAACTGCGCCTTTCTCCAGAACACAAGCCGGCCGGAAAGGAATTTTGAAATGAACGTGGCTTTCAACACTTTCTCCTCGCAACAGAGCGAAGCTTTGAACATCGAGCAGTTTCTGGATGTGGTTCTGGCTGATTCGCAAGCCGCGCGCGCCTGTCTCACGTGCAGTTTTCAAGCAGAGGACGTCATCGTGCTCGATCTTCTACGGAAGCGCCTGCCGCAGATCCCGGTGCTTTTTCTAGAGACGGGCTACCACTTCGCCGCCACCTACGAGTTCCGCGACCGCCTGGCCGCGGAGTGGAACCTGAACTTGGTAAGCGTTCTCCCGGAAAAAACCGTGGCGCAGCAGGAAGCGGAGCGCGGCTTGCTGTATCAATCGGACCCTACGGCGTGTTGTCAGCTTCGCAAAGTCGCGCCGCTCATGAAGGCGCTGGAGCCTTTTGACATTTGGTTCACCGGTCTGCGCCGCGAGCAATCGCCCACGCGCGCAAATCTAAAAAAGATTGAGCATCATCGTCTTCCGAGCGGCAAGACTTTGCTCAAGGTCAGCCCGCTCGCCGATTGGGCTTGGGCACAAGTTTGGGAATACACCGGCGGTCACCGTCTAGCTTATCTGCAGCTTTACGACGCCGGCTATCCCAGCATCGGCTGCGAGCCTTGCACGGCGCTTCCCGCTGATCCGGCCAACGCGCGCTCGGGGCGCTGGGGCGGTCGCAAGCTGGAATGCGGCATTCACACTTTTTCGGAGCGTGCGGAATGACGCAACTTCTGATCGGATTCGTTATTGCGCTCGCCGTCGGACTTACCGGAATCGGCGGCGGAAGTTTCACCGTGCCCGCTCTCCTGCTTTTTGCGGGTCTTCCTGCCGGGGAAGCTGTCGGCACTGCCTTTGTGTTCGCGGGGTTTGTGCGTTTGGTTGCCGCCCCTTTCTATCTCTTCAGCCGCCAGATTCACTCGCGGTATTTCTGGCTGCTGCTGCGCGGCGCGGTTCCGGGCCTTTTGTCGGGAACCTTGGTGCTTCGCTTTGTGACCGCCCGCGGCGGCAACTCGACCGTCGTCATCCTTCTCGGAGTCGTGTTGGCTCTCACTGCAGCTCTTCATTTTGCGCCGCGCGCACGCAAGCCCGAATTCATTTACAGGAATTCCCAATGGCTGCCCTGGCTTGCTTTTCCTATCGGCGTCGAATCAGGTTTCTCTTCCGCCGGAGCCGGCGCGCTCGGCACGGTGCTGCTTCTCAATTACTCGGAAATGACGCCTTCGCAAGTCGTCGGCACGGACCTGCTTTTCGGCCTGGTATTGGCAGTGATCGGCGGTATTTTCCACTGGGCCATAGGCTCGATCAGCTCGTCTGTGCTTTTTCCGTTGCTTCTTGGCGGGCTGCCCGGCGTGCTCCTGGGTTGCCTGCTCTCGCGCCGCATTCCGGCTCACCGGCTTCGTGCCGTGATCGCTCTGCTCGCCCTTTGCGGGGGACTGCAGCTGGTCGTCTCCGGCGTCAAGGCCCGTTCGCAAAGGGCAACCAACGCCCCGAGCGACAGCACGGCTGAAAATTCCCCGCGCTCCTCGCCATCCCCAAAGTGCTTGAACTAATGGCACAAAACAAGAGACGGTTCTTTCTTAAGCCGTTTGAGCTCCTGCTCGGCGTGGTAGGCTAGCGGCTGACCGGTCATGTTTCCGAGCTGTTGACCACGTAGTGCAACGTTTGATCGAAATGTCGAAAACGTTTGCCATCAGAAGAACGCAGAACGCAAACTCGAAGACCGTTGGAAGTGCCCCCATTGCAGAATGGAACACCAGCGGGACGAAAACGCTGTCGTCCATATCTTTGTCGAGGGTTTGCGAATCTTAGCCGAGGGACGCTCGGTATCCGCCTGTGGAGGCACAGTAAGACTTGGGTGCGAACTCAAGCATGTGCCTGTGGTGCAGGAAACATCGCTGGAGACGAGCAGCAATGCTGCTTAGTAACTCCAAAAGAATCCCCCGCGTTTTAGGCGTGGGGAGTCTCGACGTGCAGATTTTTGGGGCGCAGGGCGTGGAGGAAGCTTCTCCCGTGGGGAATTGAACCGCCAAAATTCTCGGCGATGGTTTGGCCCATGTCCGCTAGTGTGTCGCGCACGCCGAGATTTGTTCCTCGACCGCTTTCCGGGGAGTAGGCGAGGATAGGAACATATTCGCGCGAGTGGTCCGTAGTTGGCCAGCGCGGGTCCGGATCACAGCCGTGGTCCGCGGTGATCAGCAGCAGATCGGAAAGGCTCAGCAGCGGCAGGAAATCACCGAGCATGCGGTCAAACTCTTCCAGCGATTTCGCGAACCCTTCGACGTCCTTGCGGTGGCCGTAAAGCATGTCGAAATCCACGAGGTTGCAGAAAATCAACCCGTCTTTGCGCGCTTTCGCGGCGGTTGTTACTTTCTCCATGCCGTCCGCATTGCCCTTGCTGGTGAGGTATTCGTCTACGCCGCGCCCGTTGTAAATGTCGTGAATTTTCCCGACGCCCAGCACACGGACTTTGCGCTCGGCAAGCACATCGAGGAGCATCGGCTTGGGCGGATCCACGGCATAGTCGTGACGCCGCGGGGTGCGGATGAAGTGCCCCGGGGCTCCCGTAAATGGGCGGGCAATTACGCGCCCGACGCGGTGCTCCCCGTCGAGCAAGTGCCGCGCCGTTTCGCACATGCGATAAAGTTCAGCGAGGGGAATCACGTCTTCATGCGCGGCAATCTGAAAGACGCTGTCGCCTGAGGTGTAGACGATGGGCTTGCTGGTCCGGACATGCTCTTCACCCAGTTCCTGGATGATTTCCGTTCCCGACGCCGGCTTGTTGCCGATGGTCTTTCTGCCGATCTGTTTCTCGAACTCTTCGATCAACTCGCGCGGGAACCCGTTCTTGTAAACGGGAAAGGCTTGCTCGAGCCACACTCCGGCCATCTCCCAATGGCCGGTGGTGGTGTCTTTTCCGGGAGAACGCGTTGCTGCTTTGCCGTAGGCCCCCATGGGAGCCGACGGGGCGGTTTGAGATTCGAGCGGAGCGATATTCGCCAGGCCCAGGCGCACCAGGTTGGGAATTTGCAGGGGTCGCGACTCCGCGATGTGGCCCAGAGTATTTCTTCCGACGTCGCCGTAATCCGGCGCATCCGGCAATTCGCCGATTCCGACGCTGTCGAGCACAATCCAGAAGACTCTCCTGTACGTGTTCACGCTGGTCTTCACGCCCTTCCACGGAACTCTATCACAGCAAACCCGTCGTCAGTCTCAGGGGCAGGGCGCGATGCTTCCTGGTTGGAACTACGCCCTTTGGTTTGTGGTGGTACGGTATTCTTCCCGGCTGAACTATTTTTCAACCGCGTGCGTAATACGGAGTGTGGAGGTGCGCCATGCCCGAGGACAGCAATCCACGGCGAGTGTCATTGGTCCTGCCAATTATCCTGATTATGGTCGGAGCTCTCTTCCTGGTGCGCAATTGGCGTCCGGGCTTCGAGCCGTTGGCCATTTTGCTGGATTACTGGCCGCTGATTCTCGTCTTCGTCGGGCTGGGAATGATTTACGACAATTTTCAGAGAAGCCGCAACCCCAACGCGCGTCCGGGCATTTACGTGGGCTCCACGGTCGGGATTCTGGCGTTTGTGGTGGTCCTGGTTGCGCTTCTCGGGCATGGCCGTGGCTATGCGCGCAGGCATGGCTTTCACATGGACGCAAAGCATACCACGCAGACCGTGGACCTCCAGGGCGCCAGGTCCGTGCACGCCAGATTGGAGATCAGCGCGGGTGAACTTACCATCAGCGGCGATTCCCCGCACGCGCTCGATGCCGATTTCCGGTTTACGGACAGCTACGATGAACCGCGCGTCGATTATCACGTCACCGATGGCGTCGGTGAAATCACGGTCGCCCAGGACTCTCACCCCGTTCACTTTGGCAATTCGAGAAACGAATGGAATTTGCGTTTCAGCAAGACTCTTCCTCTGGAGCTGCGCGTGGAGATGGCAGCGGGGCAGGGCAACCTGGATTTTCGGGACGTTCCCCTTGCGCGCCTGGATCTCCACGTGGGGGCTGGCGAGGTGAATGTGGACCTGACCGGCGACCGCAAGACGGATCTGACCGCCGACATCGAAGGCGGCGTGGGCCAGGCGAACATTCGGCTGCCGAAGAAAATCGGGGTTATCGCCGAGGCATCGGGCGGGATCGGCTCCATCCGCACCTACGGCCTGAAGCAGGATGGCGACTCTTATACCAACGAGGCCTACGGAAAATCACCTGCGACGATTCGCCTGAAGGTCACCGGGGGAATCGGGGAGATTGTGCTCAACCAGGAGCCGTGATCCGGCATGGAGCGAAGCGTTCCTGCCCGGGAGGTTACCAGATGGGCCGTAAGGCTGCGTTCTTGAGAACGGGGATATAAGGCGCAGGTTTTGGTGTATCGTTCTTTTGTCTCTTTTGTCGCAAGACCTAGGCCCGGGCAGGCCCGATGTGAAGCCTAGGGAGATGCGGCGCAGTAAGGCCGATCGATGAAACAGGAACCCGCCGAAAGTGCTCTGGTTGAAACCAAACCAGGCTTCCTAGGAATCCTCGCCCTTTTTTTTTGAGGGCGGGGAGGATGTCAACTAGGTTTGCTCGCCTTTGACGGCCGCCGTATAATTTGAAGTTTGGGCGGTGGCTTTCTAACCTGCTGTCTAGGCTTGGCTTTGGCGACCAAACAGATCAGCGCATCTACAGAAGCTTTGAAGCCCGAACCGGACACGTTGCGTGTCCGGGGCGCGCGCGTTCACAACCTCAAAAACGTCACGGTAGACATTCCCCACAACGCCATCACCGTCGTGACCGGCGTGAGCGGCTCGGGCAAATCGTCGCTCGCCTTCGACACCATTTATGCGGAAGGGCAGCGCCGCTACGTCGAATCACTTTCCGCTTACGCGCGGCAATTCCTAGAACGCATGGAAAAGCCGGAGGTGGACGAAATTTCCGGAATCGCCCCGGCCGTAGCCATTCGCCAGAAAAATGCGACGCGCAATCCACGCTCGACGGTGGCGACCTCTACGGAAATCTACGATTATCTGAGGCTGCTCTTTGCGCGGTGCGGCCAGACCTTTTGCGTTAAATGCGGCGCGGAGGTACGCAGGGACAACCCGGACGAAATTGCCACGCGTGTTTTGTCGCTCGGGCAGGGGCGGCGATTCTATGTTCTCTACCAGTTTCGCGTTGCGGCACCCGCCGCACCGAACGCCTCAAAACGAACGAGCAAGAAAACGGCGGCTGCTCCTGCTGCCGATGGAGTGCGCCAAGGACTGCTCGAATTGCAAAAGCGCGGCTTCAATCGCCTGTACCAGGCCGGCCGGGTGCACGAGTTTTCTTCGCCGGAAACTCTGCTGGATGTGGATTTTGCCAAGCCAGTCTATGTGCTTGTGGATCGCTTGGCCGTGAATCCCGAATCGCGCTCGCGTCTGGTGGACTCCATCGAGATCTGCTATCGCGAAGGGCAGGGCGAAGCTATTCTCGAATTTATCGCTGATAGCCCGGGAAAAGCGGGCGAGCGTCTGAGTTTCAACGAAAGATTCGAATGCAAAAATGACGGCACGCTGTATCAGGAACCGGAGCCGCGGCTTTTTTCGTTCAACAGTCCTTACGGCGCGTGTCCTCGCTGCCAGGGCTTTGGCAACACCATTGATTTTGACTTGAATCTGGTCGTACCCGATCCCGGCAAATCCATCGAAGAAGGCGCGATCGAGCCCTGGGCCAAGCCGCGCTATCGCGGACTTTTCCAGGGTTTGAAGTCGTGGGCGCGCGAGCGGGGCATTGCGACGAGCGTTCCGTGGCGGCAGCTCGCCCCGGAGCACCGGCGCCTGGTGCTCGAAGGCGATCCGGAAAACGATTATCAAGGGGTGAAGGGGTTTTTCCAGTGGCTGGAGCGCAAGAAATATAAGCTGCATGTGCGTGTGTTTCTGAGCCGCTACCGCGGCTACGCCAGCTGTCCCGAGTGCGGCGGCACGCGTTTGCGCGCCGAAGCGCGAGCCGTGCGGGTCGCGGGGAAATCCATCACGGATGTCTGCAAGTTTACGGTCAAGGAAGCGCGCGGGTTTTTTTCGGGTGTGCAGCTTTCCGAGGCGCAACTGAAAATCGCAGACAAAATCCTCGAAGAGATACGCACGCGCTTGCAGTTTCTGGATGAAGTGGGTCTGGACTACCTCACGCTCGACCGCCTCACGTCCACGCTCTCGGGCGGTGAAGCGCAGCGCATTCAACTTGCGACCTCGCTCGGCTCGCACCTGGTCGGCGCTCTTTACGTACTGGATGAACCTTCCATTGGCTTGCATCCGCGCGACACGCAACGCCTCATCGACATCCTGAAATCCCTGCGCGACTTGGGGAACACCGTTCTCGTCGTGGAACACGACCCGGAAACGATTCAAGCCGCCGATCACGTCATTGACTTGGGTCCCGGCGCGGGGGAGCTTGGAGGCAAGCTGCTTTTTGCCGGCCCTTACGCTGCGCTTCTCGAGGAGCCCAAATCGCTCACTGGCCGCTATCTCAACGGCGAATTGCGCATTCCCGTCCCTAACAAACGTCACAAACCTGCGGGCAAGTTCTTGCGTCTTTTCGGCGCCAGTTTGCACAACTTGCAAAACCTCGATGTCATGATTCCGCTTGGCACGCTCACGGTGGTGACCGGCGTAAGTGGGTCCGGCAAATCCACGCTGGTGCACGACGTTTTGTACAAAGCGGTGGCGGCCAAGCGCGTTGGCGGGAGCGTTCAGGAATTTTGCCACCGCCTCGAGGGCGATTCGAACATCCGTGAGGTGGTGATTGTGGATCAGTCTCCCATCGGGCGCACGCCGCGTTCGAACCCCGCCACGTACTTGAAAGCTTTCGACGCCATTCGCGAAGTTTTTGCGGAAACGCCCGACGCCAAACGCCGCGGCTACTCCGCCGGGCATTTCTCCTTCAACGTGCCGGGCGGGCGCTGCGAAACCTGCCAGGGCGATGGCACGGTCACCGTGGAAATGCAGTTTCTCGCGGACGTCGAGCTGATTTGCGAAGAGTGTCGCGGCACGCGCTTCAAGAGCGGCGTTTTAGAAGTGCATTATCACGGGAAAAATATTCACGAAGTGCTTCAGCTTACCGTGCGCGAAGCGCTGGCGTTCTTTGTCAACGTTCCAAAGATTGTGTCCAAGCTGCGCATTCTCAACGAAATCGGCCTCGGCTATCTGCGGCTTGGACAGTCCGCCACCACGCTTTCCGGCGGCGAAGCGCAACGGCTGAAACTTGCGGCGCACCTCACGCAAACCGACAATTCCGGCATTCTCTACATTCTCGACGAGCCGACCACCGGCTTGCACTTTGATGACATCGCCAAATTGCTCAGCGCTTTTCGCAAGTTGCTCGAGGGCGGCGCATCTGTTCTGGTCATCGAACACAATCTCGACGTCATCAAATCCGCAGATTGGCTGATCGACCTGGGCCCGGAAGGCGGCGACCAGGGCGGCAAGATTATCGCCAGCGGAACCCCGGAGCAGGTTGCCCGCAACGCGCAATCGCACACCGGCCGCTTTCTGTCGCGCGTTTTGAATGGCAATGGTCAGGCCCCGAACGGTCGGGCAAAGCGCCCGCCAAATGGCGCATCCAAGCCCAATGGCGGCTCGGCAACCATCACGAACGGAAATAAAACGGCTTCGGCTGAACCATGATGCTCCCGGCTTTCGCAAGAAATTCCGCACTCACGTTTTTCTGTGCCGTGCTTGTCTTTCTCTTCCCGGGATCGCCGCAACCTTTGGCGCGAAGCTCCGACGACAAAACCGCGCTTCAGAGGGAAGCGCTTTTGTCGTCGCAAGCTCCGAGGGCCTCGCAAGCGCAACCGCTCGGCCAAACGAAAACGGAGAAGCTTGCCAATCCTCTCAACGACCTGCTCGACGAGGCGCAGCGCGATATTGACGAAAAGAAGTTTGCGGCCGCCATCCCGCCTCTCGAGAAGGTTCTCGCTGATCAGCCGGACTTGGCCTACGGCCATTTTCAGCTTGCTTATGTTTACACGGCGCTCAAGAAGCCAAAGGAGGCGCAAGCCGAATACGAGCGCGCCGCTCGGCTCGATCCTAGAATGTCCGCCGCCTACGTGAACCTGGGCATGCTGCTTTTGGAAAACCACGACGAGACCGCGGCGGTTGCGCCGCTGCGCAAGGCCGTCGAGCTGCTTCCCGCGGAAAGCCGCCCGCGCTATCTCCTCGCCGTCGCGCTGGATCGCTCCGGCGACCGCGCCGGCGCCGCTCAAGCGTTCGCGGCTCTCCTCGATCTCGATCCCAACGAGGTCCATGCGCTAGAGTACCTGGGCTGGACGAGCCTCCGTTCCGGCAAGCCGGCGGAAGCGGAAGTCCGATTCCGCCGCGCCCTGGAAGTTCAACCCAAGGGCGCACACGGACTTCGTGGCCTGGCGGAAAGTCTCGAAGCGCAGAAGAAGCCGGAAGCCGTTGCCGCGTATCGCGAATACCTGGAGATCAACCCGGATGACACTCGAGCACACGCACGCCTTATCCGTCTCCTCATGGATCAAGGTCAGAACGACGCGGCTCTCGCGGAGCTGGATCGCGCGGATGCGGGCAAGCCGGGCGTGGAATCCTTGAAGCTCCGTGCAGACATCCAAATCGCGCAGAAAAAGTGGACCGCGGCCATCGCCACGCTGCATCAGGCGGTGGCTCTTGCCCCGAACGACCCGCAGCTTCGCGGCGGCTTGGGACGGACTTTTTTGCAAGTGCGCGATTTTCCCAACGCCGAGAAGGAACTCAAGACTGCCATCCAGCTCGATGCCAAGAACATCGACTACTGGAAAGATCTCAGCACCACGTACTATCTTTCGAAAAATTACGCAGCCACGCTCGTGGTCCTGGATCACATCGATCAGTTCGAAGCTCCCGGCGCAGGGAGTTGGTTCCTCCGCGCGCTCTGCTACGATAGTTTGAACCAGCCGAAACCAGCCCTGGACGCCTATCAGAAGTTCCTCGAGCTTGACCAGGACAAGAATCCCAATCAAGTCTGGCAAGCTCAGGAGCGAAGCAAGGTTCTGCGACGCATGCTGGAAGGGAAGAAGTGACCGATGAGCGCGTTCCAAAAATTCCGGCACATGTTTGGTAGCGCGGCAGTGGTTTCCATGGTTTTGTTTCCCGCGATTGCCCAGGAAAGCGTCGCGGAACTGCAGGCGAAATTCGATCGCGAGAACAATTCCGTCAGGAAAGCAAAACTCCTGGTCAAGCTGGGTGACGCGCAATTTGAGGAGTCGCGGCGTGCGGGCAAGGCCGGCGACAACAACGCGGTTGACGCGACTATGGAGAAGTACCGCGACAATGTTCGTGCCGCCCTCGATGCCTTAAAGAAGCAGCATCCGGACGCCGAAAAACACTCCAATGGTTACCGCCAGATAGAGATGCAGGTGAAGCAGGGAATTCGCGAAGTGGAAGACTCGATGCTCGCCGCGCCTCCTGCTTACAAGCCTCCCCTTCAGCTCGTCCGCCAGGATTTGATCACCATGGACGATGAGATGATCCGGCTGCTTTTTCCTCTCCGGCCCGCCCCAGTCAAACCCGCAGCCCCTCCCGAGGAGAAACAACCATGAAATGCAAATCGACAGCCCTGCTCTGGGCCTCTGGTTTGTTCTGGACTGTCTTGCCCATCTGCACCGCGGCGGCGCCGCAAAAGGACTACCTGAGCGCCCTCGAAGCAGACAAGATCCGCGACGCGGAAACGCCCAACGAGCGCATCCGCCTGTTTCTCACTTTTGCCGAGGACCGCCTGAAGAAATTTCAATATGAAATCGAGCATCCTTCGTCGAACCACCACGGCGAGATGTTGAATGCGTTGCTCAATGCCTACATCGGGTGCGTGGATGACGCGGCCGACACCATCCAGCTTGGCATCGAGAAGCAGGAGGACATCCGCAAGGGCATTGACCTTATGGCCTCGCGCACCAAAGAGTTTCTTCCCATTCTCCAAAAGTACTCTACGAATGGCCCGGAGCTGGAAATCTACAAAGACAATTTGGACGACGCCATCGAGGGAACGCAGGACGCGATGAGCGACGCGGAAAAAGCAAAGAAAAAGGTCTCGCCTCCCCCTATCCGCCGCAAGCATTGATTCAGAGGGTTCTGGCTTATCAATCTCGAGCGAAACGGGGAAACCTTCCCGACCGTTGGGTTTCTGGGAGCGATGTCCAATATGGGCCTTGCCGCGGCGGCTATTTCGTGGGGAAATGAGTGGCGTGAAGGACGTTCCCGGCAAGAAGGATTCCTTTGTCCCTGGCGGCGCAGCCCTGTTTCAGCGCATGTTCACCCGCCTGGGGTGCGACGGACGTCCGCCGCGCTTCCGCGTCGAGTTTTATCCCTATTCCAGCTTGACGCTCACCATTCGGCGTCGCGAAGAAGCGGTGTTCGTGCGCCTCTCCGATCTTTTGCGCCGCGCGCCGCTTCCCGTGCTGGAGGCCGCGGCGGCGCTGCTGCTCGCCCGCATCTACCGCCGCAAAGCGCCCGCCTCGCTCGTCGCGCCCTATCCCGAATACGCGCGCTCCGGCCGCACGCGCAGCCGCATGAACCGTATGCGACTCCGCCGCGTTCTCCCGCGCCACAACGGTGCCCAAGGCCGGCATTTCAATCTGGAAAAGCTCTTTGCTGAATTGAACGGCAGATATTTCGCGGGAGAGCTCGAGCGGCCGCACATCGGTTGGAGCCTTCGCGACTGGCGTCGTCAATTCGGTTGCTACGATCCGGGGCCGAACCAGATTCTGCTCAATCGCCGCCTCGACCATCCCCGGGTGCCGCAATGCGCCGTGGAATACGTGCTGTTTCACGAGATGCTGCATGTCAAGCATCCCACGCGGCGCTCGGGCTGCACGCTGGTTTCCCATTCGCGCGGGTTTCGCGAAGAAGAAAAGCGCTTCCCGGAATTCGACCGCGCCCGCCGCATCCTCGACCGCCTCGCCCGCGGCGGCGCTTCGCCGATGGCATTTGTTTCGCACCAGGTGAAGTGGTAGAGAACAGGATGGTTGGCTTCCGCCACTGGTTCCTGAACAAGTACCGCCAGAATTTGCCGGCCTGCCCATCTTGCTCGATATGGGCTGCCATGACGCAAAGCTTCTGGAGTTCGGGATTGCTGCGCGGTCGCCGCAACCGTCGCCTGGCCCGCGATCCTCGGGCTGGTTTTCGGGCTGGATGACAGAGGTTGCCGCGCTTGTCACGGACGTCGCCGGACTCCGCCAACGCAAGCTTGGAGGGAGCAGGGAAGGAACGTTACCGCAGCAAACTTTTTCTTCTTTCCCGAGCCATGCTAGTTTTTTTTCTCCTTTGCCACTTCCTTGTAGAGCTTTTCGATTTTCTTTTTGATTTTTGCTGCGTCTTCTGCGTGCGGATACAAATCGAGGTAGCGCTGGTAGGACTTGACGGCCTGCTTTTTCAGCCCCTTTTTCTCCTGTGCTTCGCCGAGGTAGCGGAAAGGAATCGCGTAGCCCGGCTTGGAGTCGATAGCGTCCTCGAGGCGGTCGATGGCCGCATCGTAATCCCCGATATGCATGTAGTGCTCGGCCACCTCAATGTCTTTTTCCGCGCGCAAGGGGTCCCACTTCGGCTGATCCGGCGCATTCTTGGCGGAATCGGTATCGGATTTGCCCGGTTTGTCGGACTTCTTGGCAGCAGCAGGAGCCGCGGCGTCGGGAGGCTTCGACGAGGACCCTTGTTGCGGATCCTGGGCGTAGCCGAGGGACGCCATCTCGAGAACGCCCAGAGCCGCGAGCCAAGGAAGGAATCTCTTGCATCTCATAAAAGCCAGTAGCTCTCTCCCTCTGTTTCGATTCCCTTTAGTATGATGGAAGTTATGGCGCGAAAACAAAGCCGAGAAACCGGGCCCGGTGCGGGTGCGGCTTTTTTGCCTAGAGCCTGAAACGAAGAAGTTATAACTTTCCATGGAGCCTCGCGAAAAAGCCGCTCAGCTTCCCGAAAGCCCCGGCGTGTACCTTTTTAAGGACGCGGGCGAAACGGTGCTATACGTTGGCAAAGCGCGCAACCTGCGCGGCCGCGTGCGCTCCTATTTCATTGAGTCGCGCTGGATTGACGCCAAAACTGGCTCGCTCGCGCGCGAAATCGCCGACCTGGAAACCATTGTCGTCGGCAACGAACGCGAAGCCCTGGCCCTCGAGCACAATCTGATCAAGAAATACCGGCCGAAGTTCAACGTCCTGCTCCGCGACGACAAGACCTATCCCTACATCAAGTTCACTGCGGCAGAGAAGTATCCGCGCGTGTATTTCACCCGGCGCATCAAGAAAGACGGTTCGCTCTATTTCGGGCCGTATTTTCCAGCAGGTTTGGCGCGGCGTATTCTGCACTTCATTCACAAGCGCTTTATGGTTCCATCGTGCGCGGTGGATTTGACGCGCAACCATCCGCGGCCTTGCTTGCAGTACTACATCAAGCGCTGCCTCGGCCCCTGCGTTTGCGGGCTCACCAGCGATGAGCGCTACGCCGAGGCGGCGCGCGACGCGCGCATGTTCCTCGAAGGGCGCCGGCACGACCTGATGAAGAGCCTCGAAGCGCGCATGAGCGCCGCGGCGGAGAACGAGTTGTTCGAACAAGCGGCGGCGTACCGCGACTTGCTGCGCACGCTCGAGGATATCGAGGAGCGGCAGCGCATCGCCGCCGCGCAGGGCGACGATACCGACGTTTTTGCCTACTACGCCGAGGCGCCGCTGGTGGCCGCGAACCTCTTCCATTTGCGCGGAGGGCGCGTGGTGGATCGCCGCGAATTCTATTGGGAAGATCTCGAGGAATTTGATCCCAAGGAGTTTGTGCCTTCGGTGCTGAAGCAGCTTTATCTCGAAGCGGAGTATCTGCCGAAAGCCATTCACGTCTCGGAAGACTTTGAAGAACGCGGTTTGCTCGAAGAAACGCTTACCGAGCACGCCGGGCACAAAGTGGAAATTCTCACACCGCAACGCGGTTCGAAGCGCGCCTTTTTGGATCTGGTGGAGAACAACGCCAAGCACTCGTTCGAACAGCGCTTCCGCGTGCTCAAGCCGACTTCCAAAGCCATCGGTGAGGCGCTCCAGAATGCTCTGAACTTGCTTGAAGAGCCCAAACGCATCGAAAGCTTTGACATTTCGCACATCCAGGGAACCGATACCGTCGCGTCCATGGTGGTTTGGGAAAACGGGCGGATGAAAAAATCGGACTATCGAAAATTCATCATCCATGGTGATGGCGGCAATGGCGCTCTGCCGCGCTTGAACGACGATTTTTCCAGCATGGGGGAAGCGGTCACGCGCCGCTACCGCCGCTTGCAGGAAGAGAAGAGGGCATTGCCAAGCCTCATTCTGATCGACGGAGGCATCGGGCAGTTGCACGCCGCCGCCCAAGCCCTCGAATCGCTGCAAATCATCAATCAGGCCGTGGCCAGCATCGCCAAGAAAGAAGAAATTCTCTTCGTCCTGGGTCAGGAAGACGAACCCATCACTCTGGAGCGCCATTCGCCGGTGCTCCACTTGATCCAACAAATTCGCGACGAGACGCACCGCTTCGCGGTGACGTTTCATCGTCAGCGCCGCGGCAAGCGGCAAACCCACAGCGTGCTCAACGACATTCCTGGCGTAGGACCGAGGACGGCGCAAAAACTGCTGAAGGAATTTGGGAGCGTCGCAAAGATTCGTCAAGCCGGCGTCGAAAAACTAAGCGAGATTATTTCGCGAAAAAGCGCAGAAAAAATTCTTGCGGGCCTCGAGCATCCGGACAAGCAGTAACCGTCTCGCATGGCTTATTCCGGTTAGGAAGGATTGCAGCTTCACCCTTGCTGTGCTAGGTTGGGATTGGAGGTTGTTATGGCGGACAGCGTAGGTTCCAAGGTGACGTACTTTTTGGTGGGTCTTGGTCTCGGCGCACTGGTAGGCGTTCTTTTTGCGCCAAAGGCCGGCGACGAAACGCGCGATTATCTTTCGAAGAAGGCGGACGAAGGCAAGGACTATGCGCAGCGCAAAGCGCGCGAACTGCGCGAGCGCGCCGATGAACTGATCGAACGCGGAAAGGAAGTGGCGGTGCGCAAGAAGGATTCGATTTCGGCTGCGGTGGAAGCGGGACGCGAAGCGTACCTTCGGGAGTCCAAGCAGTCGTAAAGACGAAGTTTCCGGCAAGGCCGGGTTTCCTCCCCTAGCGGGGCAAGCGGGGCAGCTATGCAGGTGTGGCTCGAAATCTTCAGCATTGTGGCGGCGCTGGCTCTGGTCGTGCAAGTGGTGATTCTGACGGCGCTGTTTCTCCAGACGCGTCGCACTTCTGAGAACTTGAACCGCCTGGTCAGCGAAGTGCAGTCGCGTATGGGGCCGATTCTCACGCGTGTGCAGATTCTGCTCGACGATACGCAGCCCAAAATCTCCAGCATGGTGAACGACGCCTCGCATATTGTTTATTTGGCGCGAGGGCAAGCTCAAAAAGTGGACCGCGTGTTCACGGAAGCGGCCGATCGCCTGCGGGGCCAGTTGGTGCACCTGGACCACATCCTGACGGGCGCGCTCGAAGCCGTCGAAGATGCGGGCTCACAAGTCAAAAACAGTTTCTGGCGGCCCATGCACAAAGCCTCGGCATTGGTGCAGGGAATCAAGGTCGGTCTCGATCTTCTTCGTTCTCGACGGCGCGGATGGGATGGCCGCCCGGACCGCCGGCGCAGCGATGAACCCCGAGAACCGCAGGAAGAAGAGCTCTTCATCTAGTCTCGGTTGTCCGTTGTAAAAGCTAGACGGGAATGGCGTGTGCTCGGGCGTCAGAAATGTTTCCGGCGGCAAGCCCTGTTTAGTGTTTCTTAGCTCTCAGAAAACACAAAAGCTGTCGCTTTTGTTTTTTTGAAAGACGACGGTGCTGCCTGCGCCTTTTGATTCTTGCTTTCGCTCCGAATCTAAGAAGCAAAAAAGGTTAAAAACTCGCCTCAGCGGATCCAGGCGCCTGCGAGGACGCGGTCGCCGTCGTAGAAGACCGCTGCCTGGCCGGGGGTGATGGCGCGCTGCGGCGTGTCGAAGGTGATGCGCATGCAGTTTTGACCGATAGGTTCGACGCTTGCCGGGGCGGGATCGTGTTTATGGCGAATCTTGACGCTGGCGCGGAGAGGTACCGGTGGTGGCGCGATCGAAACCCAATTCAGGCTTTCGACTTCGAAGCTCCGCCTGCGAAGGGCTTCGTCCTCGCCGACAACGACGCGATTCGTCTGCGGATCAATCGAGAGAACATAGAGCGGCTTGCCGGCGGCGAATCCGAGGCCCTTGCGCTGGCCGATGGTGAAATTGTGAACGCCGTTGTGGCGGCCAATCACCTCGCCATCTTCGTTGACAATCTCGCCTCCCGCCTCGCTTAGGGGAGTTCCGCGCTCGCGCGAATACGCATGTATGAATTGTACGTAGTCGCCATTCGGCACGAAACACAATTCCATGCTGTCGGGCTTCTCGGCCACAGGAAGATTCGCGCGGCGGGCCAGCGTGCGCACTTCGCCCTTGCTCAGCTCGCCGAGCGGAAATTCGCTGCGCGAAAGCTGCTCCTGCGTGAGCCCCCAGAGAAAATAAGACTGGTCTTTGGTTTCATCGCGCGCACGCAGGAGTTCCCGGCGGCCGGTCGCTTCATTCCTGCGTATGCGCGCGTAATGGCCGGTGGCGAGCCGCTCTGCGCCGATTTGCCGCGCCATGCGCAGGAGCGGCTCGAACTTCACGTCGGTATTGCAATTGGTGCAGGCGATTGGCGTGCGCCCGGCAAGATAATGCTCCACAAACGGGCGCACCACGCGCGACTCGAACTGCTCTTCGAAATTCACCACGTAATGCGGAAAGTTCAAGTGCCGTGCGACGGCCTTCGCGTCGTAGACATCGTCGAGCGAGCAGCAGCGATGCTGCGCCGGGCCGTCGCCCTGCAACATGGGCAAGCGGCGCTGGTTCCAGAGCTGCATGGTCAGGCCGACAACCGAACGGCCTTGCTGCTGCAGAAGAGCCGCAACGGTCGAGGAATCCACGCCACCCGACATGGCGACGGCCACGAGGTCTTGCTGCGTCTCTCTGCGCTCGGGAAGCGTGTCGAATTGGGTTGCGGCTTTCATAGTGGTCATTTCATTGTAGCGGCCCGGGGCACCGTCGCAAAAAATCGAAAGAAGATTTCTCCTGGCCAAAATCGCTCGGCGAGAAAGAAGTTCTCGTTCGGCTCGAAATGCCGGGGGAAAGAAAACACGGCTAGGTCTTGGCGGCTGCCTCCTTTTGATACGTCGGAGAGAGTTGGCGAAGTTGCTCGACACCCGCGGGGATGACCTGCAAAGCAAAATCAATGTCGGCTTGCGTAGTGTGGCGGCCAAGGCTGAAGCGCAGGCTGGCACGCGCTTCTTCGGTCGGCAATCCGATGGCCGTGAGGACGTGAGAAGGCTCGACGGCGCCAGAGGAACAAGCCGCGCCCGTCGAGCAGGCCAGGCCCTTCAGGTCAAGCGCGATGAGCAGCGCTTCGCCTTCGACGCCGGGAAAAACAAGATTGGCGGTGTTTGGAGTGCGCACAGCGCGGGCACCATTGATGCGCGAATGGGGTACCCGGTTGAGAAGACCGTGCTCGAGTTGATCGCGGAGCGCGCTCAGGCGCTTGGCGTCGTTCGCGAGCGAGTGCCGGGCGATCTCAGCGGCTTTGCCGAGGCCGACGATGCCGGCAACATTCTCCGTGCCGGGACGAACGCCACGTTGGTGATGACCGCCGTAAAGGAGTTGCTTCAAGCGCGTGCTGCCACGGACGTAAAGCGCGCCAATGCCCTTGGGGGCATAAAGTTTGTGGCCGGACAGAGAAAGCAGATCGAGCTGGAACTGATTCACGTCGATGGGAATTTTCCCCGCAGATTGCACCGCATCGCTATGGAAATAAACGTCGGCTTGTTTGGCGACGCGGCCGATTTCTTCAAGGGGCTGAACGGTGCCTAGTTCGTTGTTGGCGTGCATGATCGAGATCAGCACGGTTTCTTTGCGAAGGGCCGCTTCGAGATCTTGCGGGTCGATCGAGCCGTCTTGATCCACATGAAGATAGGTGACGGCAACACCTTGCTTTGCGAGGGCTTGGCAAGCGTTGAGGACGGCTTCGTGCTCCACTAGAGATGTGATGATGTGAGGCCGGGCGGAGGTAGAGGAGTTAGCGGAGGTGAAGGATGACGAGACGATGCCGAAGATGGCGTGATTGTCGGATTCGGTGCCGCCGCTGGTGAAGAAAATCTCTTGGGCTCTTGCGCCAATGAGTGCGGCAACTTGCTCGCGGGCGGTCTCGACGGCAGCCCGGGCCCGCTGGCCGAAGGTGTGGATGGAGGAGGCGTTGCCAAATTCGGCAGAGAAATAGGGAAGCATGGCGTCGAGCACCTCCGGCTCGACCGAGGTGGTGGCGTTGTAATCGAGATAGACGCGCTTCATGGGTTTGTACTTACGATGATACTCGATCCTGAGACCCTTCAGGGGTGACAACTCCCGCGCGGCGGCTCGTTCTGGGCCCCATAGGTCTTGAAGGACATTGCCCTGGCAGGTCGCGGTCAAAGTGCAAAAGCCGGCAGCAGTGGAAGAAAGAGCCGACAGTTCGGCTCACCGAAGTGGTACAAGAAATTTAGCGGGGAGATACACGCCTGTAACGTAGTCCTGAGAAGTTCCTTTCTGCGCGGCTTCAAGAACGCGTCCTTCAGCAGCCCAGCACTGAAACCCCGCGGAAGGCACTGAGATTAAAGGATTTGGTGTTCCCGCACGGCCTGGCGTGCGTGCATCGGCGCTCCCGGCGTGATCCCTCATTCTGTTCCTCTCGGTCGCGCTCGGGGCAAACGAGATGACCGCAATCGGGAGGGGTGCGTTTGAGCGGGTTGTCCTTGTTGGTCGTTCAAATGCCTTACGCAGCGTCGTGGCCGGGAAAGAAATGGCTTTCAAAACGAAGGGGGAAAGAAAATGAGAAGGATTCCGTCTCAGGATTCTGGTGTGCTTTGTTGGGGATTGCTGTTGCAGCGTGTTTTGCGCCAGCGGCAACGGCGCAGGAGGTCCCCTACAAACCTTACATTGAACTGGGAGATGCGGGTGCGTTTGGGACCAAAGATCAAATGATTGTGGCCTGGCAAACGGACGAATCCGCGCCGAATCCGAGTGGCTACACGGTGGAATTCGGTACAACGCCGAGTTACGGAGCTTCCGTCACGCCGTCAGGGCGAGTGGTCGACAATTACCTCTCGGCGGATCTCACCTTGCCCGTGCCGCCCACGGCATCAGGCCCACATTCGAATTACGCGGCGATCCTGAAAAATCTCGCCTACGATACGACGTACTTCTATCGCGTGACCGGTCCAGGAATGCCCGCGGGAGGATTCAGGGCATTTTTCCACACCCGGAAGCAAAGCGACCAATTTTCGTTCCTCGTCGAGGGCGATGAAGGATTCTTTCCGCCCGTACCGGGCTCCAATCCCGCGCGGATTGCGGACTACGAGGCGCGAATCGTTCATTTGATGTACAACACAGAAAATCTCGCTGTGGCTGGCGGGCCCCCGCTGCCGCATGCGGACTTGGCTTTGAACACGGGCGACAATGTGTACACGAATGGCGCGGAAGGAAGCTATCGCGATTACTGGATGCCGGTATGGAATAGCGATACGGATTCCAACGAAACGGGCGCCCCATTCGTGCGGAGCCTTCCGTTCTTCATCGTCGTGGGGAACCACGACACCGGCGGGACCGGCGTAAACGTAAACATGTTGGGAGGCGACGGAGGAGGACGCTTTACAGGTAATACGGATGGCGGGGACGCCGTAGCGTACTTCAACAATTACTATTTCCGACTGAATGGTCCGGTCGGCGTGGATCAGGAGTTTACCTGGACCGGGGATTCCGTGGCCGACGACGGCATGTTCTTCAGCTTCCAGGGCAAGTCGTACACATCGCCCGACGCGATTCAAGCTTACCGTGATTCGACGAAGGTGGACTCGGGAAACGGGCCGAAGCGGCAAATCGACCATATGAGCAACTACTCGTTCGACTACGGAAATGTTCATTTTGTGTTTCTCGAGGCAAACCCGCACGTTTTTGGCGGCCAACTGGACGGCACGGCGAATTACCTAACGGCGCCGCAAGCGTTTTCGGCGTATCCGTCAGTTCTGCGGGAATGGCTGATCAACGATCTCGATTCCAGTTCGCTAACCTGGAAAATCGTGGTGTTTCACCAGCCGGCGTTCTCGTCGGGCAATGCCACTGTTCGCAATTTCCAGATGCGCGGTGTGGCAAAGTTCATGGAAGACCATGGCGTGAACCTGGTGTTCAACGGCCACGAGCACAACTATCAGCGCACTTTTCCATTGCGGGCGGAGGCGGGCGTGGCCGCCGCACCAAGCCCGGCAGGGCCTGCGGCAGTGGACATTGACACGTCTTTCGACGGCGCAACTCAGACAGTCCCCGACGGCGTGCTGTACCTGGTCGAAGGAGCGGCGGGAACCGCGATTTCGACAACGGCTTCTTGCAACCGCGCGGGAGCGGCGTCAGCGTGGATCAGGAAGATTCGGCAACCGGGACGTTTAGCCTCGGCGGAATCAATTTTGCGAAAGGTCCAGCTTCTTGGCTGGATACGCATTTAACCGACAACGAGATGTCAGCGGTGCTCCCCGGAGCAGGGAGCGGGCCGAAAATCACGACAAAGTTCAAGGCCAAGGTCTTTTCGTTTGCCGACGTAGTGGTTCGCGGCAATAAGCTGACGCTGTATCAGATCAGCGAGCCGCTCGAGCCGAGTTCGTCGGCGAGTGCGTCGAATCCGGCGCCGTTTGGCACCGATGTCAACGGGACACCGCTGAACGATCCAATTCCGGATACGCTCGTCGATCCCACCACGGGCAACGTGGTGTCAGCACCGGCGGCCGGGCAGCCGGCGTTGCTGGACAGATTCACAGTGGCGAAGCCGGAAGTCGAAGACGGCGTCAGCGTACACATCGACGGGCCGCAACAAGCGGTAGCCGGCAGCACGATCACCTATAGCGTGCGCGTCCGCAACGGGAGTGCATACGCCCTGAACGGCGCGCAAGTGGTGATTCATCTGCCGGACGGGGCGGCGTTTGCGGGAGCAACGAGCGACGCGCTTAGGGTTTACGGGGCGCAAGTGGTCGGTACGGTGGGTCGCATCGGAGTGGGCGGAGTCGAGACCGTGGAGGTGTCTGCAACGCTTTGCCGAAGTCTCTCAGCAAGGACCATGCTCCATGCGAGCGCGGTGCTGCGGTCAAGCACGGCGCTGCCCGTTTCGTCGAACGTAGCTCCCACGCTCATCGTGCGGTAATTCACCGAGAGTCATTTTGTCTCGGAGCGGGCGCTCCACCTCGGGATCGCGGTGGCGCCCGCTCGCTCGTTTTGAAGGAAGCGGGCGATCGTTATGCGCCGGAAGCGCGGCCGACGCCGACCGGTGCGGCGGCGAGAAGGTCCTGCGTGGAGCCCGTGAGTTTGCGCCCTCCGTGGCGTCCTGTTTGGCGGCATGGTCGGAGGAACGGAGGCGCCAAGTGACAAGGTTGCTGGTGTAGAGAGCGATGCAGAGGAGATTCGCGGGAACGAAGCCGAACTGCGCCGTGCGTACGCCGATGACGCAGACGACAGCGCTGTTAACGGCAGCCACGACCCAGCCCTGCCAGAGTTTCCTACCGAGGAGAATGGTGCCGAGAATCGTGAGAACGCACGAGACGTAATCCAAACGCAGCAACTGGTGAAGTAAGTTTGCCATTTTTGTTGTTCGAGGGCCGGCGAGGAATCAAATACCTGCGACGGCCGAGCCAGTCCGGACGTGTTCCTGCCGAGCCTGTGCTTGCTGACAGGAGCGCTATCCTGAGAGCTCGCCTCGGGCATCCCTTCCTATCCCCGGCGGATAATGGCAATTCAGCGGCCAAATCGGGCTGCCGTGTAGGAAGGAAGAGTCTTTGGGACGGATCGGTAAGTGTTTGTTTTTGCTGGGGGTTGCGGTCGAAACAAAAAGGTCCGGGGGCGGCAGGCCGGGACCCTGACTCAAGGTCTCTAGCGGAAATGAGACAAAGGCGTCTCAGGTTGCGACGAAGTTCTGGCCAGTATGGATCCTGCGCTCGTTTCCGCGCATCAGGTCTAGGGCTAGGCTTTGGCAGTTCCACCGTGCGCGCTTGCCACTTCCAAGCCACCGTCTTCCTAAGCATCACCTCCAAATGATTTCGGGCTCGCGTAATGGCACCTGACGCGAGTAACAGTTGCTTTGGGGCGGCAACCTTTCGTAAATAGAATCTCGAGAGCTCGGCAACGCGCGCTTGCGGGAAGAGCAGAGGCGGCGCCGGGGACGTTTGACATTGCACACCGGTTGCGCCACCGCTGCTGAGGAAACCAATATAATCACAGAACGGGGAACATCATGACGCTCGGAACAGCTCTATTCGCATCCGTAGTAACCTCCGTTGTTCTTGTGCTTGCGGTCTACCACAAACCGTTCCGGAAAGTGTTCTTCTGGGTTGCGGGAATCTCGGTACTTGGCGCGGGTATCTTCTTCCTCAGCGCGCACCTGTACCGCAAACATGAAGCAAGGAAACAAGCGGACAGGGAAGGGAAATTCAAAGCGTGCGTGGCGCGCTTCCCGGTTCCGTACGTATTGGATGGCGAGCGAATGTCTCGATTGGCCATCGCTTCCGCGTGTGAGCGGAATCCGGACTTTGCTCCGGTCCAGAATTCTTCCTATCTTGCGAATATTGTGGAGATCCACGGCGGAGGCACGTTGAAGATCACACCGGCGCAGAAATTTTCTCTCGAGGGCGAGCCGGACGTCATCCCGATTATTTACCTCGGCCATCAGCAAACCTTCGTGCTCACCTGCGGCAATTATGGCGACCCGGTAACCGGCATTACCGTCAATCGGGGCCTGGTCTCGTGCGCCGGATCCGCTCCGGCCCATGAGTGCGCGCCATGGAACGACAAGGCCGATAAATGGGCGAACTACATTGCACTGTCGCTGGGCGATTGTACCCAGAACGGTTGCGTGGTTTACCGAGGTAAGAAAATCATGGGCGGCATTTCCCGCAACGAGATCACCAACGCTCAGTGGGACACCTGCGAACTGGAGCGCTCGGCTGCCGGACCAAACTAGAGGGAGGCAAACAAGCGCGTTTGATTTTGCCGCCCTGTGGCGCCGGCAGTCAAGGCGTTCAAAACAATTCGACTTCTCAAGACTTCGCAAAAGAACGATACACCACAACCTGCGCCTTATATCCCCGTTCTCAAGAACGGAGCCTTACGGATAATGTACTGAACTAATTAGCTTTATCTTGATATAGTGGGAACAATCCTGTATTCTGTTCCCCATGAGAATCTATGGCCGATTGAGCAGCGGAAAAAGGAATTGGGACCCTATCGAATTTAACTCCAAGGGAAAACCCGTCCTCGACTCCGCCAAAAGCTACACCGCGTTCGCTGTTCGCGGCACCTGGTTCAGCGTCAAGAAAAACAAAATCGACCGCCAGGTTTCTGAATCCGTAAAAACTCTAGACGAAGCTAAGGTGCTGCTGAACCGCCTTCGCGCTCTAAAGGACGGCACCATCGCTCCGACTGCTCCGACTCTAGACGCATCCGGTCGCATGCGAATTGCAGACCAGGTTGTCCAGTTCCTGGCTGACACCAAGACCCTCGACAAAGCGAAAGGGTCCTACGACAAATACAAGAAATACCTCAATCG
>WNGI01000011.1_pt1 | contig 111350 bp, 110 predicted proteins | sample 5400621 | NCBI WGS metagenome assembly WNGI01 (sample SAMN13153374, study PRJNA577476) | soil metagenome | isolation source: 20 cm soil or saprolite under Garry oak tree replicate 1 | place: USA:California | collected 2016-06-15 | reverse complement strand
CCGCAGCTGCAGTAAGCGTCCGACGACCCGCACATGAGGATCCTCGCCACGCAGGAGACCGACTGGATCAGCCGCAATCCCATCATTCATCACCGACTCCTGGAGTGGCTTTCGACCCATGGGTCCGATGTCCGCGTGATCGACTACGACATCGACTGGGCGAAGAAGAAGGGGCCCATCCGCCAGGGACGGCAGGAATTCGCGGACATCCACAAGTACTACGCCGATGCGCGAGTCAGCCTGGTGCGCCCCGCGATGCTCCGACTGCCGCTCATCGCGCGGCTCTCGTGGCTCGTCGGGAACTGGCGCGAGCTCGGGGCGATATTTCGCGCCCAGGCGCCTGACGTCCTCGTCGCCTACGGCATCTCGAACGCCCTTCTCACCCTCGCGTTCTCCCGCGCGAGGCGCAAGCCGTTCATCTACCACGTGATGGATGCGCTCCACACGCACGCCGATGCTGCTTTGGTCCGTCTGGTCGCGCGAAACATCGAGTCCTTCACGATGCGTCATGCCGACCGCGTCGTCGTCGTGAGCAAAGGCCTCGGCCGCTACGCCGTCGCCATGGGTGCGCCCGCCGACCGAGTGGAGGTGGTCCCGATCGGCGTCCGCAAGATCGGGGCGGATCCGGAGCTGGGCTCGCGGGCCCGCGCGCTCCTCGGGGTCGCCGAGGACGAGGTGATGCTCATCTTCGTCGGCTGGCAGTACCCGTTCTCGGGGCTTCGCGAGCTCGTGCAGGACTTTGCGCGGCGCGGCAGGGAGGTCCCGTGGCTCAGGCTGGTCATCGTGGGCAGCGGCGAGCTCTACGACGAGCTGCAGCGGATCCGCTCCGCGGGCGGACTTGAGCGGCAGGTCGTCATGACCGGCCAGCGCCCGGTCGACGAGGTCGGCGGTCTCATCGAGGGGGCGGACTTCGGTCTCTTACCGGCCTACCGCAACGAGACGATGGAGCATCTCGTGCCTACGAAGGTAGTCGAGTACATGGAGCACGGAAAGGCCGTCGTCGCCACGCGACTGCCCGGGCTCGAGGCCGAGTTCGGTGCGCTTCCTGGGCTCCTCTACATCGACCGGCCAGAAGAGACCATCGATCGGATCACGGCCCTTGCGGCGAACGGGGGGTCTGGGGAGATCCGACGCGTCGCGCGCGAGCTGGGCGAGACGGCGCGAGACGCGATCCAGAAAGGCGATGACTGGGACACGGTCACGCTGAACTTTCAGTCGATCCTGCGCACCGAGGCAGCGAAGAGAGGGGCCCCGTAGCGACGTTAGTCGCCGGCCGCCGCCGCGACGCGATGAACGATTCCGGCGAGCGCGAGGAGCCTCCCGACGCCCGCGAGGTCCAGGGTCGCGTCGCCCGATGAGTACTCGGTCGTGCGCGCAGCGGTCACGCGACCGCTGAGCTCCGGCAGGATCGGACGGATGACGTAGTACTCGCCGCGTTCGATCGTCCGGAAGACCTCCTCCTCTGAGATGAGGATCTCGTGCACCTTTTCTCCGGGTCGCACACCGATGATCTCGATCTTGATCTCGCGATCGCCGACCAGCGCCTTCGCGACGTCCATGACACGGGCCGACGGCACGCGCGGAATGAACGTGTCGCCCCGCTCGCCGGTCACAAGGGCCGCGAAGATCGTGTCGACAGCTTTGTCCAGGGTGAGTAGGAAGCGGGTCATCTCCACGAGGGTGACGGTCACCGGGCCTCCGGAGTTGATCTGTTCGAGGAACAGCGGAACGACGGACCCGCGAGAGGAGATCACGTTCCCGTAGCGCACGCACAGGAACTTCGCGCGGTGCCCGAGGTTCCCGTTGATGAAGATGCGCTCCTGAAGCGCCTTCGTCATACCCATCACGTTGACCGGCTTGCACGCCTTGTCGGTCGACACCGCGAGCGCCACCTCAACGTTCGTCCCTTCGCTCAGGATCGCGCGGACGACGTTCCCGGCCCCGAGGACGTTGGTCTTCACAGCCTCGATCGGCTCGTACTCGCACGAGGGGACCTGCTTGAGCGCGGCGGCGTGGAACACGATGTTGGCCTCGCGGACCGCGCTGGAGATCGACTCGTAGTCGCGGACGTCGCCGATCTTGAACTCGAGGACCCGCTTGTAATCGCGGAACGCGGCGTCTTCCGTCGGTGCCTTCTGGCGGCTCCACTCGGCGCGCATCTCGTGCTGCTTGGCCTCGTCCCGCGAGAACACAACGACCTTCGCTGGCTTTCCCAGCTCGCCCGACAGCAAACGGCGCACGAGCGCCCGCCCGAGCGAACCTGTGCCACCGGTCACCAGCACGCGCTTAGCGTCCAGCATTCACTTTCCTCTGGTACAGCCTCGAATCTTCGGCGAGCTCGGACAGCATGTCATTCCAGGTCGGTCGCATAAGGCCGGTCCGCGACCAGAAGCGGTCCGAGTTGAGACTGCGATCGGAGACGACGGTCTCGTCCGGTTCCACGGTCGTGGCCGTGCCGAAGGCGTCGTTCAGAGCAATGAGCAGGTCGTATTTGGATATCGGGGGTCCGGACAGGTGGAAGATGCCGTCCACTCCCGGGCTCGTCTGGGCGAGCTTCCCGACGACGCTGGCCAGGTAGTTCGTCGTGACCCCGCTCCAGATCACTCTTGCGAATCCGGGAACGCGGGTGCCGGCCCGACCGAGGAACCATTCCAGGAGTCCGGTGAGGTTCTCGAGCTCGCGGCCGATGATCGAGGTGCGGATCGTGAGTATGCCCGCACCCTCGACCTCCCCGAGGAGCTTGGAGCGCCCGTAAAGGTCCACCGGGTCCGGATCGTCGTCCTCGGAGTAGTCGCCGCGCCGGCCTGAGAAGACGCAGTCCGTGCTGAAGTGGATGAGTCGAGCGTGCGAGGCCCGGCAGAGCGTTGCGAGTCGATGCGGGAAGAGTGAATTGACCGAGATGCTCAGGACCGGATCATGCGCGGTGGCGCGCTGTTTGACGATGCCGATCGCGTTTATGACAACGTCCGGCCGTGCGACCTCGACCGCCTTGGCGACCGAGTCGAATGCAAGAGCGTCGACGCCTCCGATCGGCCGCGTCGCGCCATAGATCTCCGGGAGCTCTGTGCCCGCCGACCTGAAGGTGGCCGACACGTCGAAATCAGCGGAGAGGACCTGGCAGAGCTTGTGGCCGAGCATTCCGGAGCCGCCGAGGACCAAGAGACGCAGAGCGTTACGGTCTGATGGTCCGGCGCGCGCGATCAGTGGATCGTGCCCTTCTCGAGGAGTCCGCGGTTGTGGACATACAGCGCGGCCTGCGTGCGGTCGGTGAGCTCGAGCTTGCTGAAAATGTTGGAGATGTGCGTCTTCACGGTGCGCTCGCTGATGCCGAGCGCCGCCGCGATCTCCTTGTTCGCGCGACCGCTCGCGACGAGCTTCAGTACCTCGCGCTCGCGCGCCGTCAGATCGCTGTAGCCCTCGTCGTCGCCCGCGGGACGATCGCCCCCGCGCAACCGACCGAACTCGTCGAGGACACGGCGCGCGACCGACGGGTAGATCAGCGAGAAGCCATCGGCGACCGTTCGGATGGCGTTCGTCAGCTGGCTGCCGGTGACCTCCTTCAGGAGGTAGCCTGATGCGCCCGCCCGGATGGAGCTGAAGACGAGGTCGTCCTCGTCGTAGTTGGTGAGCACGATGACGCGCGACGACGGGACCGAGTTGCGGACGCGCCGGGTCGCGGTGACCCCGTCCCAGTCGCCCATCTTGATGTCCATCAAGATCACGTCGGGAAGCAGCTCCTGCGCGAGTGCGAGTGCCTCGTGTCCGTCGCCGGCCTCGCCCACCACCTCGATCTCGGGTTCGGTCTCGAGGATCGACCGGAGGCCGCTCCGGACGAGCGCGTGATCGTCCGCGATGAGCACGCGGATCTTGCGGCCCGGGGGCTGGGGGAAGGGGGACCCGAGTGCGGTCATCGGCCGAACAGCCTTCCGAGAAAGCTTGCCTTCTCGCTCCGTTCGATGTCCTCGATCGCGCCGTGCTGCTCGGTGTCCTCGACGGTGTCGGCCCACGCGGGCGTCGCCTCATCGGCGCCGGCCCGGTATGGGATCGACGCGCGGACGATCGTGCCGCGGCCGGGCTCGCTGCGCACCACCAGCTGGCCGCCGACGCCTTCGGCGCGCTCCCTCATCCCGACGATGCCGTAGTGGCCGCGTTCCTCGGCGGTCGACATCTCGTTTGAGTCGAACCCTTTGCCGTCGTCTTCGATCGTCGCGACGACCTGGTCCTGGTCATAACGCAGCACGACCTTCGCGTTCGACGCGCCGGCGTGCTGACCGACGTTGCGCAGACCCTCACCGACGATGCGAATGACGGCGCGCTCGACGAAGGGCTCGAGCTCACGCTCGGGGCCAGTCTCTTCGAAGTCGACGTGGAGGCCGCTCTGCCGGCGGAGATCGTCGACGAGCCGCGCCACCGTGACCGGCAGGTTCAGACCGCCGGCCTCCTCGGTCTGGCGCAGCGCGGCCATGTACTGGCGGACGTCTGAGAGCGTCGCACGCGCGTCCCGGGCGGCCTTGGCCAGCTGCGGGCCGAGGACGGAGGGATCGCGGTCGAGCGCCCGCTGGCAGCCCTCGAGGGCGAGTACAACGCCCGTGAGCTCCTGGGCGAGTCCATCGTGCAGCTCCTGCGCGATGCGGCGCCGCTCGGTGCTCGCCGTGCGCTGCATGAGGTCGGACGACTGAGACTTCTGGAGCATGCCCGAGAGGTACTCGCCGAGCGTGGCTGCGAAGTCCGCCTCCGCCGGCGTGTACGGCGTGGTCGCGCGTCCGAGGACGAGCACGCCGAGGACGACACCGGTGTGCATGCCTCCGATCGGCGCGAGCAGGAAGCGCGTCGAGCTGGGGGCGGCCCAGTCGGGCCGGTCCTCCGACATGCCGTATTCCGCCGTCGCCGTGCGCCGCTCGCGGAGGACCTGCGCAAGCACGGTGTCGGTTCCGGAGGTCGAGAGATCGGATGGGATGACGTCGCCGTAGCCGGTCGACGCACGAAGGTGGAGATGATGCTCCTCCGCCTGCCAGACGCCGACCGCGTCGTGGCGCAGGTTGTCGGCGAGCATCGCGACCGCGCTCTCGAGGTCGCTCTGCGGATCGATGCCGAGGGTCGCGAAGCGCGAGAGCTCGTACAGGACCAGCGCCTGCCTTCGATCCTCCTCGGCCCGCTGGAACTCCTCGGCCGTGAGCAAGGCCGCGGCGATATCGGACGCGACCTGCGCCAGCGAGTCCACATGAGCCTGTCCGTAGCGCTCCTGCGCGGCGCGGTGCTTCACATTCACCACGCCGAGCGTCCGCCCATTCGCGCGCAGGGGCACGATCATCGATTCGCTCGCCGTTGGATCGGTTCCGCCCTGGACGTGACCGGAGAGCAGGACCGGCTTCCCACTCTGCGCGACCCCGCCCGAGATGCCCTCGCCGATCATCTTGCGATCTAGCTTCGCCGCGTCGGAGAGGCCGCGCGAGCTGCGCACCGAAAGCTCGCCCTGGGCGTTCGCGAGCATGATCGAAACGCCGTCGGCGCTGAACACCTCGGCGAGCTGCGCGGTCGTTTGCTCGAGCAGCTGATCGGGATCGCGTTCGCGCCGGATGATCGCCTGCAAGTCGCGCGACGCCTTGAGCTTGGCCTCGGCGTCTTGCTGCTGCCGCTGCGCGCGCCAGAGCGCGTTCGCTTCGGCGAGCTCGAGACCGACGAGCTCCGCGACACGACTCAGGCCGGCGACGTCTTCCGGTGAGAACACACGACCGACGAGCATCGCCGCAAGGCCGCCGACGAGCTGATCTTTCCAGATCACAGGTGAGACCGCGAGCGTGTCGGCGAGTCGCCCATCGGCAAGCGCGATCGTGACCCCGCTCGTGGCTTGATCGGTCACGCGCTCGGTCATCGCCCTCGCGAGCATCACAGCGGCGACGCCGTCACTCCACTTCGTCTCAGCCGGGAGATTGTGTGCGACGTACGTCACGTAGCCAGCGCCCTTCATCTGTAGGACGACCGCGATCGCGTCGGCGCGCGCGACCTTTGCAAGGTATGCCATGCGTGCAGACCAGAAGTCGGCGTCGAGACGAAGCGTCACGCGCGTCTTCTATGCGACGCCGGCGCCCGCCTCGCCCTCGATACGGAGCTCCAAGGTCGTGCCGCCGCTCCGCGATTTCGCGAAGCGCGGCTGCTCGAGCATGGCGATCGCTGACCAAAACTCGTCCACGGACATTGGTACGCGCAGTCCGAGCGCGAGCGTCGCGACGCCTCCCCTGAAGTCACGCACGTAGAGCGTACGGACCTGCGCCAGCGACTGAATGCGGCGCTCGATCTCCACGAGCCGCGCGAAGGACGGGACCGGAGACAGCATCAGCACAATGTTGCTGGTCGGAGCCGCCGGCTCCTCCCTCTGGGGGGTGAGTTGCTCCGTTTCCGCCACCTGCGCGACCTCTTCGCGCTCTACGACGCTCAGTTCAGGGCTCATCCGAGGCGCCTCCGGCCCTCCGAAGACCTCTTCCTCTTCGATACCGGGCGCCGCCTGCGCGGCCCGGGCCGCCTCCGCTAGGCGGGCCGCTTCCTGCGCCGACCGCGCGGCGGCCTCAGCCACGCGGGTGGCCTCGGCGATCCGCTCGGCCTCGGCAGCGCGTCGCGCTTCCTCCGCGCGCGCGGCGACCTCGGCCTGACGGCGGGCATCCTCGGCTTGACGCCGGGCCTCGTCGGAGCGTCGCGTCTCTTCTGCCCGACGAGCATCTTCCGCGCGGCGCTCTTCCTCGCGCCGGGCGTACTCGGCAGCCCGCGCCTCTTCGGCCGAACGGCGCGCTTCCTCGGCGGCGCGTGCCGCGAGGGCCGCGCGCTCGGCATCAGCCGCCGCGCGTTCGGCGTCCACCGCGCGCTGGGCCTCCGATGCGCGAGCCGCCTGCTGCGCAACGCGCATCGCCTCCTGCGCCGTGCGCGTGGCCTCCGCCGCGCGTTCCGCGTCCGCGGCGCGCTGGGCCTCCGCGGCACGGGCCGCTTCCTGCGCAACGCGCATCGCCTGTTGCGCGGCGCGGGTCGCCTCGCTGGCGGACTCGCGTTGCGCCTCGGCGAGCTCTCGGGCTTCCTGCACCGCGCGCGACGCTTCTTCGGTCGAACGCCTCGCCTGCTCGGCGGCGCGTGTGGCCTCGCCCGCGCGCTCCGTTTCCGCGGCGCGCTGCGCTTCGGCCGCGCGCTGAGCTTGCTCGCGTGCAGCCTGTGCTTGCTCTTGCGCATCGCGAGCCTGCTGGTGCGCGGCGCGCGCCTGCTCTTGCGCGGATCTGGTCTGCTCCTCTGCCGCGCGAGCCTTCTCTTCCGCCGCGCGTGCCTGCTCCGCCGCCGCACTCGCGTCACGAGCGGCGTCGGCCGCCGCGCCAGCCTGCTTGCGGATGTCGTCGAGAAGCTCGGTGAAGACACCCTTGAGCGCCTCGGCCGCCATCGTGCGGGCCTCGGCCGCGTTCTCCTCGTGCGTCTTCTCCGAGACCTGTGCGGCGGCGTCACGACGAGGACCGCGCAGGGCCGAGAAACCGCTGCGCCGGGTCGTGGCGATCTCATCGACGAGACCGTCACGCTCCTCACGGAGCCGATCGATCTCCTTTAAGAGGAGCTTCCGCTCCTCGCGCGCCTGCTCGAGGATCTGCTGGGATGCGGCCTCGGCGCGCGCGCGGATCTGGTGCGCCGCCCGAAGTGCGCCCGCGAGAGCTTCTTTGACGGTCGCGTCGAATTCCTCATAGACGGCGACCCGTTTCCGGGCGGCGTCCAGGTCGGATTCGAGCGTCGCGACGCGCTTGGTAAGCTCGGTCACGCGGTCGGAAAGCGCGCCGATGACATCGCCGGAAGCGCTCACATGCTGAGACTCGTCAGACACGCGGTCACCCTCCGGTCGCTTGGTCTCTACCCAACTCCCCGCGTGCGTGCCAAAGCGTATACGACGGCGGCAAGGACAGGCAGAATTCGCTGATCACGCGGCCGAAGGTGCTGCTCGTCGTGGGACACCCCAGCATCGGCGCGGCGCTCGAAACGCTGCTCCGCATCGAGGACCACTTCGAGGTGCGGCGCGCGCAGTCGATCGAGCAGGCTGTGGCCGGGCTCGACAGCTGGCCCGCGGACTTGGCACTCGTGGACGGCGTGCTCGTGCCGACCGGCCGTACGGAGGAGCTCGCGATGCCGGCGATCGTGCTCTCGGGGAACCCTGCCGATGGCAAGCGCCTCGCGTCCCGCTTCGCAGAGGGTCGCGGGTGGCTGCGGAAGGACGCCACCGCGGAGGAGCTCCGCGCGGCGATCGACCGCGCGCTCAGGAGAAGGGGGCCCTGGGCGCCTAGCGACCGTGGACGTCGGCTGGTCCTGGTCGCGGTCACCGTCGCCGTGCTCTCCATCCTGCTCGCGATCGCGTGGTACGCGTTGCGGCTCAGAGGGTAGGGATGCCGAAAGACGACAAAGACGACAAGAAGAAGAAGGAGAAGGGCGACGATGTCGTCGATCTCTCCTCGCGGATCGGCGCGCGCCAGCCGGGCGACCAGGCACCCGCGAAGCCCCCGCCGCCGCCCGAGCCCCCGGCCAAGCGGCACGATGCGCCGATACCGTCCGCGCCGAAGCCGCGCCTCATCCCGACCCGCGAGGATCGCGAACAGACCGCGATGATCCAGAAAGCGATGATCGAAGAGACCTCGGCCCCGCAGCCGGCGATCCCTTCGCCTCGGACGGCGCCGGGACCTGGAGAGACCGACCTCGTGGTCACACCGCTGCCGACACCCGATGACTGGCACCGCTTCGAGCTCGCGCTCCGCAAGGTACGCGGGGTGGGGCAGCTCCGCACCGAGTACTACCGTCACGGCGTGCTGAAGGTCCGGGTCAGCTATCAGGGAACGGACCGTCTCGCGACGGCACTGCGCGCCGGGGTACCTGGGTATCGCGTGCGTGTCATAGGTGAGGACCGCGCGACGTTGCAGATCCTCGTCACATCGGAGTCGGACGAGCGCCGACCGGGATAGGCTGCGCGGCGGACCGGCATTAGCCGATAGAGTGGTCGCGATGGCTGACTTCGAAGCCCGAGCTCGCAAAGTCCTCCCGCCCGTCCTTGGGCACTACACCTGGTTGCAGATCGATCGCGGCGAAGGAAGCTGGCTCGTCACATCTGATGGCCGGCGCGTCCTGGATCTCACCTGCGGGATCGCGGTCACCGTCGTCGGACACGCGCATCCGCGCGTGGTCAAAGCGGTGACCGAGCAGGCCGCGAGGCTCATGCACATCTCCACCGGCGTCGCGAAGTACGAGTCGAGCGTCGCGCTCGCGGAGATGCTTGCGACGGTTACGCCTCGCGGACTCGATACCGCGTTCTTTGGGAACAGCGGCGCCGAGGCGGTGGAGGGCGCGATCAAGCTGGCACGTCAGACGACCGGTCGCGAGGCGATCATCGCGTTCCGTGGCGGTTTTCACGGGCGGACCGTCGGTGCCGCGACGCTCACCACATCGAAGGCGCAGTACCGCCGCGGGTATGGCGCGCTCCTACCCGAGGTCTATGTGGCGCCGTATCCCTACGCGCTGGCGTGCGCGCTCCCGGATCCGCACGATGCCGAGGCCTGCGCCGAACACTGCTATGCGGAGCTCGAAGCGATGCTCGAGCACGAAGTGCCGCCAGAACACGTCGCCGCGATCTTTATCGAGCCGGTGCTTGGCGAGGGCGGCTACGTCGCCGCGCCCGCGTCCTTTATCAGTCGCCTCCGCGAGCTCGCGACCAAGATCGGCGCGCTCCTCGTGTTCGACGAGGTGCAGACGGGCATGGGCCGCACCGGCGCGTGGTTCGCGGCGCAGAAGTTCGGGGTGACCCCGGACGTGATGACGCTCGCCAAGGCTCTCGGCGGTGGGATGCCGCTCGGTGCGGTGGTGTCGACGCGCGAACGCATGGAGCGGTGGCGTACCGGCACTCATGGCTCGACGTTCGGAGGAAATCCGGTGTCATGCGCATCCGGGCTCGCGACGATGCAGGTCATTCGCGACGACGGTCTTGTCGCGCGCGCCGATACGCTCGGCGCGCTCATGGTGGAGGAGCTTGCGGCACTACGATCGCATCCCCGCGTCCGTGAGATCCGCCGTTTCGGCGCGATGGTCGCGGTCGAGTTCGACGAGAAGTCGGCGGCGAAGGCTGCGATCGCAGCCGCGCTCGAGAAAGATGTTCTGCTCATCACCTGCGGATTCCACGATCAAGTGGTCCGCTTCATTCCGGCGCTGAACATCCGCGAGGACGACCTTCGCAAAGGCGTTCGCGTCTTCGTCGAGGCCGCGCGGGCTGTACAAATCGCCGCGCCCGCTTAGTCAGCCGCGACCGCTTCCGGTCGCAACGGCCAGCCCTCGTTCGCCAGTCCGATACCATATCTGGGGCCGGTGACATTGATGACCCCTAGCCCTTGACATCGCCTCATCGACGGGACTAAGGTCCGTTGTCTGCGCCGCTAGATGTTGGGCCTGACCGGGCGGCTGGGCCCAGATGTAGTGGTCGAGCGGGAAGGGTAGAAGGAGGGTCAAATAATGACCCGTCGGTCGTTCACTTCCGCGCCCATCGAAAAGCTTCTTCTCCTTCTACTAAAGGCGATCTCGAGCGCGTCAAACATCGCGGCTTTCTAGGGGGCAATACCCATGGCTATCGCCGACCTTGCGCAGGAGTCCGTTCAACGCGCCGAGCCGCGGGGTCTTCGGTTCACCCGCCGCTTCACCCGGCCGGGTGTCCATCCGTACGACGAGCTCGAATGGGAGCTTCGTGATTCGGCAATCCCCGGCGAAGGCGGCAACGTCTTCGAGCAGAAGGGCGTCGAGGTACCCAAGTTCTGGTCGCAGACCGCGACGAACGTCGTAGCGTCCAAGTACTTCCGCGGCAAGCTCGGCTCGCCGGTCCGCGAGTGGAGCGTCAAGCAGATGGTCGACCGCGTGGTCGACACGATCGCGCGCGCGGGCCTGCAAGGCGGCTACTTCGCGAGTGAGGCCGACCGTGACATCTTCGCCGACGAGCTCAAATACCTCATGGTCCACCAGAACGCGTCCTTCAACTCACCGGTGTGGTTCAACATCGGCGTCGAAGGCGTCCCCCAACAGGCGTCAGCCTGCTTCATCCTGTCCGTCGAGGACGACATGCACTCGATCCTCGACTGGTTCGGGAACGAAGGGATCATCTTCAAGGGCGGCTCCGGGTCCGGGGTCAACGTCTCGAGGATCCGCAGTCAGCGGGAGCAGCTCTCCGGTGGCGGATACGCGTCGGGTCCGGTGTCGTTCATGCGCGGCGCGGACTCTGTTGCCGGCTCGATAAAGTCCGGCGGGACGACGCGGCGCGCGGCGAAGATGGTGATCCTCGACGCCGACCACCCGGACGTGCACGAATTCATTTGGTGCAAGGCCAAGGAAGAGAAGAAGGCCTGGGCCCTCGGCGAGATGGGCTACGACATGAGCCTCAACGGCGAGGCCTGGCACTCCATCCAGTTCCAGAACGCCAACAACTCCGTCCGTGTCACCGACGAGTTCATGAAGAAGGCCAAGGCCGACGAGGACTGGGAGCTTACCGCGCGTGTCAGCGGAGCGGTCCTCGAGACGGTGAAGGCTCGTGCGCTGCTTCGCGAGATCGCGGAGGCCGCGTGGGAATGCGGCGATCCGGGCATGCAGTTCGACACGACGATCAACGACTGGCACACGTCACCGGTCTCGGGTCGGATCAACGGATCGAACCCCTGTGCGGAGTACATGAGCATCGACGACTCGGCCTGCAACCTCGCGTCGATGAACCTCATGCGATTCCTCCACAGCGACGGTGAGTTCGACGTCGAGCGCTTCCGCGGTGCGGTCGAGCTCGTCTTCACCGCGCAGGAGATCCTCGTCGGCCACTCGGACTACCCGACCGCGCGGATCGCTGAGAACGCCCGGACGCACCGGCAGCTCGGACTCGGATACGCGAACCTCGGCGCGTTGCTCATGCAGCGCGGACTGCCATACGACTCGAACGAAGGTCGGGGCTATGCCGCCGCCGTGACCGCGCTGATGACCGGTGCCGCATACGCGCAGTCGGCGCGCATCGCCGAGGCGGTCGGACCGTACGAGGCGTATCCCAGGAACAGGGACGCGCATGACCGCGTCATCCAGATGCACCGGCTGCACGCCTACCGGATCCGCGACGAGCTCTTGCCTGCGAGCCTCCTTTCGGCGGCGCGCCAGGCATGGGACGACGCGGCAGCGTTCGGGAAGCAGAGCGGGTACCGGAATGCGCAGGCCTCGGTCCTCGCGCCGACCGGCACGATCAGTTTCATGATGGATTGCGATACGACGGGCGTCGAGCCGGACATCGCGCTCGTGAAGTTCAAGAAGCTCGTCGGCGGCGGAATGCTCAAGCTCGTCAACGGGACGGTTCCCGCCGCGTTGCGCCGGCTCGGCTACACCGAGACCGAGGCCGGTACGATCACGACCTACATCGAGCAGTACGGGATGATCGAAGGGGCGCCGGGTCTCGATCCCGAGCACCTCGCCGTATTTGACTGCGCGTTCAAGCCGCAGAACGGCGAGCGCTCGATCCATCACATGGGTCACATCAAGATGATGGGCGCCGTCCAGCCGTTCATCTCTGGCGCGATCAGTAAGACGGTGAATCTTCCGGAGAAGGCGAGCGTCGATGACGTCGCTGAGGCATACATGGAGGCGTGGAAGCACGGCCTGAAAGCGATCGCGATCTACCGCGACGGCAGCAAGAAGGTCCAGCCGGTCAACACGAGCAACAAAGAAGCGAACACGAAGGCCGGCGCGACCATCGTGGAACGGATCGTCGAGGTGGCGCGACCGCCGCGCCGGCGCCTAGCTGACACGCGCGCGTCGCTCACGCATAAGTTCTCAATCGAGGGACACGAGGGCTACATCACCGTAGGGCTCTTCGAGGACAACACACCGGGCGAGCTCTTCGTGACGATGGCGAAGGAAGGTTCGACGCTCTCCGGGATGATGGACGCATTCGCGACGAGCGTGTCGCTTCTCTTCCAGTATGGCGTCCCCCTTTCGCACCTCGTCGAGAAGTTCGGTCACATGCGCTTCGAGCCCGCTGGATGGACAGGCAATCCCGAGATCGGTTTCGCGAAGTCGATCGTCGACTACGTCTTCCGCTGGTTGGGGAACCGCTTCCTTTCACAGGAGGAGCGCGCAGCGCTCGGGCTCGTTCGCACCACCGAAGTCGCCGACGTCGGGCCGCAGCTCGAGCTCCTGAACCGCGTCGTCGAGCTCGCCGCCCCGGACGCGCCTGCGCAGACCGCGAATGGCAACGGACAGACGGAGGCGCCTGCGGTCCACGCGTACCGTCGACTCAATTCCACACCCGACGCGCCGCCATGTCCGCGCTGCGGCTGGTTGACCGTTCGAAGCGGCACCTGCCACAAGTGCGAGAACTGCGGGGAAACGACCGGGTGTAGCTAACTCCCTTTGTCAGGCCCTGGCCGACCCGCCCGTCGGTCAGTTCTGCCTACTGCCCCGGCACTCCCTGCTCCCCTGGGGTGCCGGGGCTTTTTTGCGCAGGTGAGAAACACCGGACGAATACGTTAATTTGTGGATAACAAGTAAGGACGTTTGCTGCATCGTCCGCGCCCGAGCGTCATCCACAAGACAGACGTAAGAGTTAAGGACGTCTCAAATCAGTCGCGCGAACTACGGAACGACGCTGACACTTCGTTCGTCTAGAAGAGAAGACAGAGTCACCCGTCGAGCAGACAGCCGACCGCTATGCGGCACGCGCCTTGCTCGATCGATGGGATGAGCGGCAAGACGCTCGGGGAGGTACGAACGCACATGGCGGTCTTCGCGCGAAGCGGCGAACGAGCCTCCTCTCGCCGCGGCAGTCCCTGGAAATTTGTTCTCGCGCCGCTCGTCGTTCTGCTGATGGCGCTCGGCTTCGCGGTCGCCGCCGAAGCGGCATACGCAGAGCGTGCGCTGCCTGGGATGTCCGTTGGCGGGATCGCGATCGGATCGCTCGAGAAAGCCGCGCTCCGCGAGCACTTGGACCTGGAGCTCGCGGCGCCATGGGCTGGTGCGACGGTCACGCTCTCCGACGGTGGGACGAGTTGGCGGGCGACGAACGCGGATCTGGGGATCGCCCCCGATCTCGATGCCGCGGTCGGCGCGGCCCTCGCCTACGGCAAGACGGGCAGTGTCCTGGATCGTGTCGGCGCCTGGATCGATGCCCTGCGCGGCGAGGCCGACATCCCGTTCACGATGCGATCCCGGGGAGACGCTCTCGATCGCTGGGTCGCCGCGGCCGCCCGCGACGTCGATCGGGCGCCGGTCTCGGGTGAGCTCCGGGTGACGGCCAGGGGTCTCGAAGCCACGAAGCCGGCCCTCGGTCGTGAGGTTGACCGTGTCGCCACCGTCGCCTCACTCCTCTCGGCCGACTCCCTCGGCGACCGCGAGGTCAGGCTCCGCGTTCGCTTCGCGTATCCAGCCGTCGACGCCTCAGGTTTCGATGATGCATATGCGCTCGCGTCCGCGGTCGTGACACCCCTCACCGTGACCGTCGAGGATCGGACATGGAATGAAGGCGCGACTGGTCTCGCGTCGCTCCTTGTCGTCGAGCGCGTCGCGGCGAAAGGCGGCGAGCTACCGGCGATCCCCGGAGAGGCGATCGCGCCGTCGGTCCGCTATCGCTACACGGTTTCGCTTGCGAACGAGCGCGTCGCGTCGTGGGTCGCGGCGCTCGGCAAGGTTCTCGATCATCCCGGCAAGAGCGCGAAGTACCAGGTGAGCGCCGAAAGCGCGGTCACCGTCATCCCGTCCGAAAGCGGAGTGCGCGTGGACCAAGCGAAGCTGCGCGCGCTCTTCCTCGAGGAGCTGCTCCGGCCCGCGGCCGGGCCCACTCGTGAGGTCGCGGCCCCAGCCACGGTCGACGCATCGGCGTTCACGACCGAACAGGCGAAAGAGCTCGCGCCGAAGCTCTCTCTGGCTTCGACCTTCACGACGTACTACCCGCCGAGCGCGTCGCGTCACGCGAACATCTCGACTGGCGCGACGCAGTTCGACGGCGTCGTGGTCATGCCCGGGGAGACCTTCTCCTTCTGGGAGCTGCTCGGCCCGGTCACGGTCGAACGGGGATACTCGTATGCCGGGGCGATCATCAACAACAGGTCCGACGAGAACGTGATCGGGGGCGGCCTCTGCCAGGTATCGACGACGATCTTCAACGCCATCTCGCAGCAGGGCTACGAGATCGTCGAGCGTCACGCCCACGGCTACTACATCGATCGTTATCCGATCGGCTACGACGCGGCGGTGTTCGAGCCGGGCGTGGACTTCAAGTGGCGCAACGACACCGCGAACCCGGTGTTCATCTACTCGTGGAGCGGCGACACCTGGCTCAAGATCGATGTGTGGACAATCCCGACCGGACGCAACGTCGTTGTGAGCGGGGCGACGCAGAAGAACTTCGTCCACCCAGCGCCGGACCAGCCGGCCGATCCCGCATTCCTCCGGGGAGCGAGCGTCGACGGCCGCGACGTGTTCCGCACGCGGACCGTCTACGAGAACGGCAAAGTGCTGCATCAGGACTTCTTCGCGAGCCACTACGCGCCCGTCTGGGGCGGACCGCTCCCGGCGCCCGCGACGCCGCCGACGCCTTAACCCGCTCCGAGACCGGCCTGACAGCAGGTCGGATAACGAGCCAACAGGCAGGCCGTTAGACGCGTGGTGGGACGTCGGACCGCCAAGGACACAGCAGCGCTGATCGAGGAGGTCGCCCGCGGCGAGCGACTCCTCGAGGAGATCAAGGACCCTGAGCTCCGCGAGACGGTCCGGCTCGCGCTCCGCCTGCACAAGGATCCTTACAGCGGGCCCGACGCGAAGACTCGCTCCCGAATTCGGTCGCGCGTTTTCCGCACCCTCCGTCCAGGGCCGGCATCTCTCGCCGACCGCATCGCGATCACATTCGAGATCCTCGCGAAGCCCACGCCGTACGCGATGCGCGCGTTCGCGATCGCGCTCGTCGTCGTCTGCGTCGGCGCGAGCACGGCCCTCGTGAGCGCGGGCACCGTGGCGGACGACCCGCTGTATTCCGTGAAGATCGCTTCCGAGCAGGTGCGCCTCGCGCTCGCCGCGACGCCGGAAGATCGTGCGATCGTCGAGTTATCGATAGCCGAGCATCGCCTCGCCGAGGCGGCCACGCTTGCGACCGGTGGCTACGACGATGACGTGATCGTGGCGACCAGCGAGTACGGCGAGCATCTGGCCAACGCTGCGGCGGAGCTCGCGCAGGTCGAGTCCATCACCCCCGAGACCGCGACGCTCGTCACCCAGCTGCAGCAGAAGATCGACGAGCACCGCGCCACCGCGGCTGCGGTTTCCGCGCGCCTCGCCGACGATCCGACCACAGCCCCTGCCGCCGCCGCGCTGGCTGTGCTCGCGACCACGAACGTACCTTCGCAAGACCTGAGCCCCGCCGCGGCGATCGCGGAGCAGGCGGCGGACGCGGCGGACCGGGCCGCGACTGTCGCCGAGCAGAAGGTGACGCCGCGATCGAGCGCGGCACCGCGGGCGACGCCGACGCCGCAGCGGACCGTTGCCACCCAAGCGACGGTCGCCGCGAGGACCCAAGGGCCGCGCGCGACCGAGACCCGGCGGGCCGAGAGCGCGCGTGAGAGCAACACAAAGAACGAGCGCGCCGCGGAATCGGCGCGGAAGGCTGCCGACGAAGCGAAGGCCGCTGCCCAGAAGGCAAAGCAAGGCAGCAAGAAAACTCCCTCACCGACACCTCACCGACGCTAGACGCCACGTAGCATCCCCCGCGACGTGAACAGCGCACGCCGCGCCGACGCCGCCTTCCTCATCGCGATCCTCACCGGCGTCCTTTTCATCGCGTTGCTCGGGCCGCTTGGCCGCCGTCTCGAGATGGTGCACCAGAATGACTTCTCGGGCTTCTGGTCCGGACCGCGGACCGTTTTGGTCGGTGGCGATCCTTGGGACCCCACGAGCTACGTGAATACAGCGGTCGAGCTCGGGACGAAGAAGCCCGATGCGAATGTGTACGACTACATGCCGTGGGTCCTCTTCGCGCTTCTTCCGCTCGCCGCGTTGCCTCTGGAGGTCGCTGGGTGGATCTGGATGGTCCTCTCGATGGTCCTCGCGATCATCGCGCTTCGCGCACTGCTCCGCGCGTTCGTGCCGGGGCGGCCTCTGATCCATGGCGCGCTCGGGCTCGCGCTCTTCCTCGGACAGCCCGGCTTCCACGCGGTCGTCCTGGGGCAGTGGGCGCTCCTGCTCATGTCGGCGACCGCGGCGGTCGTGCTCGCTGTCCGCGCGGGTCACGCGCGACGCGCGGCCTTCGCGGCCCTCGCGTTCCTCGCGAAGCCGCAGATCTTCGTGTGGACCGCGCTGGGACTCGCCATTGCCGCGGCCTTCGACCAGCGCTACCGGCGTTTCGTCCGCTACGCGGTCGTGCTCGGCGGCGCGGTCGTGATCTGCACCTGGCTCGCCTTCCCTGAGTGGTTCCCGGCGTGGCTCGCGGACATCCCGCCGCGGCGCACCGGTCGTTCGGCGGTTCTGTTCTCCGCGTTGGGTCAAGTGCTCGGCACGCCGGGAAGGGTGCTCGCGGTGGGGGTCATCATCGGCGGCGTCGCCCTAGCCTCGGCTTTCGTGCCTGGGAGCGATGCGTGGCTCGCGGTGTGGCTCGCGCTTTCCAGCGCGGGCGCCATCTACAGCTGGTCGTACGACCAGGTGCTGTTATTCGTTCCACTCACGATCGCGTGTGGCGTGCTGGTCACTCACGGACGCGAACGAACGATGAGGACGCTGGCGCTCGGTGGAGCCGCCACGCTTCTCGTCGTTTCGCTGGCGTTCTATGCGATCGGGGTCATCCGACACGATGAGACCTTCAGCGTCGCGATCCCGGTCGCGTTCTTTATCGCCATCGTGTGGTCGCTCTGGCCGTATCGCCGCAGCGCGCTAGTCCGCGAGCGCCCGGCGCAGCAGGTCCAGCCCGCCTAGGAGCGCGCGCCGCCTTCCGTCCGGAGGAGAGCGAAACTTCACCGTCAAGCGTCGCGTTCGCTCGGGGGTGATCGCCCGCAGCTCGCTCTCGTCATTTCCTTCTGGGGTGATGAGGAACACGTTCCCGCCCAGCCCTCGCGCTTCGCGCTCGAGCGCCTCGGCAACCGCTCCGAGCCGCACCACGCCTCCCGCGAACCAGCGGCGCGCGTCCGGCGTATCCGCGAGCGAGCGCGCGATGTCGCCCATGGACAGCGACTCGGCGACGGCTAAGCGCCAGCCGCGCGCGAGGAGCGCGCGGCCGACCACGACGCCCAGCGTGTCGCTATCGACGCCCCACACGTACTCGCCGAGCCGCGCGCGGATCTCGGCCTCAACGCCCGCGATCCGGGCGTCCGCCTCCTGGGCGGACGGCGCCTTATCGGCGATTCGGACGTGAACGCCGTCGTTCTTGGCGTACGTCGCGACGGTTGGGCTCGTGGAACGCACGAGCTCGTCGAGCTTCTCCTCGACCGCGCTCTCCCCGACGCCAAGGAGCTTCAGGGTTCGGCGCCGGAGCGCGCTTCCCTGAGCGAGCGTCGGCTCGACTTGGTCCTCCCACATCGGAGTCATCTCACGCGGCACCCCGGGCATCGCCACGATCCGTCTGCCGTCCTTCCGTACGTCCCAACCGGGCGCGGTGCCGTTGGGATTGCGGAGCGCACGCGCGGAAGGGATGAGCCAGGCCTGCTTGCGATTCCGCTCGGGCATCGGCAGGCCGCGCCCAGCAAACCACGAGCGCAGCTCTTTTTCGAGCTCCGGATCGACGGCTGGGGTCTCGCCAAGCGCGGCGGCGATCGCTTCGCGCGTCAAATCGTCCTCGGTCGGCCCGAGCCCCCCGGTCACGACCACGAGCTCGCTCCGAGCGAGCGCTCGCTCGAATGCCTCCTTGGCGCGGCCGAGATTGTCGCCGACGGTCTGCATGTGGAGGCAGTCGATTCCAAGGAGGGCGAGTCGGCCGGCGAGATAGGCGGCGTTCGTGTCAACGATCTCGCCCAATAGGAGCTCGGTGCCAACCGAGAGGAGCTCAGCCCGTAGACGGTTGGTCGGTCGCTCTGGCACGTGACTTGCATCACTTCCCACCGCTAACAGAGAAATCCCAACCCTTCCCTTCCTCACCACGAACCCCGTCCGCAAGGACGGGGTTTTGTGGCTTTATTGGGTCGCGCGGCCCGCTGAGAGGGCTAGGGTACGCTGCGCTGAAGCGGACGGAGGTGCTTGTTGGCCAGTGGCTATTGCGTGAAGTGCAAAGCAACACGTGAGATCAAAGACCCGCAACAGATCACGATGAAGAACGGTCGCCCCGCCACCCAGGGCGTATGCCCGGTGTGCGGGACCAAGATCTTCAAGATCGGCGCGTCGACCTAAGCCGGTACGAGTCCTGCGGCATCCTCCGGGATCCGGAGGTGCGTCATGAAAGTTCGCGATCTAATGACCGGTGACCCGGCCACCGTCGACTCGAATGCGACGTTGGGTGAGGTCGCCACGCTGATGAAGCAGCAAGACTGCGGTTCCATTCCCGTCGTGGCCGATGGTCGGCTCGTCGGGATCGTCACCGATCGGGACATCGTCGTCCGGGCGGTCGCCGCGGGGAAAGACCCGAAGACCCTACGCGTCACCGAGGTCATGTCGGCGGATCCGATCACCATCGGCCCGGATGAAGACGTCAAGCAGGCCGAGAAGGTCATGGCCGATCGTCAGATCCGTCGCCTTCCCGTGGTCGAGCACGGTTCGCTCGTCGGGATCCTCGTGACCGCGCAGATCGCGCGATCCGAGAACGAGAGCACGACCGGCAAGACGCTGAAGGAGATCAGCGCGCCGGCGAGCGGCAAGGGTTCGCACGCGCGCGGATGACGTCAACAATGTGGACAACCCAGGTTGGTGATGCTGCGGGCCCATCGGTACCATTTCGATGGGGCCAGTAGCTCAGCGGTAGAGCAGGGGACTCTTAATCCCTTGGCCGAGAGTTCGAATCTCTCCTGGCTCACTAGTTTTCCGCGGAATGCCCGGGCTCGAATGAGCGTTCCCCTTCGCGATGAGTGAGGAACGCCGGCCCGGGCCCTTCCGTGGTTTCAACCAATCGGTCATCGAGGACTTTCGCGCGCACAAAGGTCAGATCAGCAAAGGGCCCTTCACCGGCCGCTCGCTTCTGCTCCTGACGACAAAGGGCCGGAGGAGCGGCGCGGAGCGCACGAACCCGCTCGCATATACGCGCGATGGCGACCGCTACATCGTGGTCGCGTCCAAAGGCGGCGCGCCGACGAACCCGGACTGGTATCGGAACCTGCGCGCCCAACCGCGCGTCTCCGTCGAGGTCGGGCCGGAGCGCTTCGAAGCCCAGGCATCCGTCGCGAAGGGCGGCGAGCGGCGGCGGCTCTACGACGCCCATGCCTCGCGGATGCCGGCCTTCAAGGAATACGAACAAAGGACCAGCCGCGAGATCCCGGTAGTCGTCCTCGAACGGGCGGGCTGACCCGCCGCATCCGAGCGCGCGCCCTGCGCGTATTTTCTGGAAGTTGAGCAAGCGCCGGTTGGTCCTGGTGGCCCTTCTCGGGGCGATCGTCATGGGCGTGGCGATCCTTGTCGTCGCGCTGCCGTTCGCGCTGGTCCACCGGCAAGATCTTCCCCTCGAGCGGGCGTACGGCGACGCCGCGGTCTCAGTCATCTCACGGCTTCTCGGCGGCGATGCCAGCAATCCGCGCGGCAACGATCCCCGGGCTCTTTCCGCGGGACGCGCCGCCTACACCGGATCCTGTGCCGTCTGCCACGGCGCGAAAGGCGACGGCCGCGGCGTTTTCGGCCCGACGACATATCCCGACGCGACCGACCTCACCGCCGACGCCGCGAAACGCAAGACCGACGCGCAGCTCTTCTGGATCATCAAGAACGGTCTCGGTTTCACCGCGATGCCTGCGTTCGGCGACGCGTACAAGGATGAAGACATCTGGGCGATGGTCGCCTACGTCCGTGCGCTGCAGCGCGGTGACGCCAGCACGATCACGATTCCCGCGCCCACGCAAGCCCAGCTCCTGCTTGCGGATCCGCGAGGCGATCGGATGGCGCGCGGCGCTGCGGTCTATTTCGCGCAGGGTTGCCATCTCTGCCACGGGCCCGAGGGCGACGCGCCGGGCGATCTCTCTATCCGCGGACGGATCGAGACCGAGATCGTGCGCAAGGGAGACGATCGAGGCATGCCGTCATATGGGAAGGATCGCATCAGCGACGCGGAGCTGACAGACCTCGAGGTCTACCTGCTTCGCTTCGCGGCGATTCCCTCTAGCCCGGACTGAGCGCGCAGCAGCGCGAGCGGATAGATCGTGCCGCGCCATCGCACGCCGCGCGTCTCCGCGAGGTAAACCGAGCGGGCTATCGCATAGGCGAAGCACAGCGCCGAGAACGGCAGAAGGGCGACGAGCACGATGGCGCTCGGGGTCAGCGGGCCCATCGATTGGCGATACGTTTCGGCCAAGCCGACGAAGAGGCAGGCGACCACCCCGACGAGGAGGATCCGGTCGATGCCGTCCAGAGCGAAGATACCGAAAAAAGGCCAGACCATCGTCGCCGCGATAAAGAAGAGCACCGCCAGCGAATCGAGGACGCGGTACTCCAGGCTCGCGTACAGGCTCTTCTCGAGGCCGGCGAGCGCGGCGTGGAGCGAGGGATACCACTCGACGGCGAGGACCTCCATCCCGTTCGCCACGCGCTGCTTGAAGCCGAAACCGCGGATCCGCCGCCCGAGACGAATGTCGTCGTCCGGGCGCAGTGAGAGCGCTCGCATGGTCCCGATGCGCTCGTAGGCATCGCGCCGCACGAGGTTGAACGCGCCGATGCCGACGCCGCGCTTGCTGTTGGGGTCGTTCGCGAGGTACGCGCCCCAGAGCGTGATGAAGGCGTAGCCGAAGAACGCGACGAAGGCGCGAAGAACAACGCCGTGCGCGATGAGGCGCGGCGCGAGCGTCAGATGGTCGAGGTTCTGCTGCAACGCGTATCCCACCGCGCGACGGAGCGCACCCGGCGCGAAGACCACGTCCGCGTCCGTGAAGAGCAACCACTCGCCCATCGCCCGGTCGGCTCCGCGCCAGAGCGCATGGTTCTTCCCGAGCCAGCCCGCGGGAAGATCGTCGACGCGGAGCACGACGAGACGCGACTCGCGCGCCGCGACCTCGCGCAGCACATCACCGGTGCGATCAGCGGAGCGATCGTCCACCGCGATCACCTCGAGATCCGGATAGTCCTGGGCGAGCAGTGATCCGAGCGCCCGGCCGATGGATGCGGCCTCGTCCCGCGCGGGCACGACGATCGAAAGGCGCGGCAGGACGACGCCCGCGCGAGCCGGAGGCAATCGCGGGATCGCGTTCCGATGACGAACGAGCAACACGAACGGGACAGCGACCGCAAGGAAAACGAACGTGTCAAAGACCGTGACGGCGATCGGGGTCGTCATAAGGTCACGCTACTCACGCGGTGGTGGTAGCGCGAATGGGGGAGTTCGCGCGAATCTCCCCCGTTCGCGTCCCCCGCGCGGGCACGCTCCGGTACGTTCTCGCGGCTTTCAGAGTGCCTCCCTTGGCACCTAGCCTTTTGGGAGTGATTCCCGCTAGGGTCCGTGCCGTGTTCGCGCGCCGGTCGTCGCGCTCGTACCTCGCCGCTCTCATCGGCGCGGTCCTCGTGTATGTCGCCGAGCAGTTCGTGCCAGATGCCTATGCGCGCGGCGCCCTCGCGGACCTGGCGTGGACCGGTGCCGCGCTCGCCTCGGTTGTCGGCACGGCGCATGCGGTCCGCTGGGCCAAGCGCGACGACCGTCTGGCGTGGCTCTGCTTCCTGGGCGGGTCGATCGCTTGGCTTCTTAGTCAGCTGGCGCGGGATGCGTTTGAGGTCGCCGGCGCGGCTTTCCTCCTACACCCCTGGATGGACGTGGGCTTCCTCGCGGCTGCGCCGATCTGGACCATCGGTCTGGTGCTGCTGCTCCGTCGGTACGGCCAGCGCCTCGCGCTCTACGCACTCGTGCTCGACGTCGGAGCGGTGGTCCTCACGCTCGGGGCAGGCGTGCTCGTGTACCTGTCGAGCCTGGTCCTGGACGTCGCCCAGGACGATCCGGTCTTCGCGGCAGGCGCTGTCCTCTTCCCGCTCCTCTATGTGGCGGCAACGGGCGCGGCGCTCTCGGTCGTATGGGGCATGCCGGCGAACGAACCGCGCGCCGCGGTCACATCGCTCTTCCTGGGCCTCGGCCTCAATGCCCTGGCCTTCAGTCTGTATCTGCCGGCGTACCTCTCGTCGACCTTCGTCGCAGGCACGCCGCTCGATCCGCTTTGGATCCTCGGAATGGCCGCCATCGGCATCGCTGGAGCGCAGTGGGTCGAGGAGCGAGAGGCCAAGGCCGCGTCGGCGATGTCGTCTTCGGCCATCCACTTCTCGCGAATGCTGCTTCCTGGGCTGGTCGCGGCGGCGAGCGCGTTCCTGCTGGTCTACACGGACGTACGCGCGCTGCCCCGTCCGATCGCGGATCTCATCGACGGCGCGATCGCGGTCGCCGTCCTCGTGCTGGCGATACGCGCGGGCCTCGCGCTCTACGCCAACTGGCGCCTCGGCGAGCTCGAGCGGCGGCGCGCCGAACAGATGGCGGCGCTCTATGACGTGGGACTCGCGACCGCTGGAGAGCTCTCACTCGATGACCTGGCGGCGCTCATCGCACGGGAAGCGACGGCACTGACGCGAACCGATGGGGCGATGGTCTCCCTCGCCGAGCGGGCGCGCGGGCTGATCGTCCGCGCGCAGCACAACGCGCCCGCGCTAGGCCTGCGCGTGTCGGTCGGCGAGGCCCTTCGCGGGATCGCGCTCGAGGCGGTCCGGACACGGGATCTCGTCGTCGCCGCCGATTACCGCACGCATCCCGACAGCAACCCGTTGTTGCATGGCCTGATCGCCTCGGCGATCGCTGCGCCGTTCATCGCTCGTGGCGAGATCGTGGGGACGCTCACCGCCTACTCGCGCCAGCGGCGGGTCTTCTCCGAGGAGACCTGCCGGTTGCTCCGCCTCTATGCCGCGCAGGCCGCGATCGCCATCGTCAACGCCGACTTGGTGACCGAAACGCGGCGGCTCGCTCGCGACGACGACCTCACCGGCGTGTTGAACCGGCGCAGCCTCATGGAGCGTCTGGGCTCCGAGGTGGCGGAGGCTGCTCGGCATGGTGACATCTTCGGCGTCGTGCTGTGCGATGTCGACGGGCTCAAGGCGGTGAACGACTCGGCCGGCCACCTGATCGGGAACGATGTCCTGAAGACCGTGGCACGGGCGATGCGCGAGTCGTCGCGGGCGGAGGACGTCATCGCCCGCTTCGGCGGCGACGAGTTCGTGATCCTCCTTCCACGCACCGGGCCTCTTCCCGCACAGGCGCTTGTCGGCCGCGTTGCGGCGCGTCTCCGCGAGGAGCACTACACCTGGGCCGGGCGGGACAATCCGCTGCCCCGCGTCTCATTCGGCATCGCCTGGTTCCCCGAGGACGGCCGCGACGCCGATGCGCTGCTGGGAGCTGCGGATGCTCGCATGTACGAAGACAAGGTGCGCGCGCGAACTCTGCGTCAGAGCGATGCGGCGGAGGCCGACCAGGCCGGTCCGGCTGCGCTCGGTGTCTCCGTAAGCGGTTAGGCTTTTCCCTCAAGCGCTGCGACGAGGGGGGAAGCCGTGCCGAAGTGTCCCGAGTGCGACGCCGACGTCACCGTCGGATCCGACGCCGTGAAAGGGGAGATCGTGTCGTGCCCCGACTGCGGCGCCGAGCTCGAGGTGAAGGAGACCGCGCCGCTCGCGCTCGCGCTGGCTCCCGAAGCGGAAGAGGACTGGGGTGAATAGCCTTCGGGGGACTCCGCCCCCCGGCCCCCGGGTCGGCGTTCTTTTGTCTCGCGTTCGCGTGGAGGAGAAGCTCCTCCTCGCCGAGCTCGAGTCGCGACGCGTCGAAACGAAGATCATCGACGACCGCGAGCTGGTCCTTGCGCTGGAGCGCAAGCCAGACCTTGGCGTCGACGTGATCCTCGAGCGCTGCATCCAGCACGGCACCGCGCTCTACGCACTCTCCGTCCTGGACACCTGGGGCGTGCCGACTGTGAACCGGTATGAGGTCGCCGAGATTTGCGGAAACAAGCTGCTCACGACCATGCGCCTCATCCGCGATTCGGTCCCGAGCCCGCGCACGCGGGTGGCGTTCACGCCCGAGTCCGCGCTCACGGCGATAGAGGAGCTCGGCTATCCGGTCGTCTTGAAGCCACTCATCGGCTCCTGGGGCAGGCTCATCTCGAAGGTCAACGATCGCGAGGCGGCCGAGGCCATCGTCGAGCACAAGGACGTCCTCGGCACCTACCTGCACTCCATCTATTACATCCAGGAATACGTGCCCAAGCCCGGCCGCGACATCCGGGCGTTCGTCGTTGGCGACGAGACGATCTGCGCGATCTACCGGTACTCCGACCACTGGATCACGAACACCGCACGCGGCGGCCGCGCCGAGAACTGCCCCGTCACACCGCAGTTGGCGGAGCTGTGCGTACGGGCCGCCCGCGCGGTCGGCGGAGGGGTCGTCGCAGTCGACGTCCTCGAAGGACCGGAAGGAATGCTCGTCAACGAGGTGAACTACACGATGGAGTTCCGCAACTCGATCGACACGACCGGCGTGAACATCCCCGCGAAGGTCATCGACTACGTGCTTGAGGTGGCCAGGGCGGCCAGGTGAAAGCCGGCGTGATCGGCGCCGCGGGCTACGCCGGCGGCGAGCTGCTGCGGTTACTGCTCGGGCATCCGGAGGTACGGGAGGTCGTCGCCGGAAGCGAGTCCCTGGCCGGCAAGCCGGTCAGCACTGCGCATCCGAACCTCCGCAAGCGCACGAGTCTCTCGTTCGTCCACTACGAGGACGTCGGAAAGTGCGACGTGCTCTTCCTGGCGCTCCCGAACGGAGCGCACCGTGCCCACGAATTCGACGATCGTGCGGCGGTGTTGATCGATCTCTCGAGCGACCACCGCCTTCGCGATCCCGGGGACTACGACCGCTGGTACGGCTCGCCCCACCCGCAGCCCGACCGGCTTGACCGATTCGTGTACGGCATCCCGGAGCTTCACCGCCACAAGCTCAAGGCCGCGAAACGGATCACAGGCGCCGGCTGCAATGCGACGGCCTCGATCCTTGCGCTACTCCCGCTCTTCCAGGCGGATGTCGTCGACCGCGCGCGGCCCGTTGTCATCGAGTGCAAGGTCGGGTCCAGCGAGGGTGGGCGAGAGCCGAGCGAGGACAGCCACCATCCCGAGCGATCGGGCGTGGTGCGCTCCTTCCGGCCCGTAGGCCACCGGCATACCGCGGAGATCGAACAGGAGCTGCGGCTCGCCGGAGATGCTGTGCGCGTGGACCTGTCTGTGACCTCGGTCGAGCTCGTGCGGGGAGTCCTCGCGACGGCCCATGTGTACATCCGCAGCGCGCTCGACGAGAAGGCGGTCTGGAAGATCTATCGGGAGTCGTACGGATCTGAGCCTTTCGTGCGGATCGTGAAGGACCGCGCCGGGATCTATCGCTATCCCGAGCCGAAGCTTCTCGCCGGCACGAACTTCGCCGACGTGGGGTTCGCGGTGGACCTCCGGGCCAACCGGGTCGTGGCACTGTGCGCGATCGACAACCTCGTGAAGGGCGCGGCCGGGAACGGGGTGCAGGCCATGAATGTCGCGCTCGGCTTCCCGGAAACCGCCGGGCTCGAATTCGTCGGGCTCCATCCGTGAAAGCCGTCGGACGCATCGGCTGGATCCAGATCGACTGCCCCGATCCTGAGCGTCTCGCGGCGTTCTGGTCAGAAGTGCTCGGCGTGGAGATCGACAGCCGACTGGGGTCGCCGCCACAGTTCGTGAACCTGGCACGCCAGTCTCCGGATGCGCCGCACGTGTCCTTTCAGCGCGTGCCCGAGCCGAAGGCCGTCAAGAACCGCGTGCATCTTGATCTGGTCGTCGATGACGTGAACGCCGCCACCTCCCGGATCGAGTCACTGGGCGGACGGCGACGAAGACCCGAGGCCGACTTCATGGAGTACGGCTACTCGTGGCGAACGATGGCGGATCCCGAAGGGAACGAGTTTTGCCTCATCTACGGGGGATAGCGGATCGCGACACGAGACATGGCCGTTCTCTAGGCTGAACGCGAAGTGCCGCTCCGGGCCGTCATCAAAGCCGGTGGAAGCAAGGGGATCGACCGCGACGCGGTCGCGGACCTCGTCGCGGACGTCGCGCGTTCGGATGAGATCGTCCTCGTGCACGGTGCGTCCGGCGAGACCGATCGCCTCGCCGAGGCGCTCGACCATCCGCAAGAGAAGGTCATCTCACCGTCGGGTCACGAGAGCCGGCGGACCGATCGACGGACGCTTGAGATCTTCGCGATGGCGGCGCTCGGTGTCGAGAACTTCCTTTACGTGGAGAAGCTCCAGCAGCGGGGGATCGATGCCGTCGGGCTATCCGGTCTCTCCGGGCGGCTCCTCGTCGCGCGGAAGAAGGATGTGCGTTCCGTGCTCGGCTCGAAGACCGTGCTGCTGCGGGACGACTACACCGGCAAGGTCGAGGCGGTGAACCTTCCGCTCTTGACGCAGTTCATCGGCCCTGGCCGCGTGCCGGTTGTGGCGCCCCTCGCGCTCTCGACCGAGAACGAGGCGTTGAACGTCGATGGCGATCGTGTCGCCGCTGCGATAGCCGTCGCGATCGACGCCGACGCCCTCATCATCCTGACGAGCGTGCCGGGTCTGCTGCGCGACATCGCCGACCCGCGGACGCTCGTTCCCGAGACGACCCTCGCCGAGGCGGAGTCGCTCGCCGAAGGCCGGATGAAGGTGAAGATCCTCGCCGCACGCGAGGCGCTCGAGGGTGGCGTCGACGAGGTCGTCATCCGCTCGGCGTCCGCGGATCTGGGCATGCGCACCGTGATCCGCTCGTGACCGCGACGACTCTGCGCTCGACCGCCGAGATCGTCGCCGCTGAGGACGCTCACACATCCGGCCTCTACATGAAGCGGGGCGTCGTCCTCGTCCGCGGCGAGGGCGCGACCGTCTACGACAGCGAAGGACGCGCGTACATCGATTGCGTCGGCGGCCAGGGGTCGGCGAATCTCGGTCACGGCAACGAGACCGTGGCTCGCGCGATCGCGGAGCAGGCTCGGACCCTCGCCTCGTGCACCGAGCTTTTCTACAACGACCGTCGCGCGGAGCTCTACGACGTGCTCGCGCGCATCCTGCCGTCTCGGCTCGACCGCGTCTTCCTCTGCAACAGCGGGACCGAGGCGGTCGAGGGCGCGCTCAAGTTCGCGCGTGCCGCGACCAAACGCAGCGGCGTCGTCGCGACGATGCGGGGCTTCCACGGCAAGACCATGGGCGCGCTCTCGGCGACGTGGGGACCCGAGTATCGCGATCTGTTCGGCCCACTTGTCCCCGGCTTCTCACACGTCCCGTTCAACAAGCCGGAGGCGCTGGACGCCGCGATCACGCACGAGACCGCCGCGTTCATCGTCGAGCTCGTTCAGGGCGAGGGTGGCGTCCGGCCGGCGAAGGCCGAGTTCGTGGCTCGGGCCGCCTACTTGTGCGCGGAGCGCGGCGCCCTCCTCGTCTTCGACGAGGTGCAGACGGGCTTTGGCCGGACAGGGACGATGTTCGCGTCGGAGCAGTATGCGGTCGTCCCGGACATCCTTTGTCTGGCGAAGTCGATCGCGGGCGGCCTCCCGATGGGAGCGATCGCGTTCTCAAGGAAGGTGGGCGACCTTCCGAAGCGATCGCATTCCGCGACTTTCGGCGGCAATCCGCTTGCGTGTGCGGCCGCGGTCGCGGCAATCGGCGAGATCGTGCGCTGCGACCTCGCGCGAAACGCGCGGGATCGCGGGCAACAGCTGCGGGACGGATTACGCGCGATCCAGAGCGAGCGGATCCGCGAAGTGCGCGGTCTCGGGCTCTTGGTCGGAGTGGAGCTCAAAGAGAACGCGGCCGTCGCTCTGCGGGCGCTGCAGGACGATGGCGTGCTCGCCCTCGGCGCTGGGCCTACGGTCGTGCGCTACCTGCCGCCCCTTGTCATCACCGCCCAGGAGGTCGACCGCGTCCTCGCCGCTTCGGCGAAAGCGTTCGCGTGAGGCCGAGCGCAGAGGATCTCGCGCTCCTTCGCGGTCTGGTGGAGATCCCGAGCATCTCACGTCGCGAGGGGGAGGCCGTCGAGTGGCTCGTTGGTCAGATGGCCGACCGCGGCTTCCGTGCGAGCGTCGACGATGCCGGCAACGCGCTGGGCGAGATCGGAGACGGGCCGACGCACGTCGTGCTTCTTGGACATATCGACACGGTGCCCGGGGAGATACCGGTGCGCATCGAGGGGGACGAGCTCGTCGGACGCGGCGCCGTCGACGCGAAGGGTCCCCTTGCGGCGTTCGTATCCGCGGCGACTCACCGCGTGGCGGGTGTGCGGGTAACCGTTGTGGGCGCGGTCGAAGAGGAGTCGCCGACGAGCGCGGGTGCCCGGCATCGCGCGACGGGAGCCGCACCCGACTGGTGCGTCATCGGCGAGCCATCCGGCTGGGACGGGGTCACTGTCGGGTACAAGGGAAGCCTGCAGCTCTGCGTCAGCCTCTCACGCGATCGCCGTCACGGGGCGGCACCCGGACCGACCATCTCCGAAGAGGCTCTCGCGATCTGGGATCGACTGAAGGCCGCGGCGACCGCGCGCACGACCGACGCCCGCGGATTCGCGCGCCTCGACTGCCGTCTGCTGGGGATCAGCGGCGGCGCGAGCGACGGCCTCCAAGAGAACGCCGAGCTGCAGGTGGGTTATCGCATTCCGCCGAGCGTCGATGGGGCCGAGCTTGAGCGTCACGCGATGGCGCTCGCGCGCCTGGAGAGCGACACGCGCGTATCGACCGAGCGACTCTCGTTCGAGCCGCCGGTCCGCACGCCGCGCACGAGCCCGCTCGCGCGCGCCTTCGCACGCGCGATCGCCGACGCGGGCGCTCAGACCACCTTCAAGGAAAAGAGCGGAACGAGTGACATGAACATCCTCTCCCCCGTTTGGGGGTGTCCGATGGTCGCGTACGGACCGGGCGACAGCAGATACGACCACACCCCGATGGAGCGCCTGGTCCTTTCCGACTATGCGCGCGCCATTTCAGTGCTAAAAGGGGTGCTCAGCCGAGCGAGCGACCGCATAATCTGACGCCGACCCTGCCCGTGCGCGGCAGAAGGAGGCGCGGTAGCTTGCTGACGAAGCGCCACACGCGCCTGCGTGCCGTTGTAGCGATCTTGACGCTCCTGGCGGTGCTCGTCGGCGCCGGGCTGCTTTCGCTGACCGTTCTTGATACATCGCTCCAGTCGGCGTTCTACGACAAGGCGATCGATGTTTCACCCGCCCAGGTGCGCAACCAGATCACCATCGTGGCGATCGACGATCCGAGCATCAGCTACTACGGGACGTACCCGCTCCCGCATCGTGCATACACCGAGCTCTTGAACAAGCTGAAGCCGCTCGGGCCGAGCGTCGTCGCGTTCGACGTCGCTTTCTACGACCCGACCAGCAACCCCGAGGAGGATCGCTCCTTCGCGGCCGCGATCCGTGAGTCGGGGAATGTTCTGCTCGCCATGCAGGGCGCTGGCGATGCGAACCTGGGAGACCACATCGAGCGCTTTCCCGCCTTGCGTCTGCCGGTGCCGATCCTCCGCGAGGCGGCCGCGGGTGTCGGAGCGGTGAACATCTTCGCGGACCCGGATGGGCGCGTGCGCGACGCGCAGCTCGTTATCCAGGGACCCGATGGCCAGACCTTCTACTCGCTCCCACTGGTGAGCGCTGCGAAGAAGCTGCGCGCGGAACTCTCGCAGGCGCGTCGCGAGGGAGATCGTTTGGTCGTCCCCGCACCGCTGGGCGATCGGATCATGCCGATCGACGTTCGCGGTGGGATGTCCGTGTATTACGCGGCGCCGCCGGCGCCGCCGACCTTCGACAACCTCTCGTACCCCTGCAAGAACCCGCTGGAATTCTGTGTCGTCTCGCTGAAGGACGTCGTGAGCGGCGCGGTGCCCAAGGAGCTCATCGCCGGGCGCCTCGTCCTCGTCGGTGCACATTCACTCTCCGCCGAGCCTGACGACTACCCCGTTCCGAACTCCAGCGGACACAAGATGTACGGCGTCGAGATCTGGGCGAACGCGGCACAGACGATCTTTACCAACCGCTACCCGGTCTTGAAGCAGAGCGACATCACGACGCTGGCGCAGCTCCTCATCGTCACGCTCGCCGGTCTGTTGCTCGTGCTTCGCTGGCGACTCTTCGGCTTCGTGGGGGCGCTCGGGCTGCTCGTCGCGTACATCCTCGGCGCGTACGTGCTCTTCGGCCTCCAGACGCAGGGCCTGGTCGGGAGCGGTCCGGTGGAGGTCCCATCGATCGCCTACGTCATCCCGGCGGTGTTCTGGTGGGTCATCCTGCTCGGCTACCTGCTGCTCGAAGAACAGTTCGCAGTGGCCCGCACGCGGGTCACCTTCGGCCGCTTCGTCACACCGTCGATCGCCCGCACGATCATGGACCGGGAGGAGGCTGGAAAGCTGGCGCTGGGTGGCGAGGAGAAGCGGGTGACTGTGCTCTTTGGCGACATCCGTGGCTTCACGACTCTGTCCGAGGGGATGGGGCCGTCGGACCTCCTCCACCATCTGAATCGCTACTTCGACGGTATGGTGGACATCGTGAACCGCTACGAGGGAACGGTGAACAAGTACAACGGAGACAACATCATGGTGCTCTGGGGTGCGCCGCTCGAGGTCAAGGACCAAGCTCGGAAGGCGGTCGAGTGCGCCCTCGAGATGCAACGCTGGATCGTGTCTGAGCGCGAGCGGGGCGGCCCCGATGTGTCGTTCGGCTTCGGCATCAACACCGGGCGCGTCGTCGCCGGCTTTCTCGGCGCCAAGGGTCGCATGGAGTACACCGTGATCGGCGACGCCGCGAACATCGCGTCGCGACTCACCTCGCGTGACATCGCCCGCCGCGATCAGGTCGCCTGCTCGGGCGAGACGCTCGGGGAGCTTGGCGAGGATGTCGAGACCGTCGATCTCGGTGCGATCCTGGTCAAAGGACGCGCAGAGCCCGTGCCCTGCTGGCAGATCAACCGTCTCGGAGCGATCCGGTCGCCCAGGCCTGCGCCAGCGCCCGATGTGGCGATACGACGCGCCGCCGTCGCGGGGTATCACTAAGACCGTGCTCGACGACAAGGTCGCCCTCGTCCTCGTCAAGCTGGGACACCTCGCGGTGCAGAAGGACCGCGAGGCCTATCTGCGCGGGCTCGTCGACCTCTGCTCGCAGGCGGTCGATGCCGAGCGCTGCACCGTGTACATCGTCAACCACAAGAAGAAGGAGCTCTGGGCGCGGGTCGCGCAGCGCACCGCCACGGAGATCCGCTTACCGATGGGACAGGGCCTCGCCGGCCAGGCCGCGATGACCGGCGAGACGATCAACGTCCCGGACGCATACGCGGATGCGCGGTTCGACCGAAACGTGGACCTGCGGACGGGATTCCGAACGCTGAACATGCTCGTCGTTCCGGTCTGGGGAAGTGATGGCGGAACGGTCGTCGGCGTCATCCAGGCGCTGAACAAGCGCAACGGCGCGTTCGAACGGCGTGACCAGATGCTGCTCGAGCAGATCGCCGAGACGGTCGGCCCGGTCCTCGAACACATCCCCATCGAGGGCTGATGCCGGACGAGCGACGCAACCGCGAGCGGCGCGCGCAGGCTCGCCGGAAAGCCGATCGCAAGGTGACGACGGGGTCGAAGCTCGACCTCATCCTGGACGTGACCCGCCGGCTCATGTCGATCACCGATCTCGATGCGCTGCTACGTGACATGGCGCAGGCGACGACCACGCTCCTCGATGCGGACCGCGCGACGATCTTCATCGTCGATCGCGACAAGAACGAGCTCTGGTCTCGTGTTGCGCTCGGCACGGGCGTCGGCGAGATCCGCCTCGCCATGGGTGTCGGCATCGCCGGGACCGTCGCAGCGACGGGGGAGACGATCAATATCCCGGACGCCTACGCCGATCCGCGGTTCAATCCCGAGCCCGACAAGCGCAGCGGCTATCGCACGAGGAGCCTCCTCACGTTCCCGATGACCGGTCAGAACGGTCGCGTCATCGGTGTGTTCCAGGTGGTCAACAAGAAGGGTGGCGAGCACTTCACCACCGACGACGAAGAGACGCTGAGCTCGCTCGGAGCCTCGGCCGCCGTCGCCGTCGAGAACGCGCAGCTGCTCGCCGGCCAGAAGCGTCTTTGGGAAACGTTGATCGAGACGCTGGCCGTCACGATCGACGCCCGGGACCAGCAGACCGCCGGCCACAGCCAGCGCGTGACGCGCTACGCGGAAGTGATCGGACGCGCGATGGGTCTGGCGGGCATCGAGCTGGAGAAGCTTCGCGCTGCGGCGCTCCTCCACGACTACGGCAAGATCGCCGTGCGCGACGAATTCCTGACGAAGCCAGGCAAGCTCGACGAGGCCGAGTTCGCCTACATGAAGGCGCATGCCGAAAAGACCGGGGAGTTCCTCGCGCACCTCGAGTTTCCGCACGACATGCGCGAGGTACCGATCATGGCTGCGCAACATCACGAGCGAATGGACGGGAAGGGTTATCCCCGCGGGCTACCCGCCGAGCGCATCGTGCTGGGGGCGCGCATCGTCGCGGTCGCCGACGTCTTCGATGCGCTGACCGCGCCGCGCTACTACAAGCCGGCATACACGCTCGAGAAGACCCTCGAGATCATGGAGACGATGGCGGGCGACCACCTCGATCCAGCAGTGATCGGGGCGCTGCGCAAGAACATCCACGATCTCGAGTGGACGCTCGAATCGCTGAAGCACACCTGGCCCAAGCCCGGCGCCCTCGGCGTAGGTCGCGTGCCGGAGGGTCCCGGGCTGTCTCAGCGCGATGAGGAGCCGAAGGTTTGAAAGTCCGTTTTTGGGGGACGCGCGGCTCGATCCCGACGCCCGGGCCGTCGACGGTCCGTTACGGCGGCAACACGGCATGCGTCGAAGTGCGTGACAGCTCCGGCTCGCTCCTGATCCTCGACGCCGGCACGGGCCTGCGCGAGCTCGGCCTCGCGCTCATGAACGGAGGCGGCCCGCGGCCGTTCTCCGTGGATCTGCTGCTGTCACACCTGCATTGGGATCACATCCAGGGCATCCCGTTCTTCCGCCCGGCGTTCGACCCGAAGACGTCGCTGCGCATTCGCGGGCCGAAACAGTCGCGCGCGCTGCGCGAGCTCCTCGGTCTCGGCATGGACGATCCGTTCTTCCCGGTGGACCTGGACGACCTGCCCGCGCGGCTCGAGGTCGGTGAGCTCCACGACGGAAGCGAGGAGCACATCGGTCACTTCCTCGTGAAGGCGGCGAGCCTCTTTCATCCCGCGCCGGCGCTCGCGTTCCGTCTCGAGGCCGATGGCCGCTCGCTGGTCTACGCGACCGACACGGAGGACCCGTTCTCGGGACGGCCGAACCCGGTCGTCGCGCTATCCATGGGGGCCGACACTCTCATCCATGACGCACAGTTCACCGAGAACGACTTCAAGCCGACTTGGGGCCACTCGACGATCTCGAGCGCGATCGACGTCGCCGTAAAGGCGAACGTGAAGCGCCTGGTCCTGTATCACCACGATCCGGACCGCACCGACGACGCGCTCGACCGTATCGCCGTCGAGGCGCAGAAGCAGACGGACGAGCGGGCGAAAGGGATCGAGGTGGTGGTCGCGCGCGAGGGCATGGAGCTCACGATCTAGAGAGGGCTCGGAGTCCGGGCAGGTCCGATACTTCGTCCGGGGAGGTGTGCCCATGAACGCGCTCGAAGTTCTCAACCAGACGAAAGACGCGATCACCGTCCGCCGCGTGTACGGCGAGCCCTATCAGCAGGACGGACTGACGATCATCCCCGCGGCGAACGTAATGGGTGGCGGCGGCGGTGGCGGCGACACCGAGGGCAACGGCGGTGGCGGGTTTGGCATGTCGGCGCGTCCCGCCGGAGCGTGGGTCATTAAGGACGGCGAGGCGGAGTGGCGTCCGGCGCTCGATCTCAACCGCGTGATCCTGGTGGGCCAGCTGGTGGCGATCGTCGCGCTTCTCACGGTGCGGTCGATCGCGAAGACGCTTGCGAAACGAAACTAGTCCGTGGGCGAGGAGGGACTCGAACCCTCACGCTCTTTCGAGCACAAGACCCTAAATCTTGCGCGTATTCCGTTTCGCCACTCGCCCGCCTCTAGCGTAGCGGCGGCGTTAACTCTTGCGGCGGTCGACGGCCCAGCTCGATCCGGGCTGGCGCTTCGCGACCTCTTTCACCTCGGCCGCCGCGCGTGCCGCGGCGATCGCACCGTCGAAGCGGCCCGGGGAGACGTTCACGATGCCGATCGAGATAGACGCAAGCGGGATGCGCCGCAGGACGCCCCTCCGGTCGCGGGCCTCGAGCGATCCGCGTCGCCGATCCTCATCGTCGTAGAGCGAGGGCGCGGTCTCGTCGAACCGCCGCGTGATGCACGCCGCGAGCGTCTCCGCCTCCTTTGAAGGAGCGAGCACGACGAAGTCATCGCCGCCGATGTGGCCGAGGAACCGCTCGCCCTCCATGCCCCAGCTGACCTCGGCGAGGAGCTGTGCGACGCTCGAGATCATTAGGTCGCCGCGGGCGAAGCCGTAGTGGTCGTTGAACTCCTTGAAGCGGTCGATATCGACGTAGAGGAGCGCGAACCGCTCGCGTCGCGCGAGACGCGACTCGATCTCCTCGGTGATCGTGGTATTGCCCGGGAGCCCGGAAAGCGGGTTGACCGCCCGGAGGCCGCTCGACCTGCGCACCGCGGCTCCCACGCGCGCAAGGAGCTCGTCAGCGTCGTACGGCTTGGTGATGTAGTCGTCGGCGCCGGCCTCGAGCTCGGCGAGCCGTTCATCTCTGCCGGAGTGGGCGGATAGGAAGACCGTCGGGAGGAACCGCGTGCGCGGATCGCGGCGGAGCGCGCGGTGAACCTCCGCTCCGGACATTCCCGGAAGCTCCAGGTCGAGAAGCACGAGATCAGGGTGAGCCGTGCGCACGGAAACGAGCGCGGCCTCACCGTCGATCGCCTCGCAGCACTCGTAGCCTGCGTCCTCGAGGAGTGCCCGCACCGCACCGCGGTTCGCTTCGTCGTCCTCGACGACGAGAACGCGTCCCGACACGTAATGAGCGTCGGCTGGGGCGGCTTTGCCCGCAATAGGAGAGGCGTACTCGGACCCTCGGACCCTCGGTCGCTTGCACGCCCGCTAGGTCAACAGCCGGTCAACAGGTCAATGCGTCAACGCTGGCGGGCCTCTACTCCGGAGAGGCGCTCGATCACTTTGAGCAGCGCGTGGTTTCCCTCGCGTCCGCCGCCGTCGTGCTGCAGCGCGTTGTACAGGGCGTGCACGAGGGCGGTCCCGGGCAGAGAAACGTGGTCGACGAACGCGTTGTCGAGCACGAGGCGCAGATCCTTCTGCTGAAGATCGACCATGAAGCCCGGACGGAAATCACCGGCGAGCATCTTCGGCGCGTAGTTCTGCATCGCCCACGACGAGCCGGCACCGCCCGCGATGACCTGGCGCGTGCGCTCGAGATCGATGCCCTGGGCTTTCGCGAAGACAAGGGCCTCGGAGACGCCGAGGTTGTTGATGGCGACGGCGATCTGGTTCGCGAGCTTGCAGGCCTGGCCCGCGCCGTGATCGCCGATGTGGATGATCGTCTTGCCAAGAGCCTGGAAGAGCGGCATGGCGCGCTTCACGTCGGCCTCGTCCCCGCCGACCATGATCGCGAGCCTGGCTTCGATCGCACCGACCTCGCCGCCCGATACCGGCGCGTCGAGTGTGCGGAAGGGTGGCCGGTTCGCGGCCGCGCGCTTCGCGAGGTCGCGCGTCGCTGCAGGACTGATGGTGCTCATATCGATCGCCAGCAATCCTTCGTGTGCACCGCTCGCGATGCCGTCGGCGCCGAACATGACGGCCTCGACGTCGGGCGTGTTGGTGACCATCGTCACCACGATGTCGCTGCGTTCGGCGACTTCGCGGGGGGTGCGAACGGCCGTCGCACCGGCATCCGCAAGCGGCTTCGCGCGATCGATCGTCCGATTCGTGACCGTGACGGCGAAGCCCGCCTTCAGCGCGTTGCGCGCCATCGGGGTGCCCATGATCCCGAGGCCCACGAAGCCGACGCGCTCCATCAGCTAGTTCTTTTGGATGTCATCGTCGCGCGAGAGAAAGACGGTGCGGTCGCCGCTCTCCTCGGACACCAGGAAGGTGCCTTCTTCCTTCTCGTCCACATTCACCGATGCGACCAGGAGCTCGTCGGTCACGTGGAGAAAGCCCTGAGTGCGCGCGAGCTCGTTCGCGATGGCCTCGGAGAGCGAGGCCTCCTCGAACGAGTCAACGAGCAGCGTGCGCGCCTTCTTCACAAGCGCGAAGAATTCGAGCGGTTCGAAACGGCGCTCGTGCGCGAGAAGCACCGCGGTGCCGAGCTCCTCATCGCCTTCATGGATCTCGTAGAAGAACATCTGCGACGGTCGAGCGTACCCCATTAAACTCAGAGCATCTCCATGCCGGAATCCCCGAAGGCTGCCCCGTCGTCCGTCAAGCACACCCTCCGTCGTGAGGCGGGTTCGCGGGTGACGCTCGACGTCGAAGTCGAAGCGGAGCGCCTCGCGCGCGCCGCGGATGCCGCGTTCGCGAAACACGTCCAGCACGCCAAGATCCCTGGCTTCCGGCCGGGCAAGGCGCCGCGCGCGATGTACGAGCGCACGTACGGCAAAGTGCATCTTTGGGAAGACGCGGCCGATGACCTGATGGATCAGACGTACCGCGAGATCGTTGACGCGGAGGGGATCGAGCCGATCGACCGGCCCGACGCGAAGGTCACTCAGCTCGAGGAAGGCAAGCCGCTTCGCTACACCGCGACTGTCGTCGTCCGCCCCGAAGTTGGGCTCGGGGACTACCTCGCGCACGGCGCGAAGGTCGACCCAGCGCCTCCTGGGGAGGAGAACATCGAGCGGACGATCGCGGCGATGCGGGAGAGTCATGCGCAGCTGCGGCCGGTCGATCGGCCCGCAGAGAGCGGCGACATTCTGACCGTCGACATTGACGCGTCCCTACCCGGGAAGGCTCTGCCGCCCTTCGCTCGGAACGCGCACATCGAGGCGGGCAAGGATCTCGGCATCAGTGGCCTCGGCGAGGCACTCGTCGGCATGAAGGCCGGCGAGGAGAAGAAGGTCGACCTCACCTTCCCCGACGACGCGAGCGAGGGCGAGCTCACCGGGAAGACCGGGACCTTCAGCATCCGACCCTCGCAGGTCGCGGAAAAGGTCCTTCCGCCGCTCGACGACGAGTTCGCCAAGACAGTGGGCGTCGCCGATCTCGCCGGCCTGCGCAAGGCGGTGCGCAACGAGCTCGCACACGCCGCCTTCCACGAAGCGCGCGACGAGGCTGCGGAGCGCGCGGTGGAACACGCGCTCGCCACTTCGCAGGTCGAGATCCCCGAGGTCCTCGTCGAAGACGAGGTCGATCACCTGGTCGCCGATCTCAAGGCCCGCGTGAAGGAGGAGGGGATCACGTTCGAGAAATTCCTCCTGCAGGCTCGCAAGACCGAAGAAGAGATCCGCAAGGAGTGGCGGCCGATCGCGGAACGGCGCGCCAAGTCGCTCCTCGTGCTCGACGCGATCGCGCGCAAGGAAAGCGTGACCGTCAGTGGTGAGGAGCTGGCCGCGTCCGCCGCGGCGACGCCGCTCGCGCAGGTCGATCCGCAGGCGCTCCGCTCCCCGGCGGTCCTCGCGTCACTGGCGCGTTCGATACGCAACCGCAAGACCGTGGACAAGCTCGTCGGGCTCGACTCTCCGGACGCCGAACGCGAGGCGATCAAGAAGGCCGGCGGGGACGTCGAGGAGGAGCCGAAGAAACCCGAGATCATCATTCCTGAGACGAGCGATGCGACGACCGAAGGTCGCGAGGCGATCAGAGCGTTGCTCGAGAAGAAGTAGCGTGCCTAGCGCCTGCCTCAGCGGATAACCGCACCAGCCCAATACCAACGGTCGCCGTTCGCGCGAAGCAAAAGGTCCACTTCTTCGGTCGTCTTTCCGGGCCGCGTCCAGCTCGAGCGGACATATCGGCTGTCGCCCCCGTACTCGAGCAGCGGCCTCGGGCTGACGCTCACCGCGAGGCCAGCGGCCAGATCGCGCCGCAGTTCCTCGGCGTAAGCGACGGCCGGCGCGATGCTTGCGTCAGAGCCGTAGGAGCCTTGCAAGACGCAGCTGCCGAGTTGCTCGGCCAACGCCGTCACGTCCTTCTTCGCGAAACCCGCCGCGAGCGCGTCGGCGACGGACTCAGGCGACCGGGGGGTCAGCGGCGCAGCCGTGGGCGTAGACGCGCGCTCTGCCTCGGTAAGCAGGTGGAACGAGCCGACGATCGCCTTCATTGCGGGCACGTTCGTCTGATCGGTGGAGGTCAGGTAATAGGTCACCACGTACGCGCGATCACCGGAAGTCACGGCGATGTCTTGTCTTTGTTCACCCCGGATCCCCTCGTAGGCGGCGGCGACGGCCGGTCGGCCGTCCAGGGTCGCTCTGGTGACCGGCGCTCCTGGTGTCTGGGCAAATCCCAGCCCGCCTTGTGCCGCCCACTGCTCGACCGGAAGCTTCTCGGGGTTGGGGACGACCAGAACGATGACTCCGTCGAACGGGTAGCCAGATCCCCAACGCTCGTTGCGCTCGGACGCCGCCACGAAGATCTGCTGGCTGACGATGGTGCTCGCGGGATAGAGCTGGCTTTCGGTCGAATTACAAGAGCGCCGCCACGGACGTGGAAGCTCTAGACGGTATCCCTCCGCCGCGTTCTGGTATACGGGCGTCGTCAGCGGGCTTGCGGCCGGCGACGCCGTGGCTGCTCCGGTCTGGACCCCGACCGTCGGGGTTTCTGTCGGTACCCGCGAGGGCGGCGTCGTTGCCGGAGCGACGCACGCCGACAGCAGGCTCGCGAGCACTACGGCGCGGCGGATCACGTGGCGAGCCTAAGGGTGGCGGATCACCCAAGACGGTCAAACCGTCTCGATCCGCACCGCCGGACGAGCGACGCGCCCGCGCCGCGGTCAGCCAGCCGTTAGGCCAGGTATTTGCGGAACCACTCGATCGTGGCGACCCAGGCCTTCTGCGCCTGCGTCGCGTTGTAGCGATCGCCGTTGGTGTCGTTATGGAAGGCGTGGTTCACGCCGGGATAGACGGTGATCTGGTACGGAACCCCCGCCTTCTTGAGCTGCTCCTCCATCTGCGGTGCGGTGCCGGTGATCCGCGTGTCGAGCTCGGCGTAGACCGCCGAGACCGCGCTCTTCGTCTTGGCGATGTCCGCGAAGTTCGCGGGCTGCGGACCGTAGAACGGCACGGCCGCTTTGAGGTCGGCCGCCGCCGCGACCAGGTTCCATACCTCGCCCCCGCCGAAGCAGAATCCGACCACGCCGAGCGCGCCCGTGGTCTGCCCGCGGAGATAGGTCATCGTCGCGTTGTGGTCGGAGAGCTTGTCCGCGATGGAGCGCTTGCCGAGCTCGGCGTTGTAGGCCGCGCTATCGGCGAGCTTGTCCGCCCCTCCGGCCCGCGCCGCGAGGTCGATGTTGACCGCGACGAGTCCGGCGGTCGCGACCCGGCGCACGACGTCGCGAATGTGCTCGGTCTGCCCGCGGTTCTCGTGGATGACGACGACACCGGGCACCTTTCCGCTCACGTTCGGCTTCGCCATGTAGGCCATGAGGTTGGCTCCGTCGGCGCCCTTCACCTCCGGCTTCGAAACGGTGATCCGCGGATCGTTTTCCTTGACGGTGATGCCGTCCGGCACCGGTGCGGGTGGTGGCGTTGCATAGGGCTGCGCGACGAGCGCGGCGCTTGCCGTTGGGCTCGCTGCACCTGTCGGAGCGCCCGATGAGCCCGCCGGCCGCGGACTCAGATCGCAGGCCGCGAGTATGGTCGACGCGACAGCGGAGCTTCCGGCGATGAGGCTGACCCGCCGGATGAGCTCGCGACGCGAGATGAATCCGTCGCGGAAGTCCTCGACGTGCTCTTCGATGAAGTACCGCTGCGTCTCGTTCAGGTGTTCCATCGGTCGTCCTCCATGCGAGTCTTCGCCTCGTGTACGTGCCGCGTCCGTTCCCGGTTCAGGGCCGATCGGCGCTCCGCGCGAGCAAAGAGCGGACCCGCGCCCGCACCTGCGCCACGGCGAATGGCTTGCGAATGTAATCCGTGACTCCGGCGGCGAACGCGAGGCGCATGTCCTCATGCCGCGTGCGGCCTGTGAGGATGATCACCGGAGTGGTCCGGTACCGCTCGTTCGTGCGCAGCCGGTGGCAGACCTGGATCCCGTCGAGCCCCGGCATGCCGATGTCAAGGATCAGGAGGTCGTACGACCCGTCGGTGGCCTTCGACAGCGCATTCGTACCGTCGAGGGCGGAGTCGATCTCGTAGCCGTCCGCGGCGAAGATGGTCTCGAGGACCTGGACAGTCGCGGGATCGTCGTCCGCGACAAGAAGCCGAGCGCGCGTAGGCATTCGCGGAGCGTGCGGCCCGGCGGCTCCCGCTTGAGGCGCGACGTGCTCGCCGAGGCGGAACTCGTCGCCCTCGGTCGCCGCGGTGACCTCGAGCGGCAGACCGGAGGCCAGGGCACGCTCGCGGGCGACGGCGAGCATCGCGTCCACGTCCGCATCGTCGCGGGCCGGATCGTGATGGAACAAGCTGACGCGCCTCGCCTCCGCGGCGAGCGCTAGGTCGACGGCGTACTCGACGGTGCTGTGCCCCCAGCCTGCCTTCGAGGGATAGTCGGCCGACCAGTACTGGGCGTCGTGCACCACGAGATCGGCATCGCGAAGGAAGGCCGCGTGTCGCACGTCGCCGGGATGGGCAAGGAACGCCGGATCGAAGTTCGCTGACGGCCGGTCGGGGCGCCAGAGCGGATCGGCGTGCGCTTCGTGATCGGTCGCGTAGACGAACGTCGCGCCGCCGGCCGTGACTCGGTAGCCCAGGCAGGGAGCGGTGTGATTCAGGAACTGGGTGCGAACGCCGACGCCCTCGACGGCGAACTCCGTCTCCCCAAGCTCTACGAAATCGAATCGGGCGGGAAAGTCTTCGAGTGGCATCGGGAAATAGGCGTAGTCCGTCTGACCGCCGACCGCCCGCGGGAAGCTGCGGTCGATCCCCGCCGGGCCGTAGACGGTCAGGTGGCTCCCGGGCACGAACGCCGGAAGAAAGAACGGCAGGCCCTGGATATGGTCGGTGTGCGTGTGGCTGATAAAGAGGTGGGCGCGGACCGCCTCGCCCCTCTCAGCGAGCGCGTTTCCAAGCTTTCGCGCGCCCGTGCCGCAGTCGAAGATCAGGAGGGCGCCATCGTCGGTCCGGACCTCGACGCAGGGGGTGTTCCCGCCATAGCGGACGGTCTCGGGTCCCGCAGCGGCGATCGAGCCACGAGTGCCCCAGATACGGACGCGGATGGTTTACCTGCCTGCCGGCGCCGCAACGGCGATCTGCGCCGCGAGGTCGCGCATCACCTTCGCGGCGGCGCTATCGGGGTGGAGCATCGTGAGTGGGCGTCCGCGGTCGGCGGCGTCGTCGCACGCCGGCGTATACGGGACGACGAGGTCGGCCTTGCGGTTGAAGAACCGCGAGATCTGGTCCATCTCGACGCCTGACTCGCTCGTACGGTTGACGACGAGCACCGTCCGCTCCTTGGGATAGGCAAGCTTCTCGAGGACCTCGAGGCACTCCTTTGTCGCCTTCAGGGACGGGAGGTGCGCGGCGCTCACGATCACCACCCCGTCTGCGACGTCGAGGGCGGCGAGCACCTGCTGCGAGAAGCTCGCTGGCGCGTCGATGACGACGTAGTCGGACTCCTGCTGCAGCCGGTCGATGGATTGCTGTACGGCCGGCACCGTGACGAGCTCCGCGCGCTCCGGGATGTCGCAGCCCGCGAGCAGGCGTACGCCACTCCGGTCCTGGATCAGATAGCGCGAGAACGTCGCCTGGTCGAGCGCCTCGTGATTCTCTTCGGCGAGATCGGCCAGCGTCCGCTCCGGCGTGAGGTTGAGGAGCATCGGCGCGTTCCCGAACTCGAGGTTGAGGTCGAGTAGCGTCACGCGATAGATCGTGGTCGCCGCGAGCGCGACCGCGGAGTTCACGGCGAGGGTGGTGCAGCCGACGCCACCCTTCCCGTGAAGGAAGAGGATGACGTTTCCGCCGCGCTTCGGAGCGCTCTCGCTGCCGCCCTGGGTCGCCCGGAAGCGCTTGATCAGCACTTCGATCTTCGCTGAGAGCACGGCCATCTCGACGGGCTTGGGGATGTACTCGTCGGCGCCCTCGGCGTAACCGGTGAGGACGTCGTCGGCTTGCTTCCGCGCGGAGAGCATCACGATCGGGATGCGAGCCGTGCGGTGATCCGCGCGCAGGCGCCGCGTCAGCTCGAACCCATTCATGTTCGGCATGTTCACGTCCGTGATGACCAGGTCGGGCGCTTTCGCGCGGATCGCCTTGAGGGCCTCCCATCCATCGGTGGCCACGGTGACCGCGTAGCCGTGGCGGGTGAGCCAGGTCGAGAGCAGCTTTCGGATCTGCTCCTCGTCGTCGACGAAGAGGACACGCTCCCCGGCCATTAGCTCTTTGAGAACTGCGCGACGCGTGCCCGAAGCTCGGTCATGGTGAAAGGCTTCGCGACGTGTCCGGCGGCGCCGTGACGGAAGCATTCGTCGATCTGCTCGCGCTGGACCGATGCCGTCATGAAGACGATCGGGATATGCGCAAGCTCCGGCTCCGCGTGCATCGCGTCCGCCATCGCGAAACCGTCCATCTCGGGCATCGCCACGTCGCTGAAGACTACGTCAGGCCGAACGCGATCTATGAGCGCGAGGCCCTTCGCGCCGTTCTCCGCAAAGTGCACCTCGTGGGTCGTCGCGCGTAACGCGGTCTGCACGAGCTTGCGGATCATCGGGTCATCCTCACAGAAGACGACTTTGCTCACGACGCGGCCTCTGCGGCCGTGCTCGAACGGGCGGCGATTGGCAGCGTCACGTGAAAAACAGAGCCTTCGCCCACCGTGCTCTCGGCCCAAACGGCGCCCCCGTGCAGCTGCACGATCTGCCGGACGATCGGAAGACCGAGGCCTGTCCCGCGGATGTAGCGTGTCGCACGCGATTCGACGCGGCCGTAGCGTTCAAAGATCGATTCCAGGGCCTCGTTCGGGATGCCCATGCCGTGATCGCGGACCACAAGGTGAGCCGCCGTCCCCTCCACGCGCGTGCTGACGACGATCTCTCCCCCGTTTGGCGAGTACTTCACGGCGTTGTTCAGCAAATTCGCGAGCACCTGCGTCAGCTTGTCGCGGTCGCCCATTATCGTGCCGAGGGCCGGGTCGAGCCGGAGCGTCAGCGGATGCGTGGGCGCGTTGGGCCGGACGCGATCCGCCGACTCCGTGGCGATCGCGTTCAGATCGACTGGCTCGTGGTGCAGCTGCATACGGCCCGACTCCATCTTGTCGAGGTCCAGCATCTCGTTGATCATTCGGTTGAGGCGCTGCGCGTCCTTGTTGATGTCGCCGGCGTACTCGCGCATCTCGGCGAGCGTCAGGTCCTCGTTCGTCATCATCTCCGAGAATCCCTGAATTCCGGTGAGCGGCGTGCGGAACTCGTGGCTGACGATCGAGACAAAGTCGCTCTTCGCGCGATTCAGCCGCTCGAGCTCGGCGACCGCGAGGCGCTGCTTCTCGAACGCCTCGGCCGAGGTGATCGCGACGCGCAGCTCGTGAGCGACGGCTTCGATGAGTCGCACATCATTGGCGCTCCACTCCCTTGGGCGGTCGGTCTGCGAGAGCGCGAGCGCGCCCTTCAGCTGCCCGCCAACACGGATCGGTGTGGCGGCGACCGCAACGACGCCGCGCTGGCTCGGGTCGCTCGTCGCGGGCTCCGCGAAGCGGCGATCTTCACGGATGTCTGTGACGATCACCGTACGTCCGAGCCGCGCGGCGAACTGCAACACGGGCATGCTCCGCGCGCCGCGCCCGACGGGGGTTACGCCCGGGGCATCCCACTCGTAGGAGACGTTCAGGGCGTCCTCAGATTCGCCTGAAGCGACGATCGCGCGAGAGACCCCGAGCACGCGTCCCAATGAGTCGACGGTGCCTCGAAGGATCTCATCGGGGTCGAGGCTGGCGCGGGCCCGCTGGGCCACGCGATTCACGAGCGCCTCGCGCTCGGCGCGCGCCTCGGCCTCCGACACCGACAGCGCGCTGTGGATAGAGCCCGCGACGTACTGGCCCATGATCATCGGCATCTGCACGCGATCCGCGACGAGCGCCCCGGCGCGATCAGACACCAGCAGCAACGTACCGACGAGCCGGTCGCGTGACACGAGCGGCAGCGCCGCGAACGAGCGCGCTCTCGCGACCTGCGGCATTTCCTGAGTGACCTTTGTCCAGGTGTCCGCGTTGGCCGAGGTGTCGGGCAGCAGGAACGGTTGACGATGATCGATCACGCGGGTCCGGATCGCCGCCGGCAGCCCGGTTGCGGAGTAGGCCTGGCCGCGAAGCTTCTCGTCGTCAGGGCCCTCGGCTGCGACCGTTCGAAATGCCTCGAGGACATCGTCGTACACGATGAGGGCGACCGTCACCGATGGATCGAGCGCCTTCCGAACGGCTGCGAGGAACTGACGGCCGATCTCTTCGAGCTCGAGCGGCCCGGCGAGCGCGGCCGATAGACCGAAGATCGATCCAAGCTCCTGCTGCTTCTGCTCTTCAGCAGAACGCGCGCCCGCGAGGGCGCTCGCAAGGCGATGCATGATCACAGCGGCGATGAGACTGATCCCGAACCAGACGACGAACGAGACGAGCTGGATGGACGCGAGGATCTCTCCGGTGTCGTGTCGCGCCACGATCAGACCGCTTTCGGCGAGCTGGATCGTGTAGATGTACTGCACAGCGAAGAAGACGAGGGCGGCGTAGAAAGTCGACGCCGCCACGTAGAAGCGCAGCGAGCGTGGCAGCTTTCGCATCTTCCTGCCTTGGCGCGACATCGTACCGGCTAGCCTGTGTTCTGGACATGCCCGCTGACGAGCCAGAGGATGAACAGGCGGAGCTCAGGGCGATCTGGGAAGAACATCGGGCGGCCACGCTCGCGCGCGTCGCCGCGCTCGAGCGCGCGGCGAATCTCGCGGCGGAAGGCAAGCTGGAGGCCGCGGATCGTGAGTTCGCACGACGCGAGGCCCATACGCTCGCCGGGGCGGTCGCTTTCTTCGGTTATCTCAACGCCTCGCGCATGGCCGCGGATCTCGAGCGCATTCTTGAAGAGCGGGCCGTGTCTGATCCCGAACGGCTACGCGATCTGGTAACAAAGTTGCGCGGCGCGCTGAGTGGGCTGCCGTACACTCTCTGAACAGGCAGAGCACGCGAGGAGTGTGACTTTGACGACGCGGAACTACGTGCCGATGGTCATCGAGCAGTCCGGTCGAGGCGAGCGTGCCTACGACATCTTCTCGCGCCTGCTCAAGGAACGGATCATTTTCATCGGCGACATGATCGAGGACAACATGGCGAATCTGATCATCGCCCAGCTGCTGTTCCTCGAGTCCGAGGACCCCGAACGCGACAGCTTCCTGTACATCAACTCCCCCGGCGGAGTGGTCACGGCCGGACTCGCCATCTACGACACCATGCAGTACCTGAAGCACCCGATCAACACGATCTGCATCGGGCAGGCGGCGTCGATGGCCGCGGTCCTCCTTGCGGCGGGGCGGTCGGGGAAGCGCTACGCCCTCCCGAACTCGCGGATCATGATTCATCAGGGGTCGGGCGGCTTCCGCGGCAACACCCCGGACGTTCTCATCCAGGTCAAGGAGCTCGAGACCCTGGTCGACAAGCTCAATAAGATCCTTTCGAAACACACGAAACAGGAACCCGACAAGATCCGCCGCGACAGCGAGCGCGACCGCTTCATGAGCGCCGAGGAGGCCAAGGCCTACGGGCTCATCGACGAGATCTTCGTGAGCAGCGAGTCGCTCATCTCGATCGCTAAGGAGCGCGAAGAGGCGCGAGAGCCGCGCGAGCCGGTGGGGTCTCGCTAAGCGATGACGACCACCGCGAAAGGCGGCAAGCCGTACCGCTGTTCCTTCTGCGGTAAGAGCCAGGATCAGGTACGCAAGCTCATCGCGGGTCAAGGCGTCTACATCTGCGACGAGTGCATCACCCTCTGCCGTGAGATCGTCGACGAAGAGTTCATGGAGACGCCGAAGGCGCGCAGCCTCGGCGCGAAGGTGCCCAGCCCGCGCCGCATCAACGAGATCCTCGACCAGTACGTCATCGGGCAGGACAAAGCCAAGCGCGTCCTCTCGGTCGCCGTCTACAACCACTACAAGCGCGTCGGCGCCGGTCACCGCGTCGACGACGTCGAGCTGGGGAAATCCAACGTTCTGCTCATCGGGCCGACCGGTTGTGGGAAGACCCTTCTCGCCCAGACGCTCGCGCGGATCCTCGATGTCCCGTTCTCGATCGCCGACGCGACGAGCCTCACCGAGGCCGGTTATGTCGGCGAGGACGTCGAGAACATCCTGCTCCGCCTCATCCAGGCCGCTGACTTCGACCTCAACCGCGCGCAGCGCGGCATCATCTACATCGACGAGATCGACAAGATCGCGCGCAAGGGCGACAACCCCTCGATCACGCGGGACGTGTCCGGCGAGGGTGTCCAGCAGGCCCTCCTGAAAATACTCGAGGGCACTGTCGCGAATGTCCCGCCGCAGGGTGGTCGCAAGCACCCACACCAGGACTTCATCCAGATCGACACGACGAACATCCTGTTCATCTGCGGTGGGGCGTTCGAGGGTCTCGACAAGATCGTCGAAAGTCGCGTGGGCAAGAAGACGATGGGCTTCGGCGCGACACTCCGTGACAACACCAAAGAGACCTCGGCGATCCTGGAGCAGGTCATGCCCGACGATCTGCTGAAGTACGGGCTCATCCCGGAGTTCGTTGGACGTCTGCCGGTCGTCGTGCCGCTCCAAGCGCTCGACGAAACCGACCTCATGCGGATCCTCACGGAACCGAAGAACGCGATCGTGAAGCAGTACCAGAAGTTCCTCGCCCTGGACAAGGTCGAGCTTCAGATGACGCCCGATGCGCTCCAGGCGGCCGCGAAGGGCGCGGCGAAGCGCAAGACCGGCGCCCGCGGGCTACGCACGATCATCGAGGAGGTCCTTCTCGATGTGATGTACGAGATCCCCTCCCGGACCGACGTCCGGAAGGTCGTCGTTACCGCGGAGTCGATCGAGGGCCGCATGAAGCCGCTCCTCCTCTCGAAGAACGAGCAGATCGCGCTCGAGGGAGACGAGGCCACCGCGTCCTAGCGGGTTGCCCAAGCTTTATTACGCGAGCCCGCGCGACCTACCGCTCATCGAGCCACATCCGGGCGTGAAGGGGCGTGTCGTCCACGGACAGCAGGCGACGATGATCGTCTACGACTACGCCCCCAAAACGATCGTGGAGACCCACAAACACGACGTGGAGCAGTTCGGGGTCGTCGTGAAGGGCTCACTTGCGATGGTCATTGCCGGCGAGCAGCGGATCCTCATGCCGGGCGACAGCTTCCGCGTTCCCGCCGGGACCGCGCACGGCGCCCGCGTGTTCGAGGAAGCGACACAGGTCGTGGATGTCTTCGCTCCGCCGCGAACGGATCTGCCGAAGGCCGCGGGGGTCAACGCGCCCGGCGTCTCAGGGCGAGGAAGCTGAGTACCAGGCCGGCCAGAACGAACAGAAGAGCGATCACGATGAATGGTGTGCTGTCGCCCATCTCGCAACGACCACCGGGTTGGCGGTTGAATCGCGCGCAGCTCTCGATCGACCGCTGCGTGAGGTAGAGGAACAGCAGGCCCAACGTCGTGCCGGTCCCGCCGGTCAGTGCGAACCGCGCCGGTCCCCGAAGCGCGAGTACGGCCACGACGAACGTGACCAGCGCTGCCGCGCTGAGCGGCAGGAGGCTCGGCGCAAGGGCGAACGTCACACCGATTAGCGCACCGACGACCCAGTGCGCGACCGCCGTAGAAACCTGATCCATCCGCGCGTCCTGCACGCGACGAGTCTGATACCCGCGCCTACCTATCCTCGCCGATGGGATGTGGGGCTTCTTTCCCCGCGACCCGCTGCTCATCGGACGTCTCGGTGCGTGCGTGGGAGCGGTCGCGTGGCTGGCGCTTGGCGGTCAGGGGATCCTCCCGATCGCCCTCGCGGCGCTCGTATTCCTGATCTGCACGTCGATCGGCGTGTGGTGGCTCGACCGCAAGCGCGGACACGCGCTCGCGTTGAACGACGTGCCCCCTCTCGTCGTTTTCGCGGATCTCGTCACGGCAGGGGTGTGGATGGTCGGCAGCTCGACGAACCCGCGAAGCATCGCGTTCGTGATCGTCCTCGCCGTCGGCGCATTCGCCATGTATCGCCTCGGACGCCCCGGCCTCCTCGCGACGATGGTGACGTACCTCGCCTCACGCGTCGGGATGGAGGCGCTTCGGACATCGGTGGGCGAGCCGACCCCGGTGCCGCAGCTCGTTGCGGAAGTCATCGTCGTCGGTCTCGCGCTGCTGATCGTCTCAGCCACGGTCGAGAGTTACCGGGCCGAGCAGACACGCGCGGAGCGCGCGCTGCGCCTGAGCCGAAGTCTCGAGCGGGTCGCGACAGAGATCGCCTCGGAGACGGAACCGATGGCGCTCTTCCGGAGCATCGCGCGCAGCGCGCTGCTTCTCGCCGACGCGCACCACGCGACGATCAACGTCCGGCGCGGCGAGGAGTTCTACATCGCGGCCGGTGCCGGAACCGGCGAACGCGTCGTTGGCGTCCACGCGCCCGCACATGTGGGCATCGTCGGTGCGGTACTGCGTAGCCGCGCGACCGTGGCCGTGGACGACTACGCCGACGAGCCCACGGCCGTGCCGGCGGTGCGCGACATCGGTCTCCATGCGCTCGTCGGCGTACCCATCTTCCTCCACGGCGAGTTCGCTGCGACGATCACAGTCGGGCGCCTTGACCGCCGACCGTTTGACGCTGACGACCGGCGCACCCTCGAAGGGCTCGCGTCGCATGCGGCGATCGCGCTGCGCAACGCACGCATCATCGAGCAGGGCCGACGCATCGAGGCGCTCTCGCGTGAGGTGAGTGGCGCGATGCCCGAGGACGTCATCGGGCGCATCGCTCAGGAGACCAAGGCAGCGTTCGACCTGGAGTGGGTCTTCGTTGCCGAGATGAAGGACGGCCAGGCACACACGCTCGCCGCGCTGGGAGCGGCGGCGCCGATGCGGGGCCTGGACTGGGCGCCGATGGGCCCACTCCTACGCGAGGCCGTCGGCACCCGCGAGCTCGTGGTCCTCCGCGATTACCTCACCGAACGTCCACCCGAGCAAGGCCGACCGATCACGATCCTTGCGCACACCGCCGGGATCCACGCGACGATGGTCGCTCCGATTGTCATCGATGGCGACGTTCGCGCGGCGCTCTCGGTGGCAACGACCGACGCCTATCGCACCTTCGACATCATCGACCGGCAGGGCCTCACGGCCTTCGCGGAGCTCGCGGGGAGCGCACTTCGCGCCGCCAACGAGCGCCGCGAGCGCGAGCGACGCATCGGACGTCTCTCCGCCCTGAACGTTCTGGCGTGGCAGCTTGCGGCAGTGCACGAGCCATTCGCGATCGCGAAGCTGGCATTCGAAGCTGCCGGGACCCTCGTCCGGCGCGACGCCTTCTCCGTAGCCCGCTTCGACGACAAGGCGCAGGAGCTCGAGTTCGTCCTCTCCGCGCGCGGCCCTCTTGCGGGTCCCGGCGACGACCGCGTCGCGCTGGGCAGCGATCCGACAAGCCAGGTGGTCCTGAGCGGAGAGCTGCGCCGGACCGGCACCGAGGTGCACGTCCCGATGAAGAGCCGCGGCAAGCTTGTGGGTGTCCTCGCGAGCGGCTCGGATCACGAGAACGCGTACGACGACGAGGATGTGGCAGTCCTGCAAACGCTCGGGAACCTTGTCGCGACCGCATTCGAGAACGCCGAGGCGCTGCGGCGGATGCGGGAGCTCTACCTGGCGTCCGTTCGCGCGCTCGCGGCGGCGGTCGACGCTCGCGATCCGTACACGCGGAGCCACTCCGCCCGCGTTGCCGCGCTCGCGCGGAGCATCGCCGAGGAGATGGATCTCACGACCGATCAGGTCCGCCGAGTGCAGCTCGGCGCGCTCCTTCACGACATCGGCAAGATCGGGGTACCCGACGCGATCCTGAATAAGCCCGCCGCCCTGACCGAGGACGAGTGGGTGATCATGCGCACGCATTCGATCCTCGGTGCGTCGATCGTCAACGCGGTCGAGCCGCTCCGCGACCTCGTGCCGATCGTGCGCGCCCATCACGAACACTACGACGGCGAGGGATACCCCGACGAGCTTGGCGGCGACCTCGTGCCGATAGAGGCCTACGTCGTCGCGGCCGCCGATGCGTTCGAGGTGATCGTGAGTCGCCGTTCCTACAAGCCGGCGCAAAGTGTCGAGTTCGCCTGCGCTGAGCTCCTCCGCTGTCGCGGCACCCAGTTCCACCCGGCCGTCGTCGACGCGTTCCTGCGGCTCATCGAGCGCGACCGCGCGCAGGGCGCCGCGCAGCTGCGCCGCATCGCCGGCATCCTGCACGAGGACATCGAGGACGTGCCAGGCCCCGGCCTCCTCCTCGAGCAGTTCGCGGCAAGTGCCCAGACCCACGGTCGCCAGCTCGCGATCCTGCAGCGGCTCGCGTCGGAGATCAGCGCAGTGCTGGACATCGACGAGCTCGCCGAGAGGCTCCTTCGCATCGTGTGTGACGCGATGGGCTACGAGAACGGCTTCCTCCTGACGCTCGACTCATCCGCCGATCATCTCGTGATCCGCGCCGCGGTCGGCCCGTCCGGCTCCTATGTCGGCCAGCGTTTGCCTCGCGGACAGGGCATCAGCTGGTGGGTCATCGAACATGGCGAGCTGCAGAACGTGCCCGATGGTCGGGTCGACCCGCGCTTCTACGGACCCTCCGAGATCCGTTCGGTCCTCTGCGTCCCGCTCCAGCTGGGCGACGAGCGCATCGGCGTTCTCGGCGTCGAAAGCCCGCGGACTGGTGCCTTCGGCAGAGAGGACGAGGATCTTCTTACCGCGGTGTCGCATCAGGTCGCTGCGGCCGTGCGGGTCGCGAAGCTGCACCAGGCCGCGAAGACCGCTGCCGCCACCGACCCGCTCACCGGACTTCCGAACCGCCGGAGCTTTTTCGAGCGGCTCAAAGCCGAGCTCCTCCGCCACGATGGGCAGCCGCTCTCGGTCGCGATCCTCGATGCGAACGGCCTCAAGGCGCTCAACGACGAGCTCGGCCATGCCGCCGGCGACGAAGCGCTCGTAAAGGTCGGCGATGTCCTCCAGGCGGGCGTGCGCGACGGGGACCTCGTCGCGCGGATCGGCGGCGACGAGTTCGCTGTGCTCTTTGCAGGCACACCCGTCCTCACCGCGGCGCGCATCACGCGGCGCCTCGCGGAGCGGATCGCTCGCGGGACGCTCGCCACCGGCGAGCGGCTGCCCACGATTGCCTGGGGAGTGGCCGACGCGAGCGGGGAAGCGACCGTCGATGCGCTCGTCGACGCCGCGGATCGCGCGATGTACCGCCAGAAGCAGCTCGCGAGGAAGCGCACGACCGCCTAGCGCTCGCTCGTGCGCGCGGTCCGCCGCGGCACCGGACCTGCACGAAGCCTGATCGTGGGCAATCTCCTCCTGCGGATCGGCTTCGCGCTGTCCATCGTGGGCGCCGCGATCGGGATGACCGCGGCGGCGTCGGACACCGTCGCGCGTTGCGACGCCACGCTCGCCGTGTCTCAGAGCGACGGCACGGCAAGCTGCGCTCCCGTGGGAAACGTCGAGCCGGCCGTCGCCGGTTACCAGGCCGCGCCGATCACGGAGCGCGCCCCGGTGACCGCGACCGCGCCCAACGGGGCCGTCATTCTTGTGGGTCTCGCCACCGGGCTCGTGTTTTTCTCGATCTTCGCTATCCTTTTCAGCAACCGGCTGCGACCGGGAGGAGTACGGACCCCGCACCGATAGCGAAGGCGCATCACCGGGTGTAAGTGCGCCGCGGCAAGCAAGGTCCGGAAGGTCGCCCGCGAGCCGATCGGGTCCGCCCGTTAGCGCGGCAATAAGGCACGGCAGCACACCGTGCGAATCTGGGTGGTACCGCGGGTCCCGACTCGCCCCAGCGCGAGCCGGGATTTTGTTTGTCCGCATGAAGGACGAGGGAGATAGCGATGGCGACCACGATGCCGGCCCCGCCCGCATCAGCGCTCGATTTCGCGGAGAAGAACTTCCGCCCGGCCGCCGTCGAGACGGATCTTTATGAATGGTGGGAGCGCTCAGGTTTCTTCACACCAGACGAGCGCAACCCGAACCGTCCGTTCGTGATGATGCTGCCACTCCCGAACATCACCGGCGATCTGCACCTCGGCCACGCCCTCGGGTTCGGCGGTTACGAGGACCTCATGGCGCGCTGGCACCGCATGAGGGGCGAGCCGACGTTATGGATGCCCGGCACGGACCACGCCGGGATCATCGCGCAGTACGTGGTCGAGCAGGAGCTCGCCAAAGAAGGAATAACGCGCCAGGCGCTCGGCCGCGAGAAATTCCTGGAAGAGATGTGGCGCTGGATGGATCTCTACCGCCCCCGCATCGAAAAGCAGCTGCGGATGCTCGGCTGTTCTCTGGACTGGTCGCGGCCGAACTTTACGATGGAGCCGTCGAAGCAGCGCGCGGTGCGAACGCACTTCATCCGTCTCTACAAGAACAAGCATCTCTATCGCGCGGACCGGATTGTCCACTGGTGCACGAAGTGCCAGACGACCTACTCCGACCTCGAGGTCGAGCACGTCGAGCGCACGGACACGCTCTACTACGTGCGCTATCCGTGGGCGGACAAGATGCCGGCCGGCACGCCGGACGTGATCATTGCGACGACGCGACCCGAGACGATCGTCGCGGACGTTGCCGTGGCCGTGCATCCGGACGACGCGCGGTGGAAGGCCGTTGTCGGCAAGGACGTCCTCGTGCCCGCGGTGGAACGCCGGGTCAAGATCGTCGCTGACGAGGCCGTCGATCCGGCATTCGGCACGGGGGCGCTCAAGATCACGCCAGGCCACGACGCGACCGACTTCGAGATCGGGCAGCGCCATGGCCTCCCGGTGCTCTCGGTCATAGACAAGCGCGGGATGATGACGCCCGCCGCCGGACCGCTCGCCGGTCCGGACCGCGACACGGCGCGACGGATGATGGTGGAGAAGCTGCGCGCATCGGGTCTCCTCGTGAAGGAGGAGCCGATCACTCACGCGGTGGGTGTGCACGAACGCTGCGGCACGGTCGACGAGCCGCTCGTGATGAAGCAGTGGTGGGTGAGCATGAAGCGGCTCGCTCCACCGGCCATCAAGGCCGTGCGCGACGGCGACATTCAGATCCACCCGCGCTACCAGGAGAAGGTCTATTTCAACTGGATGGAGAACATCCGCGACTGGCCAGTTTCGCGTCAGATCTGGTGGGGACACTCCATCCCGGTCTGGTACTGCCGCGACTGCGACGCGGTGATCGTGCCCGACGAGGACGCGCCCGACCCGACGCGTTGCACCAAGTGCCGCAGCGACGACATCTTCCAGGACCCTGACGTGCTCGACACGTGGTTCTCGTCGGCGCTCTGGCCGCACTCGACGCTGGGCTGGCCCGATCGGACGCCTGACCTCGAGCGGTACTACCCAGGGTCTGTGCTCGAGACCGGGTATGACATTCTGTTCTTCTGGGTGGCCCGCATGATCATGATGGGCATCGAAAACATGGGTGAGATCCCATTCCACACGGTGTACCTCCATGGCCTCGTGCTCGTCGACGGCGAGAAGATGAGCAAGTCCAAGGGGAACGTGATCAGCCCGGTCGGCCTGGTCGAGGAATATGGAGCGGACGCGCTTCGCTTCGCCCTCGTGAACGGTGTGTCCGCCGGCGCGGATCAAACCCTATCCGAAGCGAAGCTCCTGCACGCCCGGAACTTCACGAACAAGCTCTGGAACATCGGCCGCTTCGCGCTCGCCCAGGTGGAGAAACATCCCGAGGTCTTCCGCGAACATCCTGCCGACGACCGGCCCGAAGCGAGGAGCGATGAGGCGCGCTGGATCCTGTCGCGCACTGAGGCGGCGGTCGCCGACTGCACGCGGCTGATCGAGGAGTACCACTTCGGTGAGTACGCCGCGACACTCGAAAGCTTTGTGTGGGGCGAACTCGCCGACTTCTACCTGGAGCTCGCGAAGCCGGCACTGCGTGGCGAGGCTGCGACGGAGGCGGTGCGCACGCTGGCGTACGTCCTCGACCGGGCCCTGCGCCTGGCGCATCCGCTCGTCCCTTTCATCAGCGAGACGATCGCGCTCCAGCTCCGGTCACGCGCGCGGACGTCCGACGATGCGCCCTCTCTGGTGACCGCGAGGTGGCCGACTCTCGGGGCCCGCGACCTTGCGCTCGAGGAGCGTTTTGCCGTCCTGATAGAGCTCGTCCGCGCCATTCGCAACCTGCGGCAAGACGCGGGAGTCGACCCATCGGCGAGAGTGAAGGTGCTACTCAGCGGCGATGCAAAGTCGGTGGCTAAGAACCTGGACTTGGTCGGCGAGCTGACTCGGGCGGACGTCCGGCCTGGCGAGGACGAAGGGACGCCCACCATGGTGCGCGGCATCGCAGTGCGACTCGTCGTCGAACGCGATCCGGAAGCAGAGCGCTCGCGGCTCGACCGCGACCTCGCCGAAGCGCTGGACCTGACGAAACGGTCACGGGAGCTTCTTGCACGTCCAGGATTCACATCGAAAGCTCCCAAAGATGTGGTGGAAAAAGAGCGTGCCAAGCTCGCGGAGCGTGAAGCGCGGGTCAGGCTCCTCGAAGCCGAGCTGAAGAAGCGCGGCGGATGAGTGCGCGTAGCGCGAGGCCATCGAGCGCGCGCAAGCCGTTCCTGCTGAAGAGGGGCGAAGGGCAGTCGGTCTGGTCAGTGGGCGGCCGCTTCACCATGAAGGTGACTGAGGCTGACGCCGGCGGCCGGTTCGCGCTCGTGGAGGCGCTCGCCTTCCGCGCCACCGAGCCTCCTCTACACATACACCACAACGAGGATGAGGCTTGGTACATCGTCGACGGCCAGATGACCTTCTATGTTGGCGACGCGGTGCTCGAGGCGGGGGCGGGTTCTTTCGTGTTTGCGCCGAGCGGCATCGCCCACACCTTCACGGTCGATGTCGAGCCGACGCGCGTTCTCGTGTTCGCCTCGCCTGCGGGGTTCGAACGCTTCGCCACAGAGCTCGGCCAACCCGCGACGACGGACCAGCCGCCCGCCGGCCTGGCCATGCCAGGGCCCGATGTTCTCGGTCCCGTTGCCGAGCGCTACGGGATCGAAGTCGTCGGCCCACCCCACCGCGCACAAGGCGGCTGAGACCACCGAGCCAAACTGAGGACGCGCCGGGTTAGGCCCGATCCGTTTAGGGCGAGGCGGGTGGCACGGGTGAGGGGTCGCGAACGAGCCGCGGCCGGCCGCGGGATTGAAAGCGGCGAACCAACGGGGATGGAGCGGGAAAGGCCGGCGAGGGCGCGACCCCGAACCCGGGACAGGACCCGCCTCGCTGCCAGACAGAAGCGCCGGAACCTAGACGGCTCCGGCGCTTCTTTGATGGGATCGAGCTACTGCGCGTCTTTGAGGATCTGGTTGGCCTTGGTGCCCGCGGTGTTCATCGCGGCGTCCGGCGTGGACTTTCCGGTGATGACTTCGGTGATCATATTGAAGATCACATCGCGGATGTCCTGCTGTCCGCGGATGTTCGGCTCGGGGGAGCTGTACTGGATGAGGTCGAAGCCCTGCTTCCCCTGTGGGACCTTGGCCCAGTAGTCCTTGAGGACCTGCGAGTCGGCCGCGGTCTTGCGCACCGGCATGTAATACGAGGTCGACGCGAACTGCGCTGACTGGTCGGTGTCGCTCATCCACTTGATGAAGAGCCACGACGCGAGCTGCTTCTCGGGCGTGCTCTTGAAGACTGCGACGTTCGCGCCGAACTGCACGGTCTTCTGTTTCGTCCCGTCCGTGGTGGCTTGCGGCAAGTTCGCGATGCTCCAGCTGAATGGCGCCTTGTCAGCGAGGTCCTTCATGAATGGAAGTGTCGAGGTCGACGAGAGGAAGAACGCGAGCTTGCCCGCTGCGAGATCGTTCTGGAAGTCGAAGCCCTTAGGGCTGTAGCCCGACCCGTTCTTGTTCATGCGGTCGTACATCTGGAGGACGGCGAGGCCTTCCTTACCGTTCCAGGCGACGGTCTTGTTGTCGGCCGCCATCAGGCCGCCGCCACGAGCGTAGACCTGCGCGTTGAAATACGAGGCGTCGGTGTTGAAGGCGAATCCGTAGCGGGTCACCTTGCCCGAGGCGTCCTTCTTCGTGGCGGCGACCGCCGTGGCCTCGAACTCATCCCAGGTCTTGGGGATCGGCTTGCCGATCTCCTTCAGTACGTCGTTGTTCACATACATGACAGCGAGCGATTTGGTGAACGGCCACGACAGCAGCCTGTTCCCGTACTGCGGGAAGGTGTTGGTGTCGTAGTAGCCCTTGTAGATGTCGTCCTGGCTCGCCTTCGCGAGGCCGTTCTTCGCACTGTCCTTGTAGACACCGAGGTCGACGACCACGTCGGCCTTCATGTAGTCGGCGACAAAGCTCTCGTAGGCGTGCGCCAGCTCCGGCAAAGCGCCGGCCTGGATCGCGCCGAGCGTCTTCTGATAAAGCTGGGTGTAGTTACCCTGGTTCAGCGCGCTGACGGTGATGCCCTTGCCGTTGGTCTCGTTGAACTTCTTGACCATCGCGTCGAGGGCTACTTGCTGCGGTCCGCTGAGCGCGTGCCAGAGCGTGATGCCGACCGGTGCCCCCGAGAGCGTGATGTCGGCTTCGGTCGACTGTTGGGGCGCGGGTGCCGCGGCGCTGCAGGCCGCGCTGACCAGCATGAGGGTCGCGAGGATCGCCGCCTTCATTCGCATGGGTCTTCCCTCCTGAGCTCCACCGGCCGTTCGCTCGTAATACGCACTTGCCTTAACCCCGGATGCCCGTCCGTGCGATGCCCTGCACGAGGTAGCGCTGGGCCACCAGGAAGAGAAGCACGATGGGAGCGACCACGAACGTGGACGCCGCCATGAGCAGATGGTAGCTCGACCCTGCTTCCTGGCGGAACGCGGAGAGCCCCACCTGGACCGGCCGAAAGTCCGGCTTCGACGTGACGATGAGGGGCCACTGGAAGGCGTTCCAAGAGCCCAGGAAGGTGATGAGGCCGGCCGTGATCAGGGCCGGGACCGAGAGCGGGAGGACGATGCTCCAGAGGAACCGCAGGTGCCCCGCGCCGTCAATCCGGGCGGCGTCGGAGAGCTCGTTCGGGATCGCGAGAAAGAACTGGCGCATCAGAAATATCGAGAACGCACTCGCGATGAACGGAACGATCTGTACCTGGTACGTGTCGAACCAGCCGAGGCAGGGAAGTCCGAGGCACGCGGCCTTGCTCGGGCTCATGAGCACATAGTTCGGAACGAGCGTGGCCTCACCGGGGATCATGAGCGTCGCGAGGAAGAGCGTGAAGAGGATGCCCTTGCCGGGGAAGCGCATCCGCGCGAAGGCGTACGCGGCGAGGCAGGCGGTCGCGAGCTCGAGGACCGTTACGACCACGGAGACAAGGATCGTGTTGACGAAGTAGCGGCCCCATGGCGCGCGATTCCACGCATCAACGAAGTTCTCCGGGTGCAGCTTGGTCGGAAGAAGGGTCGGCGGCGTGTGCGTCGCCTCGAGGAGATCCTTGAAGGCGCTCGTGACCATGAAGAAGAAGGGATACGCGACCACGACGGCCGCGAGGATCAGGAAGAGATGCTTCACGATCGACCCCACGGGGGGCCGAGCGGTGAAGCGCGGAACACCTCTCGCGATCGGTACCGCTCTATCCATAGTTGACCCGCCGCCCGAGCACACGGAATTGGACGAGGGTGAACAGCAGGATGACGAGCGTGAGGATGAACGCGAGTGCCGCGCCAAGGCCGAACTGCGCCTGCTGGAACGCTGTCTTGAACACCAGCATCGTCACGGTGCGCGTTGTGTCCAGCGGCCCGCCGTTCGTGAGGACGTAAACCGAGTCGAACGAGCGGAGCACACCGATCGACGCCACAGTGAAAACGAAGAACGTGGTCGGCGAGAGCAGGGGGAGTGTGATCCTGGTGAAGATTTGCCGCTCGCTGGCGCCGTCGAGGCGCGCCGCCTCGTAGTACTCGCTCGAGATGTTCGAGAGGCCGGCCAGGAAGATGACGATTTGGTAGCCCATGTAGTGCCAGATCGTCACGAGCGAGAGGACGACGAGCGCGAGGCTCGGCCCGGCGAGCCACGCGGGGAGCGTCACGCCGAATGACGAGGCGATGAGCTCGAAGAGTCCCCGTGGCTCGTCCAGCCAGGACTGAGGGCCCATGCCGATGAGCCCGATGACGTCGTTGATCAATCCGTACTGCGGGTGGAAGACCCAGACGAAGACGGCGGCTGCCGCCACGAGTGAAGTCACGTACGGCAGGTAGTAGAGCGTTCGGTAGATGCCACGCCCACGCATCTTCTGGAAGAGCAGATATGCGATCACAAGAGCGATGGCCATTTCGAGCGGTACGGTGAAGATCACGTAGGTGAACGTGGTGGACAGCGATCGCCAGAAGTCCGGGCTCCGCAGGGAGTTGTCGTAGAGCCAGTCGGTGTAGTTGCCCAGGCCGCGAAACGCGCCTTGGACGACATCCCACTTGAACAGCGACATGTAGAAGGCGGCGATCGCCGGAAGAATCTTGAAAATTCCGATGATGAGGAGCGCAGGAAGGACAAAGAGCCACGCTTGTATGCCTTCGACCGGAAGACGACGGCCTGGCGATTCGCGGACGTTCGCGGGAATGACTTCGGCCGCCACCGGCTGCGATGATAGGTGCAGGAGTGCCCATCTATGACTACCGCTGCGATCACTGCGGGCACGCGTTCTCGGCGGTCCAGTCGTACAAGGACCAGCCGCTCGAGAAGTGCCCCAAGTGCGGTAAGAAGCCGCGCCGGCTGATCGGGTCTCCGGCGATCGTCTTCAAGGGATCGGGGTGGTACAAGACAGACAGCCGCCCCGCCGAGAAGACCGAGAAGAGCGAGACGAAATCCGACGCCAAGGCCGAGACCAAGAGCGAGACGAAATCGGAGACTAAGAGCGCTGAGAAGCCGCCCAAGAGCGGGGCGTCATCCTAAGAAGCCTCGTCACGCGCGCCCGCGCCGTTTTGGAAAGCTTCTTCGCCGACGATTGTCCCTTTCTCGCGGGCGCCGTCGCCTACCAGATCTTCTTCGGGCTCATCCCGCTGCTCGCGCTCATCGTCGGCGTGCTCGGATTCGTCTACGGGCCGGATCAGGCGCAGCGTGAGATCGTCCAGATCATCCGCGAGATCTACCCATCGGCTACCGCGCAGGAGACGCGAATCGCGCGTGAGCTCGTGCAGGGCCGTGCGGTCTCGCTCGGCTTTGGGGTGATTGGCACCGTTCTCTCCGCCACGGCGGTCCGCAACTCGCTGGAGCTCGCGCTCGCGGCCGTTCTCGGCCGGGAGGGCCGGCGCACATTCCTGCGCGGCCATCTCGAGACGGCCGCCTTCCTCGCCGGCATCGCCGCCTTGGCCGTGACCTCGTTCGGTTTGTCGTACGGCGTCGCGGCGCTTTCGGGCGCGCTCAGAGAGGCCGGCTTCGGGACGGTTGTATCCATCGCCCTGCCGGTCCTCTCGCCGCTCGCAGGGCTTCTCTTCGGCTATGTCTTCTTCTACCTCGTGTACCGGGCGCTGCCGCGGCGTCGGGTGAGCGGTCGCGTTGCCGCGAACGCGGCTCTGGTATCCGCCCTGCTGTGGGAGGTCGCCAAGCTGGCGTTCGGCTACTTCACTCGCGCGCTGAGCCTGTTCGCGGCATACGGGCCGCTCGCGTTCGCCGCGGGCCTTCTCACGTGGATCTACCTCACGGCGGTCATCATCCTCATCGGCGCGGAGGTCGTGAAGACGCGTGGAACGGCTTGAGGCGTTCGCGAGCCGATTCATCGAGGGCTGGAGCGCGCGGCTCTTCGGCGCGAAGCTGCAGCCGGTCCAGATCGGCAAGCGCCTGATCCGCGCGATGGAGTCGCATCAGACCATCTCGCTCAGCAAGACGTTCGTCCCGAACTCGTATGTCGTATCGCTGTCGCCCACCGACTTCGCGCAGTTCGAGCAGTACCGCCGGAGCCTCGAGCAAGATCTCTCCGAGGCGATCCTCGGCGCCGCGAGGGACCGGAACTACACGCTCCTGGCGTTCCCGACCGTGGAGATCGAGCGCGACGAGGATCTGTCGGCGGGCGATCTGCGCGTGTCCTGCGCGCTCGTCGACGCATCCGGCGAGGAGGTCGAGCCCGACGCGAAAACGCTGGGCGCTGTCGCAGGCGGGCACACGATGGTCCTGGACCGCGAGAAGCTGCTTCGCGAGAAGCCCCGCGTGCCCAAAGCGTCGCTCGTGATCCGCGAAGGCGAAGACCGTCGCGAGATGGCGCTCGGGCCTGAGCCGCTCGCGATCGGCCGCGACCCACAGAACGACATCGTGCTCGACGATCGGCGCGTGTCGCGCAAGCACTCGGAGATCCGCGTGCGCCTCGGGCGGTACACCCTGTACGACCTCCAGAGCACGAACGGCACGTATGTCAACGGGAGACGCGTTGCGGAGATCGTGCTCTCGAACGGCGACCGCATCGCGATCGGCGGGGTCGAACTGCTCTTTCGTACCGCCGAATAGACAGGATGGAGCTCACGTTCGTGGTCCTTCTCTGGGGCGTGCGCATCGCGTTCCTGGTCGTGCTTTACCTCTTCGTCATCCGGGCGTTCGCAGCGCTTCAGCGCTCGCTCGGGAGTGAGACCCAGATCGCGGCGCGGCCGCGGGGGATCGCCTTCCTGGTGGTCCAGCGCAGCGTCCGCGGCGCGCCGCGGGTGGGCGATCGCCTCCCGCTTCGCGCGGTGAACGCGATCGGCCGGGACGCCGGGAACGACCTGGTGATAAACGACGAGGCCGCGTCGGCGCGGCACGCGCTGGTCGAATTCACCGACGGCGAGTGGTGGGTCGAGGACGGCGGCAGCACGAACGGCACGCTCGTGAACGGCGAGACTGTGCGTTCGCGGGAGCGCCTCCAGTACGGGGATGAGCTCGGCATCGGACGCGTCGCGCTGCGGCTCGAGCAGTGATCCGCGCTCAGGCCGGCGTCCCGCTCCGACGCGCCCGCTTCACAGAGCTCTCGCTCCTGCTCTGGGTGGCAGCGCTCGCCGTTTTCGGCTTCGTGGCGGTCGTGGGCGCGGAGACGTCGTCGTTTGGGATCGCATCGATCGTCGTGCCGTCAGTCTTCATCCTCCTCGTGCTGTCCCTTCACGTCTTCCTCATCGCACGGCGCTTTCGTGGCGATCAGGTGCTCATGCCCATCGCCGCCGGACTCACCGCCATCGGGCTGGTCCTGGTGCAGCGACTTGCGTCCGACCTGCTTCTGCAGCAGCTCTCATGGACCATCATCGCCGTCGGCGCGTTCGCTGCGACGATCCTCATCCCGCGCGATCTCACCGCACTCGCGCGGTTCAAGTGGACGTGGGCTTTTCTCGGCGTACTACTTCTGGTCGCGCCGCTCTTCCCGATCATCGGCCGCGAGATCAACGGCGCGCGCATCTGGATCAAGGTCGGACCGGGATCCATCGAGCCGTGGGAGGCCGTGAAGCTGCTCCTCGTCGTCTTCTTCGCCGCGTACCTCGAGGAGTACAGGGAGGTGCTCTCCCAGTCGCAGCGCCGCATCGGGCCATTCCCGATCCCGCCGATCCCGTACCTCGTGCCGATCGTCGCGATGTGGGGGATCGCGATGCTCGTCATGGTCTTCGAAAAAGACATCGGCGCGACCGCGCTCTTCTTCGGGATCTTCCTGGCCATGCTCTTTCTCGCGACGGGCGAGGGTTTCTATGCCGTCCTCGGCCTGGCGCTGCTGCTCGTCGGTGGGTTCGTCGCGTATCAGCTGTTCGGTCACGTTCAGGCGCGTGTCGACACGTGGCTTCGGCCGTTCGACGATGACCTCCGCTTCGGCGCCGGCTATCAGCTCGTGCAGGGGCTCTACGCGCTCGCCAACGGCGGACTCTTCGGCGCCGGGCTCGGGAACGGCATGCCGGATCGGATCCCGGTCGTGTGGAGCGATTTCGTATTCGACGCGTTCGCGGAAGAGACCGGTTTCGCCGGCGCGCTCGCCCTCCTCGCGCTCTACCTGCTCTTCCTCTATCGCGGGATGCTCATCGCGCTGCGCGCGCCCACGACGTTCTTGCAGCTCCTGGCTGCGGGCCTGTCCTTCATCATCGCCCTCCAGACGCTCGTCATCGTGGGCGGCAACGCGCGGCTTATCCCGCTCACCGGCATCACCCTTCCGTTCGTCGCGTACGGGGGCTCGTCGCTCGTGACGAACTGGATGCTCGTCGCGCTTCTCCTGCGGGTGAGCGAGGTTTCGAATCGCATGCGAGGCGGGCCTTGAGCACGCCGATCGCCGCGAACATCCGCTCGCTTACGCTCGCTCTCGCCGTCGCGTTCCTCGTGACGTCGGTGGGCGTGAGCTACTGGACGATCCTGGCGTCGGACCAGCTCGCGAACGATCCGTTCAACCCCCGGCTCATCGCCGCGTCGCATGACCGGCCCCGCGGCGCCATCCTCGATCGGAGCGGCGCCCCGCTCGCGACCAGCGAGAAGGGCACGAACGGCTTCGTGCGCTCGTACAAGGACCAGAGCCTCGCGCAGGTCGTGGGGTACGCGTCGGTCCAGTTCGGGCTGTCGGGCGTCGAGGCGGCGTACGCCGAGTCGCTGATCGGTCAGGACCGGGCGGACCCGATTTCGATCTGGCGCGCGCGCTACCTCGGCGAGCGCCAGGCCGTCGGCTCGGTGGTGCTCGGGATCGACGAGAAGATCCAGAAGGCCGCCGCCGACGCGCTCGGCGGTCGCCGCGGGGCGATCGTCGCCCTCGACCCGCGGACCGGAGCGATCCTGGCGTCGGTGAGCGTTCCCTCCTACGACCCGAACCAGGTGGTCGATCCGCAGCGCCAGCAGCTTGCGATGGATCAGCTCAACAAGGCGCCCGACCACCCCCTTCTGAACCGCGCGGCTCAGGGCCTGTACCCGCCGGGCTCGACGTTCAAGGTCGTGACCGCCTCTGCCGCCCTCGAGTCCGGGTTCGACCCGACCAACAAGCTTCGCGTCGACGACCCGTACCAACCCGACCGCTCCTGGGGGGACTACTTCGTGCGATCGGCATCACACTCCCACGGGCTGTTCGACATGTCCGACGGCTTCCGGCTCTCGGAGAACATCTACTTCGCGCAGGTCGGGCTCCAGATCGGCGGCGGGAAGCTCGCGGAGTATGCGAAGCGCTTCGGCATAGGCGCAACTCCGAAGCTCGACCTGCCGGGGGCGAAGGGCCAGCTGTCGCAGTCAGGGGTTCTCGATCGGCCCACGCTCGTGGCCGACACCTCGTATGGACAGGGCGAGCTCCTCGTGTCGCCCCTCCAGATGGCGCTGATCTACGCGGCGATCGGCAACGGCGGAGTGATGCCGACACCCCATTACGCCACCGAGGTCCGTGACGCCGAGGGCCACGTGGTGCGCCAGGTCGCGCCCGGCCCGCAGGGGCAAGTGGTCTCCGCGAACACCGCCAAGACCCTCACGACCATGCTCGTCGGGGCGGTCGCCGGACCGGGCGCCTTCGCGTTCGGGGCCAAGATCCCCGGAGTGGACGTTGCCGGAAAGACCGGCACGGCGGAGAACCGCCCTGGCGAGGCCCCCCATGGCTGGTTCGTCGGCTTCGCTCCAGCCCAAGCTCCGACCGTGGTGGTCGCCGTCATCGTCGAGAACGCCGCAGAAGGGGGTGTCACAGCGGCGCCCCTCGGCGGTCAAGTCATGCGGGCGGCGCTGGGGAAGTAGCGCCCAGGCGGGCGGGTGGCAGCCGGGACAGGACCCGCCCGCCTTCTGAGCTGCCGGAGCCGTCGGAACTGGCGAAGTGGCGGAGCCGTATATGAACTTGGGGAGATCCTGCGTTGTTCTCTATACAACTCCCATACTTCTTGGACGGGCGCGGAAACTCAACGAAGAGGGGACGTAAGCACGGTGGATAAGGCCCTCAACGCGCTGGTCGCTGGCGTCGTCGAGAACGTCGAGCGGGTCATCTTCGGCAAGCACCACGAGATCGAGCTCGCGCTCGTCGCCCTGGTCTGTCGCGGCCACATCCTCGTCGAGGACGTTCCCGGCACCGGCAAGACGGTCCTCGCCAAGGCGCTCGCCCGGTCTCTCGGCTGCTCGTTCCGGCGGATCCAATTCACGCCGGACCTGCTCCCGTCGGATGTGACGGGCGTCTCGATCTTCAACCAGCGAACGAATGCCTTCGAGTTCCGTCCGGGCCCGGTCATGACCCAGATCGTCCTCGCGGATGAGATCAATCGCGCGACGCCCAAGACGCAGTCCGCGCTGCTCGAGGCGATGGAGGAGCACCAGGTCACCGTCGACGGGACGACGTACCAGCTCCCCGAACCGTTCCTGGTCATGGCGACGCAGAACCCGATCGAGTACGAAGGCACCTTCCCGCTTCCCGAGGCGCAGCTCGACCGCTTCTTCATGCGGGTGCAGCTCGGTTACCCGAAGGAGCGCGAAGAGATCGCGATCCTCGACGCGCAGCGGATCATCCATCCGCTCGAGACGATCGATCAGGTCATGAGCGCGGAGGAGCTTCTCCACGCGCAATCGGCATCGCGCGAGATCCACATCGCCGAGCCGGTAAAGACGTACGTGGTCAACGTGGTCACGGCCACGCGGTCGCACCCGGACGTGTACCTCGGCGCGTCACCCCGTGGCTCGCTCGCGCTCTCGCGCGCCGCACAAGCCTACGCGGCCATGAACGGCCGCGACTTCGTCGTCCCGGACGATGTGAAGGCGCTCGCCGCGCCGACGCTCGCACATCGCCTGATCCTTCAGCCGCAAGCGCGGCTCAAGGACCTCGCCGCGACGACGGTGATCGCAGAGATCCTCGCCTCCGTGCCTGTGGAGTCGAGCTCAGCGCAAGCGCTTCGGGCCTAAGGGCCTTGAAACCCTGGCGCTTCGGGGTCCTCTGGCTCGTCCTCTTCATCGTCGCCGTGTCGACGGGGGTCGAGCTCCTCTCGTACCTTTCGTATCTCGTCCTCTTCGTCGCGATCGCGATGTGGATCCTCGCGCGGCTCACCCTCGAGGGCCTCTCCGTGAAACGTTCGCTGGGCCAGTCCTACGCGCATCTTGGCGACACGATCGAGCTCTCCTACGAGCTCAACAACAACCACGCGCTCGGGAAGCTCTGGCTCGAGGTGTTTGAAAGATCGAACTGGCCGGAGCCACTCCCGGGTCGCGTGCTCTCGATCGGCGGGCGCAAGACGCGCAAGTGGAAGGTCCTGGCCAAGGCGCAGCGACGCGGTCGGTTCCGACTCGGGCCGATCGTGCTTCGGAGCGGCGATCCGTTCGGCCTTTTCGCCACCGAAGCGCGGATCCCCTCTGAAGCGCTGCTGCTCGTCTATCCGCGCGTCGTTGGACTGCCGTTCTGGACGCTCCCCGGCTCGTTCCTCGAGGGTAACGTCCTCACCGGCCAGCGCTCGCTCCAGTCCACCTCGATGGTCATGGGCATCCGCGAGTACCGGCCGGGCGACGCGATGAACCGAATTCACTGGCCTTCATCGGTGCGGCACCGCCGCCTGCACGTGAAGGAGTTCGAGCTCGACAAGACCGCCGACCTCTGGATCTACCTCGACCTGGACGGACGGTGGCATCACGGCGACGGCGAGGACTCAACCGAGGAGCGCGCGGTCACCGTCGCGGCGTCGGTCGTCGCGAAGGCGCTCCGCGCGCACCGGAATGTCGGCCTCGTCACGAACGGACATCGCGCCGAGGTCCTCCATCCCGACCGGGGGACGAAACAGTTCGGCAAGCTCATGCAGTACCTCGCAGAGGTGCACGCCGGCGGTACGCGAACGCTGCAGGAGACGCTCGTGGAGACCTTGCCGCGCCTGCGGCGCGGTGCATCCTGCCTCCTCATCACGCCCTCGCTCGACCGCGGATGGGTCCGGCCGGCGAGCACCCTGCGCGAGACGAACATCGCCACGCAGGCGGTCGTGGTCAGCCCGCCCGTGGACCTGGACGAGCGCGATCGCGCGCGCAGGCGAGCGGTCCTCGGCGAGCTTGCCGTCGCCGGCATCCCGAGCGCGCACCTGGCCGCGGGCGCCCCGATCGAGGAGCTCTTCCATGAAGCGCCGGCGGCGATCGCGTGATGCGCGCCCCGGTACGCGAATCCATCGTGCGCGCCTTGCACGCGCTCTTCCCGCCGGTGGGCCTGCGGCGGCTGCGCTTCCGCGGCGGGTGGTTCGCGCTGCCGATCTACCTCGTCGTCGTCTCGATGTATCCGCTCTCCCTCCAGCACGCGGACTGGGTGGACATCGACGAGCACTTCTGGTGGATCGCGCTCGCCGGCGTCCTGGTCGGCACGCTCCTCGGGAATGGCCGGACGCGTGTGCGCCGCTCGATGCTGGTCGGCGCAGCGGTAGGGACTCTCGCCATCGTGATCGGCACGACGTTCGCTTCCACCGGCGGTGTTGCCTTCCGCGAGAGGCTCGTGCACCTCGCGATCCTCGTGAACAACTGGATCACTCAGGTCCTCGCCGGCGAGGCCGCGAGCGATCCGACGGTGTTCGTGGTGCTCCTCGGCGCGTCCGTCTGGTGCGCGACTTTCGTGGGATCGTTCGCGCTCGCGCGCAACGGGCGCATCTGGGACGCGGTCTTCTTCAACGGGGCCTGCCTGGTCATCAACGTGTCCGTCGCGCTCACCAACCTGTATCCGGACCTCATCGTGTTCACGCTCGCCGTGCTCGTGCTCCTCGTGCGCATCCATATCGTGAATCTCCAGGAGCGGTGGACCACGCAAAACATCGTGCCGTCGGGCGAGATGGACTGGCGGTTGCTTCGCGGTGGCCTGACCTGGACGGCCGTCCTCGTGATCATGGCGCTGGTCACGCCGCGCGTCGGCGCGGCCGAGGTGCTCAACACCGCATGGAGCACCTTTGAAGGCCCTTACCACAGCGTCGAGGCGGAATGGCAACGGTTCTTCGCTGGAGTGTCCGGACCGAGCCGGCTGCGCGGCGTCTCGTTCTCAGACTCGATCCGGCTGGGGCAGTCGCCGAACCTCGGCGACCGCGTGGTCATGACGGTTCAGGCAGGCACGGGGCACTTCTGGCGCGCGGTGGCCTACGACTTCTACACCGGGGCGAGCTGGCGTACGACCGAAAACGACAAGGCCGACAAGATCACGCTGCCGACTGGCGATCGCGAGAAGTTCGACGCGCGGTTCGACATCATCGTTCCGCACTCGAACATCCTCTTCGCCGCGAACGAGCCGCAGAAGGTCGACGTTCCCTACCAGTTCTACACGGGACAAGACCGTACGTACTCGACGTCGCTCCATGCGCTCAACCGGTCGCAGGCCGCGGGGACCTACACGGTGACGAGCTTCGTCTCGGTCGCCGACAAGCAGACCCTGCGGCGCGCGCCGGCGACCTACCCCGACTACATCAAGGCGAAGTTCCTGCAGCTGCCGTCGACCCTGCCGCAGCGAGTAAAAGACCTCGCGCACAAGCTGCTCGACAATATCCCGAACACGTACGACAGGGCCGAGGCACTCGAGACGTACCTACGAAGCCCGCCGTTCCAGTACTCGCCGCAGGTGAAGGCCACACCACCGGGCCGCGATCCGGTGGACTACTTCCTCTTCGACCTGAAGCAAGACTTCTGCGAGTACTTCGCGTCGGCGATGGTGATCATGCTGCGGGAGGAAGGCATTCCCGCGCGGCTCGTCGAAGGATTCACCACGGGAACGTACGACGCCGCGAGCGGCGAGTACGTCGTCAGGGAGCAAGATGCCCACGCGTGGGTCGAGGTCTACTTCCCGCAGTACGGGTGGATCGAATTCGAGCCCACCCCGTCGCAGCCACCCTTCGCGCGCGTCGACTCGACCCTCGGGGCCGGCGGCGGCGACGCGGGAACCGGCGGTAGCGGTGACGCGGGCGACCCCAACGCCGCCGACCGCGTGAACCGCGGCGAGAGCGAGCTCGATCAGGGCGGCGACGGCTCCGGATTCTCGGGCGACAGCGTCGTCGCGGTCGTCCGCGCGATCGACCCGCGGCCGGTGCTCGTCCTCTTCGCGTTGCTGCTGGTCCTTCTCGCGCTCGCCGTGGCCCGTTTCAACTGGCGCTTCCGCAGCTACGGGCCGATCGAATCGGCGTGGGCGAAGACGCGGCTGCTCGCGAGCTACGTCGGGTATCCGCCGCACCATTCGCAAACCACCTATGAGTTCGCGTCGGCGCTCGGTGCCGCGCTCCCCGAGACGGCCGGGCCGGTCCAGACGATCGCCGAGGCGCGGGTGCGGGAGCGCTACTCGCCCGCCGGCGTGGACGTCGATACCGAGGAGGCAGCCGTGACCGCGTGGCATCGCGCGGCCAGCTCGATGCTCACGCTGCTTCCGGGCAGGATCCTCCGTTTCTTCACGCGGCACTCCCGCTGAGCGCTGAGCACCCGAATGTCGTGCGCGTCCGCGACTTCGCCAACGAACGCGGCGTAAACCTTGTCGTGCGGCGCTTCGCGGCCACCACGCGGACCGCCGAGGATGCGGCGCGCCAGATCGGCACAGAGGTCGAGCGCATCGTGAAATCGCTGGTCTTCATGGCCGATGCGGAGCCGGTGGTGGTGCTCTGTTCGGGGCGCTCGCGCGTGGACGAGGCGCGCCTTGCAGCCGCGCTCGGTGCGCGCGGTGTGCGTCGCGCGACCGCGGACGAGGCGAAGAGGCTCACCGGCTACGCGATCGGCGGAGTCCCGCCCTTCGCGCACGCGCAGCTGTGCCGCGTCCTGGCGGACCAGGGTCTGCTCGCGTTCGATGAGGTGTGGGCCGCGGCGGGCCTGCCCGATGCCGTCTTTCCGATCGCGCCTTCCGAGCTGCTGCGAATCGCGGATGCCGAGGTCGCCGCGGTCGCGGGCTAGAACCGGTAGCGCGTTACGGTGCGCGGGAATCCCCGGACATCCCACGCGAACACCTTCGTCGGGGTCAGCACGTAGCCGCCGTTATCCCACTGCTCGGGCTTGGGGCGGTACTTGTAGACCTGTCCGTACTTGGCGCGGTACTGCTTCGTGATCTTCTCCGAGACCGAGCGTTCCACCGTCGGCAGACGCTCGGCGTGGCCCTCCACCATGACCGCGAACGTTTCGCGCTCGACGCCCATCGCGATGCGCGGCTCGCGCCTGACGTTCCGCGCCCACTTCGTGTCGGCGCCGCCCTCGAAGTACCAGCGGTCATCGATCCAGGCGCCCCACTGACCGACCAGATGCGGTTTGCCGTCCGGGTCGATCGTCACGAGCCAATGTGATTGGGCGCGCTCCAGCACGCCGCGCGTCTTGGGCCACGGGACCATCCCGGTGGCGCCCTTCGGCACACCGTAGTCGGCCGGCATCCGCGGACGCGCGGCCCGCGGGCCTTTAGCGGTCTTCTTCTTCGTCGGCCGAGTCGTCGTCGCCTTCGTACTCATCGCTATAGAACCCAAGCTCCTCCGACTTGAAAACGGTGACGAGGAAATCCTCGCGCTCCGGATCGTGCGTCTGCACCAGCTCCTCGTCGATCTGATCGATGATCTGTTGCAGTTCGTCGTCGGTCAGGTCGACCTCGAGCAGCAGCGTTCCATGCACCTCGAAGCGCCCATAGTGCAGATCGATGCGGCCAACGCGGCGCGCGCCGCCGTAGATCGCGAAGATCTCGCTCGATTCGGTGCGGACGGTCCGTTCGAAACGCGCGGCTTCCATCGGCCGCGTGAGGTTACCCCATGGGCGGCAGCGAGGCGCCTAGCGCGTCACGTATTTGGATAGGAATGCGATCACGCGCTGGATCGCGTCGTCGGTGGTCTGTGCGTTCACGAGGACGATGTGTCCGCCGATGTCGTAGTAGTGAGACTCAACGATCCCACCGCGAGCGCGCATCTCGGCCTCGAAGGCCTGCGACTGCTCGACGGAGTTCGCGATAAGCGAGTCGGCGCGGCTTGCCAGCACGAGCACAGGCACCTTCGGGTAGTCGATGCCGACGCCAGAGTCGGCCACGATCGCGGAGATGTCGTTTCGCGTTAGCGTGAGGTAAAGAGCCTCCGAACTCCCGGCCGAGGCCCCGACGAGCGCCGCAGTGCCGCGCCGCGCGTTCGGAAAGGCTTTGGCGAAGTCGACGAAGGCAGCGCTCGTCTCATACAGATTGAGGCGCCGCTTGCACGGAACACGCGCTAACTCGAAGCGACAGCCGGCCACGACGATGAAGCCACCCGCAGAGATCTTTCGCGCGACGTCGAGTTGCGCCTGCGTGAGACCCGCCGCCTCGTGCAGATAGACCACGGCGGGGAACGGTCCATCACCGGGCGGGGCGTACACCGCCGCGATGGTGGTGTTGCCGTCGGGCCACGTCCCCTTCGCCCACCACCTGACGCCTTCGACCGGCGGCCCCGGTGGCTCGTCGGTCGGCTCCCAGATCACTCCGGCCGACGTCGTCACGCTCGGGAAGATCGCCCGGGGCGGGCGTGTCGGTGTTGGGCTTGATGGGGCGGCGATCGCTGTCGCCGAGGGCGTGGGCGGTGTGCTGCTCGTCCCGCCGCAGGCGAAGACGAGAATCACAAAGACGTACGTGAAAGCCCGATGCACGGCGATCATGCCTGGAGGTTCGTCTTCAGAAAGGCGATGGCCCGTTGCCTCGCATCCTGGCGCGTTGCGTCCTGGAACAGGGTCATGTGGCCCCCGTTCTCGTAGTACTTCGCCTCGACGCTGACGCCTCGTTGTCGCAGCAGCGCCTCGTAGCCGCGTGCGTTCGCAACGAGCGTCGCATCATCGAGGCTGCTCGCAAGCCTCACCGGGCAAGTCTATGGAGGGTGTGACTACACCCGAGCCGCGCCGTACGGACCGCATTGATGTCAACGAACGCGCCGATGCGCGGGCGGACCTCGTCGGCACGGGGTCGTCGAGCGTGAGGATCATGAGCGCCTTCAGCTCAGAGGGGGGAAGTCAGAGGCGTCTCGAACGGCTTGCTGTCGGGCGTGTAGAAGAACTCAAGGACACGCGCGTTCGCCGAACCGCGATTGAACAACTGGATGCTGCCGCCGGGCACGACTGAAGTTCCTCTGCCCGAGGCGAGGTACTCGTGCTTGCCGTCCTGCTGACGGAGTTCGATGTCGCCATCGAGCACGACGAGGACCGCCGCGCCGGCGTGGGTCGCCGCCGCGGTCCTGCCAGCCGCTTCGAGCGTCACCAGATCGAGCCGCAGCGTGTACGGACCCGCCGGCTGAGGTACCGGCAGCATCGGACTCGCGACGATCTCGCGTTGGACCTGGTTGCTGAGGAGGAGTCGCGATTGCGTCGCATAGACGAGAAACCCGTACGCGGTGTTGATCGTGGTCCCAGGGTTCGACTCGAGGAATCCCAGCGTCGGGGTCGCTGCAGCTTCGCCAGCCTTGAGATCGATGACCGTGCCGCTCGTGGTAGTCCAGCGCACGGTGCCCCTCGTGACATACCAGATGCTGGGCAGCGCGCCATGATCCAGCGTCCCGCCCGGTGGCTGGTTCGGCAGCTCGTACGCGCCCACGTAGGGACGCTCATAGAGCGGATCCGGTGAAGTACGAGACGCGAGGGAGGCGCTCGTCGCTCCCTGCGCGCGAGGATCGCTTGTCGGAACCTGCGTCGGACTGGCGCTCGCCGCCGGGCTCGCTGTCGGTGAAGGAGGCGGGGTCGGTGACAACTCGGGCCGACCGGCCGGGGCGGGTCCGCACGCGACGACGAGGATGAGACCCAGGGCGGCGGTCCGTACCGTCTCGATCACGAGATCTCAGCCTAGAGAGCGCCTGCAAGCGCGCGTCTAGCCGACCCCCAGCCGGGCCGTACGGACCGCGTTGATGTCCGCGAACGCGCCGATGCGCGCGCGGACCTCGTCCGGCACCGGATCGTCGAGCGTGAGGATCATGAGCGCCTCGCCTCGCGGGTGCAGCCGGCCGACCTGCATCGACGAGATGTTCACGTCGTGCTCGCCGAGGAGCGTACCGACCCGTCCGACCAAGCCGGGCTTGTCCTGGTGCTTCGTGAGAAGGAGATGCCCCTCCACGGGAACGTCGACCCAGAAGTCGTCGATGAATACGATTCGCGGCTCGCCCAGCGTGAGAGTTCCAGCGACCTTGGTCGTGCCCACGCTTACCGAGAGCAGCGCCGCAAAGCGAGCGGGCTCGGTCTCGCGGCGCTCCTCGATCACCAGGCCACGCGCGCGCGCAAGGTCGAGTGCGTTCACGAGATTCACGCGCTGCTCGCTGAACGTTTCGAGCAGTCCCTTTACCGCGGCCGCGCGGAGCGGCTCAGGGTCGAGCTCGAGGACCGAGCCCGCGTAGGAGAGCGAGAGCTGCGCGGGCCGATCGTCGAGGAGCTGTGCCGCGAGCGATCCGAGGCGTTCCGCGAGCCGCAGCCAGGCCATCCCGCCGGCCTCTTCCGCGGGCGGCCGCGGCGCGTTCACCGCAAATCGCGCCGGACGGCCGTCGAGCACATCCAGGATCTGCTCGACGACGTCGACCGCCACGTTCGTCTGCGCCTCGGCTGTCGAGCCGGCGATGTGCGGCGTGAGGACGGTGCGTGGCGCCCGGCGAATCGCCGCGTTGGCCGGGAGTGGCTCCTCCGCGAATACGTCGAGCGCGGCGCCAGCGATAGTGCCTCTCTCCAGCGCCGCGGCGAGCGCGTCGAGGTCGACGACCTCGCCCCGCGCCGCGTTCACGACCACGGCGGTCGGCTTCATCTTCGCGAGCGCGGCCGCATCGACGAGCCCACGGGTCTTCTCGGTGAGCGGCACGTGGAGCGAGATCACGTCCGCGCTGCGCACCAGCTCGTCGAGCTCGACGAGCCGCGCGCCCGCGGCCCGTGCGGAGGCTTCCGTCGCGAACGGATCGTGGGCGATGACCGTCATGCCGAAGGCCGCCGCGCGGCGCGCGACCTCCCCGCCGACCCGGCCGATCCCGATGAGCCCGAGCGTCTTGCCGCGCAGCTCGCGACCGACGAACTTCGACCGCGTCCACTCATTCGCCCGGACGCTGCGGTCCGCATCGACGACGCGGCGCAGGAGCGCGAGAGTGAGCGCGACGGTGTGCTCCGCCGCCGCGACGATGTTGCCGAGCGGCGCGTTGACGACGTACACGCCGCGCGCGGTCGCCGCGGGCACGTCGATGTTGTCGACACCCACCCCTGCACGGCCGACCACCTGGAGACGCTTCGCGGCGTCGAGGATCGGAAGGGTCACCTTGGTCTCGCTGCGGACGACGAGCCCGTCAACGTCCGCGAGACGGGCGGCGAGCTCGGCCTCCTTCAGCCCGGTCGTCTGCCGGACCTCGCAGCGTGCGCGGAGCAGCGCGAGACCCTCTTCAGCGAGAGGGTCCGCGACGTGGACGACGCTGCGGCGGCTAGCGACGAGAGGCGACCGCGTCCGTCGCCGGCCGAGCTGCGGCGGCGCGGGCGGCCGGACGAGTCGGCTGCTGCGCGGTCTCCGCGTACGCCCGCAGCGCGGCGGTCATCGCGACGCCGGGCTCGACGGGCTGGTTCAGGTCGCGCAGCGTCAGCTCGAGGGCGCTGAAGAACGCAACGATGTCCTGAAGCGTGACGAACCCGAGGTGCGCGACCCGCACGAGCTGACCTTCCATCTTTCCCTGACCGCCGGCCACGATGGTGTCGTGGTCGTCGCGCAGGATACGAATGAGGTTCCGTGCGTCGACCCGCGCTGGCGGCCGGAACGCGGTGACCGCGGGCGACGCGTAGCGCTCGTCCGCGAAGAGCTGCAGATTGACCGCTTGGAGCCCGCGACGCGTCGCGCGCGCGAGACCCTGGTGGCGGCGGATGATCGCATCGAGGCCTTCTTCGGCCAGGAGCCGCAACGATTCCTGGAGGGCGATGAAGATCGTGACGGCTGGCGTCGCCGGGGTCTGCGCCTTCTCGAGCGAGGCCTTGTACGCGGCGAGGTCGAAGTACGCCTTGGGCAGATTCGACTTCTCGTATGCCTTCCATGCGCGCGGGCTCATCGTCACCATGGCGACGCCGGGCGGAGCACCCCACGCCTTCTGCGAGGCCGTGATAGCCACGTCGATCCCCCAGGCGTCGATCTCGAGCTCGGCGCATCCGGCCCCCGAGACGCTGTCGACGATCAGGAGCTTTCCGGAGTCGCGAACGACCGCCGCGATGTCCTTGAGCGGATTGAGGACGCCGGTCGACGTCTCGTTGTGGGTGACGAGGACCGCTTTCGCGCTGTCCTTGCCCTTTTCCTTGGCGAGCTCGTCTCGCACGAGGTCCGGCTCGATGGCCCGGCCGTACGGCACGTCGACGCGACGCGCGTCGACGCCGTATGCCTTGCAGATCGCCGCGAAACGCTCGCCGAACGCGCCACAGCTGAAGGCCAGCACTTTGTCACCGGACGACAGCGTGTTGGCGATCGCGGCCTCCATGCCGCCGGAGCCCGAGGCCGTGAGGAGCAGGACATCGTGCTCGGTGCGGAGGAAGTCCTGGAGCGCGCGGGTCAACGCCGCGAGGAGCGCGGCGAACTCAGGCCCGCGATGGTTTATCAGGGGTCTCGCCGACGCGGCGAGCACCGCCTGTGGAACGAACGTGGGACCGGGAATGCGGAGGTTCTGCGGACGGTACATTGACGCCCTCCTAGTGGAGATGATGCCAGCCGCCCATCGCGGCCACAAGGCGAAAGTCGCGTATGGCTGAACCGAAGTTCGCTCCGTCCATCCTCTCGGCCGACTTCGCGCGGCTCGGCGACGCGGTGAGAGCCGCAGAGCAGGCGGGGGCCGACTGGGTCCACATCGACGTGATGGACGGCCACTTCGTTCCCAACCTGACCTTCGGACCAAAGATGGTCGCGGACCTCCAAAAGGCCACCCGGCTGCCGCTCGACGTCCATCTGATGATCGAACGGCCCGAGGACTGGGTCGACCGATACGCCGACGCCGGGGCAACCTACCTGACCATTCACGTCGAGGCCACGCACGACGTGCCGGGGACGCTCGCAGCGATCCGCGCCCGTGGGGTGCACCCCGGCATCACGTTGAACCCTGAGACTGCGGTCGATGCGGTTCTTCCGCACCTTGGCGCGGTCGACCTCGCCCTGGTCATGAGCGTCCGTCCGGGCTTCGGTGGCCAGAAGTTCATCGAGAACGCGCTCGACAAGGTGCGCGCGATCCGCGCCGCACTTGACGATCGTCGGCTCGGCGCCGAGCTAGAGGTCGACGGCGGCATCAAGCCGGACAACGCCGCGCGCGTCGCCGCGGCGGGCGCGACCGTCCTGGTCGCGGGCTCGGCGATATATGAGGACCCTGACGGCCCGGTTGCGGCCCTCGCGAAGTTCAAGCGCGCCGTACTGGGTTAGGTGAAGCGCGACCCGACGCGGTCCGGCGTTTCGTGCGTTCATGTTGCGGAGTGGAACGTCGCGCGGCCGCGGCCGCATTCATCCGCGAACGCACCTCGTCGATCATGCCTCGCGTCATCGCCGACGCCATCGCCGGTGACGCGTCGAGCGTCGACCCGGCCAGGACGCGGCGTCTTCTTACGGAGTACCTCGAACGACGTGTCCCGCTGTGGCTGGAGGCGCTCGCCGCCAGCGACGAGCAGCGCGATGAGGCGATCGCGCGCCTCTTAAGTATCGACGAGAAGGCCGGGGTCGACGTCCCACCGGTCGTGGTGCTCGGCACGGTCGCGATCGGCTACCGCGTGATGGAGCAGGAGCTCCGCGCGCACGCCCCTGCCTCCGCGGACGAGCTGTGGGGCGAGGTGGACGCGCTCCGCCGGCGGGTTATCGCGAAGAGGCAGTCAAGGACGGATCGCGGGGAGGTGGCGTGACTCCTTCCGGATCAGTCCGCGTCGCCTAGTCCAAGCTCCTCCAGTCGCGCGTCGCTGATGCCGAAGTGATGGGCGATCTCGTGGACCACGGTGTCACGGACGATGGTGGCCTGCCGCCTCGGAGACGAGGTCATGCGCTCGATCGGGCCGCGGAAAATGCAGATGCGATCGGGGAGGTACGGCTCCTGGTAGCCGCGCGCGGTGAGTGGCACCCCTTCATAGAGGCCAAGAAGCGTTCCACCGTCTCGCGTTTGGTCTGAGCTCGGCTCGTCGTCGATCACTATCTCGACATTGCGGATCCGGTCGCGGAATTCCGCTGGGAGCCCTGCGAGCGCGTTGCGAACGAGCCGTGCGAAGCGCGCGCGCCGCAGGTCGGACATGTCAACGCACTCTAGCGTTGGGGGGCTTCGCCCCCGATCCCCCAGGCTCCTTCGTGGAGCGCCGATCGCACGCGCTCGAGCGCACGCGCGCGCAGTCGGCAGACGCCTGACTCGGACAGACCGATCTCGCGTCCGATCTCGCGCAGCGTGAGGCCGCGCCCATAAGAGAGCACCAGCACGCGGCGCTCGACAGGCGGGATATCGCGCAGCGCACGCGCGACCAGAGACCAGCGACCGTCCCGCGGCTCGGGGCGGCTCTGGCGCTGCGCGATATCGCCGATGCGATCCAGGGAGACCTCCACATAGGGCTGCGGAAGATCCTCGGTGGTGCGTTGCGCCGAGCGGAACGCACGCCGCGCCGACCGGGTGAGCGGGTCGCGTTCGCGGAGCGCGTCGAGCACCTGACCACGCACGCGGCGCGCGGCATACGCGCCGAAGGAGGCGCCGCGGTCGCCGCGATAGCGTCTCGCGGCCTGGACCAGGCCGACTAGTCCCCACGCGATAAGGTCTTCGCGGTCGGCGCCCCGGCAGCGAGGATCGATCGATCGCGAGGCGACCGCCCTGGCGAATTGAAGGTGCGCGATGATGCGGTCATCTCCAACAGCCGGTTCGGCCATCCGCTCCCTCGTGGCGGCGACCGTAGACAGGGGCTGGCACGGTGTCAATAGCGAATTGACGCAGTTATCCACCGAAGCCGAGCGGTTCTTCGCCCGGTACCGTTATCCCGACTGGCTCGTGACGCACAGCCGGGTCGTCGGAAGGATCGCGGCCGCGTTCGTCGCGGCCCGGCGGCCGGGCGCGGAGCCGATCGACGATGAGGCGGTCGTGCTCGCCGGGTATCTCCATGACATCGGGCGGAGTCCGCTGCTCGCCGGTGATCCGCGCGACCACAACATCCTGTCCGCGCTCGTGCTGGCGGCGGAGGGCCTGGAGCGCTGCGCGGAGCCGGCCCGGCGCCACGCGATCTACACCGTCCTCGATCCCGCACTGGCGCCGCGCACCTTCGCAGACAAGCTCGTGTATGTCGCTGATCGTCGCGGGGGCCAAGCCGTCGAGGCACTGGAAGAACGAGCACGAGACACGGCCTTGCGAAACCCGAAGTACGCCACCGAGATCGAGCGCGCGATCCCGATCGCGAAGGAGCTCGAGCGGGAGGTATTCGCCAACCTCACGTTCGCGCCGGAGGATCTCGCGGAGCGCGTGCGGTGATCGATCGCGGACGTCTTGAGCGTCACATCGCCGAGCTGTCGGCCATCGGTGGGAAGGGCACGGCCGTGACGCGACTCGGCCTTTCTCGTGAGGAGCAGAGGGCGCGGACGCTCGTCGGTGGCTGGCTCGCCGCCCGCGGGGCGCGCGTCCGACGCGATCCCGCGGCGAATCTGTTCGCGCGTTTTGGCAGCGAGGGCCCCGCAGTCCTGCTCGGCTCGCATCTCGACTCCGTTCCGGAGGGCGGCCGGTTCGACGGGGCGCTCGGCGTGCTGTGCGCGATCGAGGCGGTCGAGTCGCTCATGGATCTCCAGGCGCCGCTGCGGCGGCCGATCGAGGTCGTCGCGTGGGCGGACGAGGAGGGCGCTCGCTTCGGGGTCGGCCTCTTCGGGTCCGCGGCGGCGTTCGGTCGCCTCGCGCCTGGCGTCGCCGAGCGGACGGACCGCGACGGGGTCTCCATTGCGGACGCACTTCGATCGCTCGGGGAGGTCGGTGATCCGGCGCTCGCGAGGCGCGAACCGAAGGAATTCGCTGCGTACCTTGAGTTGCACATCGAGCAGGGCCCGCGCCTGGCGGATGCCGGGCGCGCGCTCGGCGTCGTGAGCGACATCGTCGGCATCTACCACGCGCGCGTGACGCTCCGCGGGCGCGCCGATCATGCCGGCGCCACGATCATGAGCGCGCGGGCCGACACGCTCGCGGGCGCGGCTGAGATGGTCCTCGCGGTCGAGCGGATCGCGCGGGCGCATCCCGACGGCGTCGGCACGGTTGGCGAGATCGCGGTCCGTCCCGGCGCCAAGAATGTCGTCCCGGGGGAGTGCGTGTTCTCGATTGACCTCCGGGCGGCACGCGCACATGAAGATCTGGTGCGATGGGTCCTCGCCGAGGTCGAGCGGATCGCGCACACGCGCGGACTGCAGTCGTCGGTGGATGAGCTCGCGCGGGTCGAGGTGACCCCGCTCGATCGTGGAATCGCGCTGCTCCTCCGCCGCGCTGTGAAAGACGTCGGCGTCGACGCCGAGCTGCTCGTGAGCGGCGCCGGGCATGACGCGCAGAACGCGCAGCTTTCGGGAGTGCCCACCGGGATGATCTTTGTGCGCTCTTCCGGTGGTTCGCACACGCCGCGCGAGTTCGCCTCGCTCGACGACGCGGCCCTGGGAGCGCGGGCGCTCGCGATCGCGCTCCGCGAGCTCGCCGCCTGACGTGGCTAGTCTTTAGTCGTGGCGAGCGCGTACGTTCCCGGGCTCCAGGGCGTCGTCGCGGCGCGCACCCGTCTTTCGAAGGTCGATGGACGCAAGGGCGAGCTCGTCATCGCCGGCTACCCGCTCGAAGAGATCGCGGGCCGCGCGACGTTCGAAGAGATGGTCTTCCTCCTCTGGAACGATCGGCTGCCAAGCGCGCGTGATCTCGAGACCTTCCGGAGCGAGCTCGTTGCGGTGCGCGACCTGCCACCGATCACACGCGACGTCCTCGAGGCGGCCGCCGCGCAAAAGCTTCCGGCGATGGACGCTCTGCGGATGGCGGCGGGAACGCTCAGCCTGCGTACCGACGGCGAGACCGTGCCGGAGGGTCCCTATCGCGACGCGCTGGTCTCCGTGGCGCGGTTCGCGACGATCGTCGCGGGCTATGGCCGGCTTCTGGCCGGCGAGGGCCCGGTCGCGCCGCACCACGGCCTCTCACACGCTGCGAACTACCTGTACATGCTCACCGGGAGTCGTCCGAGCGACGCACGGACGCGTGCGCTCGAGACGTACCTCAATACGGTCATCGACCACGGGCTGAACGCGTCGACCTTCGCGGCGCGCGTGATCGTCTCGACCGAGTCGGACGTGATCTCGGCGATCGTCGGCGCGATCGGTGCGCTCAAGGGTCCGTTGCATGGTGGAGCCCCGGGCCCGGCGCTCGACATGGTCTTCGAGATCGGCCGGGCGGCGAATGCCGAACCGTTCATGCGCGCGAAGCTCGATCGCGGCGAGCGGCTCATGGGCTTCGGCCACCGCATCTACAAGGTTCGCGATCCGCGGGCGGACGTCTTGTCGGCTGCGGCGGAAGCGCTCTTTCGCGCCGACGGCGACATGGACCTGTACGAGCTCGCGCGCGAGGTGGAACGTGTGGCCCTGCGGCTCCTGGACGAATACAAGCCCGGTCGGAGTCTCCGCACGAACGTCGAGTTCTTCACCGCCCTCGTCCTGCAGGGTCTCGGCATCCCGGTCGATCTCTTCACGCCGACGTTCGCCGTGTCGCGTGTCGCCGGGTGGGCAGCCCACTGTCTGGAGCAGCTCGGCGCCAATCGGATCATCCGCCCCGAGTCGGAGTACGCGGGCGAAACCGGTCGTCAGTGGGCGCCGCTCGAGCGCCGCTGACCCGTACGCCTGCCAGTTGACGTAAACTGGCGAACGTGGCGACGGCGGCGCCCACGGCATTCCGGATCGGCGAGGTCGCCGCGAAGGTCGGCCTGACCGAGCGGACGATCCGCTACTACGAGGAGCGCGGTCTTCTCGAGTCCGTGAAACGCCTCGACGGCGGCCAGCGTGTCTACACCGACGACGACGTCCGCCGCCTGAAGTTCATCCTGAAGCTCAAGGTGCTCGGACTTTCGCTCGCCGAGATGCAGGAGCTCGAGACGCTCTACGGCCGGCACCGTACGAACGCCAAGGTCCTCCCGCGGCTCATCGAGCTGCTCGATTCGCATCTCGCGACGACAAAGGAACGGATCGGCGAGCTCACGGCGCTACGCGACGAGATCCGCTCGTACCGCGAGCACGTCTCGCGGCGACTCACCGATGAAGGCGCGAAGTGAAGAGCGTTATCCTCGGCGCCTCGCGCACGCCTATCGGCGCGTTCCTCGGCGGCCTTGCGCCACTTTCCGCCCCAAAGCTGGGCGCGATCGCGATCAAATGCGCCTTGGAGCGCGCGAACGTCCGGCCCGACCAGGTCGACGAGGTCTTCATGGGCAACGTCGTACAGGCCGGCGTCGGGCAGGCGCCGGCGAGGCAGGCTTCGCTCGCCGCGGGCATCCCTAACTCGGTTCCCTGCACGACTGTGAACAAGGTCTGTGGGTCGGGGCTCAAGTCGGTGATGCTCGCGGCAACGCAGATCGCAGCCGGCGAGGCACGAGTTGTCGTGGCCGGCGGGATGGAGTCGATGTCCAATGCGCCGTATCTGGCCCGCGGTCTGCGCGCGGGCCTCTCGCTCGGAGAGCACACGCTCGAGGACGCGAACCTCACGGACGGCCTCATGGACGCCTACGGTCACGGGCACATGGGTCTCGGTGGCGAGCTCGTCGCGGAGCAGTGCGGACTCTCGCGTGCCGATCAAGACCGCTTCGCGCTCGGTTCGTACGAGAAGGCGCTGCGCGCGCAGCGCGAGGGAGCCTTTGACGCCGAGATAGTGCCCGTCGAGGTACCTGGCCGAAAAGGTGCGGTGACGGTGGTCAGCAAGGACGAGACGCCGCGCGAGACCAGCCTCGAGTCGCTCGCGAAGCTTCAGCCAGCATTCAAGCCGGGAGGCACGATCACCGCGGGAAACGCGTCCAAGCTGAACGATGGTGGCGCGGCGGTGATCGTCGCGTCGGAGGAGCGCGCGCGCGAGCTGGGCGCGAAGCCGATCGCGCGGATCGTCGCGCAGGGCCAGTTCGCGCATCAGCCCGAGCTATTCCTCGCCGCCCCAAAGGGCGCGATCGAGCGTTGCCTCGAGAAGGCCGGCTGGAGGCTCGATGATGTCGACCTCTTCGAGGTGAACGAAGCCTTCAGCGGCATCGAGTGCGTAAGGCGCGAGCTCGATATCCCCGAAGAGAAGTTCAACGTGAATGGCGGCGCGGTCGCGCTCGGGCATCCTATCGGCGCGTCCGGCGCTCGCCTCCTCGTGACGCTGCTCTACGCGCTCCGCGCGCGAGGCAAGCGCCGCGGGGTCGCGTCGCTCTGCCTCGGCGGCGGCGAGGCGGTCGCGCTCGCGGTGGAGCTGCTCTGATGCGGGAGCCGGCGCTCACCAACGTGTTCGCGTTCACCGTGAAGCGCGACGATGTCGCGCACTTCTTCGAGGACGTGCTCGGCCTTCGCCGGCAGCGGCCCCACGAGGACTCGGTCTGGTTCGAGCCCGCCGCCGGCGCCACACTCACGGTGCACGACCCTGAAGACGAGCCGCCCGAGCCTGGGTTCGTCCCGTGGTTCCAGGTGCCGGACCTCGCGGCCGCCTACGACCGCGCCGATGCGCGAAGGGCGGTGGTCGGGGGGATGCGCGACGGGTATTTCCTCGCGCGCGATCCCGACGGACGCGTGTTCGGGGTGCGGCAGTGGCGGTGACGTCGGCCGAGACCGGGTTCGATCTCACGCTCACCGAAGAGCAGGAGCAGGTGCAGCGCATCGCACGCGACTTCGCGACCGAGCGCATCCTGCCCCATGCGGCGGAGATCGACGAGCAGGGGAAGATCCCGCGCGAGCTTCTGGTCGAGATGGGAAAGCTCGGGTTCATGGGCACGTACGTGCCCGAGCGGTACGGCGGCTCGGGCCTCGACACCGTGTCGTATGTCCTCATCGTCGAGGAGATCAACCGGGCGTGTGCTTCCACCGGCGTCGTGCTCTGCTCGCACGTCTCGCTCGCCGTCGATCCCATCCTGCATTTCGGTAGCGACGCCCAGAAGCGGCGCTACCTGCCCGCGCTCGCGAATGGAGAGCGGATCGGGTGTTTCGCGCTCTCCGAGCCGGCGTCCGGGAGCGATGCCGCCGCCATGCGCACGAGCGCGCGCCCTGACGGCGCCGAATGGGTCTTGAACGGGACAAAGAACTTCATCACCAACGGCTCGATCGGCGATGTAGCGGTCGTCTTCGCGCAAACCGACCCGCCGCAGCGTCACAAGGGGATCGCCGCCTTCATCGTCGAGAAGGGCTCGCCCGGCTTCTCCGTGGGCAAGCTCGAAAAGAAGCTCGGGATCCGCGGCTCCGACACGGCGCAGCTTGTCTTCCAGGACTGTCGCGTCCCGGCCGCGAACCTGCTGGGCGAGGTCGGGGAGGGATTCAAGATCGCGCTCTCGACGCTCGACGGCGGCCGGATCTCGATCGCGGCGCAGGCGGTGGGGATCGCGCGCGCGTGCCTGGAGGACTCACTCGCGTACGCGAAGCAGCGCGAGGCCTTCGGAAAGAAGATCGCCGACTTCCAGGCGATCCAGTGGATGCTCGCAGACATGGCGACCGAGATCGACGCCGCGCGCCTTTTGACCTGGCGCGCCGCCGCGCTCAAGGACGCCGGGGAAGACCTCATCCTCGCTTCCGCCGAAGCCAAGCTCTTCGCAAGCGACATCGCTGTGAAGGCGGCACGCGACTGCGTGCAGATCTTCGGCGGCTACGGATACCTAAAGGACTTTCCCGCGGAGCGCCATTACCGCGACGCGAAGATCACCGAGATATACGAGGGAACGAGCGAGATCATGAAGCTCGTCATCGCCGAGGAGATGTTGAAAGAGTGAAGCGAGCGACGAGGGGCTCAGGGGTAGGGGCCCCTGTCAGCGAGCCGCAGCGAGCGTGCGTGAGGAGCGAGACCTCCAGCCATGAGCGTGTCTCCCCGCGGAGGGGGAGATTGAGCAAGGAGTGATCGCACCCACGGGCGCCTTCCTCCCGTGGGGATCGGTGCTGCTCCTTCTCGCGGTACTCGGATTCGGCGTCTTTTTCTGGCGCGCCTGGCGCCTGTACCAGTTCCTACGGCTTGGCCGGCCCGAGGCAAGGCTCGATCACCCATGGCGGCGCCTCCGCGACGAGCTCGTCATCTATCTCGGCCAGGGCAAATTGCTGAAGCGCCCCTATTACGTGCGCGGGCTCGCCCACGCGTTCATCTTCTGGGGCTTCCTCGTCATCACGATCGGCACCGTGGACCTGCTCGCGAACGGCATCGCGGGCTTCCACGTCCCCGGCACCGGCAGCGCGGTCTTTGCCTGGACGATCGACGTCTTTGCCGTCCTCGTGCTGGGGTCGATCGCGATCGCCCTGCTCCGGCGGATCTTCTTCGCACCCCCGCGCATGCATGTCGCTCTCGACGGGTACGTGATCCTCGGAATGATCGCGATCCTGATGATCACGCTGCTGGTGTTCGAGGGCGCGGGGTTGGCCGCCGGGAATCTCGAAAAGGGCTACACCCCGCCGCCGCTCGCTGGACTGATCCTAAGGAGCTCGGTGTTCCCCGGCGAGTCCTCGGCCGTCATCTTCATCTACGCGTGGTGGACTCATGTGGTCACCGTCCTGGCCTTCGCCGCGTACTTGCCGCAGTCCAAGCATCTGCACATCGTCACGACGCTTCCGAACGTGTTCTTCAAGAAGCAGACCCCGCGCGGCGCACTCGCGCTCATCGAGGACATCGAGAACAAGGAGACCTTCGGCGCCGCGACGGTCCGCGACTTCAGTTGGAAGCAGCTCCTCGACGGCTACACCTGCACCGAGTGCGGCCGGTGCTCCGACAACTGTCCCGCGCTCGCGACCGGCAAGCCGCTCGATCCCCAGAAGATCGTTCTCGACGTGCGCGATCAGCTGCTCGCCGAAGGGCCGAGGCTCCTGAAAGACCCCAAGTCCGCCACAAAGCCGCCCGCGCACTGGGTTCAGTCCAAGCCGGAGGAGCTCTGGGCCTGCACGACGTGTGCGGCGTGCGTTGAAGCGTGCCCGGTGACCATCGAGCACATCGACAAGATCGTGGACATGCGCCGGCATCTGACGCTCATGGAAGGCGCGGCGCCGCCCGAGGCGCAGCGCGCGATGGCCAACATCGAGCGCGCAGGCAATCCCTGGGGCGAGCCTCGTGACACGAGAGGCGACTGGGCGAAGGAGCTCGGTGTGCCGACGTTCGCGGAGAAGCCCGACGCCGAATATCTCTACTTTGTCGGCTGCGCCGCCTCCGTCGACCGCCGCAACCAGCGCGTCGCTCGCGCGCTCGTGGCGATCCTCCGGGCCGCGAACGTGTCGTTCGCGATCCTCGGCGCGGAAGAGACCTGCAACGGCGACCCCGCGCGGCGGATCGGGAACGAGTACCTCTGGCAGCTCCAGGCGCAGCACAACATCGACACGTTCTCCAAGTACGGCGTGAAGAAGGTGATCGCGAGCTGCCCGCACTGCTTCAACACCCTCGCGAATGAATACCCGCAGCTCGGCGGCAACTACGAGGTCGTGCACGCCCTTCAGCTCGTCGACCGGTTGATCGGTGAGGGAAAGCTCCGGATCGCGCGCGACGGCCCGGAGATCGTCGCGTATCACGATCCGTGCTATCTCGGCCGTCACAACGGCATCTACGACCAGCCTCGTGCGGTCCTCGACGCCCTCCCGGGCATAGAGCGCGCGGAGATCGCACCGCATCACCGTGAACGCGGGTTCTGCTGCGGCGCGGGCGGCGGGCGCATGTGGATGGAGGAGAAGGTCGGCCAGCGCGTCAATCACCGAAGGATCGACCAGCTCCTCGCGGCGAAGACCGGGGCGACCAAGGTCGCCAGTGGGTGCCCATTCTGCTTGATCATGCTGGAGGAAGGCGTCGGGGCAAAGGGCGTGCAGGAGCAGGTGCGCCCGGTCGACGTGCTCGAGCTCGTTGCGGGGAGGCTGCAGAACTAGTGGACCTGACCGACGGAACGACGATCTTCGCCATCGTGTTCGCGTTCATCGCACTCGCGGTCGCGTTCGGCGCGGTCGCGTTCGCGCTCTGGTACGCCGGAGATGGAGCAGACATTTGAAGATCCTTATCCCGTTGAAGCAGGTCCCTGACTCGACGGTCCGCGTGAGCGTGGCGCCGGACGGTAAGTCGATCAAGGCCGAAGGGATCACCTGGTCGATCTCCCCCTACGACGAGTACGCGATCGAGATGGCGCTCGAACGAAAGGACGCCGACCCATCCACCGTCGTGGCCCTGGTGACGGTCGGGCCGGCCCGTTCGCGCGACGCGCTTCGGCAGGCGCTCGCGATGGGATGCGACGAAGCCCAGGTCGTGATCGTCGACGAGCCGGTCCCTCCGCTCGCGGTCGCGCGAGCGCTCGCGAAGGTTATCGAGGAAACCAAGCCTGATCTGGTCCTCTGCGGCAAGCAGGCCTCGGACGACGATCAAGGTTTCATCGGTCCCGCGCTTGCCGAGGTCCTGGGCTGGCCGCATGTCGCGACGATCACGAAGGCGGTGCCCGGGGAGGGCTCCGTCGAGCTCTGGCGCGAGGTCGAGGGTGGTCATGAAGTGTGGACGGCGCGACTGCCCGCGCTCGCCACGGTCCACAAGAGTGAGAAGGAGCCGCGTTATCCGTCGCTGCCTGGGATCATGAAGGCGAAGAAGAAGGAGATACTCGAGCGGCCGTTCGCCGCATTGGGTATCGATACATCCGGGCCGATGCTCGAGGTGCTCTCGATGGAGCCTCCTCCCGCCCGCGGCGGCGGGAAGATCGTCAAAGACGGTGATCTCAACCAGGTCGCGGAGCGGCTCGCGATCTTGCTCCGAGACGAGGCGAAGGTCCTGTGAAAGTCCTGGTCGTCGCGGAGCGCAAGGGAACGGAGCTGCGGCGCGTTTCGCTCGAGCTCGCAGCGAAGGCCACGGAGCTGGGCGACACCTCGGTCGTTGAGATCGGCGGCGAGCGCTACTCGCCGCTTCCCTTCGTGAGCGCGCTCGTCAAGAAGGTGCAATCGGATGCGCCCGATCTCGTACTGCTCGGCGCCACGCAGAGCGGTCGCGACCTCGGCGCGCGCCTGGCCGCGCGGCTCGGCCGCGCCTACGCCGCCGACGTCACCGACATCGCGGCGTCAGGTGGATCGCTGGAAATCACCCGGCCGATGTACGCGGGGAAGGTGCGCGCCCGGATGCGCGTTCCGTTGCCCGCGGTCGTCTCGGTCCGCCCCGGTGCGATACCGCTCCGTGACGCCGCGCCGGTGCCGCAGGTCACGAGGATCGAGGCTGACGCGGCGGTCGAACAGCTCACCTTTGCGAAGTTCGCGGCGGTCGCGTCCGGCGGAAAGCGCGTGTCGCTCGCGGAGGCGCGTGTCGTCGTCTCGGGCGGCCGAGGCCTCAAGGGTCCGGAGAACTGGAACCTGGTCGAGCAGCTCGCGGATGCCCTCGGCGGCGCGGTCGGCGCATCGCGCGCGGTGACCGACGCGGGCTGGCGGCCGAACGAAGAACAGGTGGGTCAGACCGGGAAGACCGTGACGCCGGACCTCTACGTCGCGCTCGGGATCTCCGGCGCGATCCAGCACCTCGCGGGCATGACTTCGAGCAAGGTGATCGTCGCCGTTAACAAAGACCCCGACGCCGACATCTTCAAGGTAGCGGACTACGGTGTGGTCGCCGACGTGTTCGAGTTCGTCCCCGCGTTCACCGAGGCGGTGAAAAAGGTGCGAGCCGGATGAGACCCTTCGTCGCCGGGACCGAGCGTGATCTTGCATCGGCGGTCGCCGAGTGGGCGCTGAGCCTTCGCGAGCGTATCCCCGCGGCCGAGAAGGCCGGGGAGATCCCGCGCGACGTCATCCGCGAGCTCGGACGGCTCGGCGTGCTCGGCATGACCGTTCCTGAGCCCTTGGGCGGACTCGGCGCTTCGACCGTCGCGTTCGCCCTGGTCCTCGAAGAGCTCGCGGCCGCCTGGCCCTCCCTCGCGGTCGCCGTCGCGGTGAACACCGGCATCGTGGACGGCACGCTCGTCCGTCATGGCACCCCCGAGCAGCTTCGACGCTGGCTTCCGCGGATGATCGACGGCAGCGGGCTCGGGGCCTTCGCCCTCAGCGAGCCGTCCTCGGGAAGCGATGCGGCCTCGCTGCGAGCGACGGCGATCCGCGACGGGGATGGCTGGCGGCTCAACGGGCGCAAGCAGTTCATCACCAACGCCCGCTACGCGCCGCTCGCGATCGTATTCGCGCGGGTCGGCGAGGCCGATCCCGCGCGAGCCCACGCGGGCATCACCGCCTTCGCCGTTCCGCTCGACGTCCCCGGCGTCGTGATCGGCACGGCTGAACGCAAGCTGGGGCTCTTAGCCTCCGACACCAGCGCCCTCGTTCTCGATGGCGTTCGCGTCGACCGAGACGCCGTGGTCGGCGAGGTCGGGAAGGGCTTCGCGCTCGCGCTGGCCGCGCTCGACGGCGGACGCGTCGGCATCGCCGCGCAATCCGTGGGCATCGCGCGGGCAGCCATCGCCATCGCGCGCGACTACGCCAAGCACCGAACGCAGTTCGGCAGGCCGATCGTCGACTTCGAGGGTGTTCGTTTCCCACTCGCGCGGTCGGAAGGCGAGATCGCCGCCGCCCGACTTCTTTTCTTGCGCGCGGCCTGGCTCAAGGACCACGGCCGGCCATTCACGCGCGAGGCCGCGATGGCCAAGCTCTACGCAAGCGAGATGGCGCAGCGCGCGACGCATGCCGCGGTGCAGACGCTCGGCGGCTACGGCTACATGCGTGAGTACGCCGTAGAGCGGTACGCGCGCGATGGGCGCGCGACGACCATCTACGAAGGCACGAGCGAGATCCAGCGCCTGGTGATCGCGCGCTCGCTCCTCCTCGGTCTCCAAGCCGGATGACGATCCAAAAGACAACGAATGGACCGAGCGAGGAACGGCTTTGCCGCGACGAGCGAGACGATCAGCCATGAGCGTGTCTCGTGGCGAAGCCAAGAGATTGAGCAAGACCCCCAAGCAGCGCTGGCTCGAGGGTGTCTACGGCCCGGCGACCAAGCGGCTTCCCGAGCGCAAGCCCCGCTTCTCGACTATCTCGGACGACGAAATCGAGCCCCTGTACACGGCGGATGACATCGCGGACCTCGATCCGCACCGCGATCTCGGTCTGCCAGGCGAGTTCCCATACACGCGCGGCGTCCAGCCCTCGATGTACCGCGGCAGGCTCTGGACGATGCGCCAGTTCGCGGGGTTCGGATCGGCCGAAGACTCGAACGAGCGGTTCCACTATCTCCTCTCGCAGGGCGTGACGGGCCTTTCGGTGGCCTTCGACATGCCGACCCTCATGGGCCGGGACTCGGACGACCCGCTGAGTCGGGGCGAGGTGGGACGAGAGGGCGTCGCTGTCGACACGCTCCGCGACATGGAGATCTTGTTCGACCGCATCCCGCTGGATCAGGTGACCACCTCGATGACCATCAACGGACCGGCCTCGATCGTCTGGGCGATGTACCTCGCGACCGCCGAGAAGCGCGGGATCGCGTTCGATCGGCTCGGCGGCACGATCCAGAACGACGCGCTCAAGGAGTACATAGCGCAGCGCGAGTGGATCGTGCCGGTGAAGCCCGCGATGGGTCTCGTGGTCGACACTTTCCGTTACGGCTCGCGCGACGTTCCTCGGTGGAACACGATCTCGGTCTCCGGTTACCACATCCGCGAAGCCGGTGCCACGGCGCTCCAGGAGTTGGCCTTTACGCTCATCGACGGCCTCGAGTACGTGAAATGGGGCGTCGCAGCGGGCCTCGACCCGAACGACTTCGTCCCGCACCTCTCGTTCTTCTTCGACGTGCACAACGACTTCTTCGAGGAGATCGCGAAGTTCCGCGCGGCGCGGCGGATCTGGGCGCGCGAGATCGAGCGGCGCTATCACCCGACGAACGAGCGCGCGCTCATGCTGCGGACGCACGCGCAGACCGCGGGCGTCTCGCTCACCGCGCAGCAGCCGTACAACAACGTCGTTCGCGTCACGCTGCAGGCGCTCGCCGCGGTGCTTGGCGGGACCCAGTCGCTGCACACGAACTCGCTCGACGAGACCTACGCGCTGCCGACGAAAGAGGCGGTGACCCTTGCGCTCCGGACCCAACAGCTCATCGCTCACGAGTCCGGCGTCGCGGACACCATTGACCCGCTCGCCGGCAGCTACTACCTCGAGACATTGACGCGTCGCATGGAGGAGGGATTCGAGCGATACCTGGGAGAGATCGAGGGGATGGGCGGGATGGTCGAAGCCGTCGAGCGCGGCTATCCGCAGCGCGAGATCACCGAGGCCGCCTTCCACTTCCAGCAGCAGGTCGAGGAAGGCGAGAAGGTGATCGTCGGGATCAACAAGTACGCGACTGGTGAGAAGACGCACGTCCCGACGCTGGAGATCGACCCTGAGGTCGAGCGAAAGCAAAACGCGCGGCTTCAGGAGACCCGGAAGACGCGCGACGCCGGTCGCTGGGGCGAGTCGCTCGAGGCATTGCGCCAGGCCGCGAAGTCGGGCGACGAGCTCATGCCACGCTTCCTCGAAGCCGCGCGCGCCAACGCCAGCGTGGGCGAGCAGGTACAGGTACTGAAGGGAGTCTTTGGTGAGTACCACGATCCTGGGTACTTCTAAGGCCGACCTCGACAAGCGCATCGCCCAGAGCTATCGCGCCTTGCGTTCGGCGCTCGAGGCGCTACCGCGCGAGCGTTTCACGGAGAAACTGCGGACCGGCTGGTCGCTGAACGACAACCTCGCGCATCTCGCCGCCTGGGAGGAGACGGTCCCGCCGCGGGTGGCCGGCGTGTTGGCGTCCGGAGAAGATCCAAAGCTGTACGAGGACGTCGACGGCTTCAACGCCCGCGTCGCCCGCGAGACCAAAGGCAAGTCCACCGATGACCTGTTCGCGCGCTGGTCGGTCGCGCACGAGCGCCTCCTCGAGACCGTCCGCTCGCTACCCGAAGACGCCGAGAAGCTCGCGTTCGATGTGGTCGAGTGGAACACGACCGGCCACTATCCCGACCACTACGCAGATATCGGCGCGGCGATCCGGACGGCCGACGATCTTTTGGGTCTGGTGCAGACGCCGTGGATCGGCTTCCGCCTCGGAGTCGGGGCGATCGGCCTTCCCCGGTTCGAGGAGAAGACCTCGACCGGCTGGACCTTTAAGGATCTGGTCGCCCACGCTGCGGCATGGGAGGAGCGCACCGCCTCGCGTCTGCGCACGTCCCGTGAGAGCGGGGAAGGGATGCTTCCCGGTGTTGACGACGCGGACGAATTCAACGCAGCTGTCGTCGTCCGCACGCGCGGCAGGGACGCGCGGGAGGTCATCCGCGAACTCGACGCCGCGCACGAGCGAGTCGTCGACGAGATCAGGAAGCTCGGCCCGGAACAGCTTCACGCGAACGACGACAGAGTCATCGCGGTCGTGGCGGGCAACACCTACGGCCACTACGCCGAGCACTTCGATGAGCTCTTCGCGGCGGTGCCCAAGCGCCCTGCCGAGCTGCTCGAGAAGATGCGCGAAGGCTGGCGCCCGTTCCGCCGAGCGCTGAACCGACTCGGACTCTCCGCACTATCGGAGACGACGCCTGCGGGCTGGACGTACAAGGGGATGCTCGGCCACCTCGCCAACTGGATGGAGAAGATCCCCGGCGAGATGCCCAACCGTCTCGAAGGCCGTCGTGGCCCGATGGCGGATGTGAATTCCGAGAACGCGCGCGAGGCCGACGAGAGTAAGTCGCGATCCGCGCACGACGCCGTCGAAAGGGTTCACCATGCCTACCAGACCGTCGTTGACCTGGTGTCGGCGCTGCCCGCGGACCGCGACCTCAACTTCATGGCGATGTCCCTCGTCGTCGTCTATACCTACGGACACTTCGTCGAGCACGGCCGGGAGCTCGAGGCCGCGATCCCGCGGACGTCGACCGAGTTCGTCCAACGTATCGACGCGGTGTGGAAGCCGTTCCGCCAGGCCATCCGCGAGCGCGGGCGCGCCGGTCTCGGAGAGCGGACCCCGAGCGGCTGGACCTACAAAGACCTCGTCGCGCACGCCGTGGGCTGGATGGAGCAGACGGTGCGGGAGATGCAGTCGAAGGAGTTCCGCATCGGATGGACCACGGAGACGATCCAGGAGTTCAACGACCGGTCCGTGCGTACGCACGAGCTCGTCGGAGCGGAAGCGATGGTCGACGAGCTCGACACCGTGTACCGACGGCTCGTCGAGACGGTCAGTGGGTTCGGCGATGGCGAGGTTGACGAGCGGATCGCGAGCTCGATGCCCTATTACTCGTACCTCCACTGGGAGGAGCACTTCGCGGAGCTCGGCATCCCGCTGTGAAGAGGCCGATCCGTGTCGTCGTCGCGAAAGCTGGGCTCGATGGGCACGACCGCGGGGCGAAGGTGGTCGCACGCGCGCTCCGCGATGCGGGGATGGAAGTGATCTACACGGGCGTGCACCAGACGCCGGAGCAGGTCGTGGAGACGGCGCTGCAGGAGGACGCCGATGCCATCGGGCTCTCACTCCTCTCGGGTGCGCATAACTACATCTTCCCGCGCATTTCCGAGCTCATGAAGGAGAAGGGCCTCGACGACGTCCTGCTGTTCGGCGGAGGGATCATTCCCGAGGCAGACTGGCCGGCCCTGCGGAAGGTCGGGGTCGAACGCGTCTTTCCGCCCGGTGCCACGCTCGAGGAGATCACGACGTACGTACGCGAGGCTGTCCCAAAAAAACGAGGTGTGGAGGTCTAGCCATGGCCAAGAAAGACGACCGTCCTGTCGACGCTGGACTGGCGGCCCTTCGCGGGAAGAGTGAGCAGGAGGCGATCGAATTCTGGAAGCACCGGTTCGGATTGATCGCGGCGATCCCGGTGGATACCGCGCGTGTCGGCGCGCTCACGCCGCAGCTGCGGGAGCTCGTGCGGATCGAGGATCTTCCCGAGCGAAAGCGCCTCACTGCCGCGCGGATGAAGGCGATGCTCACTCTGCCCACGGACCTGCAGGACCGGATCTTCAAGACCCGCGCCGCCGCTTTCAAGATCGACCCCGGCGTGCTCGAGGAAGACCAGAAGATGGTCGACGAGCTCGTCCCGACGATCCCCGGAGCGAAGGCGATCCAAGACCGGATGCGGGCGCAGTAGCGCCCGGTGCGCTTCGGTTACCGGGAAGACCAGCTCCTCGTCCGCGACACGGTCCGGGACTTCGTCAGCGCGCGGATCACGCCGAACGCGGATGCCTGGAACGAGAAGGGTGAGTTCCCGCGCGAGCTGCTCCCCGAGCTCGCGGCGCTCGGCCTCACGGGGCTCGCTGTGCCCCACGAATACGGAGGGGCCGAGCTCGACGCAGTCACCTCGGCGCTGGTCATGGAGGAGCTGGGCGCCGGCGATGGCTCGATCGCCCTGACCATCGCGGCGCACAACTCGCTCTGCATCGGTCATCTGCTGACCGCGGCGAACGAAGATCAGAAGGATCGCTGGCTCCCGCCGCTTGCGCGCGGCGAGTACCTCGGATGCTGGGCCCTGACGGAGCCGTCCTCTGGCTCGGACGCTATCAGCGTGCAGAGCCGGCTTCGGCGCGAGGGCGACGACTACGTCCTGACGGGGACTAAACAATTCATCACCAACGGATCGATCGCCGGATTCGCGGTCGTCCTCATCGGGGCCGGCGAACGCAAGCTGACCGCCTTCGGCGTCGCGCGCGGCGCGCCGGGTTTCCGCGCAGGAAAGCGCGAGGAGAAGATGGGTCTTCACGCCTCGGACACCGCGCAGCTCGTCCTCGAAGAGTGCCGCGTACCGGAACGCGATCGGATCGGACGCGACGGCGCCGCGTTCGAAGACGTCAAGCGCGTGCTCGATCGGGGGCGCATCGGAATCGGAGCGCTCGCGATAGGACTGGGTCGCGCATCGCTCCAGGTCGCCACGGCGTACGCGAAGGAGCGTCGTCAGTTCGGCAGGCCGATAGCCGAGTTCGAGATGATCCAGTGGAAGCTCGCGCGGGCACGCACCGAGCTCGATGCGGCGCGCCTCTTGGTGCACCGCGCCGCGTCGCTTGCCGACATGCGCGGTCCGTTCACCGAGGCCGCCTCGAAGGCGAAGCTGTACGCATCTGAGGCCGCAACGAGGGCGGCCGATTCGTCGCTCCAGGTGCTCGGCGGGTACGGATACCTGCGCGACTTCCCGATCGAGCGACACCTCCGCGACGTGCGCCTGATGGAGATCGGCGAAGGCACCAGCGAGGTCCAGCGCATCGTCATCGCGCGCGAGCTTCTGCGCGCCGACTGATGGCGGCGACCACGGCGACTGACGATCTTCTTACGCGCGCGCGCGCTGGCGACAAGCACTCCATCGCGCGACTGCTGACCATCGTCGAGAACGACGAGCCCGGGGCAGCCGGCGCGATGCGAACGCTTTATCCGGAGACCGGCCGAGCGCAGATCGTCGGCATCACCGGCCCGCCAGGCGGCGGGAAGTCGACGCTCGTGAACCGTCTCGCGGCCGCGTTCCGCGAGCGCGCGTCGCACGTTGCCATCGTCGCGGTCGATCCGTCGAGTCCCTTCAGCGGTGGCGCGATCCTCGGCGACCGCATCCGGATGCGCGAGCGCTTCCTCGACGAGGGGATCTTCATCCGCTCGATGGCGAGCCGGGGGCACGCAGGCGGGCTCGCGCGCGCCACCGTTCGTGTCGTGAACGTCCTCGACGCGCTCGGGACCGACGTGGTGATCGTCGAGACCGTCGGCGTCGGACAGGAGGAGGTCGACGTGGTCCGCGTCGCCGATACCGTGTGCCTCGTGACCGTGCCCGGCCTCGGCGACGACATCCAGGCGATCAAGGCCGGTGTGCTGGAGATCGCCGACGTGCTCGTCGTGAACAAGGCCGATCGGCCCGGCGCGGACGAGACGGCGCGTGACCTCGCGCAGATGCTGTCGCTCGCTAAGGACCGGCCGTGGAAGACCCCAATCGTCCGCACGTCGGCGCAGACCGGCGACGGCCTCCCGCAGCTGCTCGATGCGATCGCGAAACATCGCGCCTGGTCACTCTCGAGCGGTGAGCGCGAGGAGCGCCGCCGCGCGGCAGCTCGCGCCGAGGTCGAGGCGCTGCTTCGCGAGGCGTTGATCCGTGAGCTCGAGGGCCGCGTCGGTGCGTCGCGCCTCGACGCGGCGGTCGCGCGCGTTGCGGAGCGATCGATCGATCCCTACGCCGCCGTCGAGGAATTGCTGCGGCGATGACTCACGCGCGGCCTCACGCGGACTCCGGGACCTCGCGCCTCGCCTTCCAGGCGACGATCCACTGCCTCACGGGCTGCGGCATCGGCGAAGTCCTCGGCCTGGGCGGGGCGACGCTGCTCGGACTCGGCAACCTCCCGAGCATCGTGCTGGGGATCGTGCTGGCGTACGCGTTCGGCTTCGGACTGACCCTGGTGCCGCTTCTCCGTGCCGGGATGCCGTTCGTGCGCGCCGGCGGCGTCACGCTCGCCGCAGAGACGCTCTCGATCACCACGATGGAGATCGTCGACAATGCGGTCGTGCTCGCCATCCCCGGGGCGATGGATGCGGGGCTTGGCGACATCCTCTTCTGGGCGAGCCTGGCGGTCTCGCTCGCGCTTGCCTTCGTCGCGGCGCTGCCGGTGAACCGGTGGCTCATCGCCCGCGGCCTCGGACACGCCATCATGCACGGCGGCCACTCGTGATCGAGCTCGTGATCTTCCGCACCGGCGGGGTCGAGATCGGTCGGTCGTCGTTCGTGCCCGGCGCAAGCGACGCGAAGAGCTTCGCGCCGGTCTGGTCGGCGCTGCTCCGGACCCCCGAGGGCAACATCCTGTTCGACACCGGCCTTCACCCGGTTCACGTCGATCGTCCCGACGCCACGTTCGGGCCCGGCAGTCTCAAGGTCGTCATGGCGAAAGAGGACGCGATCGTCGCTCGTCTTTTGTCGCTTGGCGTGCATCCCGACGAGATCGCCGTCGTCGTGAACAGCCATCTGCACTTCGACCACGCCGGCAACAACGGCGCGTTCCCGAAGGCGACGTTCGTTGTGCAGGCCGACCACCTCGCGTTCGCCAAGGGAAAGCCGAACTTCCCCGGCGTGTACTGGGATATCCCGGAGCTCACGTACCTGCCGACGAGCGGGCGCGCGCACGTCGCGCCGGGCGTCGAGGTGGTCCCGACGCCGGGCCACGCTCCGGGTCATCAGTCGCTGGTGGTCGAGCTTCGTGAGACCGGACGCGTCGTGCTGTGCGGCGACGCCGCCTTCACGCGGGAGAACCTCGAGCGCGGCGAGATCCGTGCGCCCGACGAGCAGACCGCGAAGGAGTCGCTGGCGCTCATCCGCTCGCTGGTGAAGGACGACCTCGAGCGCGTCTTTGTGAGCCACGACGCCGCGAGCTGGTCGCGTTGGAAGCACGCGCCGGAGAGCTACCGGTGAGTCTCGTCTTGCTCGCGATCCTCCCGCACGTGAAATGGTTCACCGATCCGCGGCCCCATCCGACGCGGTACGACCTGCTCCTCAGCTGGCCGGTGGTCGGAGCGTTCGCGATCGCGCTCGTCGCGGCGGGAATCGCCTATCTGATCCAGCACCGGGTGCCCGAGCCCAGGGCGATACGCTCGCTCGAGCGATACGCGAGGACCGGGCCGCTCGCACTTCGGGTGGCCCTTGGCTCTTCGCTCGTCGCGGCCGCGATCGCCGGCTGGCTCTTCGTGCCTTCTCTTCCCGTCGAACGCGATGCCGCCGGGTACGCGATCCTCGGCGTCGAAACGCTCTGTGGGCTCCTCATCCTGGTCGGCCTCTTCACCCGCTTCGCGGCCGTTCTCCTTGCGGTGCTCGGTGCGGCCGCGATGTTCCCGTTCAACGTCGAGAGCATCCTCGAGCAGGTCCACATTCTCGGCATCGCGGTCTTCCTTTTCATCGCCGGACCCGGGCTCCTCTCGCTCGATGCGCGACGCAGAGCACACGGCGCACTCGAGCACGAGCATGCGCCCGCGGCCGCACTCAATCTGCTGCGGGTCGCGATGGGGTTCGGAATCGCGTATGGAGCGCTCACTGAGAAGCTTCTCAATCCGCCGCTGGCGCAGGCGCTCCTCGACCAGAGTCCATTTCTGAACGTCCTTCGGCCGCTCGGGGTGGGCGACCCGGTCTTCATCTGGATCGCCGGCCTGACCGAGCTCGTCATCGGTGTCGTGATCATCTCCGGTCAGATCACACGACCGGTGATGGCCATTGGGTTCGCCCTCTTCAGCGTGACCCTCATCGTCTTCGGGCTGCCGGAGTTCATTGGGCATCTGCCCTTCTACGGAATCATGCTCACACTCTTCATCGCGCCCGACGCCGACTCGTGGCGTGTCCGGCGGGCGCTGCGCGACGCGGCCTAGTGACTAGCCGAAAGCGAGCTTGATGTCCGAGCGATCCTCTTGAACGTCCGGATTGCGGAGCAGATCGAGCAGCCGCGGGTCGTTCGGGAGCACGAGCCCGCTTAGGCCATCGGCTTCGTGCTTCGCACGCAGCTCGGTCCACGCCGCGCGGCTCGCCGGGAAGGGGAGCTGTCTCCAGCGCTCCCGCTCGCCCTCAGCGCCGGGCAGAGCGAACTCCTCGCCGTCAGGCGATGCCAGCACGAGTCGACCGCGCGAGAGGCGTTCGAGAGCGCGCGTGGCCTGAGCGTCGACTTCACCTACCGCGACGAGGCGGCTCCGCCAAGTCACCGCGGCTAGCGCCGCGAGCAGCATGAGCCGGTCCTCCTGGCCGACCGGCCAGAACGAGTCGGCGCCCGCCGCTTCAAACGCTCGGGCATCAGCGAAGAGCTCGCCCGGGTCCCCCGATAGACGAAGCTCGACACCGATCTTCACTGACAGCCGATGCTAGCGAGCGCCTAGCATCGAGTGGTGCCGCGACCGCAGGCGCCGCCCGTAGCGATCGCACGCTGGCGTTCGGGCGCCTGGCGCGAGGAGCGAGACCAGGTCGCGGCCGAAGAGCCGCTCCAGATCTCGCTCGACGGTGCCCCGCTCAGCATCGTCATGCGTACGCCGGGCAACGACCTCGAGCTCGCGCTCGGGTTGCTCCTGGCGGAGCAGGTCATCCGCTCCCCCGACGACGTCGCCAGCGTGCGCATCAGCGCCGAGTCTGCCGAGATCGACGTCGCGATCCCCGTGACGGCGGACCTCGTCGAGTCGAACCAGATCGACATCCACCTGCGGTCGGCGGCGGGCCGGCGCCCCGAGCGCTCGTTCCTGTCCAGCTCGGCCTGCGGCGTCTGCGGCGCTACGACCGTGGAATCACTCGCGCTGGATTTCCCGATGCTCGAGCCAGGACCCGTGCTGGACGCACTCGTTCTTCCACCCCTTGCGGACCGCCTGCGCGAGCAGCAGCGCATCTTCGAGAGCACTGGCGGGCTTCACGCCGCAGGTCTCTTCGACAGAGCGGGCACGCTCGAGCTTCTGCGCGAAGACATCGGCAGGCACAACGCCGTCGACAAGGTCGTGGGCCGCGCATTTCTCGACCGACTGTTGCCGCTCCGCGACCGTGTGCTCGCGGTGAGCGGTCGTGCCGGGTATGAGGTCGTGCAGAAGGCCGTCGCCGCCGGGATCCCGATACTCGCGGCCGTTGGCGCACCGTCCAGCCTCGCGGTCGCGACCGCCGAACGCTTCGGCATGACGCTGGTCGGCTTCCTGCGCGAGGACCGCTTCAACGTCTACACATCGCCGGAGCGCATCGGGAGGTAGCGATGGCCGTCGTTCACGATCGTCTTCATCCGGCAGCACGCGCGATCGTCGACCAGTTCGCGCGGATGCCGCCCCTGTCGAAAATGACGCCGGAGCAGGCCCGCGGCGCGCCAGTTCCTCTCGCCGCGGTGCCCGAGCCCGTGGCGAGCGTCATCGCGCGCACGATCCCGGGGCCCGGTGGACCTATGCCCGTTCGCATCTACCGTCCGAAGGACGCGCTGCGCGGAGCGCTCGTGTACTTCCACGGCGGCGGATGGGTGATCGGCTCGCTCGAGGGCGCGGACGACTCATGCCGCATCCTCGCGAATCGCGGCCGCGTGATCGTCGTCTCGGTGGCCTACCGGCTCGCGCCCGAGACAAAGTTCCCTGGACCGGTCGAGGACGCGTACGCGGCGGTCCGCTGGACGGTCGACAACGCCGTCGAGCTCGGGGTCGACGCGTCACGCGTGGCCGTCGGTGGTTCGAGCGCGGGAGGGAATCTCGCCGCGGCCGCGGCGCTGGTCGCGCGCGATCGCGGTGGACCGAAGATCGCGTTCCAGCTGCTCACCGTGCCCGTGACCGAACTGAGCTCGCGGGCCGCGTCGCACCGGGAGTTCGCGGAAGGCTACGGCCTCAGTGCTGCGGACATGGAGTGGTTCGGATCGCACTATGTGAATGGTCCCGCCGACGCAGAGAACCCCTACGCCTCGGTCGTCCGCGCCGATCTCCGCGGCCTTCCTCCGGCTCTGGTGATCACCGCGGAGTGCGATCCCCTCCGCGACGATGGGGAGGCCTACGCCAACCGGCTTCGCGACCACGGGATCGCGGCCTCCGTCAAGCGCTATCCCGGCATGTTCCACGGATTTCTCGGCTTCCCGCGCGAGTTGCCCGAGGCGGAGCAGGCGTTCAGCGACGCCGGCGCGGCGCTTCGGGCGGCTCTGGGCTAGACGGGCGGCTCGCGCTCCAGCTCTTCGCGCACTTCCCGCACGTACGCGGCGATGGCGTCGGCGTCGGCACCCTTCGCCGCCCGCAGGCGCTCCGCCGCGACGCCAGCCATGTAGCTCGCGAGCGGCGCGAACCGCCGCTCCTTGGTGTGCGCGGCGACTCGCGCGAGTTCCAAGAGCTCGAGCGCGACCTTGGCGTCAAGCTCCGGCTCCTCGATCTTCGCGCCGCGGCGCTCCGCGGCCTTTCGCCAGCGCCTGCCGAGGGACTCGAAGAACTCGTTCACGCTGCGGGAAACCTTAGCGCCCAACTTGCAGGGTCAAAACGGGCGGAGTAGAACAGACAACCGATTCCGATGACGGAAATCACTCGCCGTGAATTCCTGAAGCTCGGAGCCGCCGGCGCCGCCGGCATGGCGCTCGTTCCAGTTGCCAACCCTCTCGGTTTCGACATCGCCGCGGCGAAGAAACGCGCGCTCGACCTGCGCATCGCCGGAGCGAAGGAAGTCCACTCGATCTGCCCGTACTGCGCCGTCGGCTGCGCACTCGTGGCCTACACCAAAGAGGTGAGCGGCAAGACGCAGATCCTTCAGATCGAGGGCGACCCCGACAGCCCGGTGAACGAGGGCCGCCTCTGCCCGAAAGGCGCCACGGCGATGCAGCTCGCGACGAGCTCGCGTCGAATTGAGAAGCCCCTCTATCGCGCGCCGGGCAGCACCAAGTGGGAAGAGAAAAGCTGGGACTTCATGCTCGACAAGCTTGCGGCGAACATCAAGACGGCGCGGGACAACAGCTTCGTGGCGCAGGACGCGAACGGCAACGTCGTGAACCGAACCGAGGGAATCGCCTTCGCCGGCGGCGCGACGTTCTCGAGCGAAGAAGGCTACTTCGCGACCAAGGTCATGCGCGGCCTCGGCCTCATCCATCTGGAGCAGCAAGCCCGGGTCTGACACGGCCCAACGGTGGTCAGTTTGGCCGCCTCATTCGGACGGGGAGCGATGACGAACCACTGGCGTGACATCAAGAACGCCGACGTCATCCTCATCAACGGCGCGAACCCCGCGGAAGCGCATCCCGTCGGGTTCCAATGGTTCATGAAGGCGAAGCTCGACCCGGCGAGAGGTCCGGGATCGGGCGGCGGCGCCAAGATGATCCACGCCGATCCGCGTTACACGCGTACCTCGGCGGTCTCCGACATCTATGTGCGGATGCGGACCGGAACGGACGTCGCCTACTTCGGCGGACTCATCAACTATGTTCTCCAGAACAACCTGCACCACGCCGACTATGTGAAGAACTACACGAACGCGTCGTTCATCGTGAAGCAGGGCTTCGACTTCAAGGACGGTCTCTTCTCCGGTTACAACGCCTCGACGCGCTCGTACGACACCTCGACGTGGACGTACGAGACCGACGGCGCGCCGCTCGATGGACCGCCAGGGACGACGCAGGCGAAAGCCAAGCGCGACCCGACACTTCAAGATCCGCGGTCGGTCTTCCAGCTGATGAAGACCCACTACTCGCGGTACACGCCGGAGATGGTCGCGAGCATCACCGGGATCCCCGTCGATCAGTTCATGCAGGTCGCCAAGATCGTGGGCGAGATGGGCCGGCCCGACAAGGTGATGACGATCGTGTATGCGGTCGGCCTGACGCAGCACACGACCGGTGGTCAGCTCATCCGCGCGGGCGTCCTGCTCCAGCTCCTCCTCGGGAACATCGGCCGCCCCGGCGGCGGCATGAACGCGGAACGCGGCCACGCGAACATCCAGGGCAACACCGATCACGCGATCAGCTGGGAGATCCTTCCGGGCTATCTGCGCATCCCCGCGCCCGGACAGAAGAACCTGGACCAGTACGTGGCGGTCAATGCCGCGAAGAAGAGCGACCCCAATTCATGGAACTTCTTCGGGACGAACTACCGGAACTTCATGGTGAGTCTCCTCAAGGCGTGGTACGGCAGCAAGGCCACCAAGGACAACGAGTTCGCGTACGACTACATCCCGAAGCCGGCCACCAACTCCTCGTGGATGTCCATCTACGACCAGGCCCTCAAGGGGAAGATGGAGGGTCTGCTGCTCTCCGGCATGACCGCGACGAGCATCGGCCCGGACACCAACCAGGTCATGCAGGCGCTCTCCAACCTCAAGTGGCTCGTGATCATGGACCCGCTCCCCACCACAAGCTCGGAGTTCTGGCACGCGCCCACGGTCGATCCGGCGAAGATCCAGACCGAAGTCTTCATGCTCCCGACGACGCACTGGATCGAGAAGGACGGCTCCTTCGTCAACAGCGGGCGCTGGTCTCAGTGGAAGGAGCAGGTCATCCCGCCGGAGGGCGATGCGCGCCACGACCACTGGATCCTCGCGGACCTCTTCGACCGCGTGAAGACGCTCTACAAGCAGCAGGGTGGGAAGTTCCCCGACCCGATCATGGCCCTCACTCTGGATTACAAGGATCCGAAGAAGCCCGAACTGGACGAGCTCGCAAGGGAGGTCAACGGCAAGGATCTGGGCACCGGCAGCCAGATGACCACCTTCGCGAACCTGAAGGCGGACGGGACCACGACCGCCGGCGATTGGATCTACACCGGCAGCTATCCCGACGCCGGCAACAGCATGAAGCGACGGAACGGGATCCAGAACGTCCAACAGAACGATCCGACCGGCATGGGTTTCTTCCCGCAGTGGGCGTGGAGCTGGCCAGTGAACCGACGGGTCCTCTACAACCGCGCGTCGGCGGACCTCGACGGGAAGCCGTGGGACCCGAAGCGTCCGGGCATCCAGTGGAACGGGACGACCTGGGTCGGTGACGTCCCGGACTACCCGGCGACGATGAATCCGAAGGACCCGGCCGCCTGGCTGCCGTTCATCATGAACGGCGAAGGCGTCGGGCGCCTCTTCTCGAACTCGATGCTCGATGGACCCTTCCCCGAGCACTACGAGCCCATGGAGGCGCCGATCCCGAACCCGCTCCATCCGAATCAGTCGGAGGATCCGGTCGCGTTCCTGTACGACCAGGCGGCCGGCCGGCCGAACCGATTCGGCAAGGTCGACAAATACCCGTACGTCGCGACGAGCTACCGGCTGACCGAGCACGAGCACTACGTCACGCAGCACGTCCCTCTGCTGGTGGGGCTGCAGCCGCAGGCGTTCGTCGAGTTGCCGCAGGAGCTCGCCGACGAGAAAGGGATCAAGAACGGCGATCGCGTGCGGGTCTTCAGCGAGCGCGGGAAGGTCGAGCTCGCGGCACTCGTCACCAAGCGCCTGGGACCGCTCACGCTCGCAGGCAACAAGAAGGTGTACCACGTAGGCCTGCCGATCCACTGGGGCTTCGTGGGCGTCTCGGCAGACCTCTACAAGGAGCAATCCAAGTACTGGCTCACGAATGCCCTCACGCCCTTCGTCGGCGATGTCGGAGCGAGGACGCCGGAGTTCAAAGCGTTCCTCGTCAACATCGAGAAGCTCTGATGACGCTCGTTGAGGGAGCGACCACGACCTACGAGCGGCGCCGCGAGCGCGCCCGAGAGCTCGGGGCGCGATACGACTTCGCGCAGGAGCCGCTCCGCCTCTATCTCGCGCTCCTGGACGCGCAGGAGCGCGCCTTCGAGCGAGCCCAGAGCGACCGTCCAAGCGCGGCCGAGGTCACGGAATACGTCGTCCGAGTCGCGCTGCCCGGCATCATGGAGGCGGCGGTGGCGGCGGGGACGGAGACTCTTCGCGAGGCCGCGTTGCTCCGCTTCCACGACGGCGACCTCGAGGGGATCGTGGAAGCGTGGCTCGGCGGCGAGGAACAGCACGGCACCGACGCGTTCCTCGCGCGCGCGAGTGCGTCGCCGGTTCTCGAAGCGCTACCGGAAGTGGCCCGAACGCTGCTTCGCGGCAACGGTGACGACCACCACTGTCCGACGTGCGGTGGCCTCCCCCAGGTGGCGATCTTCCCCGACACCGGAGAAGCTCTTCTCACCGCGCGGCGCACGCTGGTCTGCTCGCGCTGCGCCGGCGAGTGGTCGCTCGGCCGGGTGACCTGTGCCGCATGCGGCGAGAACGCCGGGGCGAAGCTGCCGATCCTTGCCGACGAAGCCCGCTTCCCGCACATGCGTATCGATGCGTGTGAGATCTGCCGCCGCTACCTCATCACGATCGATGAGCGCAAAGACCCGCACGCCGTCCCGATCGTGGACGAGCTCGCCGCAGTGCCGCTCGATCTGGTCGCCGCCGAGCGCGGCTACACGAAGATCGTGCGCAACCTGATGGGGTTCTAAGTGGCCTGGCAGGAAAAGCCGCTCGGCTTCTTCACCGACACGTCGATCTGCATCGGCTGCAAAGCGTGTGAGGTCGCGTGCAAGGAGTGGAACGAGCTTCCGGGCGACCCGCCGACGTTCACGGCGGACTCGTTCGACAACACCGGGCAGCTCGACGCGCAGAACTGGCGGCACGTGCAGTTCATCGAGCAGGTCCCCGACAACACCGGAATGATCGTGACGCCGACGCCGATCGCAGGCGGCCAGGCCTGGCTGATGATGAGCGACGTCTGCAAGCACTGTAAGAACGCGAGCTGCCTCGAGGTCTGCCCGACGAACGCGCTCATCCGCACCGAGTTCGACACGGTCTACATCCAGAACGACGTCTGCAATGGCTGCCGCAACTGCATCTCGGCATGCCCGTACGGCGTCATCGGCTTCAACGAGACCAAGGGCATCGCGCAGAAGTGCACGCTCTGCTACGACCGGCTGCAGGGCGGTTTACAGCCCGCCTGCGCGAAGGCCTGCCCGACCGAGTCCATCAAGTTCGGGTATGTCGAGGATCTGCACACGGTCGCCGACCAGCGCCTCGCGACGCTCAAGGCCGCCGGCTATCAGAAGGCGCAGCTCTACGGACGCGACGACACGGTCTACGGCGGGCTCAACGCGTTCTTCCTCCTGATGGACAAGCCCGAGGTCTACAAGCTCCCGAATGAGGCGAACGCGAAGCTCCCGAGCCGGAACAATCTTCCCGGCTACGTAGGCGGAGTGGCCACCGCCGTCATCGGTCTGCTCGCGGGCCTGCTCGCGTTCCGTAACGGCCGCATGAACGGCAACGGAGCGAACGGGGGGTCGGGGGGGCAGCCCTCCGCCTGATGCCGCCAGCCGAGCATTTTGCGTCGTCGCCCGAGTGGCAATGGTGGATCCTCGGATACTTCTTCTTCGGTGGGATCGCCGGCGGGAGTTATGCGCTTGGAACGCTCCTCCGGTTCGCGGGCGACCCGCGTGACGAGCGGGCCGCTCGGATCGCCTTCATCGCAAGCTTTATCGCCCTCATACCGTGTCCGGTCTTCCTGACACTCGATCTCGGTCAGCCGTTCCGTTTCTGGCACATGCTCATCGATACGAGCGAAGGCGGTCTCGCGTTCAAGCCGTGGTCACCGATGAGCCTCGGTTCGTGGGTCCTCCTGTTGTTTGGTCTGTTCTCGTTCGTTTCGTTCCTTGGCGCGGTCGCCGAAGAGGGATGGTTCCGGGCGGCGAGCCCGATCGCACGCGCGCTGCGTGGCGGAGCGGGACTTGTGTGGAATGTGATCGGAACGCTATTCGGGCTCTTCATCTGCGCGTATACCGGTGTGCTCCTCGCGGTCTCGAACCAGCCTGTCTGGAGCGACGCGGGGTGGGCGCTCGGCGGCATGTTCCTGGCGTCCGCGCTGTCCGGGTCGGCCGCACTCTTGCTCCTCCTCGCGCGCTCCCGGCGAGACGTCGACGCGGACACCGCGAACCGCCTTGAGGCGGCCGACCGCTACTTCGTGATCCTCGAGGCAATTCTCATCGCGCTCTTCCTCGTGACCGTCGCGATCGCAGGCACGATCGGCAAAGTGCTCGGCGTCTGGGTCGTGCTCTGGCTGGTCGTGGCCCTCGGTCTGCTCGCGCCTTTCGCGATGGCGCGCTGGGATGTCGCGCGGCGCTGGCCGCCAGTCGCTGCGCCGTTGCTCGCGCTGCTCGGCGTGCTGGCGCTGCGCGCGCTCGTGATCTTCAGCGCACAGTCCTGACAGATTCAGTTCGCCGCGTTCAGCGCCTGGGTGACGTCCTCACCGTCTTCGTAGTCCCGATCGGGAAGCTTCCCGAGGGCGTCTTCGATCGTCGAGCCGAGCTTCGCTACGCGCGAAGCGTCAATCAGGCCGGCCTTCGAGATCGGGTACTCGAGACCGTCGAGGAACGCCTGTGCGACCTTGCTCGCCTGCATCTCTTGCATGCTCGCCAAGCACAGCCAGTGGCGTGCCAGCCCGACTATCCGATCTCGAACTGCACCTGGACGCGAACGACGACATCGAGCTGACCGGTCGGTAGCTGCGTGGCGAAGCTCGGTCCTTGAGGCCCGGGGGCCGGCACGGCGAACTTGAACGCGTCGATCTGAGGCGATGCGCCGACCTCGCTCACACTGATGATCTTGCCCAGTTGGACGCCCGCGGTCTTCGCCATGGCCTGAGCTTTTGCGCGAGCGTCCTGTATCGCCTGCTCGCGTGCGGAGGCCTGCGCTGCCTTGGAGTCGAGGAGCGTGAAGGCGACGGTCGCCGTTGTCGCGCCATCGTTCTGCACGAGGGTGTCGAGCGCTTTCCCGACGCCATCGGTACCGTGGAGGGTCAACGCGATCTGCTGATTGCCCAAAAACCCGGTCAGCCGCGGAGCTTTGCCCTGCTCGTAGGCGTACTGGGGGTCGATGCGATAAGAGACCGTCTTCGTGTCGGTATCGGGGATGGCGAGGGCCTTCGCGCGCTCGAGGACCTTGCCGATCCGATCGGACAGGAGCGACTGCGCCTCGTCGGCGGTGGCACCTTGGACCACGGCACCGACGGTCACGATGGCAGCGTCGGGCCTGATGCGGATGGTGGCGTCGCCGGTCGTGATGACGCCAGGCGGAACGACACTTGAGCCCGGGACCCCCACGGCGGGCGAAACGGTGGTCGCCTGCGCGGGCGCTTTGGCCGCGACGACGAGCGCGAGGAGAAGGGCGGCGAGCGCGATCGTGCCGAGCAGGCTTTTCTGAAAAAAGGTGAGCATGGCGATCTCCCTCGAGTTGATCTCTCTGCCGTGACGCCCCGGACGGCAGGAAGTTCCGGCGACCAGGCAGCCGTCATCTACTCTCAGCCTGCGGTGAAGACGACCGACCGCCTTACGGAGCTTCGCGCGAATGCCGCGCTCGGAGGCGGCAAGCAGCGCATCGAGCAGCAGCACGCCAAGGGCAAGCTCACGGCGCGCGAGCGGATCGATCTGCTGCTCGACGAGGGATCCTTCACCGAGCTCGACGCGTTCGTCCTCGCCCGCCCGACGGAGCTCATTCCGGACGACGAGCGCGTCATGGGCGACGGCGTCGTGACGGGGTTCGGCACGATCGATGGCCGGAACGTGTACGTCTTCTCGCAGGACTTCACGGTCTTCGGAGGGTCCCTCGCGGAGGCGCACGCGCAAAAGATCTGCAAAGTGATGGACCTGGCGGTCCGCAACGGCGCGCCGATCATTGGCCTGAACGACTCCGGTGGCGCGCGCATACAGGAGGGCGTCGTGTCCCTCGGTGGTTACGCCGACATCTTCCTGCGGAACGTGCTCGCGTCCGGGGTCGTGCCGCAGATCTCCGCGATCATGGGACCATGCGCCGGCGGGGCCGTGTATTCGCCGGCGATCACCGACTTCGTGGTCATGGTGCGCGATACGAGCTACATGTTCGTGACCGGCCCGAACGTGGTGAAGACCGTGACGCACGAGGACGTCACGCTCGACGAGCTCGGCGGCGCGGACGTTCATGCGCATAAGTCCGGCGTCGCCCACTTCGAAGCCGACGACGAGGTGAGCTGCGCCGCCCTGATCCGGCGCCTGGTCGCCTTCCTGCCATCGAACAATCTCGATCCGGCGCCGGCCACCCATACCGAGGATCCGCCCGATCGCGAGGACCCGGGGCTCGACGGCATCGTTCCCGCCGCCGCCACGAAGCCGTACGACATGAAAGAGGCCATCCGCCGGATCGTCGATGACGGCGACTTCCTCGAAGTCCACGAGGGCTGGGCGCAGAACATCATCTGCGCGTTCGCGCGCCTCGACGGCCGTTCGATCGGTGTCGTCGCGCAGCAGCCGATGATCCTCGCGGGCGTTCTTGACATCGACGCCTCGATCAAGGCCGCGCGCTTCGTCCGTTTCTGCGACGCCTTCAACCTACCCATCCTCACGCTGGTCGACGTCCCGGGCTTCCTTCCGGGGACCGCGCAGGAGCACGGCGGGATCATCCGTAACGGCGCCAAGCTTCTGTACGCATACGCGGAGGCGACCGTCCCCAAGCTCACGGTCATCACCCGCAAGGCCTACGGCGGCGCGTACGACGTCATGTCCAGCAAGCACATCCGCGGCGACTACAACGTTGCCTGGCCGACCGCCGAGATCGCGGTCATGGGACCGGAAGGCGCCGTCAATGTGATCCACCGCGACGAGATCGCGAACGCGAAGGATCCGGACGCGCGACGGAAGCAGCTCGTGGACGAATACGTCCAGCGGTTCGCGAACCCCTACGTCGCCGCGGCCCGCGGGTATCTGGACGACGTGATCGAGCCGCGCGAGACGCGGCGGAAGCTGATCGCCGCGCTACGCTCTCTCTCTGGCAAGCGGGACACCAACCCGCGACGCAAGCACGGCAACATCCCGCTCTGAGGGGGGGCATATGTACGGAACGATCGCTCGCTTCAAGCTGAAGAAGGAGTGCCTACGCGACTTCATGGCGCTGGGCAAGGAATGGGACGAGCACGGGCGGGTCCGCGCGGCCGGATACATCAATTCCGAGATCCTCTGGGAGGACAAGGAGGACGGCCGCGCGTGTATGGTCGTCCACTTCACCTCGAAAGAGGCGTACGTGAAGAACGCGAACTCACCCGAGCAGGATCGGTTCTACCGGAAGATGGCGGCGTGCATGGACGGCGAGCCCGAGTGGATCGACGGATCCTTCCAGCCGTGGGACAGCCCGTACTCGCGACCTCCCGCATGGGCTGAGTCCGAAGCGCGCTAGCACGGCGACGCTGAGATCCGTCCTCGTCGCGAATCGCGGCGAGATCGCGCTTCGCATCATCCGCACCTGCCACGATCTCGGCATCCGCGCCGTCGCGGTCTACAGCGACGTCGACCGCGACGCGCTGCACGTCCGCGCCGCGGACGCGGCGTATCCGATCGGACCGGCGGCGCCGCGCGAGAGCTACCTCAACGCCCCTCGCCTGATCGAGGTGGCGAAGCGCTCCGGCTGCGAGGCCATCCATCCGGGATACGGCTTCCTCGCGGAGAGCTGGGAGTTCGCGCAGGCGGCCGTTGACGCAGGTCTGGTCTTCGTCGGTCCGCCCGCGAGCGTGCAGCACGTGCTCGGGGAGAAGACCGCGGCGCGGCGCCTGGCGCAGAGTCTCGACGTCCCCGTGGCGCAGGGGACTGACCCGCTGCGCGACCTCGCGGCGGCGCACAAAGCCGCAAAGGCAATTGGCTACCCGGTCCTGCTGAAGCCCGCGGGTGGCGGCGGCGGCAAGGGCATGCGCACGGTGCGGCGCGATGAGGATCTCGATGCGGCGTGGCGGGGCGCGACGGGCGAAGCCACCACCGCCTTCGGACAGGCCGCGCTCTATTTGGAGCAGGCCATCATCCCCGCGCGCCACATCGAGATGCAGCTCCTCGCCGATAGTCACGGAAACGTTGTGTGGCTCGGCGAGCGCGATTGCTCGGTGCAGCGGCGCCACCAGAAGCTGATCGAGGAGACGCCGGGGCCGTGGGTCGACGACCGGCTCCGCGAGCAGCTCGGCACCGCGGCGGTCCGGATCGCGAGGAAAGCCGGGTACCGCAACGCGGGCACGGTCGAATTCCTCGTCGATCACGGCGGCCGGTTCTATTTCCTCGAGGTGAACACCAGGCTCCAGGTGGAGCACCCGGTCACCGAGATGGTCACGGGCCTCGATCTCGTCGCTCTGCAGCTCGCCATCGCCGCGGGCGAGCCGCTCCCATTCGCGCAGGCCGACGTCGTGCGTCGCGGCGCAGCGATCGAGTGCCGCATCACGGCGGAGGATCCGGCGGCGGGTTTTCTTCCGGCGAGCGGCGTCATCGCCCTGGTGCGCGAGCCCGCGGGTCCGGGTATCCGTGTTGACTCCGCGCTCTTTGCCGGGATGACCGTCGCGACCGAGTACGACCCATTGCTCGCGAAGGTCATCGCGCATGGTCGCGACCGCGTAGAGGCCATGGCGCGGATGCGGCGCGCGCTCGGGGAGATGCGCGTCGCGGGCATCCCGACCTCACTCCCATTCCATCGCTCCGCGCTCTTCCAGCAACTATTCATCACCGGGCGCTACGACACGAGCTTCGTCGCCCAGTGGGACCACCGAACGCGCGAGGAGCTCTCCGACGGCGCGGCCTCCGCCGCGGCCCTCGCCGCGGTCCTGGCGACGCGCGCTCGCTCCGAGCACCATCTCGTCGCGCCGGTCGACCAACCCTGGGCACGGTCGGCGCGCGAAGACACGCTGCGCTGATGCGATACGAGGTGACGATCGACGACCGCCGCGCGCGCGTCGAGATCGCGCCGGAGGGCCGCTTCCTGGTGGACGACCGCGCGGTCGCCGCGGACGTGCGCGAGATCGTCCGCGGGCGGCAGTGGTCGATCACGCTCGACGGCGAGAGCCATGAGATCACGCTGGTCACGCACGAGCCGATGCGTCTAGACGTGGACGGCCGTGACGTGCTTGCGAGCGTGATCGACGAGCGCGCGCTGCGCGCGAGGCGCGGCACCGCAGTAGCGCGAACCGGACGCGTCGAGCTCCGCGCGCCGATGCCTGGGCTTCTCAAGGCGGTGCATGTGAAAGAGGGTGATGTGGTGGAGCGTGACGCTCCGCTCGTCATCCTTGAGGCGATGAAAATGGAGAACGAGCTCCGCGCTCCGGCGCGCGGGCGGGTGACGCGTATCGCGGCGTCAGCGGGGACGAAGGTCGAAGGCGGCTCCGTGTTGTTGGTCATCGTCGAATGAGCCGCGGCCGGAAGGCCGGCGTCGGGGCGGCGGCGATCGTTTTCGTGCTCATCGCCAGCCTGGTGGTCTCGGTGCTCATCCTCGTGTACCGACCGCTCCCGACGATCGACGGCGATATCCGCCTCCTGGGGATCGATCAGCGCGTCGAGATCCTCCGCGACAGCTATGGCGTCCCGCACATCTACGCCAAGACGGTCCACGACCTCTTCTACATGCAGGGCTACGTCACCGCGCAGGATCGCCTCTTCCAGATGGACCTGTACCGGCGGGCGGGAAGCGGCCGCCTCGCCGAGGTGCTCGGCGAGCCCGGACTCGAGGCGGACCGCCAGATGCGGACCTTTGGCTTCGCGCGCGTCGCCGCGCAGGAGCTGACGATCGTTCGCGACGACACGCGGGACGCGCTGCAGGCCTACGCGGACGGAGTGAACAAGTTCCTCGAGGGACACGGTGAGTCAC
>WNGI01000155.1_pt1 | contig 112387 bp, 121 predicted proteins | sample 5400621 | NCBI WGS metagenome assembly WNGI01 (sample SAMN13153374, study PRJNA577476) | soil metagenome | isolation source: 20 cm soil or saprolite under Garry oak tree replicate 1 | place: USA:California | collected 2016-06-15 | reverse complement strand
CACGCGACGGGCCGCAGCGCGGCGGCGCTGTCCGAGCTCGACCCGATCCCGACGCTCCAAGCGCTGAAGGTCGCGAGCGCCGGCTTCCTCCGCCACCCTCCGGAGGGCTTCTCCGAGACGCGGACCTGATCGTCGATGGCACGACGGCACGGTTCGACGCCGCGCGGCTGGCACCGTCGCGCTTCGCCGTCGCGTAGGGCGACGTCAGCGCTGACAGCGCGGACAGTAGAAGGTGGAGCGGCCGACCAGGACGCGGGCCCGGATCGGCGTCCGACACCCCGGACACGGCTCGCCGGCGCGATCGTAGACGCAGTGATCGAGCTGGAACCAGCCCTCCCGGCCGAGACCATCCCGGTAGTCGGAGATCGACGAGCCGCCACGGCGGATCGCCTCGGCGAGGACGAGGTGACTTGCGGCGACGATGCGGCGGCACTCCTCGCGCGCCAGCCGCGCCGCGCGCCGCCCGGGCCGTACGCCGGCGCGGAACAGGATCTCGTTCGTATAGATGTTACCCAGGCCCGCCACCCGTCGCTGGTCCATCAGCAGCGCCTTGATCGGCGTCCGCCGGGCGCGGGTGAGCGCGAAGAGCGTCTCGGGCGTGAACGCGTCATCGAGCGGGTCAACCCCGGCCCCGGTCTCGGCGGCGAGCGCCGTCGCGTCGATCACCGCCATGCGGCCGAAGCGACGCGGGTCGTTGTAGGTGACCAGGCGGCCGTCATCGAGCTCGATCACGACGTGATCGTGGCGCCGCGCGGTCCGGTCGGACGGGGCGAGCGTCAGCTGGCCCGTCATGCCGAGGTGGACGAGCCAGAGCCGTCCATCGTCGAGCCCGACCACCATGTATTTGCCGCGCCGGGTGACCGCTTCCAGCCGACGGCCCTCGAGGCGCGCCGCGAAGCTCCTCGCCACGCCGCCACGGAGCCGGCGCTCTCGCACCCGAACGGCGACGACGCGGCGCCCGACCAGGGCCGGGGCCAGGGTGCGCGCGACGGTCTCGACCTCGGGCAGCTCGGGCAACGGCTAGCCCTCGAGCGCCCGCGCGAGGCGCGCGAAGGCGGCAAGGTCGAGGGTCTCGGCACGCGCGCTCGGCGCCACGCCGGCGCGTGCGCAGGCGTCCTCGAGATCGACCCCGCGGCACGCCGCCAGCGTGGCGAGCGCGTTCCGCAGCATCTTCCGCCGCTGCCCGAAGGCCGCGCGCACGACTTCGCGAAACGCCTGCTCGTCGCCGAGCTCGACGCGTGGTCGCGCGGTCCACCGGACGTCGACCACGGCCGATTCGACGCGCGGCGGCGGGAAGAAGCTCCGCCGGGAGACGCGAAACGCGAGGCGTACGTCGGCGACCGCCTGGATGAGCACGGTCGTCACGCCGTAGTCCGCCGTCGAGGGACGCGCGACCAGCCGCTCGGCGACCTCGCGCTGGATCATGACGACGGCACGCGGCAGCCGGGCGCGCGCCTCACGCAGGCGGAAGAGGATCGGAATGGCGATGTTGTAGGGCAGATTGCCGACCGCCGTCACCGCCGGCTCGGTGACGAGGGTCTCGAGATCGACCGCGAGCACGTCGCCTGCGACCGTCCGCACGCGCGGGTTCTCGGCGTAGCGCGCGGCCAGGCGCGCGGCGAGCACGGGATCGACCTCGACGAGGTACAGCCGTCCCGCGCGGCCCGCGAGCTCGTCGGTGAGGGCGCCGAGCCCGGGACCGATCTCGAGCACCACGCTCCGCGGCCCGACGTCCGCCGTCTCGACGATGCGGTGGGCGACCCCCGGGTCGCAGAGAAAGTGCTGGCCCCAGCCCTTTCTCGGCCGGAGGCCGGCGGCGGCGAGCGCCTCGCGCGCCTCCCGCCGCGCGCCCATCACCCGGCGGCGCCGAGCGGCAAGTCGGCCTCGGCGCCAATCGCGAGGCCGTCGTCCTCCCCCGCCTCGAGCCGGCGCGCGCCGCCGAGCGCGATCATGGCGGCATTGTCGGTGCAGAGCTCGAAGCGCGGGAACACCACGTCGACGCCGAGCTCGCTGCCCGCGTCCGCCATCCGCGCCCGCAACCGGCGGTTGGCCGACACGCCACCCGAGACGACAAGACGAGCCACGCCCGTCTCTTCGAGCGCTTCGACGGTCGTGCCGACGAGCATGTCGACGAGCGCCTCCTGCACGCTCGCGGCGAGGTCCGGAAGAGCGTCGGGAGCCGGCGGCTCGTCGTGCACGCGCTGCCAGACCGCGGTCTTGAAGCCGCTGAAGCTGAAGTCGAACCGTCCGCGCTTCAGGCGCGCGCGCGGCAAGCGGACCGCCCCCGGGTTGCCGCGCTCGGCGAGCCGCTGGATCGCCGGCCCGCCCGGGTAGCCGAGACCCAGGAGCTTCGCGACCTTGTCGAACGCCTCGCCGACGGCGTCGTCGCGCGTCCGGCCAAGGCAGCGATAATCCCCTGCGCCGCGCGCGAGATAGAGGCCCGTGTGGCCACCGGAGACGATCAGGCCGAGGAAGGGAAACGGGATCGGGTCGTCGGGCGGCCGGTCGAGGTTGGCGGCGAGCAGATGGCCCTCCAGGTGGTTCACGCCGACCAGCGGAAGACGACGTGCCTGCGCGATTCCCTTCGCGACCGACAGCCCCACGAGGAGCGAGCCGATGAGCCCGGGACCGCACGTCACCGCGATCCCGTCGACGGCATCGAGATCGACGGCGGCGCGCGACAGGGCCGCGTCGATCACCGGCAGCATGTTGCGCACGTGATGGCGCGAGGCGAGCTCGGGCACCACGCCGCCGTACGGCCCATGGACCGCGTCCTGCGACGAGACCACCGACGAGCGCAGCGTGCCGCCGTCGAGCACGGCGGCCGCGGAGTCGTCGCACGAGCTCTCGATGCCGAGAATGAGCACGACGTCGTCAGGCGCGCCGCTTGATCGCGGCGGGGTGGCGGGACGGGGTGCCGCCGCGGCTCCCGGTCCTCGCCTCACGCACGCCTCGAAGCTGCAACGTCCCCCCGCAGCTGCAGGCGCGTGCGGAGGCTGCGGAGGTCGCCGCGGCGGCACCCCGTCCCGCCTTCCACGGCGTCGCCGCGCCACGCACCGACACCGGCATTCGGCGCGGGAGCGGGGGCGCCGGAGCGGCGACCCCGCAGCCGTTAGCGCGCGCAGCGCGGCGCGTGTGGGACGCCGCATTCTCGTCCGCGCGCTTACGGCGAGGACCGGGAGCCGAGCCGGTGCCCCCGCTCCCGCGCACGGCACTCCGGCGCCGCACGCGCTATCCGGTCGACGGCTTGACGGCGAGGAAGATCGTGTTGTCGCCGCGGCGGACGAGGAAGAGGACGCTCTTGCCCTTGCCGGAAGACTTGAGGCCCTTGCGGTAGGCGTCGACGTCCTTCACGGGGGTGCGGTTGACCTCGAGGATGACGTCGCCGCGCCGGAGGCCGGCGTCGGCGGCGGGGCCGCCTGCGTCGACCTGCGTGACGATGACGCCCTTCAGGCTGCGGTCGAGGCCGAGGTTCTCGGCCACCTCCGGCGTGAGCGTCTGCACGGTCAGGCCGAGATCCTCGGCGGTGCCGGTCCCCGCCTGCGCGGTCTCCTCTTCCTTCAGCTCCGCGATCTTGATGGTGAAGTTCTGCTCGCTCTTGTCGCGGATCGCCTTCAGCTTGACGGTCTTGCCGACAGGGGTTCGCGCCACGAGCAGCGGTAGCTCGGCGGAGTCGGTCACCGGCTTGCCGTCGTACTCGATGATCACGTCGCCCTGCTTGATGCCGGCAGCCTCGGCGGGTCCTTCCTTCACGACGTCCGCGACGAGCGCGCCCTTGGCGCTCGGCAGCCCGAGCGAGTCCGCGATGTCCGGCGTGACCTTCTGGATCATGACGCCGAGCCAGCCCCGCGTCACGTGCCCCTTCTCCTTCAGCTGCGGCACGATCTCCTTGGTCAGGCTGATGGGGATCGCGAAGCCGATGCCGATGTTGCCGCCGCCGCGGCTGAAGATCGCGGTGTTGATGCCCACCACCTCGCCCCGCGTGTTGATGAGAGGTCCGCCGGAGTTTCCCGGATTGATGGCCGCGTCGGTCTGGATGAAGTTGTCGTACGGCCCCTGGTTGATGTGCCGGCCGAGCGCACTGACGATGCCCGCCGTCACGGTGTTCTCGAGGCCGAAGGGGTTGCCGATGGCCACCACCCACTGACCGACCTTGAGACCGTCGGAGTCGCCGAGCACCACGGGGGTCAGGTCCGACGCGCCGTGAATCTCGATGAGCGCGATGTCCGTCTTCGGGTCGCGGCCGACGACCTTGGCCTTGAACTCCTTGCCGGTCAACAGCTTGACGACGATCTCGTCCGCGTTCTCGACGACGTGGTTGTTGGTGAGGATGTAACCCTTGGTATCGATGATGAAGCCCGACCCGAGGCTCTTCGCCTTGTAGGGTCGCCGCGGCTGTCCGAAGAACTTCTCGAACGGTTCGAAGAACTCGTGGAACGGATCACCCTCTCCGCCACCGCCACCGCCACCGGGTCCGCCCGGGATGCCGAGACTCGGCCCGCCCTTCACCTCCTGCGTGCTCGAGATGTTGACGACGGAGGGGGAGAGATGCTCCGCGAGGCCGGCGAAGTCGGGGAGTGTGACCGCGGGCGGCGCGCCCGTCGGTGACTCCTCGGCGCCGCCCTTCTCCCCGCCACCGAAGAGGTTGATCGCCTGGCTGGCCGGAAAGAGATCGAAGCGGACGCTCACCGCGAGGCCGACCGCGAAACCGATCAACGCGACGAACAGCAACGCCCGCCGGCTCGTGCCGCCGTTCATACGTCTCCGCTTCCGATCATGACCACTCCTTCAGCTCTCCCGCACCAGGTCGACGTACCGCATGCGGAGGTCGTACAGAACGGACGACAGCAACGTCTCCTCCCCGGCATCGAGGTTGTTGCGGGTCTTCTCCTGCAGGATCCCCAGGATGTCGATGACGTGCTTCGCGGCTTCGAGGTCGCGCTCGACCGCATTGGTCATCGGGTTCGCAATCTCACCCAGGTGCAGCAGCGCCTGGGTGCTGAGACCGATGACGAAGGTCGAGAAGTTCACCGGCCCGGGCGGCACGCCCTCGGCAGCGGCTGCCGCAGTGTGAGACGGCGCCGCAGCGGCAGGCCCGGACGGCTTCGGGTCGACCGACGGTTCCGGCGGTGCGTCGTCGCGGGCCTCGCCGCTCTCCGCGAAGCGCCGGCGGTCCGTGACGCGAAATCCGCGTCGCTCCTCTTTCTCGTTGTCCATGATCATGCCCGAAGCGAGGATGAGCCTGTCGGGCTCAACGGCTCATCGCGCGCAGCCGGCGGATGCGCTCCTCGATCGGCGGATGGGTGCTGAACAGGTTGGCGAGACGGTCACCCTTGAGCGGATTCACGATCCAGAGATGCGCGGTCGCGGGGCCTGCGGCCCCTAGCGGGATACGATTGGACACGCGCGCGATCTTCTCGAGCGCGTCGGCGAGCTCCTGCGGGCGGTGCAGGATGTGCGCGCCGGACGCATCAGCCTGGTACTCGCGCGCGCGGGAGATCGCGAGCTGGATCAACGTGGCGGCGATGGGTGCGACGATGATCATGGCGAGGAACCCGAACGGGCTGCCGCCTTCCTCGCGCTCGTCGCGGCGCATGCCGCCAAACAGCGCTGCCCAGTACGCCATGCGCGCCACCATCATGATGACGCCCGCCAGCGTGGCGGCCACGGCGCTGATCAGCGTGTCGCGATTGCGCACGTGGGACAGCTCGTGCGCGAGGACGCCGCGCAGCTCGTCGGGCGTGAGGAGCTTCAGGATGCCCTCCGTCACCGCGACGGCGGCGTGCTCGGGGCTCCGGCCCGTCGCGAAGGCGTTCGGCGAATCGCTCGGAACAAGGTAGATGCGCGGCATCGGCATCGCGATCCCGGTGGCGAGTTCGCGCACGATGCGGAAGAGATCGGGTGCGTCCTGCTCCGACAGCTCCCGCGCCCCGTACATCGCGAGCACGAACCGGTCGGCGAACCAGTAGCTGCCGAAGTTCATCGCCGCCGCGAAGACGAGCGCGATGACGAGGCCCTGCGGACCGCCGAGCCATTGACCGATCCACAGCAGCAGACCGGTCAGGAGACCGAGCAGGGCGGTCGTCTTGATGGCGTTCGACATGGGCGAACCTTCCGTCCTCGACATTAGACGGAAAGCCGGTGGAACTCATTCTGGGCCGCGAAAATAGACCCGCGGCGAAGCTAATATCGGGGTCCCCCCTTGTCAACCGGAGCGCGCGCGGCGGCGCGCATGACGCGGCGGCAGACGGCAAGCACGCGCGTCGGCGGCAGCGCAGCGAGCGAGATGCCGGTGGCCCGATGCGCACCCGCCGCCTCAAGCGGCGCGAGACGACCGCCGAGGGGTCGCCAGCGGCCGGGGCGCGTCGGACCGAAGAGCACCACGCCGGTCGCGCCGACGGCGCCCGCCAGGTGGCTGACGCCGCTGTCGTTGCCGACGTAGAACGCGGCGCGCGCGAGAACGGCCGCGAGGTCCGGTAGAGCGAGATCGCAAGCGACGGGAGCGTCGGGAATGACTCGGCGTCTGGCCTCCGCTGGCCCGGACACCTCTATGACGGCGCCGCCGGTCGCCCGCCACCAGCCCGCAACCTGGCGATACCCCTCGACGGCCCACTGCTTGGCCGGGGCGCCCGCGCCGGCGTGCATCGCCAGTACAGGCGGGATCAACGTGGCATACAGACGGTCCGCCGCCGCCGACTGAGGCGGCTCGATCCGTCCTCGCTGGCGGAGCGTGGCGAGACTCGCCGGCGCTCCGACCGCCCGTGCGTATGCGGCGGCCGCGTGCCGTGGCCCGTCGCCGCGCTCGACGGTGAAGAAGCTCGCGCCGCGCGCCACCGCCCCGATGCGCGCGCGCATCTCCGCGTCGGTGGCGCCGAGCCAGCTGTAGACCGTCGGCCGTCCGACGAGCCATCGCGGTTGCTCGCTCGCCCCGAACAGCCAGGCGGAGGCGGACGCGTCGAGGCTCGCGACCTCGTCCGCAACGGCCGCAAGGGCCGCGAGCCCGACGAGTGGCTGGCTGACGACGATCGTGACGCGCGCGCCCGTGTGAGACGGGCGCAGCGCACGCAGTGCCGGCATCGCAAGCAGGAAGTCGCCGAGCGCGCCGGGAAAGACGAGCGCGACCGATTCAATTGACTCCGCGCACACGCACTATATATGGTTTTCGCCTGCCGGCCGGCGCAACGCTCCATGCCGCTTCCCTGTCAGACTGCGCGCACGGCGCTCGACCTGATCGGCTCCACTCCGATGGTGCGGTTGAACCGCTTGCCGCAGCTCGATGGCGTCGGCGCCGAGGTGTGGGCGAAGCTCGAGAACCTGAACCCCGGCGGCAGCGTGAAGGATCGCATCTGCCTCGCAATGGTCGAGGCTGCGGAGCGCGACGGCCTCCTCGCGCCCGGCGGGACGATCATCGAGCCGACGAGCGGCAACACCGGCATCGGCCTCGCCCTCGTGGCCGCCGTCAAGGGGTACCGGCTCGTGCTCACCATGCCCGACACGATGAGCGAGGAGCGGCGGTCATTGCTGGTCGCCTACGGCGCGCGCCTCGTGCTGACGCCGGACACGAAGGGCATGCACGGGGCGGTCCGCCGCGCCGAGGAGCTGCTCGCCGAGCATCCGGAATGGTACATGCCGCAGCAGTTCACGAATCCCGCCAATCCGGAAGCACACCGGCGCACGACGGCGCCGGAGATTTTGACGCAGCTCGCGCAGATCGACGCGTTCGTCGCGGGCGTGGGGACGGGCGGCACGATCACGGGCGTCGGCGAGGTGCTGCGAGCCGAGCGGCCGCACGCCCGCATCTACGCGGTCGAGCCATCCGCGTCGCCGGTCCTGTCGGGCGGCGAGGCGGGATACCACGACATCCAGGGCATCGGGGCCGGTTTCGTCCCGGAGATCCTGAATACCGAGGTCTACGACGAAGTACTGCCCGTAACGGACGAGGAGGCGGTGGTGCACGCACGCGCGCTGGCACGCTACGAGGGGCTGCTCGTCGGCATCTCGTCGGGCGCGAACTGCGCGGCCGCGATCCGCACGGCGCGACGGTTCGGCCGCGGGGCCGTCGTGCTGACGGTCTTCTGCGACACGGGCGAGCGTTACCTCACCACCCGCCTCTTCCGCGCGGAGACGGTCTAGTGACGTCGGTCGACGCGAAGGTCGCACGCCTCCGCGAGCTTCTCGCGGAGCTGCCGTCGGCGCTAATCGCGTATTCGGGCGGCGTCGACTCGAGCTTCCTGCTTCGCGTCGCGCACGAGGTGCTCGGGCCGCACTGTCTCGCCCTCACGACCGTGTCGGCCGCCACGCCGGAGGAGGATCTCGAGACGGCGAAACGGCTCACCGCGACGCTCGGCGCCGCACACGTCGTCGTCGACGTCGACGAGCTCGCGATCGAGGGCTACGCCGCCAACGCGAGTAACCGCTGCTTCTTCTGCAAGGACAATCTGTTCACGGTCGCCGTCGCCGAGGCTCGCCGTCGCGGCCTCGCCGCCGTGCTCGACGGGGCGAACGTCGACGACCTCGCCGATCATCGTCCGGGCCTGCAGGCCGCGGCCGCCCACGGCGTCCGCCATCCGCTCGTCGAGGCGGAGTTCTCCAAGCCGGAGATTCGCGACGCGAGCCAGACGCTCGGTCTGTCCACGTGGGACCGTCCGGCGAGCCCGTGTCTCTCGTCGCGGTTCGCGTACGGGACGCGGATTACCGCCGAACGTCTGGCGCAGGTGGCGGCGGCGGAGCGTTTCCTGCGCGCGCAGGGACTGCGCGAGTTCCGCGTACGCCACCACGAGCACATCGCGCGGCTCGAGGTGCCCATCGCCGATATGCCCCGCCTCCTCGCTCCTGGAGTGCGTGAAGCGGTGGTTCAGGAGCTCAAGCGGCTCGGCTTCGCGTACGTCGCGCTCGATCTGCAGGGCTTCCGGAGCGGCAGCCTCAACGAGACGCTCCCGGCCGCGAAAACACGAAGGGCCGGGGGGTTACCCCCGGCCCTTCGCATCCGCTAGGCACGCGGGACGGACCGATTGTCAGTTCGCGAAGATGCCGCGGAGCTCCTCCATGATCTTTTCCTCGGTGTGCGACTTCGCGATTGCGAGCTCCTTCACCAAGAGATTCCGCGCCGTGTCCAGCATCTTGCGCTCGCCGAAGGAGAGCTCCTTGTCGCCCTTCAGGACGAACAGGTCGCGCAGCACCTTGGCGATCTCGAGCACGCTGCCGGTCTTGATCTTTTCCGTGTACTCCCGATAACGACGGTTCCACGTCTGCTGGTCTATTTCGACCTTCTTGTCGCGCAGGATCCGGTAGACCTTGGCGACCATGTCTTTCCCGATGATGCGTCGAAGCCCGACGGAGTTCACGTTTTCCGTCGGGATCATGATCGTCATATCGCTGTCGATGATGCGGAGCATGTAGAACTTGCGCTCACTACCGGAGATCACCTTCGTCTGAACGCCCTCGATCACGCCGACACCATGCGCGGGATAAACGACCTTCTCCCCAACCTTGAACGTTCCGACCATGCTATCGGCACCCTCCGACCGTCAGTGACGGCAATCCTGCATTTTAGGAGCCCGCTAGGGCCCCCGTCAATGTCTTTTCGAAAAGCGCGCATTTCTGCAACGATAGGCTCGATTCGCGGTCTTAACCTACCGGGATCACAAGCGAAACGGCATTTTTCGCTCGTGGACGGTCTGGCTTGCGCCGATGCCTGGAAATACCGCGTGATAGTGCACCCCGATGTGCCCAAACGCGCCGCGAAGCCCACTGATCGCCGACATTGCTCTAGAACGCAGCGCCGGCAACTCTGCGGCATCCGCGCCCGTTCATCGACGGACGGGCGGCGTCGAATCGCGGCCCGCTGCGATGCTGCTCATCACGCAACGCGCCGAGAAGCCGGAAAAGAAGAAGGGTAGCGACACGGGAGCGACGCGCGTGTGCGACGTGGAGGAATACTAGCGACCGGGGCTAGCTTGCGAGGCTTGACCTTTTGTGCCAAGAGGAGCGCGTTTTTCAGCCACCCCAGCTTGGGGCCCAAAGGAGGTGAGCGGATGCGGTTACAGACTATTGGTGCCAGCGTAGCGAGCTTGATGGTGCTCACCATGCTTTCTGCCGGCTGCGCGAAGAAGGAGGACACCGGGACGGCCACCCGAGCTGAGCAGGCGGCGGCCCGTGCCGAGGATGCCGCGCGCCGGGCGGAGTCGGCCGCGAGCCGCGTCGAGGCGGCAGCGCAGCGCGCCGAAGCAGCCGCCGAGAAGGCGGATCGGATGTTCTCGAAGCACATTCGCAAGTAAGGGACTCGCGTTTTCGCGGCAAAGAAGGCGGGGGCGCAAGCCGTCGCCTTTTTTGTTTTCCGTTCCATGGCTGACCGACCCCACCCGCTCCCCACGGTCGACGTCGTCATCGAGATCGGCGACCGCATCGTGCTCATCCGGCGCCGTAACCCGCCGCACGGGTGGGCGCTACCGGGAGGTTTCATCGACGCCGGAGAGCGCGTCGGCAACGCCGCGCGCCGCGAAGCGCGCGAGGAGACGGCGCTCGAGGTCGAGCTGACCGACGTTCTCGGCGTCTACTCGGACCCGACGCGCGACCCGCGCGGCCCGACGATCTCGACGGTCTTCATCGGTCGCGCCACCGGTGTGCCGCAGGCGGGCGACGACGCCGCCGGCGTGGCGCTGTTCGGCGCAGACGATCTGCCCGCGCCGCTTGCCTTCGATCACGCGCAGATCCTCGCCGACTACTTCCGCTTCCGGCGCACCGGCGTACGGCCGGCGAATTACTGACGTTTCACCGCGACCGGAAGCGTGCGGCGCGCTCGACGAGCCGGGGGAGCACCGCGTCGGGGATGAGACCGGCGACGTTACCGCCGAGGCTCACCACTTCCTTCACGAGACGCGAGCTCGTGTAGAAGTGCGATTCTCCGGTCATCATGAAGATGGTCTCGACCTGCGGCCGCAGATGGCGGTTCATCATCGTCATCTGAAATTCGTACTCGAAGTCCGCGACCGCACGGAGACCGCGGATGATCACGCCCGCACCCTTCGACGACACGTAGTCGACGAGCAACGTGGAGAACGCGTCCGCCACGACGCGCTTGCCGTCGCCCCGGAACGTGTCCCGGATCATGTCCGTCCGTTCCTCCGGCGTGAACCAGGCCGAGTCCTTCTGCGCGTTGAAGGCGACGGCGACGATCACCTGGTCGAACACCTGCAGGCTCCTGCGGACGATGTCGACGTGGCCGTTCGTGATCGGGTCGAAGGACCCGGGATACACAGCGATCGGATTCATACGACGTCCTCCGTCACTTCTTCTGCTGCATCTCGGTCCCGCAACAGCTGATCGTCCCCGCCCCACCCTTCGTCACGATCACCTGTGCCCCGCACTGCGTGCAGACGTAGATCTTCCCGATCTGATTCGGCATGTCCTGTCGTCCTCCTACCGGCCCCGGAATCGCGCGCCGCGGCGCGTCCGGAAGGCCGTGATGCCCTCGCGACGGTCCGCGGTCGTCTGCAATAGCACGTACAGGTCCTGCTCCAACCTGATGCCTTCCGCGAGGGGAAGATCAAGGGCGCGCACGACCGCCTCCTTGCCGAGCCGCAGCGCCAGCGGCGCGCGGCTCGCCAGCGCTCGGGCCGTCGCCTCGACTGCGGCATCGAGCCGCCGGGGCTCGACCGTCGCGGCGACGACGCCCCACGCGGCGGCGCGCCGCGCCGGCAGCGGCGTCCCGAGGAGAACGAGGTCGAGGGCCCGCGCGGGTCCCACCATCCGCGTGAGACGCTGCGTGATGCCGCCTCCAGGCGGATGGCCGCGCTCGACGTCGGTGAACGCAAACGTGGCCGTCGTGGCGGCGATGCGCACGTCGCATGCGAGCGCGAGCGCGAACCCCCAGCCGACGGCGTCCCCGCCGATCGATCCCAAGACGGGCTTCGTGACCGCCGCCATCGCGCCGATGCCGTCGGGCCACGCCGGGTCCGGCCACGCACAGCCGTCGGGCAAGCCTCCCGAGAACACCCGGCCGCGGGCACCAAGCACGACCACGCGGACGCGATCGTCGTCCTCGACGGCGACGCACGCGTCGGCGAGCGCACCGAGCAGCTCGGCATCGAGGCGGTTCCCCGTGGCGGGACGCGCGAGCGTCATCCACGCCACCCCGTCGCGCACGACGACCTCGACGGCGTCCTCTGCGCGCAGCGCTCTCGTCACGCGGCGCCGAGCTCCGCGCGCAGGTCCTTGCGGAGGATCTTTCCCATTGGGTTCTTCGGCAGCTCGGTGACGAAGCGGACGAGCTCGGGCTTCTTGAAGCTCGCGAGCCGCTCGCGGCAGAAGTCCGTGAGCGCGTCGGGCGACAGGGAAGCGCCCGGGCGCACGACGACGAACGCGGCCACCCGCTGGCCCCACTCGACGTCCGGCACGCCGACGACGGCCGCTTCCTCGACCGCCGGATGCGACTGCAGGACGGCCTCGACCTCCGCCGGCGCGATGTTCTCCCCGCCGCGGATGATCATGTCGTCCTTGCGCCCGGCGACGTAGAGATAGCCGTCCTCGTCCACCCAGCCCATGTCGCGCGTCGGCAGCCATCCGTCCGCGACGAGCGGTGAACCTCCAGCGCCGGCGTAGCCCTTCATCACACGCGGCGTCCGTACCCAGATCTCGCCGACCTCTCCGGCACCGCACGCGTGCCCGTCGTCGTCCGCGATCCGCACTTCGACGTCGGGCAGCGGACGGCCGATCGACGTGAGCCGGCGCGTGCGCCGCTCGATCTCCTCTGCCGTGCCCTCGAGCCGATGATCCTCGGGGCCGAGGAGCGTGAGCGTCGAGGTGGTCTCCGTCTGGCCGAACGCATTCACGAAGCCGACGGTCTTCGGAAAGCGCTCGATCGCGCGCCGGATGACCGGGAACGGCATGGCGGCTCCGCCGTACGAGAGGATCTCCAGGCTCGAAAGATCGCGGCGCTCGAGATCCGGCTGGTCGAGCAGCTGCTTCAGCATCGTCGGGACGAGGAACGCGTGGCTGATGCGCTCGCGCTCGACGAGGTCGAGCCAGCCCCGGGGCTCGAACTGCGGCATGAGCACGAGGCGGCGGCCCGTCCAGAGCGTCGTCATCATGTTGGTCGCGCCGGCGATGTGGTAGAGCGGCACGCAGAGGAGCGCCGCGCCGCGCGGCGTCCCGTCGGCCAGCTCGACGTTGGCGGTCACGTAGGCCGTGAAGTCGCCCTGCCTCGCCCACATGCTCCGCGGCCTCGGCGACGAGCTCCTCGTAGGCCGGCAGGCTCCCCGCCGGGCCGTCGAGACCGATGACCGTCCGGAGCGCCGGGACAGCGCCGCGGACCGCGTCCAGATGCTCGAGATAACGCGCGCCGACGAGCACCACCTCGACGCCGCCCGCGCGTAGCATGTGCTCGAGCTCGGGGCGCTTCGCACGGTAGTTGAGTGGGATGAAGACGGCGCCGAGCATCGCCGCGGCGTAGTAGGCCTCGACGTAACGGTGGGAATTGGTGTGGAGAACCGCCACGTGCGTGCCCGGCCGAACGCCGAGGCGCACGAGCGCGCTCGCGAGGCGCCGCACGCGCGACAGCGTCTCGGCGTACGTGAACCGGCCCCCCTCGGTCACCACCGCCTCCTGGTCGGGGACGATCTCGGCCGGGATCGCGAGGAAGCCGAGAGTGTTCATCGGCGGCGCTTCTAGCGCGGCCGCGCGCCGCCGCTCAAGTACGGCGGCGAGTTGCGGCGGCGAGCCGTCGTTCGAGGTCGAGGCCGTCCGCGAGCGCCAGGTCGTGTGCCGCACGCACCGCACGTCGCACACCCGCGACCAGGGCGGGCTCCAGACGAGCCAGCCGGCGGGCGAGCGCCAGTGCGGCCGCGTCGAGCCGCGCCCGTGGAACGACGCGCAGCACGATCCCCGCGGCGCGCGCCTCCTCTGCGTCGAGTCCCCGACCCGTCAGCACGAGGTCGAGAGCGCGCGCGACACCGGCTCGCCGGGGCAACGTCTGCGTCCCACCGACGCCCGGGATCATACCGAGACCGGTCTCCGGCAGAGCGAAGCGCGCATCGTCCGCTGCGAGGCAGAAATCGCAGCAGAGCGCCATCTCCATCCCCCCGCCGACCGCGTAGCCGTGGACGGCCGCAATCGTCGCCGCCCGGAGATCGAGGAGCCGGCCCCACACGTCGCGCTGCCAGCGGACGAAGCGCGCGACGAGCGGAGACGGCGCCGTCCCGAACTCGCTCACGTCGCCGCCCGTGGAGAAAGCGCGCCCGCGACCGCGCAGCACGAGCGCGCGGACGTCCGGATCCTCGTCCGCCGCGCCGAGCGCCTCGTAGAGATCGTCACGCATGGCGACGTTGTACGCGTTCAGCTTCGCGGGTCGGTCGAGGGTCACGATCGCGATCGCGCCCCGCTTCTCGTAGCGAAGGGTCGAGAACGGCCTCATGCCGGCCACGCCACCCTGCCGCCGACGAGTGTCAGCGTCACGACCCGTGCGTTCTCGACGAGCGTCTCGGCGGCGGTCAGTCGGAGGACGGAAGCGGCTTCGCTTCCTTCAGCTTCATCTCGTGACCGCAGCACGTGAGGCCGCCCGCGCCCGGCTTGTTGCAGAGGACCTCCGTGCCGCAGGTGTCGCAGAGGTACCGCTTGCCGAGCTGCATCGCCATGGGCGGTCCCGTACCAGAAAGCCGCCGGACGGGGAAGCCTAGGCGAGTGGCAGCGCGGCGACGCGGACGAGGGTCACCGCATGGCCGTGCTCGACACGCAGCTCCGTCCCCGGTTCCCAATGCTCCCGCCGGACGAACCCGAGAGCGGCGGGCGCGCCGGCGCCGAAAGCCCACGCGACCGTCGTGAGCCGGCCGGCTTCCTTCCCCTCGCGCACGAGCGGCACGCCGCCCGGCGGCACCGGGCCGTCGATCAGCAGGCCGGTGAGCTTGCGGTTCACGTGGCCGCGCGCGGTCCCGCGCGCCACGACCTCCTGGCCGAGATAGCAACCCTTGGTGGCGCTCAGCGCCTCGTCGACGGGCACCTCGAGCGCGAGCGTGCCGAGGTCCATGTCGAGCCCCACCCGCGGCACCCCGACCTCCACCCGGCGGCCCTCGAGCGCGTCCATGCCACATGGCCGTGCGCCGCGCGCCACGAGCGCGTCCCAGAGTGCAGGAGCTCGTTCGGCGGCGACGTGAAACACGACGCCGGAACCGCGCACCTCGCTCGCGCGCACCGCACGGACCGCGATGCCGGTGACGTCCGTCTCGGCGTGCGCATACGGGGCGAGCGGCCGGCCGACGAGGCGCTCCGCGTCCGGCCCTTCGACGCCGACGAGCGCGACCCTGGTCTCGGGCGTGACCAGCTCGACGTCGTCGGCGACGATCAGGCGCTCGAGGGCCTCGACGAAGGCCTCGCGGGCACGCACGTCGACGTCGAGGAGCAGCGCGTCGTCGGTCGCCGCCACGCGCGCGTCGGCGACGACGCGTCCCTGGATGGTGAGGAGCAGAGCCGGACACCCGTCGCCGGGCCGGAGCGCCGCCACGTCGTTGGACAACATACCCTGGAGGAACGTCACGCGGTCGGCACCGCGCGCGTGGAGCACGGTACGGAAGCCGAGGTCGACGAGCGCCGCGCCTTCGCGGAGCGCTCGGTACTCGCCGGCGGCGTCGCCGAACTGACGCGGTAAGAGGACGCCACGGTCGTCCGCGTGGGTCGCGCCGCGGGCCGCGAGGTGCGCGTGGAGCGCCGTCTCGAGCATCGTCGTCGCGACACCTTGCGCTCGCCGCCCCGTGTTGACAAGGGCCCACGGCTGGCTGAAGGGAAGCGCGTGACCTTCGAAGACATCCTCTACGACGCGCGCGACGGGATCGCATGGATCACGATCAACCGCCCCGACGTGCGGAATGCGTTTCGTTCCCAGACCGTCGACGAGCTGATCCGCGCCTTCCGCGCCGCCTGGGCCGATCGCGCGGTCGGCGTGGCCGTGCTGACCGGCGCGGGCGACAAGGCCTTCTCCGCCGGCGGCGACCAGCGCGAGCGCGGCACGAGCGGCTACGGCGGCGCCAGCGGCCTCGGCATGGACGTCCACGGGCTTCACGGAGTGATCCGCGCGATTCCAAAGCCCGTGATCGCGATGGTCAACGGCTTCGCGATCGGCGGCGGTCACGTGCTCCACGTGCTGTGCGACCTGTCGATTGCCGCCGACACGGCGATCTTCGGACAGGTCGGGCCACGCGTGGGCAGCGTCGATCCGGGGTTCGGCACTGCGTACCTGGCGCGCATCGTCGGCGAGAAGAAGGCGCGGGAGATCTGGTACCTCTGCCGGCAGTACACGGCGCAGGAGGCGCTCGCGATGGGCCTCGTCAACGCCGTCGTCCCGGCCGCGCAACTTCGTACCGAGACGGAACGCTGGTGCCGCGAGCTCCTCGAGAAGAGCCCGACGGCACTCAGGCTCGCAAAGCAGTCGTTCAATGCGGACACGGAGCAGCTCGGCGGCATCACCGAGCTCGGCTTCAGCGCGCTCGAGCTCTACTACGGGACGGAAGAGGCGGAGGAAGGCCGCAAGGCCTTTTTAGAGAAGCGCCCGCCGCGGTTCCGGAAGTCGTAGGCCACCCGCCGAGAGTCGGAAGCCCCGGGAGCGCCGGTCGCGGGCCGGGCCGTCGACGGCGGCGCCGCAGGTACGACTCGTATAGAGCGCGCTGTGGCGGCCGCAGATCGGGGGAGACCCCGACGCCGGGGAGCCGAAGGCCAGCGTGCGCGGGTGCACCACACGGTGACAGGATCACTGCCGGCGGCGGCGAAGGGCGTCCCACCGGGCGTGTGCGGCGTGGCCAGCCCGCGATGTCCGAGTCCGAGGTCGGCTGACCTTACAATTTCGGAGGTCGCACCTGAGCTCTGCACCCGCCGCCCCTTGACAATCGTGACTTAGAATGGTATTAGCCTAATCAAGCTGATGGCCCGGCGCCCCGTTCAACTTACCCTGCCTGCGCCCCGCACGTGGGGCGGGCGCCGCCCCGGTGCCGGGCGGAAGCGGACGCCCGGACGCCGGCCCGGGGTGCCGCATCGGACTCGCCCCGAACACGTCGCCGCCCATCCCGTGCACGTGACGCTGCGGGCCGTCACGGCCATCCGCTGCCTCCGGTGCGACCGGGTCTTCCCGGCCGTCCGCCGCGCGCTCGCCGTCTCCTCGCGCGCCGGCTTCCGGATCGTCGAATCGGAGCTACAGCCCCAGCCGTGCCCGCAGGGCCGCGACGTCGGGTGCGAGCTCGGGCTCGGGAGCGCGCCTGCCCTGCCACTCGAACTGGGCGAGCAGCGCCTCCAGCCGCTCTCGACCCTCCGGACTCCGCACCGCCTCGCGCGGCGTCTCGAAGCGGAGCGCCGGGATCTTCTCGTCGAGCCAGGTTTCCCAGTGCTCGGCGATGAAGCGCCGCAGCGCCTCGCGCATCTCGGGCGGTTCCTCGAGGCGACCCTTCGGCTCCCGCTCCGCATGCGCCTCCTCGAGCTGGGGGGCCAGCGGCTCAGCGACGCTCGTCTGCAGTACAGCGAGGTCGCCGAGCCGCTTCTCCACCTCGGCGCGGACCTCGCGCGCGCGCCGCTCGGAGTTCACCTCGACCACGAGAGCGCTCGCGTCGATGGCGATGTGCCCCATGATCGTGTTGTCCCAGCTCCGGTGCTGCGCGTTGCCCCGCTTGAGCCAGGGGAACCGCACGGCGCGCAGCTCGCCCGCCGGATCGCGAGTGGAATCGGTGAGCAGCTCTTCATCGGACGCCTCGAGGGCGAGGGACTTGAGGCGATCGAAGGCCTCGCGCGGCGAGCAGGCCAGCACGAAGTGGAGCGTGGTCGGGAGGAGCGGCTCGCCGTCGGTGTTGCGAAGCTCCGGCGGGCGCGGGTGGTACACCTCGTGCTTGATCCCGAAGTAGGTCTCCCGGAGCACGATGTCCCAGTCGTGCAGGGCGCTCTCGTCCGGCATGCCACCCGCGGCCATGTCCTCGCGGAGCTCGATCAGCCGCAGGCGGTAGGTCGGCGGTATCAGCAGCGGCGCGCCACCGACCATGATGGCAGCGCCGTCGAGCGGCACGACGCGGGTGAAGAGGAGAAGGCCCGCCTCTGCCTGCGCCGTCGCCTGGCGTTCGAGGACGTCGAACTCCCGTCCCGTGATGACGTCCCGCAGCCCGAGGCTCCGGCCCCGCTCTACCCGGGTGACGACGTAGAAGCTGTAGGGCCGCGCGCATGCAACCTCGAGGAAGCGGCGCGCGAACGTGTCGAATCGGGAGGGCTCCCGCTCCAGGCAGGCGAGCGCGAGCGGCCTGTCGGGCCAGTCGTCCGGAGTCTCGGCGTCGTCCGGGTCGGCCGTCCAGTTGAAGACGAGCCACGGGATGAAGAGCTGCTCGAACTCCGATTCGTCGGACGGGGTCGGCTCGTGGGCCTCCAGGCCGCGGAAGTCCGCCCACGCCGCGTCGATGAGATCCCGACCGTACCGCCGCCGGATGTGATCGAGCACGGCGTTCACCACGATCCCTTCGGCGTGGCGCAGCCGGTAGCGCTGGCCGTCGATCTCCACGCCGGCGGCGAGACAGCACCGCTTGTGCTTCCTGCCGCTTCCGCACGGGCACGGCTCGTTGCGACCGACCGTTCGACCCACCGCCATCCCTTCCTCCTCCGCGGGCGTCGAGGCCGGCCCGCACGTCGAGCTCGGCGCCTTTTACCCCCGGCGCGCGGTCGGCGTCCAGATGGTGCGACGCATTCGTCGGACCGAGCATCTCCCGCGGATGCGGAAGCGCGACCTGCATGGCGCCGCCGTCGCTTCGCGTGTTATCGTCGCCGGCGTGATGCCGTTCGACGCCGTCCAGGTCCACGCCAGCCGCTGGTGGATCGGGCCGTGACCATGCACACGCGACGCCTCGCCGGCCTCGAAGTCTCCGCGATCGGGCTCGGCTGCATGGGCATGAGCGAGTTCTACGGCGCGACCGACGAGACCGAGGCGATTGCGACGATCCACCGCGCGCTCGATCTCGGCGTCACGCTCCTCGACACCGCCGACATGTACGGGCCGTACACCAACGAGGAGCTCGTCGGGCGGGCCATTCGCGGGCGGCGCGCGGAGGTGGCGCTCGCCACCAAGTGCGGCATCGTTCGCGACCCGAAGGACCGCTCGCTGCGCGGGCTCGACGGCAGTCCCGCGTACATTCGCGCCGCGTGCGACGGGAGTCTCCGCCGGCTCGGCGTCGACCACGTCGACCTCTACCAGCTGCATCGCGCGGATCCGAAGGTGCCGATCGAGGAGAGCGTCGGCGCGATGGCGGAGCTCGTCAGGGCGGGGAAGGTGCGCTTCATCGGGCTCTCGGAGGTCGGGCCCGAGACGCTTCGTCGCGCCGTCCACGCGCATCCCATCGCGACGCTGCAGACGGAATACTCGCTCCTCACGCGCGACGTCGAAGCGGCCGTGCTCCCGGCGTGTCGCGCGCTCGGCGTGGCGTTCCTGCCCTACAGCCCGCTCGGGCGGGGACTACTGACGGGCCGGTACCGCTCGCGGGCAGATTTCGACGCCGGCGACTTTCGGCTGACGAATCCGCGCTTCGCCGAGGGCGCACTGGAAGCGAACGTGCAACTGGCGCTCGCCGTCGCGGCGCTGGCCGACGAGAAGGGATGCACGCCGGCGCAGCTCGCGCTCGCGTGGCTCCTCGCACAGGGTGACGACATCGTGCCGATCCCCGGCACCAAGAGTCGCCGGCGACTCGAGGAGAACGTCGGCGCCGTCGGCGTTGCGCTCAGCCGCGCCGATCTCGCCCGGCTCGACGCCGCGGTGCCGCCGGGTGCCGCCGCGGGCGAGCGCTACATGCCCTGGGCGCGGCCGCGCTGGGAGTGACGCGTCAGACGGCGATCAGCACGGCGCCGCCTTCCACCTTCACCTCGTAGCGATCGACGCCTTCGCTTTCATCCATGATGTTTCGGCCGGTGGTCACGTTGTACTGCCAGCCGTGCCACGGACAGGTGACCGTCGTGCCGTCGAGCTCGCCTTCGCCGAGCGGGCCGCCGCGATGGAGACACGTGTTGTCGATCGCATGAAAGACGCCGCCGACGTTGAACAGCGCGATCTCCTTCCCGTTGACCGTCACGCATTTTCCCGTGCCCGGCGCGACTTCGCCGGCATCGGCGGCTTTCACGAAGTTGGCCATGCGCGGGCTTCTGACACGGGCCTCCGGAAGGGTCAAGCCGACAACGCGGCGGCGACCGGCGGCGACGACGCGAGCCGATCGAGCCAGTCGACGACGTTCGGAACGTCGTCGAGGAGCCGCGCCTCGGCGTAGCGTCGCATCCAGCTCAGCTGGGCGAACGTGGCGACGTCGGCGAGTGACGCCGACCGCCCGAGCAGAAACGGCCGGTCAGCGAGCAGCGCCGCGAGCACCTCGAGGTTCTGGCGCATGCGCGCCTCGAGCGCGTCGAGGCGAGCGGGTGTGTATCCCCACGCCGCGTACCGCCGCCGGATGCGCCGCGCGAGCGTCCAACCGACGAGCGGCGCCAGCGCGCCGGTGGTGATGTCCGTCACGGTATTCGTCAGCGCGGCGTTGCGGTTCACGGGGTTCAGCCACTTGAACGCGCCGACGATGAAGTAGAGCGCCTCGTCGGCCCATTCCTCCATGAGGAGACAGTACGCGCGCGCCTCGGGTTGGTCAGGGATGAGAACCGGATCGGGATAGCGCGTGTCGGCCCAGCGCGCGATGCTGCTCGAATCGGCGATCACCTCGCCGTCGTGCACGAGCACGGGCACCTTGCCGAGCGGATTCAGCCGCCGCAGCTCGCGGTAGCGCCGGGCCGTCACCGTCACCGTCCGGTACGAGACGCCCTTCAGGTGGAGACAGATCCGGGCCTTCATGCAGAAGGGCGAATCGCGGAGGTCGTAGAGAAGGTGCTCCTCGCGCATGCGGTGCTCGAGCTCAGCCGCGGAGCGCCGCCCGTAGCTCGCGCGCCAGCATCTCGACCGTGCCGCGCGTGCCGCCTGCCTGCTTCTGGCGCCATTCGCTCTCGGTCTCGAAGCGGCTGTCGCCGACGAGCTCGCCCCACGGCGCGATCACGCGCCCGATCGCGTGCGCATCGAGCACGTCGCCGCCGTTCCTGCGGATCGCGTTCAACACGTCGGGCACCACGCGCAGGAACGCTCGCAACGCGGTGCCGGTCTTGATGCTGTACTTGCGTCCAACCCAGGCACGCGGAAAGACACGCGCGATCTGCTTGAAGTAGTTGAGGAAGAACCGTTGGGCGGTGTCGCGGAACCGATCCGATTGCCGTCCCCCGAGCGCGTCGAGGGCGGTGAAGATGCCCTTCAGCTCCTCCGCGAGCGGCGCCTGTGCGACGCGGCCGTGGCCGACGCCGAAGAGCTTGATCTCGCCGTGCAACGGCGAATCGCCGTGCTCGTTGAGCGCACGGATGATGTCGTGGCCCGCCGCGAGCTCCGGGTCCGGGTAGAGGCGCCGGCCGGCGAGGCTGATCAGGTGCGACGGATTCAGCTTGGTGTGCTTGGCGTTGATCGTGACGAACAGCTCGACGACCTGATCGGGCGTCAGGCGGTCGAACACGACGGCGGGCACCTGCACCTCCTCCGCCTGCCCCGCCGTGATCATCTGGTGCAGCGCGAGCAGCCGGTGCTGGCCGTCGAGCGCACGCAGCGCGCCCTCCTCGCCGGGTATCTCGAGCACGCCCAGCACGCGATGCGAGCTGGTCGGCGTGAACTCGAGCCGCCGGTCCGACACCAGCAGGACCGCCCCGGGGATCGCCGGCAGGTTTCCGATCTCGGAGCACTGGAGGTAGTATTCGACGAGGTCGGAGATCTTCTTGCGGATGACCGGCCGCTGGTATGCCTCGGCGCTGGCCGCGATGCGCTTCTCGAGGAGCTCCCAGTTCACGCGCGACGGCTTCGCCTTCCCCTTGCGCTTGCCGCTGCCCGGCCGGGCGCCGTGCGCCGCGTCGCCCCCCTCGTAGGAGAGCACCTCGAAGCGGACGAGCCGGTCGACGTCGCGGGCGCCGAGGATCGCCTGGTAGAGCACGACGCCGAACTGATGAAGGCGGATCGCCGGGACACTGATCATCCTTGCCCTCCGTCACTGCGCCCGGAGCAGGGGCTGCTGCTCGAGCTCTTCCGCGCCCTCGTCGGCCGCGATCTCGGCGAGCTTCGCGGTCAGGCGATCGAGGCGGCGATCGGCCGCGGCATGTGCCTGCGCCGCGTTGGTCACGTGACGGCCGAGCACGCGGAAATCGTCCTGCAGCCGTCCGAGGTCGCCCGCCAGCCGCGCGAGCTGTCCCACGACCTCCTGCGCGCGCGCCTCGATCCGGAGTCCGCGGAGCCCGAGCACGATCGCCTGGAGGTAGGCGTAGAAGCAGTTCGGCGAGACGGGAATCACCTTCCGCTCGAGGGCGTAGGCAGAGAGCTCGCGGTCGTTCCCGCCGTCGTCGCGCACGATGGCCTCGTAGTAGACGTTCTCGGCGGGGACGTACATCAGCGCGAAGTCGTACGTGCCCTCGTCGGGGAGGATGTACTTGGTGGCGACGTCGTCAATGTGCTTGCGGACGCGGGCGACGAACGCCCGCCGCGCCCGCGTCCGGGTCTCGTCGTCGCCCGCTTCGAGCAGCCGGCGGAAGTCCTCGAGCGGGAACTTGGCGTCGACCGGGACCAGCGCCGGCCCGAGCCGGACGACGGCGTCCACGCGTTCGCCGTTCTGGAACGTGTGCTGCAAGGTGAAGTGGCGCGCCGGCAGCACCTGCGCGAGCAGGTCGCCCAGCAGGAGCTCGCCGAGACCGCCGCGCAGCTTCGGCGCCCGCAGGATGTCGTGCAGCGAGACGACGTCGCGGCCGATGTCGCGGACGCGCGCCGTCGCCTCGCGCAGCTCGCCGAGCCCCTGCTGCACCTCGCCCACGACGCGGGCGGTGTGGTCGAGCCGCTCGCCGACGGAGGTCTGCGAGCGCTGCACGAGCTCGCCGCTCTCGCGGAGCCGCTCGTTCAGCTGCGCCGTCAGGCGGCCGATCTCCTGCCCGAGGAGCTCCGCCTGCCCGCCGAGCGCCTGGCCGACCTGCGTGCGCAGCGCCTCGAGCTGCTGCTGCACGAGCCCGAGGGCTCCTCCCCGTCGGGCGGCGACCAAGACCGCCACCGCGATCGCGAGCACCAGTATCGCGAGCACGACCACGAGCCCGGCCTGCGTCACCATCGCCCCTCCTCTCCCCTCGGCGCCGCCCGGGTGTGCCTATCCGAGTGCGCTCGCGTACTCCTCGAGTTCTTCGAGCTTGCGCAGGCGGGCGAGCCGCACGAGACGGTCGCTCGCCGGCGCCGTCACCAGCGCGTCACGGGCGGCCGCCACGGAATCGGCGAGGATCAGGCGACAGCGCGCGTGGACGGCGAGCGCCACACGACGGCGCCGCATCCGCACGAGCTCCTCGAACGCGATGACCTCGCCCACCGGGCCGCCGACCCTACCATGCGGGGCGGCCCTCGCGCTAGAAGAGAACGCTCGCGCCTCGCGAATTTTCGACCGCCGTCATGACCGACGAGCACCTCGAAGAGAACTGGAACGCGCGCACGCTTCTCCTGAGTCAGGACGAAATCGCTCGCATCAGCGTGGCGCGAAACTAGCCCGCGCTCATCCCGACGATACGCGCCGCGTTGCGACGACGTGGGCCGGCGGCTAAAAACGGGGCCGGTGCGGCTCGTCTGCTTCGGTGACATCCACATGGCCTTTCGGGCGATCGAGCGGCTCGGTCCCGTGCTCCGCGAAGCCGACTGCGCCGTCCTGACGGGCGACCTCACCAACTTCGGCGACCCGCCCGATGCGTTCCGCGTGGTCGACGCGGTCCGGCAGCACTGCCCTACCGTGCTCGCCGTGACCGGCAACCTCGACATGCCGTGGGTCATCGACGCATTCCGCGCCGACGGCATCTCGCTGCACGGCGAGGGGCGGCGACTCGGCGGCCTCGCCGTTTTCGGGTGCGGCGGCTCCAACATCACGCCAATGGACACGCCGACGGAGCTCCAGGAGGACGAACTCGCGACGATCCTCGAGCAGGCACACGCCACGGTAGCAGACGCGCCCCGTCGGCTACTCGTCTGTCACACCCCGCCCTACGACACCCGCCTCGACTGCCTGATGAACGGGACGCCCGTCGGCAGCCCCGCCGTGCGGACCTTCATCGAGCGACGCCAGCCCGACGTCGCCGTCGTCGGCCACATCCACGAAGGCCGCGGGATCGACCACCTGGGCCGCACCGTCGTGCTGAATCCGGGCGCGCTGCGCGACGGAGGATACGTGGTCGTGGACGACGACGGTGCGCGCGTCACGGCCGAGCTGCGGAGCTGGCGCGCATGACGGGACCCTTTCCCGCCATGCGGGTGGACCACCTATCGATCGCGGTGCGGGCGATCGAGCCCACGCTGGCGCGCTGGCAGCGGCTCTTCCCGATCCGCCCCCGGATGTCGCCCCGCTCGGGCTACGACGATCAGTTCCACTGGACGGACTTCTTCCTCGGCGACCGGAAGCTCGAGCTGATCGAGAGCGCGCGGCGCGGCAGCTTCGTCGAGCGCTTCCTCGCGGCGTACGGCGAGCGGTGGCACCATCTCTCCCTCGAAGTCGAGGAGGGCCAGCTGGACGGCTACACGGCCGCGCTCGAGCGCGACGGGCTCCGGATCGTCGACCGCGGCGACTACGGCAACGGCGACGAGACGGCCTTCATCTCGCCGCGCACCGCGCCCGGCATCCTCGTCCAGTTCTGGCAGGTGCCGGGCTGGCGCGGCGAGCAGCCCGCCGACCACCCGACGGAGCCGGTCGCCGAGCGCGACGGGATCCGCTTCCGCGTGCGGCGGCCGGTGGTCGGCGTGCGGTCGCTCGACGATGCGCTCGCGTGGTTCCGGCGGACGTTCCCGGTCGAGCTGTCGCGAGACGGCGCCGGCAATTCGCGCACGCTACGGCTGGCGGGCTACGAGCTCGAGCTCGTCGAGAGCACCGGCTCGGCAGAGGGCTTCCGTCATCTCACGATCGACGTCGAGCCGCTCGACCGTTTCGTGGCACGGCTCGAGGACGAAGGCCTCCGTCCCGTCCGCGCGGACGGAACGGCGGTCGTCGAGCTCGACGGCGCCACCCTCCTGCTGCAAGATCCCGCGCGCCGCGCTTGATGCCGCTCGGCGCCGTCACTCTGGACGCCGCGGGCACGCTGTTCGAGGTCGCCGAGCCCGTGGGCGTCACATACGCGCGTGTCGCCGCCCGCCACGGCATCGGCGTCACCGCGACGGAGCTCGACCGGGCGTTCCGGGCCGCCCTCGCCGGAGCCCCGCCGCTCGCCTTCCCCGGCGCGAGTCCCGTTCGCCTACCCGACCACGAGCGCGCGTGGTGGTACGCGGTCGTTCGGCGTACGTTCGGCGGCGCCGCCGCGTCGCCCGGCTTCGACGCGTGCTTCGCGGACCTGTTCGACCTCTATGCGGAGCCGGCCGCCTGGCGGGTCTTCGCTGACGCGCCCGGAGCGCTGCGCGAGGTCCGCGCGCGCGGGCTCCGCGTCGGCATCGTCTCGAACTTCGACGCCCGCCTGGCCGGGCTGCTCGACGGCCTGGACGTGGCGCCCCTCCTCGACTGCGTCGTCCACTCGACGCGCGCGGGGGCCGCCAAACCCGATCCGGCCATCTTCCGCGCGGCGCTCGACGCGCTCGGCGTCGCGGCGGCGAGCGCGATGCACGTCGGCAACGACGTCGTGGCGGACGTCGAGGGCGCGCGTGCGGCAGGCCTGCAGGCCGTCCTGCTGGCGCGCGACGGGCACCTGCCGCGGCTCCCCGCCGGCGTGACGTGCATCCGGACGCTTGCCGAGCTCGGGTCGACTCTCGACCTACGGGTTCACCCGTAGACGTCGAGCAGGAGTCCGACCGCCGCCGGCGATTGTGCGTACTCACGCGGGGCCGTCGAAGGCGCCCGCTCGGCGTCGTACGGCCAGGCCGGGGGCAGCACCTCGGGAACGAGGACCGCTCTCGGTCTGCGCAGCGCGGGCAGCGACTCCATGGCGGCGCTCCAACGCATCGCGCGTACCATCGCGCGGCCGGGAAGATTGCGGCGGGGGTGTGCGGCGCGGTGCGCGCCTGTCCCCGGCGCTCGCGGACATCCGCGCGCCGGTGCGTCGCCGGGCCGCTGTGCGGTCGATTGCGCAGCGGTGCAACGGGCCGCGCAGCGTCAGGGCTCGACGAGCCCGAAACGCTTCAGCTTGTACAGCAGCGTCCGCCGGCCGATGCCGAGGAGGCGCGCAGCGGCCGTGCGGTTCTGCCCGGCCGCCGCCAGGGCGCGCGCGATCAGCGCGCGTTCGGTCTGGTCGACCGCGGCGCCGACCGCGCCGCGATAGTCGAGCTCGTGGCTTGGCGCCGCCCCGCCCGTGCCGCCGATGTCGGCCGGCGCGATGACGGGCCCATCGCCCATCACGACGGCCTGCTCGATCACGTTCTCGAGCTCGCGGACGTTTCCCGGCCACGATCGCGCCGCGAGCGCGACGAGCGTCTCCGGCGCGAGGCGGAAACCGGCGCGCCCATGGCGCGCCGCGGCCCGGGCGAGAAAATGCTGTGCGAGCAGCGGGATGTCCTCGCTGCGCTCGGCGAGCGTCGGCACGGAGACGGTCGCCACCTTGAGACGGAAATACAGGTCCTCGCGGAATCCGCCTTCCCGGACGGCGTGCTCCAGGTCGCGATGGGTGGCGGCGATCACCCGGACGTCGACCCGCATCGGGCGCGCGCCCCCGACGCGCGTCACCTCGCGCTCCTGCAAGACGCGCAGCAGCTTCGCCTGCACGACGGGGCTCATGTCGCCGATCTCGTCGAGAAAGAGCGTCCCTCCATTGGCACGCTCGATCAGCCCTGCGCGGCGCTCCACACCCGTCGCCACCCCGCGCTCGATTCCGAAGAGCTCGCTCTCGAGCAGCGTCTCCGGCAACGCTGCGCAGTTGACGGCCACGAACGGCGCCCCGCGACGGCCGCCGTGATGCAGCGCGCGCGCCACCATCTCCTTGCCGGTGCCGCTCGCGCCGAGCACGAGCACCGTGACGTCGCTGTCGGCAAGCCGCGCGACGGTGGCGACGAGGCGGCGGAGAGCGGGGCTCGTGCCGACGAGACCGCATGGCGCAGCGCGTTCGCCGAGCTCGGTCCGCAGCGTGCGGTTCTCCGACGCGAGACGCTCGACGAGCGTGGCGCTCTCGAGCGCGAGAGCGACGGTCGGGGCGACGAGCGCCAGCAGCCGCTCGTGCTCGTCGTCGATGGCGCCCGTCCGCGCCGCGCCGAGCACGAGGACCGCGACCGTCCGGCCGCGGGCGACGATCGGAAAGCAAAGCCAGGAGGCGAGGCCGGCCGCATCGGGCGGGAGCGCCGCGTCAGGCCCGAGGTCGACGGCGCGCACGGGTGTCCCCGCGACGGCGGCGCCGAGCGGGCCCGCGGTGAAGGGGACGAGCGGCGCGTCAGGTGCGGTCGCAGGGGGCGCGCACGCGGCGAGGCGGAGGCCGCCGGCGGCATCGTCGACCGTCCAGAAGCCCGCGAACTCGAGGCCCAACTCGTCGCACAAGAGACCGACGAGCCGCCGCGCGACTGCATCGGGCTCGTTCTCGCCGACCAGGGAGTCGCCGACGACACGGAGGAACGAGAGCTCCTCGAGACGGTGGATGAGCGCGCTGCTCGCCTCGCGCAGCGCCCGCTCGAGTCGCTTCTCCTCCATCAATGCTGCGCCATCGCCTCGCAGGCGCGCAGGAGATCCGCCTCGAACGACGCGATCACGCGGTCGAGGTCGCGCGGACCGAGGCCGAGACGCTCCCACGCCGCCGGCGCGATCGCCGGGATGCGGCCGTCGCCACCGAAGCCGTAGCCGTACGCCCGCACGAGCGTGTTGGCGACGTGCACGATCGCGGCTTCCGTGGGCGCCGTCCGCGCGCGCTCGGGGGCATGGTGAAACACGACCGGTTCGAGGACCCGCGCGGGGACGCGCCAGCGCGCGAGCAGCCACCCTGCGATCTCCGTGTGGTCGACGCCGAGGAGGATGCGCTCCGCGTCGCCGAACCGGATGCCGTCGGTAGCGGCCCGCTCGAGGATCGCCGCGAAGACCTCCGGCGCCTGACGATAGAGCACGACCTTGCCGAGGTCGTGCAGGAGACCCGCCCCGGAGATCTCCTCCGGATGGGGAAGGCGGAGATGGCGGGCGATGGCACCCGCTGCCACCGCCGTGCCGACGGAGTGCTCCCAGAAGCCGCGGAGCTCGATGCGCAGGTCGAGCAGCGCGGTCGTGCAGACGAGGCTCCGGGCGACGGTCGTGCCGAGGATCGTGAGCGCCTGGCCGACGGAGGCGATCGTGCCCGAGAGCCCGTAGAAGGCGCAGTTGGCGACCCGGAGCAGCTGGGCGGTGAGCACCTGGTCGGTCTCGATGAGCGCCGCCGCCTCGGCGTGGCCGCCGTCCGGCCGGTCGAGCGTCTCGATGACGCGCTCGATCACGATCGGCAGCGTCGGCAGACCGCGGAGCCGTTCGACGCGGCGCCGCATCTCCTCGCCGTCGCTCAGCACGTGCCCGCCTGGAGGTACCGCGCGAGCGCCTGCTTCAAGAGCTCGAGGATCGGGTCTGCCGGCTCCCCGGCAAACCGTGCCTCGAGATCGGCGAGCGCGCGAATCGGATCCTTGTCCTCCTCCCACGCAGCCACCTCGCCGTCCTCCACGACCTCGACGCTACGCACGCCGAGCCGTGCGAGCGAGCGAATCACCGCCGGCCCGAGCGTCGTCCCGGCCCCCGCCAGCACGCACCCATCCGCCCCGAGCACCGCGCGCCCGAGGTGCATGTGCGGCCTGGCGTGGCCAAGCCGGATGCGAACCATGCTCGAACGCTACCGGCGACCCTTTCGACTCTCAAACCCGCCGCCGTCGCGCGCGACACTCGTGAAACCGCGCAGCCGTGAGCGGTTTCGTGGCGACGTGGCGGGAATGCCGACTTATCGGACCGCAAAATTCTGCGCCTCAATGGATTTCGAGGCTGGTACGCGGGTTGCTACGCATGAGCAGTGATGGACCGAACGCTCTGCGGAAAGCGATGTCGCACGGTTCGCCCGGTCGCTCATCACCGTGGCCAACTGCCGCGCGAGACCGCGGGTACGATTCGCTACGCGCTCGAAAACATCGGCCGAATCCTGGTCTTCGTCGACTTCGACTCCGGTCCGTCCCTCATGGTGCTGCCCGACGACATCTGCGTCGAGGCACCGGAGGGGGCGGTCCAGGCCTGAAGTCGCTCGAAAGCCGGCGGTTCGACCGGTCGCGTCAGCGCGCCGCGCTGCGACTCGTCCGCCCCGACAACGCTCGGTTCCAGAGCCACGACAGCCAGCCGGTCGCCTCGACGTCCCGATCGGCGACGACCGTGACCTTGCCGAGCTCCTCGGCACCGCGGCGAACGACGACATCACCGAGTGGCTGACTCCGACTGACCGGCGCCTGCAGCAGCCGCGGCACGCGCGCTTCGACGACGATTCCGCGGTCCTCGGCCCGCTTCACGAGCAGCAGGAGGTCGCCGGTCGCGAGCGCCTTCACACGGTCGTCGGTGCCGCCGGCAACCGGTACCTCGCTCACGACCGCCGCACGATGCGCCGCAGCAATCACCCGATAGTTGGCGAACGCGTCGTTCATCAGGCGGGCCGCTTCTGCAAAACACCCCGGCTTGGTGACGACGCCGAGGACGACGGCGATGAGCCGCAGGTCGTTCCGCGTCGCGGTCGCGGTCACCTCGAAGCCGGCTTCCTGATAGTAGCCCGTCTTGAGGCCCGTCGCGCCCGGATAGGTGCGGACCAGGTGGTTCGTGTTCGACATCTGCAAGGTGTCGTTCCGGAACCCCGCGGCCGGCATCCCCGCCCAGCGCATCACCTCCGGGAACTTCATGAGCTCGCGCCCGAGCACCGCCAGGTCGTGCGCGCTCGTGATGTCGGCCGTCTGTCCCTTGCCCGGCGGCAGACCGTGCGGGCTCTGGTACGTCGTGTCCGCGAGACCGAGGGCCTTCGCGCGCGCGTTCATCAGCTCGACGAAGGCGGCCGACGATCCCGCGATGTGCTCGGCCACGGCGACGGCGGCGTCGTTGGCGGAGGCGATCATGATCGCCTTCAGCATCTCGCCGAGCGGAAAGGCCTCGCCCGCGGCGAGGTAGACCTGCGAGCCGCCGATGCGGCTCGCCCATGCCGACGTGTGCACCGGCGTGTCGAGCGACAGCGAGCCGTCCCGCACGCGCTCCATGGCGATGAGGACGGTCATCATCTTGGTCATGGACGCCGGCGGCCAGCGGCGGTGGGCCTCGTGCTCGGCGAGCACGGTGCCGCTGTCCGCGTCGAGAACGAGGTAGGCGGCCGGCTGGGTTGCGGCGGTTGTGGCCTCGGGCCGGTGGGTCCTGGCTGCCGCCGCAGAGGCGATGAGCGCGCCCCACGCCGCCACCATCAGTACGCGTCCCGTTCCCCTCATCCCCGCTACCTCAGCGCCGCCTGACGGCGGCAGGTCCGTCAGCGTCCGAGTGCGACGAGCGCTTCGTCACGCCGGATCAGCTGTTCCGTATCGGCACGGATCACGTGGCCACCGCCGTCGAGTTCGCCGTCCATGAGGAGTCCGCCGACGTCGCTGGCGCGCCGCAGGAACGCGAAGAACCCGGAGCGGCTCATCCGTTGCGGAACGTATCCCCGGCCGTTCACCAGGTCGCCCCACACCGGGCCGACCGCCGAATCGCTCGTCCACACGAACAGCGTCCAGCCCCAGTCCCATCGTCCCCCGAGATACTCGCCGGCGTGGCGCCGCGCCGGCGGCCGCCAGAACACGACGAAGTCTCCCGACCGGCGGAGCGCGTGGACGGCGCCCAGCTCGTGGATCCGCACGGCCTGTGGCCGCCGAACCGGCCGGACCCGGCGGCGGGCGGCGAAGTCGACCTCGATCACCTTAGCGCGCGTCTCCGCCACGGCGCGCGCAAGCTACCAGCGCCCTCGTCGAAGGTCAACGCACAGAAGGGAAAAGAGGAAGCTAGGCGGCAGCCCGCTCAGTTCCCGCCGTAGCGTGTATCGGCCTGACCCGCCATATGCTCGAGCAAACGCTGCTCCGCCTGCCGGAAGGCCACGGCGCGCAGCATCTCGTGCGTCTGCTGGGCAAGCGGGATCGAGGCGATGACACCCGCGAGCTCGGCGGGCGACAGCTGCTCGATCGCGGCCTCCATCTGCGCGAGCGCTTCCTCGGGAAGCGCCGCGACCTGGACGCCCTTGGCAACCTCGAGCGCCGCGTCGAATCGGCTCGCGAACTGCTCCTTGGCCTCGGTGCGTTCCTCGGGCGTGCAGGCGACGTTCAGCTTCTTGGCCGCCGCGTCGAACAGCCGGTCGAACGCGCTGAGCAATGCCTCTCGACCCGTCATCCGCGCCACGATAGTCACGCGACCCCCGCTTGTCACGCCCCGCTACCCGTGACGGACGGTTGCTTGCCTCGCGCGGGTTCGCCTTGCTACAGCCGCGGCGATGGAGGGAACGCGCAAGATGGGCGAGTCGCTCGGCCGCGCGGCGGCGGGGCCGGCGGCGGCACGCACCGACGGCGGTGCCCTCGTCGCACGTGTCCTCCACGACGCCGGTGTCCGGTACCTGTTCACGGTGAACGGGGGCCACATCTGGCCGATCCTGGCGCACCTCCGCGACCACGGCGTGCAGATGATCCACATGCGTCACGAGCAATCGTGCAGCTACGCCGCCGACGGATATGCGCGGACGAGCGCGCGGCCCGGCGTGCTGTCCGTCACCGCCGGCTGCGGGCTCACGAACGCGGTCACCGGACTCTGCGTCGCGGGGCTCGCGGGCAGCGCCGTCGTCTGCATCGCGGGCCAGCACCCGACGACCGAAGATCAGCTCGGCTCGTTCCAGGAAGCGTACGGCAGCGAGATCTGCCGGACGTTCTCGAAGTTCACGAAGCGCGTCCTCGACTGGTCCACGATCGAGGTGGATCTACGGTCGGGCTTTCGCGCCGCCCTGAGCCCGCCGCCCGGCCCGGCGGTCGTCGAGATCCCGACGAACGTCCTCTACGAGGAGGGCGACGTGGCGCGGCAGCTCCCCGGCGCGCGCCTCTATGCCCCCTCGGAGCTGCGCAGCGCCGCCGACCCCGCCGCCGTCGAACGCGCGCTCGACGCGCTCGCGCACGCCACGCGCCCGCTCATCGTCGCGGGCGACGGGGTGTTCTGGTCCGACGCCGCGCCGGAGCTGGTGGCCTTCGCCGCGCAGCTCGAGATCCCGGTGTACACGCGACGTGCCGCCCAGGGCGCCGTCCCGGAGCACCATCCCCTGGCCGTGCGCGGCGCGTGGAAGAAGCCGCTCACGGGCGGCGCCGACGTCGTGCTGGCGGTCGGTTTCAAGTTCTGGAGTGGCGAGCACTTCGGCCGACCACCCACGTGGAACGGCGCGGCCACGTACATCCAGGTGGATGCCGCACCGGAGCGCATCGGCTGGCACGTGCCGGCGGAGATCGCGATTGCCGGCGACCCGAAGCTCGTTCTCGCCCAGCTGCTGAACGGCGCCAGGGCGCGCGGCCTCGACGGTGCGCCGTATGCGGCCTGGCGACGCGCGGCGGCGGACGTCCGCGCCACGTTCGATCGGGCTCTCGCCGAGCAGACGAGCGCGGTGCACGACGCCGTGCCGATCCATCCCGCGCGCCTCGTGCACGACCTCGTTGCCGCCATGGACGACGATGCCACTCTCGTGGTCGACAGCTTCACGCTGTCGGGATGGCTCTCGCAGTGCTTCGGTGCGCACTTCGCCGGCCAGGTCGTCGACGCGGGACCCCTGGCCCCCGTCGGGCATGGCATCGGCATGGGGATCGGGGCGCAGCTCGCTCGTCCGGGAAAGCAGGTGATCGTCGTCATCGGGGACGGCGGCTTCGGCATCGGCGCGATGGAGCTCGAGACGGCGCTCAAGCACCGGCTGCCCCTCGTCGTCGTCCTCTGGAACAACAGCTCCTGGGGACCGAGCTTCGACCAGATGCCGATGCTGAAGGGTCGGGTCGACCCCTTCGATATGCTTCCCGACCTCCGTTACGACCGGATGTTCGAGGCGATCGGCTGTCACGGCGAGTACGTGACGCAGCCCGACGACATTCGACCGGCGCTCGCGCGCGCGATGGCGTGCGGGAAGCCCTCGGTCGTGAACGTGATCGGCGATCCGCGCGTCGGCCACGCGCGCCTCGGGGGAAACCTCCTCGGGTCGACGCAGCTCTAGGAGATCGACCCGAGACTTCGTCTCGGGTCGGCCGGACCCCGAAATGTCGCCCGGTGACCGACGCGCGCGCCATGCGGCGGCCGACAGAGCCGGCGCCGCAGACTTTTCCGGAACGGCGGGGTGAATCCCGAAAAAAAGCGCATTCGACGCACCGACACCCCATGCTCGCTTCGGACACCCGACCCGAGACGAAGTCTCGGGTCGGCTTCTTAGCGGACCTTGATGAACGGGTAGTCGCGGCGCAGCGCGCGGCCGAGCACGGCGAGCCCGGCCTCCTCGCCGACCGTCTCGATCACGAGAATGCTGTCGGGGTCCGCGAAATCGACCCGGGGAGTCGCGCCCCGGCGCTCGAGGGCTCGCCAGATCGGCTCGGCCACCTCGCGCTCGAGCGTTGGCGTGTGGAGCTGGCCTTTGAGACCCCGGCGCTCGAGGCGGACGAAGAAGGAGCCGCCGGCGAGGCGGTCGAGGAACGGCTCGGCGGCGTCGACGAGCGTCGCGACGGCCGTGCGCGGTTCGATCCGTACGGTCCTCTCGATCGGCAGCAGCTTGGCGAGCACGCTCGGCAGGAAGGGATCGCTCGCGAGCGCGTCCCGCACCCCGTCGAGCACGGCCGGCACGTCGTCCACCCGGCCGACGACGACGTTGCGATACCCGGCCCGGCGGAACCGGCCGAACCGCCGCAGCAGCGAGAGGAGCGTGTCTCGCTGTCCCTCGAGCGAGGTCGCGAGCACGTTCCAGCCGGTCATCGCGGCACTCAGCGGCCGGTGAAGCGCGGCGCGCGACGCTCGGCTGCGGCGAGCGCCCCTTCGCGCACGTCGTCGGTCCGGACGAGGATGCTCTGGGCGAGGAGCTCCATCTGGAGGAAGGTCTGCTTGTCGGATCCGTGGCCGAGGTCGATCAGCTTCTTCGCGAGCCCGACCGCGAGCGGCGCGTTCGCGGCGATCTCCCCGGCGAGCCGCGCGGCGGCGGCGAGATGATCGCCCGGCGGCACGACCTGGTTCACGAGGCCGAGCGCAAGCGCCTCCGAAGCCGGGATCATGCGGCCCGTCATGATGAGCTCCTTCGCCTTCGCATAGCCGACGGTGCGGACGAGCCGGGTCGTGCCGCCCACGTCGGGGACGAGACCGAACCGGACCTCGGGCAAGCCGAGCTCGCAGTCGCTGGTCGCGATCCGCAGGTCGAACGCGAGCGCGAGCTCGAGTCCGAGTCCGGGCACGTAGCGATGGAGCGCGCCGATGACGGGCTTCTCGATCGCCTCGAGGCGCGACAGCGCCGCCTGCATCTCGCCTACGACCGTGCGGAAGGGCGCGCGCGACTCGCCCTCGACGTCGGCCGCGAGCATGCCGAAATCGACGCCAGCCGAGAACACCCGCCCCTCGCCGTAGACGATCACGGCCCGTACATCCCGGTCGCGCTCGGCGGCGGCCACCGCGTCGACGAGGGCAAGGAGCATCTCGCGGTGGATGGCGTTCCGCTTCTCGGGCCGGTTGAGGCCGACGTAGAGGACCGCGTCCTCGCGGCGCGTGACGACGAGGGAGCTGCTCATGGCGCGTGATATCCCGCGCCGGGGGCCCGTCGCAATCCTTCACGCGAGCGGACCCGGTTGCTATAAGCAGCGCCCCATATGCGTCGTCTCACGCTCGTCGGCCTCCTCGGCACCGGTCTGCTCGCCGCCCGTCCCGTCGTCGCCGGCACGATCCTGTACGCCACGGCGGCGAGCCAGGCGCGCGTCGACGGCTTCTGCGTCCGCGAGGGCGGCGGTCTCACGCCCGCCGCCAGCGTCCAGGCCGACACGGCCGGAATGGAGCCGCGGCGTCTGGTGGTGGCCAACGGCGTCCTCTTCGTGGGCGAGCTCGACCGCGTCGAGGCGTTCAAGATCGGTCCGCACGGCGCGCTCACGCCGATGGCCGCCACGAAGACGATCACGAGCCCCGCCATGGAAGTCATCGACATGGCCGTCGCCGCCGACGGCCAGACGCTCTACGTGGCGCAGAACGGCCCCGACCGGATCGCCGCGTATCCGATCGCAGCCGCCACCTCTCGCAGCTGGGACTTCACGAGCTGCATCCAGGGCCGGGTGAACGGCAGCTATCGGGCGCTCCACATTCGCAACGGGCTCTTGTACGCGAGCGAGCAGCTCACGCCGGGCCGCATCGCGATCTTCCCGATCAACGCCGGCGGGAGCCTGCACGATCTGGCGGAGTGCACGACGCCCACCGGCAAGACGCGGCCCGAAGCGACGCCGGCCATCTCGGACCAGCAGCGAATCCAGCGGCCGCGGTCGTTCGTCTTCCTCGACGACCGTGTCTACGTCGACGAGGTCGGCACGAAGCGGATCAAGGCCTTCCTCCTGCAGGCCGACGGCCTCTTCCCCCCGCCGGTGAAGGTCGGGAAGCGCCTGCGGTGGGAGCGGCCGCTCAGCCGCACCGACCCGGTGCTCGCGTACGTCGACGTCGTCCTCTTCCGCTCGACGTTGCTCGCGTCGCAATTCGAGAAGGGACGCATCGACGCCTACCGCCTGAAGCCCGACGGCCGCCTCCCGCGCCAGCCGACGCGACAGACGAAGCAGGACGTCCGCACGAGCCCCGTGCGCATGGCGGTCAGCGACGACGGGGTTCTCTACGTCTCGGCCGGCGAGTTCGACCGCATCCAGGCCTTCAAGCTCCGGCAATCGGACGGCTTGCCGGCGACGACACCCTTCAGCGAGACGGACGAGCAGACGGGGTCTTTCCCGAATGATGTCGCACTCGCCATGCTGTCCGAGGGGTGCAGGTAGCGAGAGTTCGAGGCAAATCAGTTGCCGAGGGCGGGCCGATCCCGTACCCTCCCGCGCCCATGTGCCGGCTCTCCGTGCTGCTGCTCGCCGTCCTGGCCTCGCTGCCTGCGACGCCCGCCGGCGCGCGGCGGAACCGCCGCAACGACCTGATCCGCGTCACCTCGCCGCCGATCCGGGGGAGCGCGTCCGCGCACCCCTTCGTCAACGTCATCATCTTCTTCGACAGCCGGGCGGACCCGCAGACGTTTCATGCGCGGCTCGGCCATACCGACATCACGTCGCGTTTCGTTCCGATCACCGGCGCCGACGGCACGCTCGGCAAGCAGGCGGCGGTCGAGCCGCACGGACGCGCGGTGAATCACCTCCGCCTCGAAGTCCGCTCCGTGCCGATCCCCACCAAACGCGGGCGGACGAAACGGCTTCGCGACGTGGACCGCGTGCGCTTCCGGGCAGTGCCGGCGCCCGATCAGGCGCCGGTCGCACGGCTCAGCGGGCCGGACATCGTGTTCCCGGGGATCCCCGTACAGTTCACCCGCCGTGGCAGCGCCGACCCGGACCTCGATCTGTTGACCTATCACTGGGACTTCGGCGACGGGACCGCCTCGGACGAGCCCGATCCGACGCACGTATTTCCGGATACCGCGTCCGATCTGACGGTCCGGCTGACCGCGAGCGACGGGCAACAGACCTCCAGCACGGACAAGACGGTGTTCGCCTGCCCGGCGCTGGACGCGGGGCGCACCGCCGGGACCTTTAAGGTCGAAGCCGCCGGCCCACTCGAGTTCGGCGCGGTCGCGCCGGGCTCGAGCGCCGCCCTGCCGGTGACGGTCCGCAACGTCTCGACGGATCCCGCGAGTCAGCTGAAGGTCCGCCTGGAGGTCGGCCGGGCACTGCCGGCGCCGGCCGCGGACGCGAGTGCCTTCACCGTGAGCGCGGCGGGGCTGAATCTCGGCGCCGGCGAGTCGTCGTCCGTGAACGTGACGTTCGCGCCGACCGTGGCCGGACACCAGGCCGCCCACCTGGTGCTCGTGGCCTGCGCGACCAATCGGCCGGCGGCGCATCTCTGGACCCACGGCATCGGCGGGAGTGCACCGACGTTCGCCTCCGAGCCGGTCTTCTTCGCCGACCTCGCCGGGTCGACGTTCGTCATCCTTCCCGACGGGACGCGGCTGCCGGCCGACAACTCGCTCCACAGCTGCCAGAATGCCAACCGCACCGGCTCGTCCGACCTGTGCGCCAACGACCGCGACTGCGTGGCTGCCGGCGAGACGTGCGCGCTGTCGTCCGCCTGTATCGGCGGCAGCCGCGCGGCGCAGGTGTGCAACACCTCGGCCGACTGTCCTGGCGGGTTCTGCCGGTCGTCGTCGCTCAGCTCCGATCCGGTGGACATGTGCGGCGACGGAACGGGTGGCCTCTACATCATGACCGACATCGGCACCTTCACCGACCCGAACCCGAACGCGAGCACCGATCTCAGCGCGTCCATCGTGCAGCTGCAGTTCGATCCGGGTAGCGGGGCCCGGACGGCGGCCGACATCCTGGCGCGCACCACCGACGAGACGCAGGTGATCGCCTGCGACGGCGTGGCCGGTGGGCTCGTCTACGTCCCCGAGTTCTTCAACGTCGACATCCCGCCCACGCCCTGCTCGCGCGATTCGCGCGAGGCCCTCATGGCGTTCTCCAAGACCACCGGTCAGGCGTCGGTCATCGTGCCCGACATCGCCGCGGCCGCGGGGTACGCCGAGTGCGACGACTTCGACCAGACCGCCGACCTCGAGGCCACCCGCGACGGCTCCGCGATCTTCGCGAGCCTCCCGCTGACGGGCCTCTCGCGGATTCGCCCGACGCCGCTGCCGATCTCTCCGGACATCATCGACTACTTCCAGGTGCACCCCGACGGCAGCATCATCTACGTCACGACGACCGATGCCGTCGGCACGGGCTCTCTCAACATCTTCAAGATCTCACCCGAGCAAGCGGTAGCCGGCGCGCAGCGTCTGGCAGAGCTCACGCCGTGCGTCGTCCAGGTCCCGAACAACTGCGTCCGGTTCGATGGCTCCACCGCCGGGCCGTGCCCCGCCGACCCGAACGACGTCGCGAACCGTGGCGGGACGCTGCTCGGCCTCAGCTCGTTCGCGGTCGGCCGCGCCGCGGCGGGCTCGTCCGACGGCGTGCTGCTGGTGAGCTTCGTCACGCGAGGCGGCATCGGCGATCTCGGGTTCAACCTCCTCGTGCGCGGGACGGTCGCCGTCGCGTTGCCCGCGCAGAGCAACGCCAATGCGTGCAGCGTGCTCGGCCTCGAGAACCTCGAGTTCCTCGACCCGCTCACGTTCTGATCCAATGCAGGCGCGCGCCTTGTCGCGAGGCGTGCCCGCTGCCATCCTCGCGCCGTGCCGCGCCGTCCACCGCCGGCGGTGGTGAACCGCCTCCCCGGGCTGCTCCGGCGACGGAGCATCTCCTGGGGCGAGCTCGGACGCCGCACCTTGCTGCCGCCGCGGCTGCTCGCGCGCCTGCAGGCGCCGGCGGCGAACCCGCGGCTCGGCGTCGCGTACCGCGTCGCAGCCGCGCTCGGGATGGGGGTGGATCGCATCTGGATGCTCCGGCGGCGGCCCGGACGGAAGGCGCAGGCGTGAGGACGAACGACCTCTCGCGGTTCCTCGCTGCCCGCGGCTGGACCGACGGGCAGCTCGCGGCACGGACCGCGCTCGATCGCGCGCACGTGAACCAGCTGAAGAACGGCCGCGCGCTCCCCACGGTCGCGACGGCGCTCGTCATCGCCGAAGCGCTCGGCGTCACGGTCGACGCCGTCTTTCCACCCGGGTCGGTCGTCCGCCGGCGCCGGATGCGGTAGCGGCTCACATCATGTCGCCGTTCATCAGCACGTAGTTGGCGGGTGGCGCGGTGCCGCCGCCGCGCACCATGTAGTGGCAGGCGCGAAAAACGCGGAACCCTGCCGCGGTGAGGCCCTCCACGAGTCGCCGGTCGGTGGCCGGCACCAGGGTCCGGACGGTCACGCCGTGGCTCGCGAGCTCGGCGGCGAGCGCGACGACCAGCGCCAGCAGGAGCGCCGGGTCGTCGGCCGATGCCGAGCCGAGATACCCGGTGCCCCGGAAGCCGATGCCGAGCGCATAGCCGACCAGCGCCGTCGGCGACTCGGCGACGAGCGCCCGTCCCCGGCCGAGGTAGAGGTCGACGTTCTGCGGGCGTGGCGCGCCGAATACGCGAGCGTCGCGCGCCACGAGGCGCGCCCGGTCGTCGGCGACCGCCGGGCGTACCACCACCGTGCGGGGCGCTGGCGCCGGCGCCACGGCCGTCCCGGCCGGCAGCTCGAGGTCCAGCAGCGGTGCCACCACGCGGAACCCGGCGTGCAGGTAGAGGCCGAGCGCCTGGCCGTTGAAGCTCTCGTGGACCAACCGAATCTGCGGGACGCCGCGGCCCGCGAGCTCGACGGCGCGCTCGAGCAGCCGGCGGCCGATCCCGCGTCCCTGCACGCGCGGATCGACGGCGATAGGGCCGATCGTCGCCACGGGGCCGCGCGGATGGACCCACGCGAGGCCGACCACCTCCCCCTCGTCCTCGGCGAGCGTGCCGCCGAGCGGATCGATGGTGAGCAGATGGCGGATGTAGCCGCGGCTCTCCGCGGGCGACGCGATGCCGGGCTGCAGACCGTGCGCGAGCGCGACCCGGTAGAAGGCGACGAAGTTGAGATCGCCCACCCGCTCGACGTCGCGTTGCTCGACGGCCCGGAGCGTGAGGCCGGTCACGGGCGGGGCGCGTGCCGCCCTTCTTCGGGCGGCGGGGGCTCGGGCGTGAGGAACGCGAGCCCATGCGGACGTGCGGGTCCGGTGTCGCCGTGCGGCCACCGCTGGCGGTTGAAGTCGACCCCCACCTCGCCGGTCAGCTCGTCACGAAAGCCCTCGTCGAACCAGAGGTGCCCGGTCGCCCGGTCGAGCCGCACCATGTACACGCGACGGTCGCCGTCGCGCTGGTAGCCCGGCACGTCGATCGTGTAGTCCGCGACCGCCAGGCGCGCGCCGTCGGCGCTCATGACGAGCCCGCTCGGCCCGCCGGCACGGGCGCGCGAACTGTCGCCGGGATCCCGATCGAACCGCACGGCCCCGGCAGGCTTCGGATGCCACCGATCTGCGAGGTCGAGCGCGACGAGGCGATTCTTCCCGGTGAGTGCCCCGACGTACCAGCGATCGTCGGGCGTGAGCGCGCTGTCGCCACCGAGCGAGTCCGCGCCGAAGTCGTAGACGAGCTTGAACGCGGCGACCGCCGTCTGCACCGAGTCCGACGCGTAGAGCGCGCCGCCTTGCGCGGTGTTCACGTAGACCATGGGCTCGTGGTGCAAGAACTGGACGGTCGCCGGTGCGAGGTTCTCCTCCCCGCGCGGGCCCGCTTCGAGGACGACCGTCTTCAGGAGCTGCAGGTCTTGCAGGCGCCACACCTGCACGCTGATGCCGGGCATGGCCTCGCCGCGCGTGAGGGCGGTGTACCCGTGGCCGCGGTTGGTCGTGACCAGGCGGTCGAGCGCCGGCGCGGCCGCGGCACCAGCCGGCGCGATGATCAGGCCTCGGGCGGCCGGGTCCGCCGCGGGGATCTCGCGTACGGGCTGGCCGTCCGCAGTCAACTCCGCGAGCCCGCCGGCCGCCGTCAGCAGCTCCACGGGGTCGCCGCGATAGCGCGCGGGATCGACACAGGTCGCCGCGACACGGCCGCTCGGCAACGAGACGAAGTCGTGCGGACCCCACAGCCGGCGCTGCGGGCCGGCGTCGTCGACGGCCATGAGCCGTCCCGCGAGCGGCTGCCGGAGGTCGAACACGAAGGTGCGATTGGTCAGCAGCCCGCCCGCGAACAGCCGCCGATCGGCGCGCGGCTCGCGGTTCACGTCGTGCGGCTCGTTGCCGCGCGACCGTACCGGATACGTGCGCAGCACCTTGCCGTACGTGGCCGACGTGGGATCGGCGTCGATGACGGCGAGGAAATCGCTGTTCTGCCGGTCGGCGTCGCCGGCCCATACGGCGAGGTAAGGCTCGCCGATGAAGAGCGGCGTCTCCGGCCGGCGCCGGCAGCCCGCGAGGAGTGCGAGCACGGCAATCGCCGCCACCGCCGCCGTTCGCCGAATCCGATGCCCGGACACGTTAGGTGTAGAGCCCGCCGTTCGGGCTCACGACCTGCCCGGTGACGAAGCTCGCCTCGTCGGAGACGAGGAAGAGCGCCACCGCGGCGATCTCGTCGGGCGTGCCCGTGCGGCCGAGCGGCGTCCGCAGCGTCGTCATCTGGCGGAGAAACGGCGGAATGTCCGCCGTCATCGGCGTCTCGATGAAACCGGGCGCGATCGCGTTCACTCGGATGTTCCCGGAGCCGGCCTCCATCGCCACGGATTTCGTGAAACCGATGATTCCCGCCTTGGCCGCCCCGTAGTGCGCGAGCCCCGGAATGCCGGCGAGCCCCGCCACGGATGCCATGTTGACGATCGCGCCCGAGCTCTTCGGCTCCATGATGCGCAACGCCGCCCGCGTACAGTAGAAGGTGCCGAACAGATGGATCTCGATCATCCGGCGCCATTCCTCGTCGTCCATGCGGCTCGTCACGCCGAGCGAGCGGCGCGCCCCCCCGAGGACCTCGCCTGCCACCGCGACGAGATGATCCTGCAGCCCGGGCGACAGCTCGCCGATACCGGCGTTGTTGCAGAGGATGTCGACCGTTCCCCACTCCGCCGCAACGCGCGTGAACAGCGCGTCGACCTGGGGACGGTCGGCGACGTCTGCGCGGTGCCCGCGCGCCGTCCCGCCGCCGGCCACGATCGCCCGCGCCACGCGCTCCGCCCCCTCCCCGTTCAAATCCACCACGGCGACGCGGGCGCCCTCGGCCGCAAACCGCTCGACGATCGCACGGCCGATGCCCGAGGCACCGCCCGTGACCACGGCCACGCGTCCCCTGAGCATGTTCATGGCAGCTTCCTCTACAAGGGACGGCGCATCATGTCCACGCCGGCGCGTCGCGCCCGAGAGCGCCGGCCGCCAATGTTGTCTAGCTAGCTGATGTCGGACAATTCGCGGCTGGACGCCCAGCATCGCCGGCTGCTCGGCCTCCTCGGCCTCGCCATCTTCTTCGAGGGGTACGGCCGGTCGGTGGTGAGTGTCCTCTTGCGGCCCATCGGGGAGGACCTCGCCGTCCCGGGGCCGCAGCTGTCCTACGCGCTGGCCGCCATCAGCGCCGGCGCGCTCGGCGTCCTCCTCCTCGGCCATCTGACCGACCGCTTCGGCCGGCGGCGGCTGCTGCTCGGCTGCGTGCTCGTCTACTCGTTGCTCGGCGCCGCGACGGCGACCGCCACGACGCTGGCGGCGCTCGTCGCGTGGCAGGGGGCTGCGCGGATGTTCCAGGAGGGCGCGCTCGCCGCGGCGGTGGTGATCGCGGTCGAGGAGACGCCCGCGAGCCACCGCGGACTGGCGCAGGGCGTCCTCGGCGTCGCCAACTCGGTCGGTTCGGGGCTCGCGGCCTTTCTGCTGGCCTTCATCGAGCTCTTTCCGGGCGGCTGGCGCGGCCTCTGCGCGGTCAGCGTGCTGCCGCTCCTGTTCGTCCCCTTCCTGCGCCGAACGATACCCGAGAGCCGACGCTGGATAGGGGGCACCCATCCGCGGCGCCGGTTCGTGCCCGCCGCCTACCGCGGAAGGCTGCTCGCCGGGCTCGCGGTGTTCTTCCTCGGCATGAGCTACGACGTCGCGGGCTTCGCGTTCACGGCATTCTGGCCGATGAGCCGCCACGGATGGTCCGCAGCCCACACGAGCGCCCTGATCATCATCGCGGGCGGTATCGGGTTGCCGGGGTTCTGGGTCGGCGGACGGCTGACGGATCGGATGGGGCGGCGGCGGTCGGCGGCCCTCTTCCTCGTCGGCCTTGCCCTGGCCGAGGCGGCGTTCTTCCTCGGCGGGTCGGGGGCGCTCTGGCCGAGCTTCACCGCCATGGTCTTCTGCCAGGCCGGCAAGACCACCGTCCTCCGCTCGTGGGCGCCCGAGCTCTTTCCGACGAGTCTCCGCGCGACAGCGTCGTCACAGCTCGCCGCCGGTGGGGTTCTCGGCGCCATGGCGGGGCTCGCAGCGGCCGGCGCCCTCGGCGCCGCTCTCGCGGACATGGGGCTCGCGATCACGCTCGTCGCAACGGCGGGCGTCGCCGCCGCGGTGCTCGCTTACACCTGTCTGCCGGAGACGGGCGGCGTGGAGCTCGAGGTCGCGTCGCCCGAGACCCCGTAGCGCTTTCTACCCGCCGATCGCGCCGAGGAGGGCCGGCACGTCCGGCGATCCCCACCCCGTCGTCAGATCGTATCCGCGGTGCGCAGCGAACCCCGGCCGGAGCTTGCCTTTGAGCCGCACGGTGGTGGAGCCCTGGGTGACGTCGTGAAAGACGGCGGGACCGCCGTGCGCCTGGAGGCGCCCGAGACGGTAGAGCGTGGGGTTCAGCAGGCCGAGCGGCTGTCCGCGCGCCTGGGCGAGCAACGCAACGATGCCCGCCCAGGCTGGAGCCGCCGCACTCGTGCCGCCGATGCAGCACACCAAGCGCGACCCGACGCCGATCGGGTAGTCGTCGGCCGGTGCGGCGACGTCGGGTACGGCGCGGCCGGTGCCACCGCGCTGGTAGAACGGGCGCGGAAAGAACGTCGCGCGGCCGCCGCCGCTCGCCGCCGAGCCTGTGTTCCAGGCGCGCTCGCTGCCGTAGCCGACGGCGTTCCCGGCGGCGTCGCGCACCGGGTCGACCTCGGTCCCGCCGACGGCGGTGACGTGGGGCGAGGCGGCGAGCACATCGGCCTCGCGGCGATCGCAGTTGATTGCTCCGGTGTCGCCCGACGCCACCAGCACGGTCTGCCCCTGCGCCGCGGCCTCGCGGAACAGCACGTCGGTGGCGCGCGCGAGGCGCTGCAGCATCCGGTGAGAGCTGCACACCGCGAGCGAGATGCTGATGATCGGCGCCGGATTGACGTTCACCTGGCGGCCGAGGATCACGAGGAGGTCGGATCCCCGCACGACCTCGATCTCCGCCGCGGGCGCCACTGCGCCGGCCCACGTAACGTCGAGCGTCGCCTCGGTCCGGAAGGACGGATCGACGTTCGGACCGGGATCGTGGCCGGCGATCACCGTCTTCACCGTCGCTGGCGGGAGGCCGAAGAACGCGCGGAAGTTGGCCACCGCCGTACCATCGGCGTCGCCGAGAGCGGGCACGCTGATGCGCTGCCCGGCGCCCGTGAGAGGCGCCACCGTGGGCGCGTCGAGGCCGTACATGCGGCGAAAGTCCGCCGGCGAGATGTAGAAGCGGTTTCCCGGCGTGCGGGCGGCGGGCCGGATGGCGAAGCGCGGCACCGTTCGCGCGCCGTCGAGCCCGAGCACGTCGAGCGCGCCCAGCTCCGCAGGCACCACCGGCGGGTGCGACGCCCGGAAGCGGCCGTGCGCGCGCCCGAGGCGCACGCCGAACGTCCGCGCGACGGCATCCGGCGGGCCGTCGAACTCGATCAGGGTGCGGTCGGCGTAGCGGTGGCGTACGCGAAGGCCGTTCGCGCGCAGCCAGCGTGCCGCACGCCGCACGGACGCAGGCGGCGCGCCGAAGCGTTGCCCGAACTCGTGCGGATCGAGCCAGTGGCGATGCGACCGCGCGATGAACCGCTCGAGCCCATGTGCGTCCCGCCCGCGGAGAACGAGAAGCAGTGGCTGGGTGCACTCCTGCCCCCGGGCGACGCCTCCGAGCAGCGTGGAGAGCACGGCGGCGACGAGGCCGAGCCGGCGCATCCGGCGGATAGTACGCGCCCGGCTCGCGGGCGCAACATGAAAGTCGGGCCTCGGCGCCGGGAAATACCCGGCGCGTCGCGGCGGAAAACCCGCGGTTCAGGCGGGCAACGCGAGCCGGACGCCCTCGGCGCTGACGACGCCGCCGCCGAGGTAGTGGCCGCGGGCCTCCTCGTCCGTCAGCACCTCCCGGCGTGCGCCCGGCAGACGCCGCTGCCAGATGCCGCCGAGCATCGGATGGCGCCCGGCGCGATAGCTGTAGAAATAGTAGAGGTGCTGGCGCCACATCGCCGACCGCGCTGCCCAGCTGAGACCGGGCACCCGGTGCACCGTGAACAGCGAGCGGAGCGTGTTCCGCGCCGAGTAGAACGTGAGATACGCCTCGCGGTAGGCGCGCACCACTTCCTCCGTGGTCATCCGCGGATGGTGCGAGACCATGTGCTGCGAGTCGTAGTTGTTGAAGTCCCAGTCGAGAATCGTGCCGTCGCGCACCGCACGATCGTGGTCCTCCGTCCCGGGCAGCGGCGTCACGACGAAGAACGACGCGAGGTCGACGCCGACGTCGAGCAACCACTCGGCCGACTGGCGCCCGCACTCGGGGCCATCGAAGGGGAAACCGATCATGTAGCCGCAGTGGACCGCCACGCCGTGCGCATGCCAGTTCCGGACGACGCGCCGGTACTTCTCCTTCACGGCGAGGAGCGCCTGGCCCGCGGTGTCGTCCTTCCGCCGGCGCTGCTCCTTGTCGAGATTCTGCACTTTGGTCGCGGCGAGCAGGTTCTGCGGGTTGAACGTCTCGAATCCGACGAACGCCGAGTAGCACCCGGCGGCGGCAGCGAGCTCGAGGAACCGCTCGCACTTCCGCCGCTGCGACGACGGCACCTCGCCGGGGGCGAGGTCGCCGAAGGCAGCCGCCTCGGCGTCGACCTGCATCATGAAGGAGAGGTCGTGCCCCTCACGGCGGTATGCCGCCATGCCTTCGAGGATCGGCTCCCACGTGGGGCTCCGGAAGAAGTCGTCGTCGACGATGAAGAGCGAGCGGATTCCATGCCGGTCACCGGCGTCGCGGATCCAGCGCACCACCGCTTCGGGGTCGCGGGCGCGCATCGTGCGGCCCATGACGTTCTTCACGCTGCAGTACGAGCACGTAAACGGGCAGCCTCGTGACGTGTCGACGGTGGTCATGGTGGAGGAGGCGAAGCGGTGAAGATACGGGTCGCTGATCGCCGGGAGCTGCGCGTCGGTGATGACTGGCACGGTGATCTCGCCGGAGCCTGTCTTGGCGCGGATCCCGTCGGTGACGCTGTAGGTCCGACGCAACCGGCCGGCGATGTAGTCGTCGAGCAGCTCGCACCAGATGGTCTCCGCCTCGCCGACGACGGTCGTGATGCCGCAGTCCTCGAGAAAAGTCCGTGTCTCGGGATAGCCGCTCACGTGGAAACCGCCGACGAGCACCGGGAACCCCGCCCGGCGGAACCGCAGCGCGAGATCGCGGCCGCGCGGGTACTGATTGGTCTGCACGCCGGCGAGCCCGATGATGACCTCCACGCCGTCCTCGAGGGCTTTCTCCTGGATGGCGCGGATCGTGTCCGGCAGGATCGGCCCGTCCACCTGCTCGTCCCAGAGCACGGTCTCGAGGTAGATGCCCTGCTCGCGGTGCAGCTCGTTGTATGTGTCGTTGAGCGCCGCCAGGACCGTGAGGGTGTTGTTCGGCAGCACGCCCTTCCAGAACCACTGGACCCAGCCGGCGTCGTCGTACTTCGACGGCTTGATGAAATAGACACGAAGCGTTCGACACACGACCGGCTGCGCGCGCGGCTCTACCGTCGCGGGCACGGCGTCGGCCACGACGCCGAGGTCATGCGCGCTCGCAGCAGCCCGCCGAAAGAGGATGCCGACGAGGAGCACGACGGCGCAGCCGAGTACGGCGGCGATCAGGAACATGGGAGGCCTCCTTGCGTGTCGAGAACCGGTGGGTCTTGTAGCGAGCCCTTACGCACGGTGTCAATGCCGGTCAGGTACCGCACACGGCACGCCGTGCCGCGTCGAACTAGAAAATGTGCCTGAGGGTGTGCTGCACAGATGTGCACGCGAGCGCAACATTCTCGCCACCGCATCGTCGCGTGGGCGGGCCGATCCCGTCGATGGCAGGGCGATGCCGGCTGGCATGCTCTAAGCATTCAGATGTCCGACGACTTTCATGACGCACCGTTCGAGGTACCATGCCTACGCCGTCACATCGGGTGATTCGGGCGGGCCTCAGCAGGCCGCGCGTGCACGCAGTCCTGCTGCTCGAGCAGATACGCCATGGCCAGCGGCTCCTCGGCGACCTCGGTCGCGGCGCGCCCGCTGCGGCAGGAGATGAGTACCTCGCCTGGCACGAGTACAACCAGCATCTGCTGCGGCTCCTGCGCGCCGGCGACGCGACCCACCAGCCGCCGGAGCTCCTGCACACCGAACATCGCCTCGCCGGGTCCGCACTCCTGGACGACCTGAAGGCGGAGCTTCGTGCACTCGAATCGGTCGCCACGCATCTGGATGACGTCCCCAGCGGCGTTCGAGACCGCCTGTTCGTGGACGATCGCCAGCCGAAGGTGCTGGTCGTGCACGGCCGGAACGTCTCGGCCAGGGAGGCGGTCGCGCGTTTCCTGATGAAGCTCGGCCTCCGGCCGATCCTGCTCGACGAGCAGGCCGGTCACGGTCGCACGCTCATCGAGAAGCTCGAGGGTCATGCGCCGGCCTCCTTCGCCGTCGTGCTGCTCACCGGCGATGACGTGGGTGCGCTCGCGAGCGACCGCCGGCATCTCCGACCACGCGCCCGTCAGAACGTCATCTTCGAGCTCGCCTTCTCGATTGCGCATCTCGGTCGCGAGCGCGTCTGCGCCCTGTACGAGGACGGCGTCGAGCTGCCGTCGGATTTTCGCGGCGTCGAGTATCAGCCGTTCGACGGCGGCGGCGCCTGGAAATCGAGGCTCGCCCGCGAGCTGCACGCCGCGGGCCTCGGGTTTGACCCGCTGAACCTGCTTTAGCGACGCGGCGTCTGCCGGGTCCGCTGACGGTAGATGCCCTTCAGGAACAGATCGGTTGTCGCCTTCTCCATCCGCCCCATGCCCGTATCCCCGAGCAGCGACGTACCCAGATACCGCTCCAGCGTCGGCGCGAGAAGGAAGGCGCCGACGTTGATGAGGATCAGATGTAACGCCGCCCATTCGAGATCGAGCTCCTTTCGCAGCAGCCGCTTCGCGAGCAGCCGATCGAGCTGCGCGCGCGCGACGAGGAGCAGCCGGTCGAATAGCTCCCGCCCCGGCGCATCCGCCTCGAGCAGCGACCGCCCGATGTAGGCGAACACCGCCGGGTTGGCCCGGATGAACGCCGCGATTCGCGACCCGAGCTTTCTCGCATTCTCCTCCGGCGAGCCCTCGACGATCAGATCGCCAAACGATTCGACGGCCCGGCGCATCACGAAGGCATCCACGGCCTGGCGGAGACCAGCTTTCGATCGGAAATGATGCTGTACCAGCCCGGGAGACACACCGGCCGCCTTCGCGACGTGGCGGATCGACGCCGCGGCGACCCCGCGCGCCGCGAACTGGCGCAACGCCGCGTCGCGGATCCGAGCCGCCCCGGTGAGATCGGACGGGGGGATTGCCATACGATTGTATCGGAGCCTATACGATCGTATGGGCACCCGCCAGGCGAACGCGATCGGCGGTCGCCTCGACGCCGCAACCGGGGTTCTCTTCGTGGTTCTCATGCGGGCTCGCCCGCGGACGGTGGCGACGCCATGACGACCGACCTCGCCATGCTGACGGCGAGCGCTGTCCTGACCGCCCTCCTGGTCCTTCCCGACGGCCTCGCGATGTGGGCCAACTGGCGCGTCACCGAGGTGTTGGGAAACCGGGAGACCCCGCCTCCGCTGCCACCCTGGGCGGACCGCGCCAAACGCGCGCGCGCGAACATGCTCGAGAACTTTCCCCACTTCGCCGCCTTCGTCCTCACCGCGCATCTCGCCGGCGCCTCGAATCACTACACCGCCCTCGGCGCGACCATCTTCTTCTGGGCCCGCCTGGCCCACGCGCTCCTCTACATCACCGGCGTCTGGCAGCCGCGCGCCATCGCCTACTTCGCCGGCGTAGCGGGCGAGATCCTGATCGTCGCCCAGTTGATCCGCACCTGACACCGCGCCGCCCGCGCCACCTCCTCGAGCCTTCATCCCCACACAACGAAGGCGCGTCGAGCGCGGGACGCGTCGCGCGCCGTGCCGCGACGCGCGTTGCGGGAGCGGGGGGGCCGGAGCGGCGACCCGCAGCCTCCGCGCGCGCGTGCAGATTCGGGGGGACGCTCCAAGTTCGAGGCGCGCGTGAGGCGAGGACCGGAGCCGAGCCGGCCCCCCCGCTCCCGCGAACCGAGCCGCAGCGGGACGTTTTCTCAGTGATACATCTCGAGCAGCTCGATCAGCCCGAGGCTCTTCATGCCGTCGAACAGGTAGCCCTTCACTTCCTTGACCGTACCCATCGACGTCACGTCGCGCGCGATGGCGCGCGCGGCCGCATACGAGACGGAGCGGACGACGCGCTTGATCACCGGGATGAAGAACGGCCCCATCGAGAGGTCATCGAGGCCGAGGCCCAGGAGCACGATCGTGCACAGCGGATCGGACGCCATCTCGCCGCACATCCCCGCCCACTTGCCGGCGCCCTTCGCCGCCTGCACGGTCTCGTGGATCGCCGAGAGGACGGCGGGGTGCAGCGGCTCGTAGAGCTGCGCGACCTTCCGGTTGTTGCGGTCGACGGCGAGCAGGTACTGGATCAGGTCGTTCGTGCCGATCGAGAAGAAGTCGACCTCACGGATCAGATTCGTGGCCATCCAGACCGCCGACGGCGTCTCCACCATCATGCCGATCGGCATGTTGGGCTCGAAGTCGCGGCCTTCGCGGCGTAGCTCCTCCTTCGCTTCCTCGAGCAGCTCCTTCGCACGCCGGATCTCCTCGAGGCTGGAGATCATCGGGAAGAGCAGGCGGACCCGTCCGAGCGTTCCCACGCGCAGGATGGCCCGGAGCTGCACCTTGAAGAGATCCGGCATCTCGAGCGAGATGCGGATCGACCGCCAGCCGAGGAACGGATTCTCCTCGCGCGGCAGGCGCATGTAGCCCGGGTACTTGTCGGCGCCGACGTCGAGCGTCCGGATGGTCACCGGCCGGCCTTCCATGGCGCGCACGAGGCGCGCGTAGAGCTGGTACTGCTCGTCCTCGTCCGGGAACTCGCGATAGGTGATGAACGGGAACTCGGTGCGGTAGAGCCCGATGCCCTCGGCCCCGTGCCGATGCGCGAACATCAGGTCGGCGAGCAGACCGATGTTCGCGTACATCGACACCCGTCGGCCGTCGAGCGTCTCGGCCGGCAGGGCCTTGATGCCCTCGAGCTCGCGGTTGAAGGCGCGGTACTCGCGCGCGATGCGGTCGTACTCGCGCGACACGTCGGTGGCGGGGTTGACGTAGACGACGCCGGAGTTGCCATCGACGATCAGCTGATCGCCCTCGTGCACGGTCTCGATCAGGTGCTCGACACCGACGACGGTGGGGATCTCGAAGGACTTGGCGAGGATCGTGGCGTGTGAGGTGACGCCGCCGGTGGCGAGGACGATGGCGCACAGGTGGTCGTGCTCGACCAGCGAGAGGTCCGAGAGGGTCAGCTCCTGGGCCACGAGGACGCTGTCCTTCGCGAGCGGGTGCTCGGGCTCCTCGATGCCGAGCAGGTTCCGCAGGATGCGGAGCCCCACGTCCTTCAGGTCGACGACGCGGTCGCGCAGGTAGCCTGCCGACATGCGCTCGAAGGCATCGAGATACTCCGCGACGACGCGCTTCAACGCCGCTTCGGCGACGAGGCCGTCGGCGATCGCCTCCTCGACCTTCTTCGTGAAGCTCCGGTCCTCGAGCATCATGCGGTGCGCGTCGATGATGCTCCAGTCGAACTCCGGCAGCCGCGTGGCGAGCCGTCCGCGCAGGCTCTCGAGCTCGACGGCCGACTCGGCAATCGCGCGCCAGAACCGCTCGCGTTCGGCCTCGGGATCGTCGGACCGCCGTTCGTCGATCAGCGCGAAGCTGACCGGCGGCTGGAGGAGGTGCACGCGGCCGTGTCCGAAGCCGGGCACGGCCGGCAGTCCCGCGAGCCGCGCCTGGCCGCGCCCCCGCGCGCCCGTCTCGGGGCGCTCTGCCGTCTTCTCGTAGGCCTGCAGGCGCTTGATCGCCGCGACCATGCGGCGGCGGTACTCGCGACGCTCCTTCTCCTTCGACTTGAGGTCCTCGAGGAGCCGCGCCTGGACGATGATGCCGCCCACCTGGCCGGCGATCGCGCGCAGGAGCCGCATCTCGTGACGCGAGAACCGGCGGCGGCGGAGCGTCTGGACCACCAGCACGCCCATCGGCGTGCCGCGCTCGGCGATCGGGACGCCGACGAAGGAATGGTATTTCTCCTCGCCGGTCTCCGGGAAGTACTTGTACCGGGGATGCGCGATGGCATCGACCGTCATCACCGGCTCGCCCTTCTCGATCACCATACCGGTGAGACCTTCCTCGACGCTCATCGTCACCTTGCCGACGGCGCTCTTCTCGAGCCCCGTCGTCGCCCAGAGCGTGAGGCGCTGCGCGCGCGGGTCGAGGATGTACAGCGAGCACACCTCCGTCCCCATGCGCTCGGCGACCACCTCGACGATGCGCTGGAGCGTCTCCTTGAGATCCTCCGAGCGCGCGGTGATCGCGCTGACGTCCTCGAGAACGGTGAAACCGTGGGTGCGGCCGGGCTTCGCCCGGCTGGGGCGCGCACGGCGGCCCTTGCGGCTCTCGGCCTCCATCGCGGCCGGCCGATCTTAGCGGGACGCCTCCCAGCGGACAACGGAGGGGGCCGCATGACCGTCCGCCGCGGCGCACTCGACGACGCTCGCCCGCGAATGGAAGCGGCAGCTCGACGTCGGAAAGGCCACGCCGCCGCACGGTCCGCGCGTCGGGTCGAGGACGAGCTCCGCTTCGAGCGACGGATCGCTCGTTCCGAGCCCATATGCCCCCCGCCGGCCCGTCACGACGACGCGGACGCCGCCTGAAGATCGGGCCCGGATCTGCACGCGGGCAATGCCGGCCGGCGGCGACGGCGTACGATCGACGTACGACCAGCGGCCGGGCCGCGGCGATTTCCACCCCTTCCTGGCGCGGGCCTCGAACGGCCCGGGCCCGACCTCGGCCGCCGTCACCGTCGCGCCCGCCGCGGTCCGGACGACGAACCGGATCCCGTTGGCGACCGGGTCGACGATGAGCGGCGCGGGCAGCATGAGAGCGCCGCGGAAGACCAGCCGGTCGTCGCCCGGCGGTGTGCCGAGCCCGGCGATGCGCAACACCGGACGCGACATCGCCGTGACGGTCCTCGTGTGGGAGCAGAGATGGGTCGCGACATCGCAGCGGTCGGCGGTGCAGGCGTCGTCGTCCGCGCATGCGGTGTCGCTCGCGCAATCGTCCACTTCGGTGGCGAGCGCGAGCATGCAGCCACGCGTGTCCTCCTCGTCGCCCTCGCCGCACCCTCCATCGCTCCGCAACGTCGCGGTGTTGGTGACCCTGCCCGTCGCCTGCGGCACGACGACGATGGTCACCGTCGCCTGGACGTTGGCGTCGAGCGCCCCGATGCTGCAGACGACGGGCGCCGCGCCGGTGCACGTCCCCTGGCTCGCCGTCGCGGACACGAGCGTCGCCCCGGCGGGCGGCACGTCGGTGAGCACGATGCCGGTGTCGGCGTTGAGCGTCCGGAGCGCAATCGTGTAGGTGACGGGCTGTCCGAGCCGGACGGGGTCGGGCCGGCCGCCGCTCTGGGACGCGTCGATCACTACGCAGCCGGGCAGGCCGAGACAGAGCGCGATCTGGACGTACCGGTGGATCACTCCGCGTCCCTCAGGTTCCCCGATAGAAGGCGGCCACGGTCTCGACGACCGTCTCGACCGCCCGTTCGCCGAGCTCCGGATACAGCGGGAAGGCGAGCACCTCGGCGGCGGCGCGCTCCGCCTCCGGGAAGGCGCCGCGGCGGAACCCGAACGCGGCGAGCGGCGGCTGCAGGTGCAGCGGCATCCGGTAGTACACCTGCGCGCCGATGCCCGCGGCAGCCAGGTGGGCCTGCAGGGCATCCCGATCCCGTGCGCGCACGACGTATTGATGGAAGACGTGCGCCTCACCGGCGGCGACGGGCAGGACGAGAGGCGCGCCCGGGGCGCCGGCGAGACCGGCGTCCTCCAGGAGCCGCGTGTAGCGCGCGGCGATCGTCCGCCGCCGGGCGTTCCAGCCGTCCAGGCGCGGCAGCTTCGCGCCGAGGGCGGCTGCCTGCACGGCGTCGAGACGCGAGCACATGCCGAGCGACGCATGCACGTACGGCGTGCTCGAATGACCCTGGTGCCGCTCCTGCCGGACGTGGGCGGCGAGCGTCGCATCGCGGGTCAGCACCATACCGCCGTCGCCCAGCGCCCCCAGGTTCTTGGTCGGGTAGAACGAGAGGCAGCCCGCACGGCCGAACGCGCCCGCCGACGTGCCGTCGGCCCGCGCGCCGATCGCCTGCGCGGCGTCCTCGACCATCCACTGCCCGCGGCGCTCGGCGAGTGCCGCGAGCGCACCCATCGGGGCGAGCCGCCCGAAGAGATGGACGGGTAGGATGCCGGCGACGCGCTCGTGCGTCGCGGCCAGCGCGCCCTCGACCGCCTCGGGATGGAGGTTGAAGGTGGCCGGATCGATGTCGGCGAAGATCGGCCGGGCGCCAAGCCGCACGATCGTGCTGGCGGTCGCCCAGAAGCTGAACGGCGTGGTCAGCACGGACACGCCCGGCCCGACACCGAGCCCGCCGAGCGAGAGGAGCAACGCGTCCGTGCCGGATGCGACGCCGATCGCGTGCGGCACGCCGCAGTACTCCGCCACCGCCGCCTCGAAGCGCTCGACGTGCGTCCCGAGCACGAACGCCTGGCCCGCGAGTACGTCCGCCAGCGCCGCCCGCACGTCGGCGCCGACCTCCCGGTCCTGCGCGACGAGGTCGAGAAACGGGATCTTCATGCCGCTGCCGTGAAGGCCACGGCGCCGTAGCCGACCACGTGCTCGTGGTCGTCGCCGGCGTCGAGCGAGGTGGCGTGCGCCAGCACCTCGCCACCGGTCCCGGGCGGGAGCGCGCGCAGCAGCACGTCGAGCGGCGAGCGGCCGCAGATGGTCGCGCCGGTCCGCTCGACGTAGCGCGCGAGGCCGTCGGCGTCGCAGGCGGCGACGTGGTCCAGCGCGTCGTCGTCGAGCTGTGTGACCGCGCGCGCGACGGTCGCCGGATCCGCCGGCGGCACGGGCAGGTAGTCGAAGCGCCGGCCGTAGTGCACCAGGTCGGAGCTCACGACGACCAGCGTGCCGGGCTCCATCAACGGACGGAGCGCGGCGGCGAGCGTCTCGCCGTCCCCCGCGTCGAGCCGTCCGACGAGCATCGGCACGAGCGTGATCCCGGGGCTCATCACCTGGAGCCACGGCAGCTGGACCTCCACCGCGTGCTCGCGGAGGAAGACGGCGGGATTGGCGCGCACGAGCGCGCAGCGCGTGAGCGCGTCGAGCGCCGCCCGGTCGAGCTCGAGCAAGCCGAGAGGCGTCCGGTAGGCCGTCATGGGCAACACCGCCGCGCCGCGAAAGGCGGCGAAATGGCTCGGGCCGACGACCACCGCGCGTCGCCAGCCGGGTCCGGCGGCTGCGAAGGCGCGCGCAGCGGTCGCGCCGGAATACTCGTAGGCCGCGTGCGGGACGACGATCGCGACGACACGCGGACGCGGCGCACCGTCGCCCAGCATGGCGCGCACCGACGCCACCAGCACGTCGGGCGCCGCCGGGTACCAGCGGCCGGCGAGATGCGGCTCCTTCACGTGCGGCACCGGTCCGGTCGCGTGGCTCACGGCTGATTGCCGAACCGGAGCCACAGGCGGCGGACCTCAGGCTCGTCGAAGCACCGCGGGCAGCTCACCACGTCGACCGGCTCCAGCACGCGCCGGTACGTGATCGGCGCCTCGTCGTCCCGGCGGCGCACGGAAGCTTCTTCGGTACGGCCCGTCCGCAGCAGGTAGTAGCCGACGACGTAGCCGGTGCGCGTGTGGCGCGTCCCGTCGACGGTGGCTCCGCAGCGCCCACAACGGAGGTCCAACGGGCCGCTCGAATCCATCCGACGCGAAGCTGTACGGACAAAGCCGCGGGTCCGTCAACCGGCTCGCGGCTTTGATTCCGTGTCGCGCGCCGGGTAACGTGCCATCGGGCTACGATGGCACGACCACGGTGGGCGGGCCTGCTCCGGCGCATCCTCGCCTGGGGCGCGGTGGCGGCGGTTCTCGCAGCCGGGGTCGCGGCGTTCGTCGTCTATCGCGAGGTCACGGCGGACCTGCCGCCCGTCGATCAGCTGCTCAAATACCAGCCGCCCGTCGCGACGCGCATCTTCGCCGACGATGGCACGCTGATCGGCGAGTTCTACGTCGAGCGACGCTACCTCGTGCCGCTCGCCACCATCCCGCCGCACGTGCGCCTCGCCTTTCTCGCGGCCGAGGACGCCGATTTCTACCGCCATCACGGCGTGAACCCGCTCAGCATCGTGCGCGCCTCGATCGCGAACCTGCTGCACCACCAGGTCGTGCAGGGCGGCAGCACGATCACGCAGCAGGTCGTGAAGGCCCTGCTGCTCACGCCGGAGCGGAGCTACGAGCGCAAGGTGAAGGAGCTCGTCCTCGCGCTCCGGCTCGAGGCCAAGCTCTCGAAGGACGACATCCTCTACCTCTATCTCAATCAGATCTACTTCGGCGCCGGGGCCTACGGCGTCGCGGCGGCGGCGCGGGCCTTCTTCGACGTCGACGTGGGCGACCTCACGATCGCGCAGGCAGCGCTCCTGGCGGGGCTGCCGCAGGCCCCGAGCCGGTACGACCCGCAACGCCACCCGCAGCAGGCGATCGCACGTCAGCACCACGTCCTCGAGCGAATGCGCGCCGAGAGCTTCATCGACGCGGGCCAGTACGAGGCGGCACGGGCAGAGCGGCTCACGTTCACGCCGCACCGCCCCGGCACGTATCTCGCCGCACCCTGGTACGTCGAGCACGTGCGCCGGCTCCTCGAGGAGCGCTACGGCGGCACCGCACCGTACCAGCTCGGGCTGCGCGTCTACACGGCCGTCGATCTCGGCATGCAGCGCGCCGCCGAGGCGGCGCTCCGGGCGGGCCTCACGGACCTCGATCGCCGGCAAGGCTTCCGCGGTCCCGTCCGCCACCTCGACCTGCGGAAGGCCGACGCCTTCCTCGCGCATCTCGCGGCCGCGAGCGTGCCGGACGCGGGGCGGCCGGTGCGCGCGGTCGTCACCGAGGTGCGGCCGGCCGGTCTCGTCGTCCGCTCCGCCGCCGACCGGGGCACGCTCCCTGCCGACGGGCTCGTCTGGGGTAAGACCCGCGTCCTGCCCGGGACCTTTCGCGCCGGCGACGTGATCTCCGTCACGCCCACCGGGCACAACGGCGACGGCACACCGCGGTTCGCGCTCGACCAGGAGCCGCAGGTCGAGGGGGCGCTGGTCTGCATGGACCCGTACACCGGTGAGGTCCGGGCGATGGTCGGCGGCTTCGATTTCAACCGCAGCCAGTTCAACCGCGCGGTCCAGGCTCGCCGCCAGCCGGGCTCCGGGTTCAAGCCGCTCGTCTATGCGGCGGCGATCGAGCATGGTTACACCCCCGCCTCGATCGTGCTCGACGCGCCGATCGAGCTGCCGAACGGCAATCAGCCGGCCTGGGTGCCGCGGAACTACGAGGGCAAGTACTTCGGACCGACTCCGCTCCGCATGGCGCTCGCGCGCTCGCTGAACAGCGTGACCGTCCGTCTGGTCGACGCCATGGGCATCGACTACGTCCGCAAATCGCTCGGCCGCTTCGGTCTGCAGGGACCGCTGCCGCGAAACCTGTCGCTCGCACTCGGCAGCGCCGAGGTCACGCCGCTGGAGCTCGTGCGCGCCTACGGCGTCTTCGCGACGCTCGGCAAGCGGTTCGACCCGATCTTCATCACGCGCGTGACCGACAGCGACGGGAATCCGCTCGAGTTCGGGCACACCCGCCCGCATTTCGAGCCGGTGATGAGCCCGGCCACCGCCTACGTCGTGACGAGCATGTTGGAGTCCGTCGTGAAGCACGGGACCGGCCGCAAGGCCGCGGAGCTCGGCCGGCCGGTCGCCGGGAAGACCGGCACCACCAACGACACCCACGACGCCTGGTTCATCGGCTTCACGCCGGACCTGCTCGCCGGGGTCTGGGTCGGCTTCGACTCCGAGCGCTCGCTCGGGGCCCACGAGACCGGCGGCCACGCCGCCGCTCCCATCTGGACCGAGTTCATGAAGGAGGCGCTCGGCGATCGGCCCGTGGTCGACTTCCCCGTTCCCGAGGGCGTGACGTTCGCGCAGATCGACCCCGCGTCGGGCCTCCGCGCGGTGCCCGGCGGGGAATCGGAGCTCGAGGTTTTTCTCACCGGAAGCGAGCCGACGCGCTACGCGACCGCGCCCGAGGCCAACGGCATCGAGCCGGCCGCGGCGCCCGCCGACGGATCCGTCCCCGATACGGACTGAGTCCCGCGGCGCAAAAGCGCTCACAGCCGCCAGTACGGCGCCTCCGGGCCAGCACCGGCTCGGCGTGACGCGCGTCGCCGCGCGGGGGCGCGGGCGCGTCAGTGGTTCCTCGCATGGCGCCGAGGACCGCATCGACACCCTCCACGAGGGCCGCGGGATCGTACCCGCCCTCGAGCACCGCGGCGATCCGTCCGCCGGCGGTCTCGCGCGCCAGCGCGGTGCATGCGCGTGCCATGGCGGTGAACCCGGCCGGCGTCACCGACATCGCCCCGAGCGGGTCGCGATGATCGCAGTCGAAGCCCGCGGAGACGAGAACGAAGTCGGGTGCGAACTGCCGGCAGATCGGCATCACGACCTCGTCGAAGGCGTGCGTGTATTCGGTGTCGCCGAAGCCCGCGGGAAACGGCAGGTTCACGGTGCGCCCGGCCGCCGCACCCTGCCCCACCTCCTCGGCCGCTCCCGTGCCCGGGTAGTACGGGTACTGGTGCGTGGAGACGTACAGCACGTCGGGGTCCGCCTCGAAGATGTGCTGCGTGCCGTTGCCGTGGTGCAGGTCCCAGTCGATGATGGCGATCCGGCGAATACCGCGGGCCCGCAGGAATGCGGCCGCCACCGCCACGTTGTTGAAGAAGCAGAAGCCCATCGCGCGGTCGCGCTCGGCGTGATGGCCGGGCGGCCGGACGAGCGCGAAGCCGCTCTGCACCTCGCCGCCGAGAATCGCCTCGCAGCACGCGAGGAGGCTCCCGGCGGCGAGCCGCGCCGCAGCAGCGGAGGCGGCCGACGCGACCGTGTCCGAGTCGAAGACGACGCGAGCCTGGCCCGCCGTGCTCGCCACGCGCTCGACGTATCGGCGCGCGTGGACCTCCGCGAGCTCGTCGTCGGTCGCGGCGCGCGGCTCGAGGCGAACGAGGTCACGCGCGCCGGCGAGGTGATCGAGGAGAACCTTCAATCGCTCGGCGCGCTCGGGATGGCCGCGTCCCGGATCGTGCGCCAGCATGCGGGCGTCGGAGACCACCGCCGTGCGGCCGGCCATCGCGGCGAACGATAGCAGAGCGACGTTCGAGCCGCGATCGCTCAATTGACACCGGATATCCTTTTCCTTACGCTCGCGAGTGGATGTTTGGCATCGGCATGCCGGAGCTCATCGTGATCCTCGTGGTCGCGCTCGTGGTGCTCGGTCCGAAGCGCCTGCCCGAGGTCGCGCGGACGCTCGGAAAGGCGATGGCCGAATTCCGCCGGCAGACGAGCGAGATCGTCGAGGAGTTCCAGACGCAGACATTGCGCGACGAGGAGCCGGGCCGGCCCGCCGGCCGCACCGCCAAGGCGACTCTGCCGCCGGAGCCGCCGGCGGAGCCGGATAAGACGCCTTCCGGCCAGGCCTGAGCCCTCGGCCGTCCGCATGGTCCCCGAGACCGACGCGCGGATGCCGCTCACCGCGCACCTCGAGGAGCTGCGCTGGCGGATCGTGCGCGCGCTCATCGCGGTCGGGGTTGCCTTCGGTGTCTGCTACGGGTTCTCCGAGCGCATCTTCGTGTTCCTGATCCATCCGCTCGCGGCGCTGCGGCCGGACGAAGCACTCATCATCGGCACGGGCGTCACCGAGGCCTTCTTCACGAAGCTCAAGGTGTCGTTCATCGCGGGCATCTTCGCCGCGAGCCCGGTCATCTTCTTCCAGGCCTGGCGCTTCGTCGCGCCGGGGCTCTACGAGCACGAGAAGCGGCTCGCCGTCCCGTTCTCCATTGCCGCGACGGCGTTCTTCCTGACCGGGGCGGCGTTCTGCTACTGGTTCGTCTTCCCCGTCGCGTACCGCTTCTTCCTCGAGGAGTTCGTGTCCATCCGCGTCGCGCCCCAGATCCGCATCAGCGAGTACCTCGCCTTCGCCTCGCGCATGCTGCTGGCCTTCGGCGCGACGTTCGAGCTGCCAGTCGTGACGTTCTTCCTCGCACGTATCGGCCTCGTGACCCATCGCCACCTGATCGCCTGGGCGCGGTACGCGATCGTCGTGATCTTCATCGTCGCCGCGGTCCTGACCCCGGGCCCCGACGTCGCCTCGCAGCTTCTCATGGCGGCCCCCCTCCTCGTCCTCTACGCCGTCAGCATCGTGGTCGCGCGGTTCGCCGCCCGGCCGGCCGCGGCCCCGGTGCCGGCGGAGGATGCGGGCGTGTCGGTGAGCCGCTAGGCGTCCGACCCGAGATACATCTCGGGTCGGGACCGGACGCGAGAGTGGAACGCTCGGTGACCCGCGCGCGCCGAATGTCGCGGCCGGCGAAAGCCGGCGCGACAGACGAGGTACGGCCCGCCCCGCCGACGCCTCTGTGGCGATGCCTGTCCAGCACGCCGAAGGCTGGCGGCTTCACCGCTGCGGCGGCATCCGCCGATCGCGCGATGCGCGCCGGGCGCGTACCCCGCATGCCGCGCTGGCTTCGCCAGCCGCGGCACGGCAGTCGCGCGTGGTATTGTCCCTTCACGCTCGCGTCTGGCTCCGACCCGATACATGAGTCTCGGGTCGCGCTCCTAGCGCTCGCGCGCCTCGAACAGCTGGAACTGGCGAACGGGCACCTCCACGGGTGGCGCGATGGGATAGCGCCCCGTGAAGCACGCATCGCAGAAGCCCGCCCGCCGGCCGCCGGCGAACGTGTACAGGCCGGCCAGGCTGAGATACGCGAGGGAGTCCGCGCCGAGGTACTGCTGGATGTCGCTGACGCCGTGCGACGACGCGATCAGCTCCTCCCGCGTGGGCGTGTCGATCCCGTAGAAGCACGGGTGCGTCGTCGGCGGCGAGCTGATCCGTACGTGAACCTCGCGCGCGCCCGCCTGGCGGATCATGTGCACGAGCTTCCGGCTGGTGGTCCCGCGGACGATCGAGTCGTCCACCACGATGACGCGCTTGCCGGCGAGCACCTCGCGCAGCGCGTTCAGCTTCACCTTGACGCCGAAGTTGCGGATGGAGCTCGAGGGCTCGATGAAGGTCCGCCCGACGTAGTGATTGCGGATGAGGCCCATCTCGAACGGCAGCCCGGCCTCCTCCGCGTAGCCGATGGCGGCCGGGAGGCCCGAGTCCGGGACGGGAATGACGATGTCGGCCGGCACGCCGCTCTCGCGCGCCAGCTGCCGGCCGAGCTCCTTGCGCGCCTCGTACACGTTGCGGCCGAATACCTCGCTGTCGGGCCGCGCGAAGTACACGTACTCGAACACGCAGTGATGGCTCTCGCTCGCGGGGAACGGGCGCACCGAGTCGACGCCTCGCTCGCTGACGATCACGATCTCCCCCGGGTCGATCTCGCGCTCGAGACGCGCGTCGACGAGGTCGAGCGCGCACGTCTCCGAGGCGATCACGACGGCGTCGCCCACCCGCCCGAGGACGAGCGGCCGGAAGCCCGCCGGGTCCCGCGCGGCGATCACCCGGTCCTCGGTCATGAAGACCAGCGAATACGCGCCGCGCACCTGACTGAGCGCGTCGATGATGCGCTCGAGCAGCGTCGTCTCCGCGGACCGTGCGATCAGGTGGACGATGACCTCGCTGTCGACCGTCGACTGGAAGATCGCCCCGCGCGCCTCGAGCTTGGCTCGCAGCTCGTCCGCGTTCACCAGGTTCCCGTTGTGCGCGATCGCGAGCGCGCCGTGCGCCCACGACACCACGAACGGCTGACAGTTCTTCAGCACCGTCGAGCCGCTCGTCGAGTAGCGGTTGTGGCCGATCGCGAGGTGGCCGCGGAGCCGCGCCAGGATGTCGTACTGGAAGATGTCGGCGACGTGGCCCATGCCGCGGTGGCTGATCAGCGCCTCGCCGTTGGACGCGACGATGCCTGCCGACTCCTGCCCGCGGTGTTGCAGGGCGTAGAGGCTGAGGTAGGCGAGCGTCGCGGCCTCGGGATGGCCGTAGACGCCAACGACACCGCACTCCTCGTGGAACTTGTCGAACATCCGCGCCTCCGGAGTCTAGCCGAGCACCGTCCGCGAGTACATCGACGTCAGCCGCCGAGGCGCTCCGGCAGCGCCCGGCGCCAGCGGGCCCGGGCGTGCTCGATCGGAAGGTCGATCATCTCGCCGATCACGAGGCTCGAGCCCCGCACCTCTCCGATGACCGTGAAGGGGACGTCCTCGCGTCGGGCGAGGTCGCGCAGGCGGCCGAGATGCCGGCGCCGCAGCGACACCAGCATGCGGGACTGGCTCTCGCCGAACAGGAGGGCGTCGGCCCGCATGCCGCTCTCGACCGTGATGCGCGCGCCGAGACCCGCGCCGCCGAACGAGCACTCGGCGAGCGCGACCGCGAGCCCGCCTTCCGCGACGTCGTGGGCCGAGCTCAACAGCCGTTCCGTCGCCGCGGCGAGGCACACGCGCTGCAGCCGCTTCTCCGTTTCGAGATCGATCCAGGGGGGCGCGCCGCGCACGAGGCCATGGACGACGGCGAGATACTCGCTCGCGTTCAGCTCCTCTCGCGTCCGGCCGAGCAGCACGATCGCGTCCCCATCGGCCTTCCACCACGGCGTCACGTGCGCCTCGACGTCGTCGAGCAATCCCACCATGGCGATCACGGGCGTCGGAGGAATGCTGCGACCGTCGGTCTCGTTGTAGAAGCTGACGTTGCCGCTCACCACCGGCGTGTCGAGCGCCAGACACGCGTCGCGAATGCCCGCGATGCCCTGCTGGAACTCCCACATGACGTCGGGCCGCTCGGGGTTGCCGTAGTTGAGACAGTCGCTCACGGCGAGCGGACGCGCACCGACCGCGACGACATTGCGCGCCGCCTCGACCACGGCGAGCACGGCGCCGAGATAGGGATCGAGGAGGCAGTAGCGACTGTTGCAGTCGACGGTGAGCGCGAGGCCCCGGGCCGTCCCCTCGATCCGGACAACGGCCGCATCGCCGCCGGGGCGCACCGCCGTGTTGCCGCCGACAAGCTGGTCGTATTGGCGATATACCCACTCACGCGAGCAGAGGTTCGGGCTTTCGAGGAGCTGCAGCAGGACCTCCGTCAGATCCGCGGGCTCGCGCAACGCGGCCAGCTCGAAGTGCTGGAGCTGCTCGAACCGCGCCGGCTCCTCGGCCGGTCGCCGGTAGACCGGGGCGCTCTCGGTGAGCGCTGCCACCGGCAGTGCGCACACCTCGCGCCCGTGCCAGCGAGCGCGGAACGTTCCGTCGTCCGTCACCCGGCCGATCACGGACACTTCCAGATCCCAGCGGCGGAAGATCGCCTCGACGGCGGCCTCCGACCCCTGGCGGACCACCAGTAGCATCCGCTCCTGCGATTCGGAGAGCAGGATCTCCGCAGGCGTCAGCCCCGGCTCGCGCAGCGGGACGCGGTCGAGGTCGAGCAACATGCCGGCAGCGCCCCGCCCCGCCATCTCGAGCGCGCTCGACGTGAGGCCGGCGGCGCCCATGTCCTGGATGGCGACGATGTGGTCGGTCCCCATGAGCTCCAGGCACGCCTCGAGCAGGAGCTTCTCGGTGAACGGGTCGCCGACTTGCACCGCTGGGCGCTTCGCCGCCGCACCCGCATCGAAGGCCGCGGACGCGAGCAGGCTCGCGCCGTGAATGCCGTCCCGTCCCGTGCGCGAGCCGACGTAGACGACCGGGTTTCCGGGCCCCGCCGCGCGCGCGCGGAACAGCCGATCACGACGCGCCACGCCGCACGTGAACGCGTTCACGAGGATGTTGTGATCGTAGCCGGCGTCGAAGTAGAGGTCGCCCCCGACGGTGGGCACGCCGATGCAGTTGCCGTAATGGCCGATGCCGCCGACGACGCCCTTCACGAGGTACGGCGTCCGCGGATGGTCCAGGCGGCCGAAGCGCAGGGCATCGAGATTCGCGACGGGCCGGGCGCCCATCGTGAACACGTCGCGCAGGATGCCACCAACGCCGGTGGCTGCCCCCTGGAAAGGCTCGATGAACGACGGGTGATTGTGGCTCTCGATCTTGAAGACGGCGGCGAGCCCCTCGCCGATGTCGACGGCACCCGCGTTCTCGCCGGGACCCTGGATCACCTGCGGGCCCGTCGTCGGCAGCTGGCGCAGCCAGGCGCGCGAGCTCTTGTACGAGCAGTGCTCGGACCACATCACCCCGAAGACGCCGAGCTCCTCGAACGTCGGCGCACGACCGAGAACCTCCACGACCTTGGCGTACTCCTCGGCCGTGAGGCCATGGTCGGCCGCGACGTCCGCGGTGACCGCCGAGACGCTCACGGGGCCTGGACGCGGGGCTCGTCGCCGCGGCTTCGTCCGCCATCACGGAGCCACGACTGGACCGACCGGAAGACTGCGAGGCCGTCCTCGCCACCTGCGAGACGCTCGGTGGCGTATTCCGGGTGCGGCATGAGGCCGAGCACGTTCCGCTCTGCGCTGCACACCCCGGCGATGTTGCCGAGCGAGCCGTTGGGGTTCGCTTCCGGCTCTACCCGCCCGGCCGCATCGGCGTAGCGGAATACCACCTGGTCCCGCGCTTCCAGCTCGGCCAGCGTGGTCTCGTCGGCAACGTAGCAGCCCTCGCCGTGCTTGATCGGCAGGGTCAAGAGACTGCCGCGCCGACAGCTCGCGGTGAACGGCGTCGCGGTCGTCTCGACCCGGGCGATCACGAGGTCGCAGACGAAGCTCAGCGAACGGTTGCGGACGAGGGCACCGGGCAGCAGACCCGCCTCGCACAGGATCTGGAAGCCGTTGCAGATGCCGAGCACGAGGCCGCCGCGCCGCGCGTGTGCGACGACGGCCGCCATGATGGGCGAGAACTTGGCCATCGCGCCGCAGCGCAGGTAGTCGCCGTAGGAGAATCCACCGGGGAGGATCACGCAGTCGGCGCCGCGCAGATCCACGTCCTTGTGCCAGAGCGCGACGGCCTCGTCGCCGAGCACGCGCTCCACCACGCGGAGCGCCTGCGCGTCGTCGTTCGACCCCGGAAACGTCACCACACCCCAGCGCATGCGCCTAGCTCCGATCCGCGACGAGCTCCACGCGGTAATCCTCGATGACGCCGTTGGCGAGCAGCCGCTCGCACATCTGGCGCACGCGCGCATCGGCTGCCTCGCGCGATGCACCGCCGAGGCGCATCTCGATGTACTTGCCGACCGTCACATCGCTGACCTCGTCGAAGCCGAGCACGTGCAGCGACTGCTCGACCGTCTTGCCCTGCGGATCGAGGATGCCCCGCTTGGGGGTGACGTAGACCCGCGCCAGCAGGCCGGGCATCACGCTGCCGCGGTGCAGATCCGGCGCGTCGCCTCCTGATACGCGTCCTCGACGCCGCCCATGTCGCGCCGGAAGCGGTCCTTGTCGAGCTTCTCGCCGCTCTGCTTGTCCCAGAACCGGCACGTGTCCGGACAGATCTCGTCGGCCAGGAGGAGCTTTCCGTGGTGACGCCCGAACTCGAGCTTCATGTCGACCAGCACGATGTCGCGCTGGTCCAGGAATTCGCGCAGCAGCGCATTCACGCGGAGTGCCGTCTCGTTGATGTGGGACAGCTCGTGCGCCGTCGCGAGCTTCAGATAGCGGATGTGCCAGTCGTTGATCATCGGGTCGTCGAGCGCGTCGTCCTTGTAGAAGTGCTCGAGGATCGGCTCGGGCAGGAGCTCGCCCTCGGGCTTCCCGAGGCGCTTCGCGAGGCTACCGGCCACCAGGTTCCTGGCGACCACCTCGATCTTCACGATCTCGCAGGCGCGCACCAGCATGTCACGATCGTTGAGGCGGCGGACGAAGTGCGTCGGGACGCCCTGCTCCTCAAGGAAGCGGAAGAGCACCTCGGACATGCGGTTGTTGAGGATGCCCTTGTCGACGATCGTGCCCCGCTTCTTGGCGTTGAACGCCGTCGCGTCGTCCTTGAAATGCTGGATCAACACGTCCGGGTCGGAGGTGCGATAGAGCTGCTTGGCCTTGCCCTCGTAGAGAAGCTCACGCTGCTCCATCGTCGTCCTCCAAGGCCCGCGCGAAGAGAGTCTCGATATGCCGCAGGTGGTGTCGCATGTCAAAGAGGTCGGCGATCTCCTGCGACGAAAGATGGCGGCCGACGTCCGGGTCGGCCGCGAGCCGCGTCTGAAAGTCGCCGCTCGCGAGCGCGTGACGCTGAACCCAGCGGTAGGCGTCGTCGCGCGTCACACCGCGCCGCACGAGCGCGAGGAGGATCTGCTCGGAGAAGATCGCCCCGCCCAGCCGTTCGAGGTTGGCGCGCATCACCGCGGGCCGGACCTCGAGCCCCTCGACGATGTCGGCCAGCCGCGCCAGCATGAAGTCGACGACGATCGTCGCATCCGGACCGATCACCCGCTCGACCGCGGAGTGGCTGATGTCGCGCTCGTGCCAGAGCGCCATGTCCTCGAGCGCGGCGAGCGCATGGGCGCGGACGAGGCGCGCGAGCCCGCATATGTTCTCCGCGAGCACGGGGTTCCGCTTGTGCGGCATCGCCGACGAGCCCTTCTGTCCGGGGGCGAAGGGCTCCGCCGCCTCCCCCACCTCGGTCCGCTGCAGGTGGCGGATCTCGAGGGCGATGCGCTCACACGTGCCGGCCACCACCGCGAGACTGGTGAACACCTCCGCGTGCCGGTCCCGGGGCACGACCTGCGTCGCGATCGGCTCGGCCTTGAGCCCGAGGCGCATGCAGACGGCGCGCTCGACGGCCGGATCGTGGTTAGCGAACGTGCCGACCGCACCCGAGAGCTTCCCGTAAGCGATGCCGTCGCGCGCCGACGCGAGCCGCTGCCGGTCGCGGCCGAGCTCCGCCCACCAGCTCGCGCACTTGAGGCCGAAGGTGATCGGCTCCGCATGGATCCCGTGCGTCCGGCCGATCATGACCGTGTCGCGATGCTGAACGGCCTGGCGGCGCACCGCCTGCCGCAGCCGATCGACGCCCGCCAGCAGCAGGTTCGCAGCGTCACGCAGCTGGAGCGCGAAGGCGGTGTCGACGACGTCGCTGGAGGTGAGGCCCAGGTGGAGGTACCGTCCTTCGTCGCCCACGGTTTCCGCAACGGCCGACACGAAGGCCACGACGTCGTGCTTCACCTCGTCCTCGATTGCCCGCATCCGCGCCACGTCGACCCGCGCCTCCGCCCGGAGCTTCCTCGCCGCCCCGGACGGGATCTCGCCGCGTTCGGCGAGCACGTCCGTCAAGACGAGCTCGATCTCGAGCCAGCGGGCGAGCCGGGCTTCCTCGGACCAGAGGCGGCCCATCTCGGGGCGGGTGTAGCGCGCCAGCATCGCGCTCAGCCCGCCCCGTGGCGGGCACGCGCCCGTCGGGGCGGGCGCGGCGTGTCCGTGCTGCCGAAGCCGCCCTCTCCGCGCTCACTGGCCGGCAGCTCGACCACTTCCTGCCATGCGACGTTCGCGACCGGGGCGACGACGAGCTGCGCGATGCGGTCGCCGCGACGGATGCGGACGGGTGCGGCCCCGAGGTTGACGAGCAGCACGCAGACCTCGCCACGGTAGTCGGTATCGATCGTGCCCGGCGCGTTGAGCAGGGTCAGCCCTTCCCGGTGCGCCAGGCCACTCCGGGGTCGCACCTGCCCCTCGTATCCGACGGGAATGGCGAGCGCGAGCCCCGTCGGTACGAGCCGCCGCTCGCCCGGGCGGAGCACCACGTCGGTCGAGACGTCCGCGGCGAGATCCATGCCGGCCGCGCCGGGCGTCATGTAGCGAGGCAGCTCGAGCGGACGCGCGGTCCGCCTCACGCGGCGCACCCGGACCCGCACGGCCCGCGCGGTCACCCGCGCAGGACCTCGTCCGTCACCTTCTCGCCGCGCAGGTCGCCGAGGATCGTCAGTGCGAGCGTTCCCGGCCGGAAGAGACGCGTCGCCACGCGCACGATGTCATCGTTGGTCACGCCGTCGATCGCCGCCGCCACCTCTTCGAGCGGCACCTCGCGGCCGAAATAGATGTCGTTCGTCGCGATGCGACTCATGCGGCTGTCGCTGGTTTCGAGGCCGAGCAGCATGTTGCCCTTGCGCTGGTTCTTCACCCGCTCGAGCTCCGCCGCCGCCAGCCCTTCCCGGGTGACGCGGTCGAGCTCGCCCCGGATGACGTCCACGACCTCCCGCACCCACTCGGCGCTCGTGCCGACGTAGAACCCGACATAGCCGGCGTCGAGGTAACACGACTGGAACGAGTACACGGTATACGCGCGCCCGCGACGCTCGCGGATCTCCTGGAAGAGCCGCGAGCTCATGCCGCCGCCGAGCGCGAGGTTCAGGATGTGCGCCGCATAGCGGTCGGCGTCGGTCTGCGCGATGCCGGGTGTCCCGAGGCAGAGATGCACCTGCTCGAGACTCTTCTCGTGCACCCACAGGCCCGCGTGCGGGTCGGGCGGATGCCCGTCGACACGCGCCGCGGTCCCGCGGAGATCGCCGAAGCTCTGTGCCGCGACCGCGACCAGCTCGTCGTGACGGAGGTTTCCGGCGGCGCTGATCAGGATCCGATCGGGCCGGTATCGTCGATCGAGAAACGCGAGAAAGTCATCGCGGCCGAAGCGGCCGACCGTTTCCGCGGTGCCCGCAATCGGCCGCGAGAGCGGATGCCCCGGCCAGAAAGCGAGGTTGAAGAGCTCGTGGACGTAGTCGTCGGGCGTGTCCTCGACCTGCGATATCTCCTGGACGATGACCGACCGCTCGCGTTCGATCTCCTCGGCGGCGAAGCGCGAATTGGTGAAGATATCCGCGAGTACGTCGAGCGCGAGCGGCAGATGGTGGGGGAGAACCTTGCCGTAGTAGCAAGTGTATTCCTTGCCGGTGAACGCGTTCAGCACGCCGCCGACCGCGTCGATCTCCTCCGCGATGTTGGCGGCCGTGCGCCGCTCGGTGCCTTTGAAAAAGAGATGCTCGAGGAAGTGCGAGATGCCGGCCTGCTCCGGCGCCTCGTAGCGGGACCCGTTTTCGACCCAGATCCCGACGGTGACCGACGGCAGATCGGCGAGCTCCTCCGACAGCACCCGGACACCGTTCGGCAGCCGTGTAGCCCGCATGGGCTCAGGGGCGCGCCTCTTGGTCTTCGTCGGCGGGCTTCTTGAGCGTCTCCTTGCGCGAGAGACGGATCTTTCCCGACTTGTCCACCTCGAGCACCTTCACGTCGATGACGTCCCCCTCCTTGAGGACGTCGGACACCTTCCGCACGCGCTCGTGCGCGAGCTGCGAAATGTGCACGAGTCCGTCCGTTCCCGGGAAGATCTCGACGAATGCGCCGAAGTCGACGATCTTGCGAACAGTGCCGCGATAGACCTTGCCGACCTCGGCCTCGGCTGTGACGGCGCGGATCTTGTCGATCGCGATCTGCATCGAGGTCCCGTCGGCGGAGGCGACGTACACGGTCCCATCGTCCTCGACGTCGATCTTGACGCCGGTCTCCTCCGTGATGCCGCGGATCACCTTGCCACCTGGACCGATCAGGTCACGGATGCGATCGGGCTTGATGTGCAGCGTGATGATGCGCGGCGCGTACATCGAGAGCTCGCTGTGCGGCCGCGCGAGCGTGCGGCTCATCACGCCGAGGATGTGGAGGCGCGCGGTACGGGCCTCCTCGAGCGCCTGCTGCATGACCGCGCGCGTCACGCCGCCGATCTTGATGTCCATCTGCACCGCCGTGACGCCTTGCTCGGTACCGGCCACCTTGAAGTCCATGTCGCCGAGATGGTCCTCGTCGCCGAGGATGTCCGACAGCACCCGGACCTCGTCGCCCTCCTTGATGAGGCCCATCGCCACGCCGGCCACCGGCGCCTTGACCGGGACGCCGGCCGCCATCAGCGACAGCGACCCTCCGCACACGGTCGCCATCGACGACGACCCGTTGGATTCGAGCACCTCGGAGACGATGCGGATGGTGTACGGGAACTCCTCCTCGCCGGGCAGCACGGGGGTCAGCGCGCGCTCCGCCAGCGCGCCGTGGCCGACCTCCCGTCGCCCGGGGCCGCGCAGGAACTTCACCTCCCCGGTACTGAACGGCGGGAAGTTGTAGTGCAGCATGAACTTCTTGTACGTCTCGCCGATCAGCGCGTCGATTTTCTGCTCGTCGGAGGACGTGCCGAGCGTCGTCACCACGAGGGCCTGGGTCTCACCGCGGGTGAAGAGTGCCGAACCGTGTGTCCGCGGCAGCACCTCGACCTCGCAGCTGATCGGCCGGATGTCCGCGAGGCCGCGGCCGTCGATGCGCCGCCGCTCGTGGACGATGGTCTCGCGTACGACGTCTCGCGTCAGTCGGTCGAAGATGTCGCCGACCTCCTTGGCCCGCTCCGGCGAGCCGTTGGCCACGGCGCTGACGACGTCCTGGCGTGCGGCGTCGAGCGCCGCGTACCGCTCCTGCTTCACGGACGTGGCGAGCGCCGCGCGCAGCTTCGGAAGCGCGAGCTGCCGGACCTGCTGCTCGAGCGCGCCGTCGGTCTTCGCCTCGGTGACCGTGCGCTTCGGCTTACCGACCTGGCGCTGCAGCTGTTCCTGGAGGGCGATCAGGGGCTGCAGCGCCTCGTGCGCGGCGAACAGCGCCTCGAGAAGGACCTGATCCGGCAGCATGCTGGCGCCGCCCTCGACCATCACGATGGCGTCGCGGCTGCCGGCGACGATCAGGTTGAGATCGCTCTCGGCGAGCTGGCTGGTCATCGGATTCACGACGAAGCGTCCGCCGATGCGGCCCACGCGGACGGCGGCGATGGGACCGAGCCAGGGAACGTCGGAGAGGACGAGCGCGGTGGACGCCCCGACGATCGAAAGGACGTCGGGATCGTTTTCCTTGTCGTGCGACAGCACGGTGGCGATGATCTGCGTCTCGCACCGGAAGCCCTTCGGAAAGAGCGGCCGGACGGGACGGTCGATCAGGCGCGAAGTGAGGATCTCTTTTTCCGCCGGCCGGCCCTCGCGCTTGAAGAAGCCGCCGGGGATCTTACCGGCCGCGAAGGTCTTCTCCTGGTAGTCGCAGGTGAGCGGAAAGAAATCGATTCCCTCGCGCGGGGACGAACTGGCGGTGGCCGTGACCAGCACGACGGTCTCGCCGAACTGCACGAGCGCCGCGCCGCCCGCCTGCTTGGCCATGCGCCCTGTTTCGATGGACAGCGGCCGACCGTTAAAATCGACCTGTACTCGCTGATAGCTCGGACCCGACATGCTGTTATCTCCCTGCGGCGACGGCCGCACTTTTCGATCAGGCGAGCAGGACAGGGAGATGGAGCGCTACTTGCGGATGCCGAGGCGCTCGATCACGCTCTTGTAACGCTGGAAATTGCGTTGCTTGAGGTAGTCGAGCAGTCGCCGGCGCTGCCCCACCATCTTGAGCAACCCACGGCGGGAATGATGGTCCTTGCGGTGTACCTTGAAATGCCCCGTCAGGTACCCGATGCGGCCCGTGAGCAGCGCGATCTGGACCTCCGGTGACCCGGTGTCCGTCCCGTGCCGACGATACGCCTGCACGAGCTCTTCCGTGCGCTCACGCACCACTGCCATCCCGAACCCTCTCCGTCTCTTTGTTCTCTCGCTTTGAAGCCCGATCTGTAACATGCGGTTTGACGCATTGCAAAGCCGCGCCGTCGCGGTGGTTACTCCCCGGCGTCGCTGCCGAGGACCCGCACGAGACGCCAACCGCGCCGTCCGACGTCGGCCTCGATCACGCCGACCACCTCCCCGGCGGCATCGAGGAGCAACGCCGTCTCGTCGGGCGCCTCGGGAGGGGGCAACGCCGCGAGTGGCTCCTGCTGCCCGTGGCGAAGCCGCACGAACTGCGTCGCCGGAACTGCGAATGTCCGGTACGCGGCCAGCGCCGTCCGGAGCGGCACCAGGGGAAGGCCGGCGCGCGGCAGCACGGCGAGGGCGTCGGGTGTCCGCGCGTCGGCGATCCGGAACGGGCCGACCGCGACCCGCCGGAGCCGTTCGAGGTGGGCGACGGTGCCGAGCGCCTGGCCGATGTCGGCAGCCAGCACGCGAACGTACGTCCCCTTCGAGCAGGCCACCGCGAACTCGATGGCGTCAGGCGGCCGGAGATGGAGCTCCAACCGCTCGACGTCGATGTCGCGCGCCGCACGTGCCACTTCGATTCCCCGCCGGGCGAGCTTGTAGAGGGGGACCCCACCCTGCTTGAGCGCCGAGTACATCGGCGGAACCTGCTGCTGGGACCCGGTAAACCGCGCCGCCACCGCGTCGACCATGGCCTGGTCGAGCGGCGGCACGGGCCGGGTCTCGACCGTGGCGCCGGTGTGATCGAGCGTATCGGTAGCAACGCCGAGGCGAATCGTGCCCGTGTACTCCTTGCGTTCGAGGAGCAGGTAGCGCGCCACCTTCGTCGCCTCGCCGAGGCAGAGCGGCAGCAGGCCGCTTGCGAACGGGTCGAGGGTCCCGAGGTGGCCGACCTTCGTGCGGCCGAGAACCGGGCGCAGCGCGCGGATCGCGCCCGCCGACGTCATCGCTTCAGGCTTGTCGACGAGCAGGATGCCGGTCACGCCTCCTCGTCATCCCGCGGCCGTGCCGGGCCACGCAAGAGCGCGTCGACGCGGTCGGCCGTGTCCGGCACGTCGTCGTACGTGAAACGCAGCTCGGGCGTGCCCCGCATGGCGAGCGCGTGGCCGATCTCGGCGCGCAGGAAGGGAGCCGAGCGCGCGAGCGCGCGCGAGACGTCGTCGCGTGCCGTCCCGCCGGCGAGTGTCCGGAAATACACCCGCGCGATGTGCAGATCCGGCGTCATCCGGACTGCGGTCACGATCACCTGTCGCAAGAGCGGGTTTCGCGCCTCCTCGAGCAACAACCGGGCGAGCTCCGCCTGCACGAGGTGTGCGACGCGCTCCGGTCGCCGGTTGGACATGGCGCCCCCCTTTCGCGCTCAGTAATGGAGGAACTCGACGTGTTCCGAACCGAGCTCGGCCACCTGCAGCTCGTCGATGAACCGCACGACCTCTTGCAGACAGCGCTCGACGTGCGGCCGATCCGCGCCCACCTGCGAGACGCCGAGGATCGCCCGCTGCCAGAGCTCGTGATCGTCGCATTCCGCGATCGACACGTTGAACTTGTTCTGCACGCGCGCCTTGATCGTGCGGAGCACGCTCCGCTTGCCCTTCAGCGAATGGTTCTCCGGCAGACGGACCTCCAGCCGAAGCACGCCGACGACCATGGCCGCGGGGTGTTCTCTCTCAGGCCGACGCCGCGGGTTGACCCTTGCTCGCCGTCGGCCCGAGACGCCGCGCGACCTGCTCGACCTCGTACGCCTCGACCACGTCGCCAGCCTTGACGTCCTGGAAGCCGTCGAGCGAGAGACCACACTCGTATCCGTTGGCGACCTCGCGCGCATCTTCCTTGAAGCGCTTGAGGCTGCCGATCCGCCCATCGTGCACGACGACGTGGTCACGCAGGAGGCGCGCCTTGGCGCCACGGACGATCTTGCCGTCCGTGACGGCGCAGCCGGCGACCTGGCCGATCCCCGAGACGGCGAAGACCTGCCGGACCTCCGCACGGCCGAGCACCTTCTCGTGGAATGTCGGCTCGAGGAGGCCTTCGAGCGCGTCGCGCACGTCGTTCACCGCCTCGTAGATCACCGTGTAGAGCCGGATGTCGACACCCTCGCGCTCGGCGAGCCCCGCCGCCTTGGGCTCCGGGCGCACGTTGAAGCCGATGATGATCGCGTTCGAGGCGGACGCGAGCAGCACGTCGGACTCGGTGATCCCGCCGACCGAGCCATGGAGGACGGCGAGCCGCACGTCGTCCGTCGACAGCCGGCGGAGCGCCTCGCTGAGCGCCTCGACGGAGCCCTGCACGTCCGCCTTGAGCACCACCTTCAGCTCCCTCACCTCGCCGGTCTGGATCTGCTGGTAGAGCTCGTCGAGCGAGACCTTGGCCGTCTTGGCCATCTCCGCTTCGCGCTGCTTCGTCCGGCGGTGCTCCGCCACCTGGCGCGCCTTCTGATCGTCCTGCACCGCGACGAAGATGTCGCCGGCCTCCGGCACGCCGCCGAGACCGAGGACCTCCACTGGCGTCGACGGTCCGGCCGCGTCGATCCGGCGGCCCTTGTCGTCGACCATCGCCCGGATCCGCCCGTACTGCGTGCCGCACACGAAGGCGTCGCCCACCTTGAGCGTCCCCTCCTGGACGAGCACGGTCGCCACCGGGCCGCGACCACGGTCGAGCCGGGCCTCGATGATGGTGCCCTTCGCAAGGCGGTTCGCCGTCGCGCGCAGCTCGAGAACATCCGCTTGGAGGAGGATCATGTCGAGCAGCTGGGGGACGCCCTCCTTGCTCTTCGCCGACACCGGAACGACGATCGTGTCGCCGCCCCAGTCCTCGGGCGCGAGCCCGTGATTCCCGAGCTCCTGCTTGACGCGTTCGGGGTTCGCGTCGGGCTTGTCGATCTTGTTGACGGCGACGAGGATCGGCACTTCCGCGGCGCGCGCGTGGTTGATCGCCTCGACCGTCTGCGGCATGACGCCGTCGTCGGCGGCGACGACCAGCACGACGAGGTCGGTCACCTTGGCGCCGCGCGCGCGCATCGCCGTGAACGCCTCGTGACCCGGCGTGTCGAGGAAGGTCACCTGCCGGCCACCCACGTCGACGGTATACGCACCGATGTGCTGCGTGATGCCGCCGGCTTCCCCGGCGGCAACATCGGTGGACCGGACCGCGTCGAGGAGCGACGTCTTGCCGTGGTCGACGTGACCCATGAGGGTCACGACCGGCGCCCGTGTCGTCCGTCCCTCCGCTGCAGGGCCGGCTTCCTGCTCCGCCTCGAGCGCCTGCTCGACGTCGAACGCGACGTTCTCGACCTGGTAGTCGAACTCGCCGGCGACCAGCGCCGCCGTGTCGTGGTCGAGCATCTGGTTGATGGTGGCCATCATCCCCATGTCGAGTAGCTTCTTCAGCACCTCGCCCGCCTTGACGCCCATCGCTTTCGCCAGCTCCGCGACGCTGACCACCTCGGAAATGCGAATGACCCGCTTTGACGCGCGGGGCACGGTGATCTCGGTCTTCCGCTGCTCCTTCCCCGGCAGCGCTCGTCGCTTCTGCGGCCGCTTGCCGCCGCGCATGAAGTCGCGCTCCATGGTGTCGAGCATGTCGGACTTCTTGATGACCTTGCGCCCCTTCTTCTTCTTGGGCGCGCCGTCGCTCGGTGCCGCCTCGGTACCCGGAGCGGCCTCTGCGCCCCGCGCGGACGGCGCCCCCGCGGGCGCCGTTGCCTTGCGAAGGTCGATCTTTCCGAGCACCTTCACGCCGCGCATCTCCTCGAACCCGGGCGGCGGTGCAGGGGGCGTCGCAGGGCGAGGCGGCGGGACGGGCACCGCGGGCCGCGCGGCGGGATGGGCGGCGATGGCTGGCGCTTCGGCAACCCGCTGCGCACGCGAAACGTCGAGCGGCGCGGTCTCGGCCGGTGCGGTCGGGGGCGGTTCGTCCGGCCGCGGCGCGGCTTCCGGCATCCGTTCGGCTGGAGCGGCCGGTGTCGGCAGCGGCACCTCGGGCTCGAAGTCCAACGACGGCGGGATGTCGTCCACGCCGTCCCCCTCCGGCGGCGCTGGGGGCAGCTCCTCGCGCTTCAGCACCTCACGTGCGGTGCGGCGGCGGATCACGTTGGCACGGAGGCGGGTCTCGGTCGTCTGCTCGCGCGCCGTGACGAGCTGGTCGGCACCCGAGTCGCGCTCCGTCACGACCCGCTCCGACACGACTCGCCCGGTCCCGAGCGAGACCGCCGGCCGCGGCGAAAGGCCGAGATCGTCCTTCAGCCGCTCGGCTTCCTCGTCGGTGAGCGAGCTCTGGGAGCGCTTGCCCCGGAGGCCGAGCTTCTCGGCGCGCGCCAGGATGTCCTTCGGGGCGACGCCCCAGTCTTTGGCCAGCTCGTGGATTCGCTTTGACATCCGCTCTTACCTCGAAGTCGCCGAGGCCGTGTCCAGCTGCGCCAGCAGGCGCTCCCGCTCGCGCATCGGAGGCGTGAGCCGAAGCGAGCGAACAGCCCCACGGCGGCGCACGAACGCGGCCCAGCAGGTCGGCACTCCATGCAGGTACGCCCCGCGCCCGGCCGCGCGACGGCCGACGTCGGCGCGCAGGCCCTCCGCCGTGGCCGTGAAGCGCATCAGGGCGGACTGCGGCGCCCGCGTGCCGCATCCCACGCAGGTGCGCAGCGGGACGTGCGCGCTCATCCGCGCTCCTCGTCGGCGGCGGGGTTCGGCTCGCCGGGTGGCGGAACGTTGCCTTCGCCCTCGGCGGCGTTCTCCGCGCCGCCCGCGACCGCGGCGGCCGCCTCCTCGGCGCGCCGCTGCGCGATGTGCTCGCGCGCGGCGGCGATGATCGCCGGGGCGCGCTCCGGACCGACGCCGTCGATCTCGGCGATCGCCTCGACCTCGGACTCGGCGAGCTGTTCCGCCGATTTGACACCGTCCTGGATGAGCAGCTCGGCCGTGAGATCGCTGATCCCCGGCACGGCGGTGAGCGACGCGCGCGCCCGTCGCGCCTCGTCCTCCGCTTCCGATTCGCTGCGCACGTCGAGCTTCCAGGTCGTCAGCCGCGACGCCAGGCGGATGTTCTGTCCCTTCTTGCCGATCGCGAGCGAGAGCTGATCGTCGGGGACGATGACCTCCATGGCGTGCTCGTCTTCGTCCATGATGATCTTCGAGACCTTCGCGGGCGCCACGGCGCGGCAGACGTACTCGGCGGGATCGTTCGTCCACGGCACGATGTCGATCTTCTCTCCCCTCAGCTCCTGCACCACCGCCTGCACCCGCGTGCCGCGCATACCGACACAGGCACCCACCGGGTCGACGTCGCGGTCGTGCGACACGACGGCGATCTTCGCCCGCCCCCCTGGCTCGCGCGCTGCCCCCTTCACCTCGACGATGCCCTCGTAGATCTCGGGCACTTCCTGGCGGAAGAGCTCGATCAGCAGGCCCGGATGCGTGCGTGACAGCACGATCTGCGGTCCCTTCGGGGCCAGCTCGACGTCCAGGATGAATGCGCGGATGCGGTCGCCCTGGCGGTACCGCTCGCGGGGGATCTGCTCCTTCTCGGGCAGGATCGCGTCGGTCCGGCCGAGGTTCACGATGATGTTCTTCTTCTCGAAGCGCTGCACGATGCCCGACATCAGCTCGCCCTTCCGACCCTTGAACTCGTTGTAGATGATGTCGCGCTCGGCGTCGCGCACGCGCTGGATGATGTTCTGCTTCGCCGCCTGCGCGGCGATGCGGCCGAACTTTTCGGGCGGCAGCTTCGCAAGCAGCTGATCGCCGATCTCGGCGTCGGGGTCGAGCTCGCGCCGCGCCTCGTCGAGCGTCACCTGGTTGAGTGCGTCCTCGATCGTCTCGACGACGGTCTTGATCTCGAAGAGCTCCACTTCGCCGACTTCGGGATTGAACTTGGCCTCGATGTTCTTCTCGAGCCCGAAGGTCTTCTTGGCGGCCGATAGCATCGCATCCTCGAGCGCATGCACGATGATGTCCCGGTTGATGCCCTTTTCCTTGCACACCTGCTCGATGACGCGGTTCAGATCCGGCAACATCGGCCCCTCCTGTCCCTCAGGCGTGCGCCGGCCGGGCCGGGCGAGCGAAGTGGTATTCGATGTTGGCCTTCTCGATGGCCGCGAACGACAGCTCGACGCTGCCGACCGCCTGGTCCTGGACGGTGACGCCGTCGGCCGTCACGGCCTCGAGCGTACCGTGGAACACGCGCCGGTCGCGGACCGGGTCGTGCGTCCGCACGCAAACGCGCTGCCCGAGCGCCCGACGGAAATGGGCCTCGCGCAGCAACGGCCGGTTCACGCCGGGCGACGAGCACTCGAGCTGGTAGCGACCAGGAACGGTATCGTGCGCGTCGAGCACGTCGCCGAGCTCGCGGGAGATCCGCGCGAGCTCGTCGACCGTGACGCCACCGTCGGGCCGGTCGATCAGCAGCCGCAGGACGAGGCGTCCGCCCTCAGGGCGATACTGCACGTCGACGAGCTCGAGCCCCGCCCCCAGGGCGAGGGGCTCCGCGAGCTCCCAGACGCGGCGCGTCACCGCGGACGGGTCCATGTGATGCAATCCTCCAAAATAAAAAAGTGGGCAAGGGGCCCACTCAGGCTGGTCAGTGAAGGCCGGAAAGCGGGCATTTTATACCACTTGGCCAAGCGACCCGCAACGGTCAAACGGCACTCAGGTCATGCGTACATCTCCTCGATCACGGGCCCATAGCGCTGCGCGACGACCTTGCGTTTCACCTTGAGGCTCGGGGTGAGTTCGCCGCTCTCGGGCGAGAAATCGCCGGGCAGGATCCGGAAGTACTTGATCGATTCGAAGGATGCGAGGTGGCGGTTGACCTCGTCCACCTCGGTCTGGACGAGCGCTTGAACGTCGGCACCAGTCGCAGCCGTCTCGGGGCGGACGTCCTCGATGCCTCGTCCCGCGAGCCAGCGCGCCAGCTCCTCCTGGTCGAGGGTGATCAGGGCGACGCAGTACTTCCGGTTGTCGCCGATGACCACCGCCTGGCTCACGTGCGGCTGCATCTTCAGCAGGTTCTCGATCTTCTGCGGGGCGACGTACTTCCCGCCTGACGTCTTGATCAGATCCTTCTTCCGGTCGGTGATCCGAAGGAACCCCTCCGCGTCGACCTCGCCGATGTCGCCCGTATGGAACCAGGCCTGCGGGTCCCAGGCCTCTGCGGTCGCTTCCGGACGCCGGTAGTATCCGTTCGCGACGTTGTCGCCGCGCGCCAGGATCTCGCCATCCTCGGCGATGCGGATCTCGCAGCAGTCGAGCGGCAGTCCGACCGTGCCGAACTTGAACCGGTCCGGCCGGTTGACGGTGAGCGACGGCGTGGTTTCCGTGAGCCCGTACCCCTCGAGGATGAGAATGCCAATCGCGTGGAAGAACTCGAGGATCTCGCGCGCGAGTGGCGCCGCACCGGACGTCATGTACCGGATGTTCCCGCCGAGGAGCTGGTGGATCCTTGCGAACACCAGCCGGTGTGCGATGGCCGCCTGGAGCCGCGTGCCGAGCGGCACCGGGCGCCGCTCCTGCTCGCAGCGGCTCCGGGCCCGGCCGACACCCACGGCCCAGTCGAAGAGCGCGCGCTTCAGCGGCGGCGCGGCATCGCGCCCCGCCAGGATCCGCGCGTACACCTTCTCGTAGATGCGCGGCACGGCGGGCACGAGATGCGGACGCGCCGCCGCCATGTCCTCCGCCAGCGTGTCGATGCTGCGCGCAAACGCCGTCGTGGTGCCGGCGGCGATGCCGAGGTACTCGACCAGCCGCGCGAACGAGTGCGCGAGCGGGAGGAAGAAGAAGTCCACGTCTCCCTCGCGGATGAGCCCGGTCCGCAGCGCCGCCTCGACTGTCGCGAGATGGTTGCCATGGGTCTGGACCACGCCCTTCGGCGGCCCAGTCGTCCCGGACGTATAGACAATGGTGGCGACGTCGTCCCGGCCGAGCGCCTCGATGCGACGCTCGATCTCGGGTCGAACGCGGGGGAGCGCCTCCCGGCCCCGCTCGAGCAGCGCCCGCAACGATCCCGGCCCGTCGCCGTCGTCGATGGTAACCACCCGACGGAGCTGCACCGTCTGCCGGACGCCATCGAGCTCGAAGCCATGCGCCGTCAGCTCGTCGATCTTCGCTCGCTGCTTCGCGTTTTCCACGAGCGCGACCGAGGACTCCGAGTTGGCGATGATGTAGCCGCATTCGGCGATCAGGCTCGACTGGTAGATCGGGATGGTGAGCGCACCGCACGCGAGGATCGCGAGATCGATCTCCATCCACTCCGGGCGTGTGGCGGACAGGATGGCGACGCGGTCTCCGACGCGCACGCCGTCGTCCAGCAGCGCCGCCGCGATCGCGAGCACGCGGGCTTCCGTCTCGGCCCACGTCACCTCGCGCCACGCGTCGCCCGCGCGGTAGCGGTAGCGGGGACGCGTCGACAGGTCCGCCGCCCGCGTGAAGAACATCTGCGGAAGATTGGTAAACGGCATGCGTGGCGTTCCGGGGAGGTACCGTATAATAGGTGAAATCCGCGGCTCAAGGGCTCGGCACCATGCCCGCGCGGCCGCTCAATCGCATGTCCGAGCTGCGCCGCGATCCCATCCTGCGCCGGTGGGTGATCATGGCCCCCGAGCGCGGGGCGGACACCCTCGCTCGCAGGGGCGAGCCGCCCGCCGACGCCGGGGAGGCGCGCGGGCCGTGCCCGTTCTGTCCCGGCAGCGAGTCGCTCAATCCGGACGAGATCGCCGTCGTCCGCGACGGCACGGGGTGGGCGGTGCGCGTGACGCCCGACAAGAAGCCGCTCCTCCACATCGAGGGCGACCTCGGCCGCCGCGCCGCGGGCATGTTCGACCTCATGAACGCCATCGGCGCGCACGAGCTCGTGACCGACGTGCCGGCCCACACGCTCACCTGGGCCGACTTCCCGCTCCCGCAGATGACCCGGCTACTGGAGCTGTACCGCGACCGGACGCGCGACCTGCGGCGCGACACACGGTTTCGCTTCGTCGTCGTCCTGAAGAACCACGGCGCCACGTGGAGCCGCTACGGGCATTCACATTCCCATGTCGTCGCGACGCCCTTTCCCCCGAAGCGCCTCGAGGAGGAGGTCGCGGGGGCGCGCGAGTACTATCGGATGCGTGAGCGGTGTGTCTTCTGCGACCAGATCAGCGAGGAGCTCCGCGCCGGCGAGCGCGTGGTCGCGCGCAACGCCGATTTCCTCACCTTCGCGCCGTTCGCCTCGGAGCATCCGTACGAGATGTGGATCGCGCCCCTGGAGCATGCCGCCGACTTCGGAACGCTCGCCGACGGCGCGGCCGCATCACTGGCGGAGCTGCTGGTCGACGCCCTCGCGCGGCTGCGCACCGCGCTCGCGGACCCACCGTACAGCGTCGCGCTTCACGCCGGCGCCGTCGACGGTGGCGCGCAGGCGGAATTCCACTGGCATTGGGAGATCGTGCCGCACCTCGGCCACGAGCTCGGGATGGAATGGGCGACGGGGATCTTCTCGAATCCCGTGCCGCCCGAGGAGGCCGCCCGCCGCCTCCGGGCCCGGCGCTAGCGCTCGTCGGTCCGGCGGGCCGCCTGCCGGTCGTGCATCGTGACCAGCTCGACGATCTGGAAGCTGCGCTTGCCGCGCGGGGTCTGCACCTCGACCTCGTCTCCCAGCGCCTTGTTCATGAGGGCGCGGCCGAGCGGCGAGGAGAGCGATATCTGGCCCTTGGCCGCGTCGACTTCTTCGGGAAACACGATCTCGTAGACCGTCGGCTCCCCGGCGTCGACATCCTCGACGGTGACCCGGCTGCCGTACGCCACCACGTCGTGCGGGATCGACGCGATGTTGTACATCGAGAGCTCCCGGATCCGTCCCTCGAGCTGCGCGATGCGTGAGCGCACGAAGTCCTGACGTGCCTTGGCCGCCTCCCACTCCGCGTTCTCGGAGAGGTCGCCGTGCTCGCGCGCCGTCTCGAGCTCCTTCGGCAAGCGAAACGTCAGCTCGTGCTTGAGGTCGGCCAGCTCCTTCTTGAGCCGGCCCAGGACGGGCAGCTCCATCGCCCTACGATTCGGCGAGGACACGGCGGGCGAGCTCGCTCGCCTGCCGTCCGTCGTACCCGCCGGGATGGCGTGCCCGGAGTGCGGTCATGATGGCGCCGATCGAGCGGCCGCCCTCGGTCGCCGCGATCTCGCGAATCACGCGCTCGAGCGCCGCGGCGTCGAGCCCGGTCGGAGCATACGCTTCGAGCATCTCGCGCTCGCTCCGGTTCTGCGCCACGAGCTCGGTTCGCCCGCCGCGCGCCGCGAAGTCTTCCGCCTCCTCGCGCTTCCGGATCTCGCGACGGACGAGCTGCACGAGGTCGGCCTCCGCAAGGTCGCCCCCGCGGCGCTCCACCTTCAAGTTCTTCGCCGCGGCCAGGAGCCCTCGCAGCACGTAGACGCGCGGCATGTCGCGCGCCTTCATCGCACAGGTGAGGTCGTCCGCCAGCTGCGCTTCGCTGAGACCCATTCTCCGCTACCCTAAGGGAGATCCCCGCATATTGTAAAGCGACCATTGCATCAGCCAGCGCGCCACGTCACCCAGCATCTCGATGCTCCGCGGGTGGCTCCGGCTCCTTCTCGACGTCGTGTTTCCCGCCACGTGCGAAGGGTGCGACACGACACTCCCTGCCGGCCACCCGTCGTGTCTCTGCGACGCATGCAAAGCGGCTCTCGGGCGTGCGGAGGGGTCGCTCTGCGAACGCTGCGGGGTTCCCGTGGCCAGCGACTCTCCATGCGCCGCGTGCCGGACCCGCCCGCCGGCCTTCGAGCGCGCCCGCGCCGCCGGCTGGTACGTCTCCGGCAGCGTGCTCGCGTCGGCGGTCCAGAGTCTCAAGTATCGCCGACGCCGCCACGTCGCGGACGCGCTGGGCGCGCATCTCGCGGCCCACTACCCGTTTCCGACCGACGTGGTCCTCGTACCGGTCCCGCTTCATCCGGCCCGCCTGCGGGCCCGGGGCTTCAACCAGGCGCTGCTGCTCGCCCGCGCGCTCGGGCGCCGGTGCGGGCTACCCGTCGCATCTCGTGCGCTGGTCCGCCGCCGGGCGACTCGCGCCCAGCCCGGCCTCGATGCGGCCGAGCGCCGGCGAAACCTCCGACACGCGTTCCGCGTGCGTACGCCGGGGGCGGTGGCGGGCCGGCGGGTCGTCCTCGTCGACGACGTGTTGACGACCGGGGCGACGGCCGACGCCTGCGCCCGGGCGCTGCTCGTAGCGGGGGCCCTTCGGGTCGACGTCTATACCGTGGGGCGGGCACCGTGACCGCCGGCTGGTGGGCCTTGAGGGGTCGGACGCGCAGCGCTAAAGGAGCGGTGTGGTCGCGGCCGGCGTTCTGATCTCCGGGGCGGGCACGAATCTGCAGTCCATCATCGACCAGATTGCCGCGGGTCGACTCGCCTGCACGCTTCGCGTGGTGATCTCGAACCGCGCCGGCGCCCCCGGCATCGCCCGTGCCGTGCGAGCGGGCGTGCCGGTGCGGGTGATCGACCATCGCGCCTTCGCGCGCCGCGAGGACTTCGACCGGGCTCTGCTGGACGTCCTCCGCGAGGCCGGCGCCGAGCTCGTCCTGCTCGCCGGATTCGATCGCCTGATCACGCGGACTCTCATCGACGCCTTTCCGCTCAGGATCATGAACATCCACCCGGGGTTGTTGCCGGCCTTCAAGGGACTCGACGCGCAGGGCGCGGCGCAGTCGTACGGCGTCAAGATCGCGGGCGCGACCGTCCATTTCGTCGACGAGCAGACCGACCACGGTCCGATCATCCTGCAGGGCGCGGTCCCCATCGGACCCGACGACACCGAGGCCGAGGTCCACGACCGCATTCTCGCCGTCGAACACGAGATCTACCCGGCCGCCATCCAGTTCTTCGCCGAAGGCCGGCTCGAAGTGGAGGACCGAAGAGTGCGGGTCCGAGGTCCGCGACCGGCCGTGACGGCGTCGCTGGTCTCGTGGTGATGGGCAGCCGTTTGAAAGCTAATGATTCGACCAAGGCCTGAACTGATGCATGTCTGACGTCGCGTCCATCCTCGCCGATGTCCGGTCGCTCGCCAATCGTGGCGCGCACCACGCAATCGTCGCCCGCTACGGCGGGCTCGACGACACGCCAGAGGAAGAAACGTGGAACTCCACGGAGCTGCTCTTCGAGATCGGCCGGGCCTTCGGCATGCTCGGCAACGAGGAGAAGGTCGAGCGCTACCTGCTGCGCTGCGCCGAGCTCGCGCCGCGTCGGGCCGCCGTCTTTCACTGCGCGATCGGCTGGTACTTTCAGCGCAAGAAGAAGTGGACCAAGGCGCTCCGCTGGTACGATCGCGCGCTCGCATCGTTCCCGACCTATCATCTCTGCCTGTTCCGCCGCGGGTACTGCCTCGAGAAGCTGCATCGACCCCGGGAGACGGTGGAGGCGCTCGCGCGGGCGCGAGACATCTGGGAGAAGGCGCCGAGCGAGCAGCGGCAACGCGGCCGTGGGGTCCAAGTGCAGGTGCTGTTCCACCTGTCGCGCGCGCTGCGCGATCTCGGCGAGTTCGATGCCGCCGCCGATGCCCTCGATGCCTGCTGCGCGCTGGACGAGGGGAGCGATCCGCCTGCCATCCGTCCCGAGCACATGCTCGCCAACCGCGGCGAGCTGAACCTCCGGCGCGGCGACCTCGAGGCGGCGGCCACCGCGTTCCGCGAAGCGCGCGCCCTCGATCCCGCGTCGAGCTACCTCTGCGAACGGCTCGGCCGGGTCCACGAGCTCTCGGGAGACCATGCGGCCGCGGAAGCGGCGTACCACGAGGCGGCCGCTCTACCGCGCGGCGCGTTTGCGTTTCTCGCGCTCGGGCGCTTCCAGGCGCGTGTCAGCGGGGACCTGCCGGGCGCCGCGTCGGCGCTGGTCGAGGCACTCCGTCGCGTGCCCGCCGCCGAACCGCTCGTGCGCGTGGAACTCGCTCGCATCGAGCTCGCCGTGGGACGGCGAACGGCGGCGCTGAGACAGGTCGAGCGCGCGCTCGCCTGCCGCCGCGAGGGCGGGTTCGCGGAAGGCCTGCGCCTGGCCGCGGATATCTGTGCGCAGCTCGGACGGGCACCGGACGCGCACCGGTACCTCGAGCAGCTCGTGCGTCTCCATCCTGGTGAGGCGGACGTTGCCGCACGCGCCGCAGCATCCGCGGCGGCCCCGGAAGGCCATCTCCCGCCGCCACCACCGGACCCCGCACTGCCCCCAGCGCTCGCCGTGCTCGGCGACGCAGCAGTGGGCGCACCATGCGGCGATCGCCACGACGGCATCGTCGACCGCTTTTTTCCAGAGAAGGGGTTCGGATTTCTGCGTTACGGCAACGGGGAATCCATCTTCTTTCACGTCACGCAGTGCGAGGACGGGGCCGACGGCATCAGCGTCGGCACCCGCGTCACCTTCGTCGTCGGGCACAACGCCAAGAAGGGGAAGCCGCAGGCGGAAGTGGTTCGGCGCCTCACCTGAGGCCGCGTGGCGACGCGCGAACGCGCCGCTCTGGATTGCAAAGCGCCCGGACGCACGCTATCCTCGTTCCCGTCGGGTTTTCGGGCACAAGTCCACGAAAAACTTGGTTATTCTACGCAGGCGAGGAGGCCTTCGGAAATGGCGGACGGCGTAGCGACGCTGGCGAAGCCGATCGAGGAGCGCGACGCGATCGTCATCCGCTTCGCGGGTGATTCCGGTGACGGCATGCAGGTCACCGGGATGCAGTTCACCACCGGGTCCGCACTCGCCGGCAACGATCTCGCCACGCTCCCGGACTTTCCCGCCGAGATCCGCGCCCCCGCGGGGACGCTCGCCGGGGTCAGCGCCTTCCAGCTGAACTTCTCCTCGCTGCCGGTGTTCACGCCCGGCGACGACCTGGACGTCCTCGTCGCCATGAATCCCGCCGCGTTGAAGACGAACGTCGAGGATCTGAAAGCCGGCGGCATCCTGATCGTCGACAAGGAGAGCTTCCACGAGCAGAACCTGAAGAAGGCGGGCTACGACCACAACCCGCTCACCGACGGCTCTCTCGCGCGATACCAGCTCTTCCAGATCGACGTGACCAAGCTCACCACCGCCGCCTTGCAGGACCTCGGGCTCTCGGCGCGCTCGGTCTTTCGTTGCCGCAACTTCTTCTGCCTCGGCGTGACGTCGTGGCTCTACCACCGCCCGATCGAGCCCGCGGAACAATGGATCCGCGACAAGTTCCGCAAGACGCCCGAGCTCGTCGAGGCGAACGTCCGCGCGCTGCACGCGGGATACCACTTCTCGGAGAACGCCGAGCTGTTCGCCGTCTCGTACAGCGTCAAGCCCGCCGTCATCCCGCCGGGCCGCTACCGGAACATCACCGGGAACACCGCCACGGCGCTCGGCTTCGTCGCGGCAGCACACAAGGCGAAACGCCCGCTGTTCCTCGGCAGCTATCCCATCACGCCTGCGAGCGACGTGCTGCACGAGCTGTCCACCTTGAAGCAGTTCGACGTCTACACCTTCCAGGCCGAGGACGAGATCGCAGGGGTCGGCGCGGCGCTCGGCGCGGCCTTCGGCGGCGCGATCGCGATCACCACCACCAGCGGTCCCGGGATGAACCTGAAGGCCGAGACGATCGGCCTGGCGCTGGCCGTCGAGCTACCGCTCGTCATCACCGACATCCAGCGCGCCGGGCCTTCGACCGGGATGCCCACGAAGACCGAGCAGGCGGACCTCCTCATGGCGATGTACGGTCGCCACGGCGAAGCTCCGGTTCCCGTGCTGGCCGCGGCGACACCGGCCGACTGCTTCACGATGGCGTACGAGGCGGTCCGCATCGCCGTCAAGTACATGACGCCGGTGATCCTGCTCAGCGATGGGTTCCTCGCCAATGGAGCGGAGCCGTGGCCGATCCCCGATCCCGATACCCTGCCGGACGTGCCGGTGACGTTCCGGACGGACCCCGGGGGCTTCTTTCCGTACGTCCGTGACGAGGAGTCCCTGTCGCGGCCGTGGGTGATTCCCGGGACGCCGGGCCTCGAACACCGGATCGGCGGCCTCGAGAAGGAGTACCTGACCGGGAACGTCAGCTACGCGCCGACGAATCACGAGCAGATGATGCGCGTCCGGGCGCGCAAGGTGGCCGGCATCGTGCGGGAGATCCCGCCGACCGAGGTCTTCGGCCCGGCGGACGGCGAGCTGCTGCTCGTCGGCTGGGGCGGTACCTACGGGTCCATCCGGCAAGCCACGAGCCAGCTGCAAGCCGCCGGACACCGCGTGGCGCACGTTCACCTGCGCCACCTGAACCCGCTGCCCGCCGACCTCGAGAGTATCCTCGGCCGCTATCGCCGCGTGCTCGTCCCCGAGATCAACCTCGGTCAGCTCGTGAGGCTCCTCCGCGCGGAGTACCTGGTCGACGCCATCGGCTTCAACAAGGTCCAGGGTCGCCCATTCAAGGTGGCCGAGATCGTCGCACGCTGCCTCAAGCTGCTCAACGGCGAGCACGGGGAGGTGCCCTCATGAGCGCGCCCGGCGCGAGCGAGCCGAAGCTCGGCAAGAAGGACTTCGTTTCCGATCAGGATGTCCGCTGGTGCCCCGGCTGCGGCGATTACGCCATCCTGTCGCAGGTCCAGAAGGTGCTGCCCGAGCTGGGCATCCCGCGCGAGCGGTTCGTGTTCGTCTCGGGGATCGGGTGCTCGAGCCGGTTCCCCTACTACGTCAACACGTACGGTTTTCACTCGATCCACGGACGGGCACCCGCGATCGCGACGGGACTCAAGGCGTCGCGCCCGGAGCTGTCGGTCTGGATCGTCACGGGCGACGGCGACGCCCTGTCGATCGGCGGCAACCACGTGATCCATCTGCTGCGCCGCAATCTCGACGTGAACGTGCTCCTCTTCAACAACAAGATCTACGGGTTGACCAAGGGGCAGTACTCGCCAACGTCGGAGGTGGGCAAGATCACCAAGTCGACGCCGATCGGCTCCGTCGATCACCCCTTCGACCCGATCGCCCTCGCGCTCGGCGCCGAGGCGAGCTTCGTCGCGCGCAGCGTGGACGTCGAAACCCGGCACCTGCAGGACATCGTGCGGCGCGCGCACGAGCACCGCGGCACGTCCTTCGTCGAGATCCTCCAGAACTGCAACGTGTTCAACGACGGCGCGTTCGCCGACGTCACCGAGAAGGCGACGAAGGCGGACCACACGCTCGTGCTCGAGCACGGGAAGCCGCTCGTCTTCGGGAAGGACCGCGACCGGGGCATTCGGTTGCGCAACTTCCAGCCCGAGGTGGTCCAGCTGGGCGACGGCGTCACCGAAGCCGACCTCCTGGTGCACGACGAGACGAATCCCGCGCTCGCCTACCTGATCGCGCGGCTCGGTCCGCCGGACTTCCCGACGCCGATCGGCGTGTTCACCGCCGTGGAACGGCCCTGCTACGATGCGGCGCTCGGTCAGCAGATCGCGAGCGCACGCGCCAAGAACCCGCCCGATCTCCGCGCGCTGCTCAACCGCGGCGACACCTGGACGGTCTCGTAGCTCAGCCGCCGTCGCGTCCGCGCCACGCCTGGCCGCGGGTCGCGTCGGGCGGGAGCGTGAGCACGTCGTTCGGGAAGAAGTCGACGATGTAGTCGACGATGTCCTTCACCGAGATGATCCCGACGGGACGGCGCTCGTCGTCGACCAGCGGCACGTGGCGGAATCCGCCGACGCTCATCTTGTTGAGGGCGTAGACGATCGGGTCCGTCGCGGCGAGCACTTCGGGGTCGGGGGTCATGAAATCTCTGATCGGCCGCGCGACGTCGGCACGGTCGAGCTTCAGGAGGAGATCCCGCTCCGTGATGATGCCGACGAGTCGTTCCGCCTCGACGACGAGGACACACCCGATGCGGTGCTCGCGCATGACACGGATCATCTCGTCCACGGTCGCACTCGGCGGCAGCGACACCGGCGGCCGCGGATTCAGGTGGCGGATCGGCGCCCTGATCATGTGCTGATCGAGCACCCGATTGCCCTTATCTTTATCGGTGAGGAGGTCGATGTCCTCCTCTATCCATTCTTCCATGACCGTCCTCCGACAGCCCGGCGATCCGAGACTCGTTTGGAGTGTCCACCTGCGCCCGCGGCGCTGTCAAGGGTCGCCGGGCGTGAGCCGAGTCGGGCGAGGATCGTGGCCGTACGTGGGAGATCGACGGCGCCGCGGGCGAGCAGCACCGCCAGCCGCTTCAGGTCCGTGCCTTCGTCGACGTCGAACGTCGGCGGCAACAGGTGCGTCCGCAGACCCAGACGCCTCGCCCGCCGCCGCGTCGCGGCGAACACCCCGTCGCTGCCCCAGCGGATGTCGCGGAAGAGGGACTGCCGCCACGCCTTCACGCCGATCAGGTAGTAGCCGCCATCGATCGCCGGGCCGAGGACGAGGTCGGCGCCCGCCGCGCCCCCGCGCCAGCTCGTCGCGGATCGCGTGCGCCATGCGCTCGCCCAGGTCGCGCCCACGCTGGAGCCGACAGCGCCAGCGTGCCGGCCGCCGCCCGAGCAACGCGCGGAACGACGCCCCGCGCGGCCAGTACGCCCACGTGACGGCATACGGCAGCGTCGCGAGCCGGGCCGCCAGGTCGCGGACGAACGCCCGGCTCAGGTCGGCCGCGGTTCTCGGCCCGACCGCCGCAGCGAGGCGGGTCTTCACCCGGCCCGGGGCCGGGTGCTTGACCATGACGACCAGTCGCGCGTCAGCGGCCTGGACGGAACGATTCGACGTACGCGACAACCGCGTCGATTTCCGCATCGGAGAGCGCGCCCGCGAACGGCGCCATCAGTGTGCCGCGCTTGCCGTCGCGAACGACCTGCCGGACGTCGGCGGCCGTCCGGCCGCGCCAGAACTCGGCATCGCGAAGGTTCCTCGGCCGCGGATCCATCGCGGCCGCGGCGAGGCCGTTGCCGTCACCGGTCGCGCCATGGCACGCGGCGCAGCGCTGCTCGTAGATCACCCGCCCGCTGTCCGACTCGGCCGCGCTGCGGCCCGCGCCGGCCAGCACGACCACCAGCGCGACGGCGAAGCCGGGCGCGCGGCGACTCATCCCTGCTGCTCGCGAAGCGCCGTGAGCTCGCCCGCCGCATCGAGCTTCGCGAGCTCCTCGAAGCCGCCGATCGACCGCCCATCGATGAAGATCTGCGGCACTGTCCGGCGTCCCGTTCGACGCATGACGTCCGCCCGCAGTGCCGCGTCGTCGCCGACGTCGAGCTCCTCGAACGGAATGCTCCGCTCCGCGAGCAGACGCTTGGCCCGTACGCAATACGGACACATCGTCGTCGTGTATACCTGCACGCGAGCCACTCGCCGAAGCTAGACGCGGTCCGTCGCGCTTGCAAGCACGCGCGCGTTGACAGGCCGCAGGGCCGCCGATACCGTCCCGCGATGGCTGACCGCCCGCCGGTCGATTCCTTCGTCCGCCTCGTGGAGATCATGGCGCGGTTGCGGAGCCCCGGCGGGTGCCCGTGGGACCGTGAGCAGAGTCCCGAGAGCCTGCGGCCGTACGTGATCGAAGAAGCCTACGAGGTTGTCGAGGCGATCGAGCGCGGCGACCCCGATGCGCTCCGTGACGAGCTCGGCGATCTCCTCCTGCAGGTCGTCTTCCAGGCCCAGCTCGCGGCCGAGGCCGGCCGGTTCACGATCGCCGACGTCGCCGCGGCGATCGTCGACAAGCTCGTGCGCCGTCACCCCCACGTCTTCGGTGACGTCGAGGTGCGCGACGCGGACGAGGTCATGCGCAACTGGCGCCGCATCAAGGCGGAGGAGCAGCGGGCGCGCGGCATTGAACCCGATCCGCTCGCCGGTGTTCCGGCGGGATTGCCCGCGCTGGCGCGGGCGCAGCACCTCGGCGAGAAAGCGCGCCAGCTGGGCCTCGACTGGCCCGACGTCACCGGCGTGCTGGCGAAGCTCCGCGAAGAGCAGGCGGAGCTCGAGGCCGCCGTCGCGGCCGGAGACCGCACCGCCGCGGCGCAGGAGCTCGGCGACGTCCTGCTGACGCTCACGAGCATCGCCCGCCATCTCGATGTGCCTGCCGAGATGGCGCTCCGCGACGCTACGGACCGGTTCGTCGGACGCGCCCGCCGCGCCGCGAACGTCGCCGCGACGCGGGGCACGGCGCTGGCGGATCTCGCTGAAGACGAACGCGAGCGGCTCTGGGCGCTCGCCAAGGACGGCGACTAGGATGCGATCGCCGCGGTTTGACCCACCCGGATGCTCGTGGTAGCGAGGCGCCCGTGGCGGAACATCCCTCGGCGCTGAAGCGCCACCGTCAGAGCGTGAAGCGCCGGCTCCGCAACCAGGCCGTCCGCACGCAGCTGAAGCACCTCGTCCGGGCGGTGCGCGCGGCGATCGCGGCGCGCGACTCGAAGCAAGCCGCCGACAGCCTGTCGCGCGCCACCCGCGCGCTCGACAAGGCGGTCACCAAGGGCGTGCTCCACCGCAACACGGCCGCTCGGAAGATTTCGCGTCTCGCGCTTGCCGTGCACCGGCTCGACACGGGCGAACGCCCCGCCGCCTAGCGGCCGGTCATCTCGAGCAGCGCCGCCTCGAACACGGCGTCGGCGGGTCGCGAGCTCTTGAGCTCGAGATCGAGCCGCCGAAGCACGCCGAGTGCCGCCTCGAGCCGTCGCGGGTCACCGCGCCGACCGATCTTCCGGAGAAGCCACGGCGAGATCCCGAGCTGCGCGGTGATCGTCTCGGGCGCGACGCCACGCCCCTCGAGCTCGGCGACGTGGAGCGCGCGCCGCAGGTGCGCGGCGAGGAACGCAGCCGCCCGGATCGGCGGCTCGCCCTCGACGAGCAGCGTGCGAAGGAGCCGGATGGCGCCAGCGCGGTCGCGGGCGGCGAGGCAATCGGTCAGCTCGTATGTCTGATGGGCGCGCGCGGCGCTGACGACGGCACGCACGTGCGCGGACTGGATGCGCGCGCCGGTCCCGGCATACAGGCTCACCTTCTCGACGTCGCTCGCCAGCACGCCGAGGTCCGGGCCGCTACGGTCGACGAGCTCCTGGGCGGCGGCCGGCACGATGTCGTGGCCGCGCTCACGCGCGAAACGCACGACCCACGCCTGCGCTCCGCGCTCGTCCACCCGCGGGAACGCCATCGCGACACGGTCACGTGCGCACGCACCGAACAGGCGTCGCCGGGGATCGGCCTTGCCGGCGACGAGGATCAGCGTTCCGCCGGCGCCGAGCGCCGGCAGGCGCGCGAGGATCGCTTCCTGCTCCGAGTCGCGCAGCGCCTCGGCGCGACGGATGACGAGACCCTGCGGTCCGCCGAACAGCGGCGGCGACAGGAGATCCTCCAAGGCCGCCCCGACGCGCTCGGCGTCCGTATCGCCCCACAGCGTCGAAATAGTAGCCGGGCGTCCCGACGACGCGAGGCGCTCACGCACCAGCGCGAGCGCTCGCTCGACCAGATACGTCTCCTCGCCATGGAACAGGTAGCATGGACGCAGCGGTCCTTTTGCGAGCGCCGCGAGCGGATCGCCGACGGGCGCCGGCGGCGGTCTCCGAGCCGGGCTCAGAAGCCCTCCATGGCCTGCTCGTAGACGTCGCGCGCGAGCGTGTCGAGGAGCTCCGTCGCGGCGGCGTCGCGACGCGCTTCACCGATCTGCACGTTGGTGAGGTTGGCCAGATCGCGGCCGTCGATCGTGCCCCGTTGAAAGCGCGGCGAGCTGGTGATGACGACGCCGGTCTCCGCACCGAAGTCCTGGCTCTCCTGGAGTACCTTGGTCTCGTGAACGACACGACCGCTGGAGCGCTCGACGAGCCGCATCCCGATCTGCATCACCGTCTGGTACTGCACCGCCTCGTCCGTCGCGCTGAACGCCACGGGCACGTCCGTGAAGCGCCGGATGTCGCCCGAGAGCACGAGGTCGGCCTCGTCGGGAGAGACGACGCGCAGCGTGCCACGCCGGCGGAATTCGTCCTCGATGGCGCGCCGGAGATGGACCTCGAGACCCGTCTCCCGGACGTGGCTATGGAACAGCTGGATGCCGATCGTCCGCGCACCGGCGGGCACGGCCGGTCCCGTGCCGGCGAGCTGATAGCCGCACGCAAGGAACGGCAGCACGAGCACGAGGCCGAGACGCTTCACGCGACGAGGCTCACGAGCCGCCCCGGGACGACGACGTGACGGCGAAGGGCGCGGCCGCCGAGGTGCGCCTGCACGCGCGCATCGGCGAGGGCCGCGGCGAGAACCTCAGTCTCGTCGGCACCGGCGGCGACGGTGATGTGGGCGCGCACCTTGCCGTTCACCTGCACCGGCAGCTCGACGGCCTCCTGTACCAGCGCTGCCGGGTCGACCGCCGGCCAGCGCTCGACGTCGAGGGATGTCGTGTGCCCCGTCGCTTCCCACAGCTCGCTCGCCACGTGGGGGACGAAGGGAGCGAGGAGCTTCAGCGCCGCGTCGACCGCCTCGCGGAGCACGGCACCCCCGGCATTCTCGGCGGCTTCGTCGAGACCGGTCGTGAGCTCCATGATCGCGGAGATGGCCGTGTTGAAATGGAGTCGCCCGACGACGTCGTCCGTGACGCGTCGGATCGTCACGTGGGTCAGCCGGTGGAGGTCCCGGTCCGGCGTCGCCACGGCCGGCGGCAGGGGCGTGCCCGGCGGCGGCAGGCGGTCCCGAACCCGGTGCACGAGCCGCCAGAGACGATGCAGGAAACGGCTCATGCCTTCGACGCCGGCGTCGCTCCAATCGAGATCGCGCTCGGGGGGCGCGGCGAACAGACAGAAGAGCCGCGCCGTGTCGGCGCCGTACCGCGCGATCAGGTCGTCGGGCTCGACGACGTTGCCGCGCGATTTGCTCATCGCGGCGCCGTCCTTGATGACCATGCCCTGGGTGAAGAGGTGGCGGAAGGGCTCGTCGAGCGCGAGGAAGCCGAGATCGCGCAGGACTTTCGTGAAGAAGCGCGAGTAGAGGAGATGCAGCACCGCGTGTTCGATGCCGCCGATGTACTCGTCGACGCCGCGGCTCCCGAGCCAGTACGCCACCTCCGCCGGCGCAAACGCCTCGCGCTCGTCCGCCGGCGAGCAGTAGCGGGCGAAGTACCAGGACGACTCGACGAAGGTGTCCATCGTGTCGGTCTCGCGTCGTGCCGGCCCGCCGCAGCGGCCGCACTGCGTGCGGACGAACGCGTCGTGCGTCGCGAGCGGTGACCCGCCTCGGCCGCTCAGCGTGACGTCTTGCGGCAGGACGACGGGCAGGTCCTCCTCCGGTACCGGGACCATCCCGCAGCGCTCGCAGTACACGACCGGGATCGGCGCGCCCCAGTAGCGCTGCCGGGAGATGCCCCAGTCGCGGAGGCGATAGGACACGGTCGGGCCACCCCGTCCGTGCGCGGCAAGGGTCTCCGCAATCCGCCCCTTCGCCACCTCGCTCGCGAGCCCCGAGAACTCACCCGAGTCGACGAGCGTGCCGGGGCCTTCCCAGGCGGACGGCATCGTGGCGGGGTCGAGACGCTCGCCCTCCGGTTGCACGACGACCGTCACGGGAAGGCCGTGGGCGCGGGCGAATTCGAAGTCGCGCTGGTCGTGCGCCGGCACAGCCATCACGGCGCCGGTCCCGTACTCCATGAGCACGAAGCTCGCGACGTAGATCGGAAGGCGAGCGCCGGTCAGCGGGTGGCGACAGAAGGCCCCGGTCGCGATTCCTTCCTTGCCGACCGCCCGCTCGGATCGGCCGCGCGCTCGCATGCGCGCGACGAACGCTGCGACGCTCGCCTCGTGCGGCGTGCCCGCTGCGAGGGTGCCGGCGAGCGGGTGCTCGGGAGCGAGGCTCATGAACGTCACGCCGAACAGGGTGTCGGGCCGCGTGGTGAAGACCGCGACCTCGCCGTCGCGCCCCTCGAGCGGGAACCGGATCTCCGCCCCCTCGCTCCGTCCGATCCAGTTGCGCTGCATCGCGACGACCCGCTCGGGCCAGCCGGGCAGCCGGTCGAGGTCCCGGAGAAGCTCCTCGGCGTACGCCGTAATCCGGAGGTACCACTGCTCGAGCTCGCGCAGCTCGACCGCCGTTCCGCAGCGCCAGCACCCGCCGTCGACGACCTGCTCGTTGGCCAGGACAGTCGCACATGTGGGGCACCAGTTGACCGACGAGCACCGCTTGTAGGCGAGGTCGCGTGCGAGCATGCGGAGGAAGAAGAGCTGCTCCCAGCGGTAGTACCGCGGGTCGCACGTGGCGAGCTCGCGCTCCCAGTCGTACGAGAAGCCGAGCCGCCGGAGCTGCCCCCGCATGTGGGCGATGTTGTCGTACGTCCAGCGCGCGGGGTGCACGCCGTGCTTGATCGCCGCGTTCTCCGCCGGCAGCCCGAACGCGTCCCATCCGATCGGATGGAGGACCGCGTGACCCTGCATGCGCCGCTGGCGTGCGATGACGTCGCCGATCGAGTAGTTGCGGACGTGGCCCATGTGCAAGCGGCCGGACGGGTACGGAAACATCTCGAGCACGTAGTACGGCGGCCGGCTGTCGTCCGGGCGCGCACGGAATGCGCCGGTCTCCTCCCAGCGCGCCTGCCACTTCGCCTCGACCGCCTGCGGGTCGTAGCGCGCCGCGTCCTCCGCCTGGCCCGCGCCCACCCTATCCCGCCCCTCCCGGCTTCTCCTTCTCCTTGGCGCCCACGGCCGTGGCGATCGCGTCGAGTACGCCGTTCACGAACGCCGCGGAGTCCTCGCCGCCGAACCGTCGCGCGATGTCGACCGCCTCGTTGATCGACACCGACGCGGGGATCTCCGCGCGCTCCAGGAGCTCAAAGGTGGCGAGCCGCAGCAGGTTCAGATCGACGCGGGACAACCGCGGGAGCCGCCAGTGCTCGGCACAGTCGCGGATGAGAGCGTCGAGGCGCTCACGCGACGCACAGACCCCGTCCACGAGCTCGCGCGCGAACTGCTGGGCGTCGTCGCGCCCCCGGAAGTGCAACCAGAAAAGCGACAGGCTGCGGGCCGGGTCGTCGTCGCCGCTCATGTCGAGCTGGTAGAGCGCCTGGAGGGCGAGCTCACGGGCTTCCCGGCGGGCCCCCATCAGAACTTCTGCACGACGCGCAGGAGATGGACCATCTCGAGCGCGGTCACGGCCGCCTCGTAACCCTTGTTGCCATGTTCGCCGCCGGCGCGGGCCAGCGCCTGCTCGACCGTGTCGGTCGTGAGCACGCCGAACGCGACGGGCAGGTCGTGCCGCCGCGCGACGTCCGCGATGCCGCGCGCTGCTTCGCCGGCGACGTACTCGAAATGCGGGGTCTCGCCGCGCACGACGGCCCCAAGACAGATGAGCGCGTCGTAGCGTCCGGTCGCCGCCATCCGCTCGATGCAGAGCGGCAGCTCGAACGCGCCCGGCACGCGTGCGACGTCGATCGCGTCGTCGGCCACGCCGTGGCGGCCGAGCGCGTCGAGCGCGCCGGCGAGGAGGCGATCCGTGATGGCCTGGTTGAAACGCGCCAGGGCGACGCCGATGCGAAGCCCGTCGCCATTCGGTTCGGCCTGCAGGGTGCGGGGCACGGTGACGGCCGGCTCGGGCTCAGGCGCTCCGCGTGAGGCCGGAGAGGAGGTGGCCGAGCTTCGCCTGCTTGGTCCGGAGGTAATCGATGTTGCCGGAATGCGGCACCACCTCGAGCGGCGCACGCGCGACGACGTCGACCCCGTACGTCTCGAGCCCGACGATCTTCTGCGGGTTGTTGGTGAGCAGCCGCACGCGCCGGACGCCGAGGTCGCGCAGGATCTGCGCCCCGATGCCGTAGTCCCGGAGGTCTTCCTTGAAGCCGAGCTCGAGGTTCGCCTCGACCGTGTCGCGTCCCTGGTCCTGGAGCGCGTACGCGCGGATCTTGTTGGCGAGCCCGATGCCGCGCCCCTCCTGGTGCAGGTACACGACGACACCCCGTCCGGCGGCCGTGATCTGCTCGAGCGCCTGCCGGAGCTGGTCGCCACAATCGCACCGTTCGGAGCCGAAGACGTCGCCCGTGAGACACTCGGAATGCAGCCGGACGAGCACGTCGGCGTCGGCCTGCACGTCGCCGAGCACGAGCGCCATGTGCTGATGCTGATCGATCGTGTTGTCGTAGACGATGGCGCGGAAGGTCGGCCCGGCGTGGGTGGGCAAGAGCGCCTCGGCCACCCGGCGCACCAGGCTGTCGGAGCGGAGGCGCATCTGGATGACGTCGGTCACCGTGACGCGGGGCAGCTTCTGCACCGTGGCGAGCGCCTCGAGCTCCGCGGTCGTGGCGAGGTTGCCGTCGCGACCGAGCACTGCGCACAGCGCCGCCGATGGGCCGAGGCCCGCGAGCCGGGACAGGTCGCTCGCCGCCTCGGGCAGCGCGGCGCGCACGAGGACGCCGCCGGGCGCGCCCTCGATGGTGGTCACGTGGCCCGGCATCACGAGAGCCGCGGGCGTGGCGTCGTCGGCGACGGCGGCGCGCACGGTGGTAGCCCGGTCCGACGCGCTGATGCCGGTCGAGACGCCGTGCCGGGCCTCGATGGAGACGCCGTACGCGGGGAGCGGCCGCGTCGGGTCCGCGGACATCAACGGGATGCCGAGCTGCCGCATGCGCTCGCGCGTCAGCACGAGGCAGACGAGGCCGCGTCCGTGCGTCACCATGAAATTGATGACTTCCGGTGTGACGCGGGCGGCGCTGCACGCGAGCACCGCCTCGGGCGGCTCGCTGGCGCTGTCGACGATCAGCAGGAGTCCGCCCGCGCGCAGCTGCTCGAGGCACTCCGGACTGCGGTCGGCGTTCACCGGCGGGAGAGTACCGCGCGACCCCACCCGAGGCAAAGGCCCGTCGGGATTCACGCGCCCGGCTGTACCCGAGCCTCGACGACGAGATCCCGCCCGACGCGCCCGACGGCGACGTCGCCGAGCCGAATCGCGTCCATGACGCGCCGGAGGCCGAGCGGGCCGACCGCCGGCACCCCGTCGCCGCCGAGGAGGACCGGCGCGATGAAGAGCACGAGCCGGTCGACCACGTCGGCGGCGAGCGCCTCGGCCGCGATCGTGGCGCCGCCTTCGACGAGCACGCTCGTCAGTCCGCGTCGACCGAGCGTGCGCACGATCGTCGCGAACGGGACCGCGCCGCGACGCGGGCGCTCGAGTAAGACCTCGACCCCGCGGCGACGCAGTGCCGCGACGCGCGCCGGCGCCGCGCCGGCGGGCGCGACGACCCACGTCGGCGGCCCCCCCCGCGCGAGGATGCGGGCGCGTTGCGGCAGATCGAGTTTCCGTCCCGCGACCACGACGCGCACGGGGTCCCGCCCACCGCGGAGCCGGCACGTGAGCCGCGGATCGTCGGCGCGCACCGTGCCCGCGCCCACCAGCACCGCGTCGGAGATGTCGCGCATCGCGTGCACGAGACGCCGCGCCGCGGGCCCGGTGATCCACTCCGGACCGCGGGGGCGGAGCGCGCGACCGCCGGCCGCGATGCGGCCGTCGAGCGACATCGCGAGCTTCAACGTGACGAGCGGACGGCCGCGGAGCACGCGCGAGCAGTACCCCTCGGTCAGCCGTCGGGCCTCCGCTCGGCCGACGCCGACGACGACCGGTACGCCGGCGCGTCGCAGGCGCGCGACGCCGCGACCGCGCACCCGCGGATCGGGATCCGGCATCGCGACGACCACGCGTTCGAGACCGAGCGGCAGGAGCGCGTCGATGCAGGGGGGCGTACGCCCGTGATGGACGCACGGCTCGAGGGTCACGTACAGCACCGCGCCGGCGGCACGACGTCCGGCGGCGCGCAGCGCCTCGATCTCGGCGTGCGCCGCCCCGGCACGGGTGTGGAAGCCCTCGCCCACCACCCGCCCGCCTCGCACGAAGACGGCACCGACCGGCGGGTTCGGGAACGTCCGTCCGAGCCCGCGCGCCGCCAGCTCGAGCGCGCGCGCCATGAAACGGTCGGCGGCGGCGGGACGAGCCGCCGCCGCGTGCACCGCCGTCACACGCGCCGACGGCCGCCCTGTCGCGCGGCCCGCCGGGGTCGCGGCTTCCGCCGCCGCTCGGCGATCAGGTCCTCGAGCTCCCGCATGAACTCGTGCACGTCGCGGAAGGAGCGGTAGACCGAGGCGAAGCGCACGTACGCCACCGCGTCGAGCGCGTGCAGCTCGCGCATCACGGCCTCGCCGATCTCGCGGCTCTCGAGCTCGCGCTCGCCACGCTCCTGGAGCTGGCGCTCGATCGTGTCCACGACCGCCTCGATGGCGTCGATCGAGACCGGCCGCTTCTCGCACGCGCGTTTGAGCCCGCTCGCGATCTTCTGGCGGTCGAAAGGCTCCCGCCGGCCGTCCTTCTTGACGACCATCGGCAACACCTCGTCGACCCGCTCGTACGTGGTGAACCGGCGCGTACACCCGCCGCAGTGACGGCGGCGCCGGATGACGTCACCCTCCTTCGCGAGCCGCGAGTCCACGACCCGGTTCTCCAGGCCGTGGCAGAAGGGACACCGCATCGGCGACGGTCAGCCGCTGCGGCCGGGGTAGATCGGGAAGCGGACACAGAAGTCGCGGACCTCGGCGCCGAGTGCGGCGAGCGCGCGCGCGTCGCCCACGTGCTCGAGGCCGCGCCGGATGAAGTCGGCGATCACGTCCATCTCGGGCTCGCGCATGCCGCGCGTCGTGACCGCCGGGGTGCCGATCCGGACGCCGCTCGTCACGAAGGGCGGCCGCGGGTCGAACGGCACGGCGTTCTTGTTGACTGTGATGCGGGCCTGGTCGAGCGTCTCCTGGGCGACCTTGCCCGAGATCTCGGTCCCACGGAGATCGACGAGCAAAAGGTGGTTGTCGGTGCCGCCCGAGGCGAGCCGGAAGCCGCGACGCACGAGGCCGTCGCCGAGGGCCCGCGCGTTGGCCACCACCTGGCGCTGATAGGCGGCGAACTCCGGCGATGCGGCCTCCTTCAGGGCCACCGCCTTCGCCGCAATGACGTGCATCAGCGGACCGCCCTGGTTGCCAGGGAAGACGGAGGCGTTGATGGTCTTCGCGTGCACCGCGCGGAACAGGATGAGTCCACCACGCGGACCGCGCAGCGTCTTGTGCGTCGTCGTCGTGACGAACTCGCAGTGCGGCACGGGCGACGGGTGAATGCCGGCGGCAACCAGGCCTGCGAAGTGTGCCATGTCGGCCATCACCGTCGCGCCGATCTCGTCAGCGATGGCGCGGAACGGAGCGAAATCGATGGCCCGCGGGTACGCAGAGTGGCCGACGACGATCATCTTCGGCCGCTCGCGCCGCGCGAGCTCGCGCACCTGCTCGAGGTCGAGCCGCCCGTCGGATTCGCGCACGCCGTAGGGCACGACGCGGAAGAACCGGCCGGAGAAGTTGACGGGGCTGCCGTGCGTCAGGTGCCCGCCATGAGAGAGGTTCATGGCGAGAATCGTGTCGCCGGGGTCGAGCTCGGCGAAGTACACACACATGTTCGCCTGCGCGCCCGAGTGCGGCTGGACGTTTGCCCCCTCGGCCCCGAACAGCGCGCATGCCCGGTCGATGGCGAGCTGCTCGACCTGGTCGACGAACTCACAGCCGCCGTAGTAACGCTTGCCGGGCAGGCCCTCGGCATACTTGTTCGTGAGCACCGAGCCCTGCGCCTCGAGCACCGCCTCGGTCACGATGTTCTCGGAGGCGATCAGCTCGAGGTTGTAGCGCTGGCGCTCGGTCTCGCGTGCGATCGCCGCGAACACCTCCGGATCGGTCCGTTCGAGCGCGCCGGCCATCCGTCCTCTACTTGTGGCTCTCGATGTAGTTCACGACGTCTCGGACGGTGCGGATCTTCTCCGCCTCCTCGTCCGAGATCTCCATGTCGTACTCTTCCTCGAGCGCCATCACGAGCTCGACGATGTCGAGCGAATCGGCGCCGAGATCTTCGATGAAGGACGCTTCCGGCGTGACCTCCTCCTCGCTCACGCCGAGCTGCTCGCAGATGATCTCCTTCACCTTCTGCTCCACGCTCGCTGCCATCGTACTCCTCCTGACCTGGCTCTCGCGCCCGCCCGCGTCACATGTAGAGGCCACCGTTCACGTCGAGGACGTGTCCGGTGATGTACCCCGTGCCGGGGGAAGCGAGAAAGACGACCGCCGACGCGATCTCGTCGGCCGTCGCCATGCGCCCCGCCGGAATGACGCTCGTGTAAAAGCTCTTCTGCGCGTCGCTCAACGTCGCCACCATGTCGGTCTCGACGAATCCTGGCGCGACGGCGTTGACGGTGATGCCGCGCGCGGCGACCTCGCGCGCCAACGACTTCGTGAGGCCGATCACCCCGGCCTTGGCGGCGGCGTACGCCGCTTGCCCCGCATTTCCCATCTCCGCGACGACGGAGGTGAGATTGACGATACGGCCGTAATGGGCCCGGACCATGGCCCGGAGCGCCCCGCGCGTGCAGTGAAAGACACCCGTCAGGTTGACTCGCAGGGCGCGCTCCCAGTCTTCTGCCTTGAGACGCAGGAGCAGCGCGTCCATCGCCAGTCCGGCATTGTTCACCAGGATATCAATTCTACCTCCGTGGTCAACGATGTTTTGCATCGCGTGACGCACGGCCTCGCCGTCCCCGACATCGAAGCGCGCGGCACGCGCGACACCGCCGCGTGCGGCGATCGACCGGACGGTCTCCTCGGCTGCCGCCTCGTTGGTGAGGTAGTTGACCACCACCTCCGCACCGGCGGACGCGAGCGCCAGCGCGGTCGCGCGACCGATGCCACGCGACGCCCCGGTCACGACAGCAACCTGACCGTCGAGCTCGCCGCTCACGCGAGGAGCTCCCGCGCGCGCGTGATCCCGTCGCGGTCACCCACGGGCACGCAGGGGAGCGCCGGCTCGAGCCGCTTCAGGAGACCGGTGAGCACGCGCCCGGGACCGACCTCGAGCGCAACCGTCGGGGCGAACGCCATGACGGCTCGCACGGTCTCCTCCCACCGAACAGGCGCGGTCAGCTGCCGGACCAGGAGCGACGCCACGTCCACGGCCTGCGTCACGACGGCAGCCGTAACGCTGCTCACGAGGCGGATCGCCGGCGGACGCAGCGAAATGCCGGCGAGGTACCGCTCGAGCCCGACCGCGGCGGGAGCCATGAGGGAGCAATGAAATGGCGCGCTCACCGGTAGCCGCTGCACCCGCGCCCGCCTGGCGCTGGCGAGCTCGACGAGGCGATCGACCGCGCGGACGTGGCCCGCCACCACGACCTGTCCGCCGCCATTCAGGTTCGCGGGCGCGAGCACGTCGCCGTCCGCGGCGGCGGCGCAGAGCGCCGTCACGGCGTCGGCGTCGAGACCCACGACCGCGGCCATCGTCCCCTCGCCCACCGGCACCGCTTCCTGCATGAGCCGTCCACGCTCGCGCACCCCGCGCACCGCATCGCCGAAGTCGAGCGCGCCCGCCGCGACGAGCGCGGACCACTCGCCGAGGCTGTGGCCACAGACCCCGACCGGCACGACTGCACTCGTCTCCGCGAGCACCCGGTGGGCGGCGACGCTGACCGCGAGAATGGCCGGCTGGGCGTGTTCCGTGAGCCCCAGCACTGGCTCGGGCCCCTCGAAGCAGAGGCGCGAGAGCGGCATTCCGAGCGCGTCGTCGGCCTCCTCGAACGTGCGGCGCGCGACGACGAAGCTCTCGGCGAGGTCGCGCCCCATGCCGACACGTTGCGACCCCTGCCCCGGAAAGAGGCAGATGGCCCGCGCCGCCATGACGGCTAGGCTTCCTCGACGTCCACGACCTTGCGGCCGCGATAGGTGCCGCAATGCGGACACGCGCGGTGGCGCTGCGTATGCTCGCCGCACTGCGGGCAGGCGATCACGTGCGGCGCATCGAGGGCGTCGTGCGCACGCCGCTTGTCTCGCTTCGTCGCCGACGTGCGGCGCTTGGGGACGGCCATCGAGTCTCCTCCTCTTGGTAGCGATTACTTGGTGCGCGACGAAACCGCGGAATCCGCGCCGCGCGCGCACCCGCAGGGGCCCTGGTTCAGATTGGCGCCGCAGCGCGGACAGAGGCCCCGGCAGCCCTCGCCGCAGAGCGCCCGCGTGGGCAGCGCGAGAATCGTCTCCTCGTACACGAGCGGCGTGACGTCGACCTCCTCGCCCGCGTACGAGCTGCGCTCGAGCTCGTCGACGGCGAGCTGCCCTCCCCCGCCGACCGCGGCGACGCGTGGAGTGAGCACGAACGCAAACTGGCGATCGAGCGGGAACGGATAGTCGTCGAGGCAGCGCGCGCAGGTGCCGACGACTTCGCCGGTCACGGCACCGGTGAAGAACAGATCGAGTCCGGCGCGGTAGTAGTCGACGGCCACCTGAATGCCGCGTGCGACCTGGAAGTCGCGCACGCCACGCGCGAGCCGCTCGTTCAGCTCGTCCACGTCCTCGACGTAGGCGAGGTGCTTCGGCTCTGCCTTGATCTCGCTGACGGTGATCTTCATCGCCGGCTGGCCCCGCGGTCCCTATATAGCCCGCCAGGATGCAGCGACAAAGGCGGCCCGGCACGCTGCCGCATCAGCCTTCGTCGCCGGGCGCGTCCTCCGCGCTGCCCACGCCGACGGCGCGCTCCACCCGTCGCATGCGCCGGAAGAGCGCCGGCAGGCGCGGCATACAGGCCGACGCACGCCGCCACTCGCGGGCCTGGACCGCCGGATAGCCGGCATAGTCGTGCCGCGGCGGCACGTCGCGATGGACGCCGGACTGCGCAGCGACGCGCGCGCCGTCGCCCACCGTCAGATGACCCGCGGACCCGACCTGCCCGCCGAGCATCACGCGCGCGCCGAGCGTCGTGCTGCCCGCGAGACCGACCTGGGCGGCGATCAGGCAGTCGGGGCCGATGCGGCAGCCGTGGCCCACCATCACGAGGTTGTCGATCTTGGTCCCATGGCCGATGACCGTCGCACCGAGTGTCGCGCGATCCACGGTCGTGTTGGCGCCGATCTCGACGTCGTCCTCGATGACCACGCCGCCCACTTGTGGGATCTTCCGGTGTCCATCCGGGAGCGGCAGGAACCCGAATCCGTCGCTGCCGATCACCGCGCCGGCGTGGAGCGTGACCCGGTGTCCGATCCGCACCCCCTCCCGCACCACCACACCCGCGTGCGCCGTGAAGGCCTCGCCGATGCGGACGTCCCGGTAGACGACGACGTGCGCGTCGAGCACGGCGCGGCATCCGATCTCGACGCGATCGCCGATCACCACGTGCGGGCCGATGACGGCGCCATCGCCAATCCGCGCCGTCGCCGCGATGACCGCGGTCGGATGGACGCCGGGCTCGCGTGCCGGCGACGGGTGAAAGAGCTCGACGGCCGCGACGAACGCCGCGTACGGCTCCGACGTGCGGAGCGACGGCAGCGTCACGTCGGGGGCGTCCGGCGGCAGCAGGGCCGCCGCCGCGCGCGACGTCGCGAGCTCGCGCGCGCGGCGGCGGTCGACCACGAACGTGAGCGAGCCGGGCGGCGCGTCTTCCACGGGCGCGACGTCCGTGATCTCGACGTCACCGTCGCCGTGCAGCTCGCAGTGGAGGATCCGCGCGATCTCCGAGAGTTTCATGGCGGTCCTTTAGCCGAGGCTCACACGGTCGTCCAACTCTCGCTCGCCCACGCGCGCCATGGTAGGAGCGAGCCATGCCGGAGCCCGACTTCGAGAAGCGCGGCGGCTTCGTGCCGGCGATCGCGCAGGATGCGACCACCGGCGAGATCCTGATGGTCGCCTACATGAACCGCGAGGCGTGGCAGCGAACCCTCGCCACGGGAAAGGCCACCTACTGGAGCACGTCGCGGAACGCCCTCTGGGTGAAGGGCGAAACCTCGGGCCACGTCCAGCACGTCCGCGAGGTCCTCGTCGACTGTGACGCGGACGCCGTGCTGCTGAAGATCGAGCAGGTCGGCGACGTCGCCTGTCACCTCGGCTACCGGAGCTGCTTCTTCCGCCGCGCCGACGGTCCGGACTGGCGCATCGTCGCCGCCCGCCGCGAAGCGCCGCGCGATTGATGGACGTCCTCCGGCTCGGCGTCCCCAAGGGCAGCCTCGAGGCCGCCACGATCGAGCTCTTCCGCCGCTCGGGTTGGAAGATCAACGCCGACGCCCGCAGCTACTTTCCGACGGTCGACGATCCGAGTCTGCGCTGCCTGCTCGTTCGCGCACAGGAGATGGCACGCTACGTCGAGAGCGGCACGCTCGACGCCGGCATCACCGGCCGCGACTGGGTCCTCGAGCACGACGCCGACGTGGTGGTCGCGCAGGAGCTCGTCTACTCCAAGACGAGCCTCCGCCCGACGCGCTGGGTGCTGGTCGTCGGCCCGGACTCGGCGGTGCAGCGTCCGGAAGACTTGCGTGGCGGACGCATCGCCACGGAGCTCGTCGGCTACACGCGCCGCTGGTTCGCGGAGCGCGCCATCGACGTCCACATCGAGTTCTCGTGGGGCGCTACCGAGGCGAAGGTGGCCGAGGGACTCGTCGACGCCATCGTCGAGGTGACCGAGACGGGCTCGACGATTCGCGCCCACGGGCTGCGTATCGTGTGCGAGCTGTTCGAGTCCGTGCCGCAGCTGATCGCCAACCGCGCCGCGTGGGACGTGCCGTGGAAACGCGAGAAGGTCGAGCAGATCGGCCTCCTCCTCGGCGGCGCCCTGCGCGCCGAGGCCCAGGTCGGTCTCAAGATGAACGTGCCGGCCGCGCGCCTCCAGGAGGTGATCGCGCTCCTGCCCGCGATCACCGCGCCGACCGTGTCGAACCTCAACGCGAGCGACTGGTTCGCCGTCGAGAGCGTCATCGCGGAAGCCACCGTGCGCGACCTGATCCCCCGGCTCCTGCGCGCCGGGGCGGTCGGCATCATCGAGTACCCGCTGAATAAGATCGTCGGGTAGCGACTACGCGGCGCTCTCGTCGAGCTCGTAGCCGAGCGAAGCGAGGAAGGCGGCCTTCTCCTTGCCGGGCATGATGTAGATGCCCTCCCAGCCGCAGACCTCCTCGCACAGCTTGCAGCCGACGCACGTCTTCTCGTCGACCTCGACCTTTCCGAGGTACTGCGCCTGGTTGTCGGGCGACGGGTAGATGCAGTCGAACGGGCAGACGTCCACGCAGACGCCGCAGCCGTTGCAGTTGTCTGGATGGACGATGGCGATCGGTCGCTCCTGGCGCTTCAGCACCTTGGTGACGTTGCCGTACGTGTCGAGGATCGCCTCGTCGGGGCAGATGACGCCGCAGGCACCACAGTCGATGCACAGTCCGGGCTCGATGAAGAACGCCTTCTTCGGGTCGCCGGTGATCGCGTGCGTCGGGCAGCGCTTCTCGCAGGCGGTGCAGCCCGTGCAGTTCTCGGCGACGATGGTGAAGGGCATGGCCTTCTGTGGGTACCAGAGCGGCGGTACAGGGACAAGCAGAAGCGGCGTTGGCTAGTTCTGCATCTCCTTCAGGATCTCCTCCTCGCGGCCTTCTTCGAGCAGGCGGTCGTTGCGCAACGCCTGCCGAAAGCCGACCCACGTGAAGAAGAGCACGAGCAGCAGCATCCCGGCGATCGGGATGTTGTCGGGCTGAAGGAGGATGTGCAGAAACCGCCCCAACGCCGCCATGGTCGGTCCCGTACAGCGCCGCTTCGGCACTGTCAACCGCGCGACTTTCCTCTTGCTCCCATGAGGCCTTCGCGATAAGAGCCTCGCGATTCACACATCGGCCCGCCGGCATGTGAGGCGCGCCCGGCGCCGAATCGGCGGCCACAGGTAGGAGGGTCATGCTGAGCTGGTGGCTTCCGGAAAGCGTGTCGACCTACGGGCCCGACATCGATCGCCTGTTCTACGCCATCTACTACGTCACCAACGCCGTCTTCTTCGCCGTCCAGGGGACGCTCATCGCCTTCCTCTTCCTGTACCGCCATCGCGACGACCGCCGCGCCACCTACACCCACGGCAACACGACCCTCGAGATCGTGTGGACGATCATCCCGGCGATCATCCTCATCGTGCTCGCATTCGTCAGCCGCGAGACGTGGGCCAACATCAAAGGACGCGTGCCGCCGGGCGACGTGGTGCTGCAGGTGACGGCCAAGCAGTTCAACTGGGAGGTCGCGTATCCGGGGCCGGACGGCAAGCTCAACACCGACGACGATTTCACGCAGGACAACGACGTCCACGTCCCGGTCAACAAGACGATCCGCATCATGCTCAAGTCGCGCGACGTCATTCACAGCTTCTTCGTGCCGAACCTGCGCTACAAGCAGGACGCCGTGCCCGGGCACGAGATCCCCATCTGGTTCAAGGCGACGAAGCCGGGGAAGTACGAGATTCCCTGCGCCGAGCTCTGCGGGTTCGGCCATTCCGGTATGCGCGGCTGGCTCTACGTCCAGACGCCGGAGGAGTATGCCGCGTGGTCGCGCGAGCACCACGCGGGTCCCGCGACGCCGGCGCCTAGAGAACGGGAGGAGAACCGATGAGCGAAGCCGTCATCCCGCACGCCGAACCGCGGGGCGCGGTCCATCACGAAGTCGGCTTCATCCGCCAGTACATCTTCTCCACCGACCACAAGATGATCGGCAAGCAGTTCCTGACCCTCGGCCTCTTCGGCCTGCTGATGGGCGGCGTGCTGGCGATGCTCGTGCGCTGGGAGCTCGCCTTCCCCGAGACGCCGGTGCCCGGCCTCGGCTGGGTCCCCGAGCCGACGATGTTCGGTGGGGTGATCCCTCCCGATACGTACAACGCGTTCTTCACCATGCACGCGACGATCATGATCTTCTTCGCCGTCATGCCGATCATGGTGGGCTGCTTCGGCAATTTCCTGATCCCGCTCATGATCGGGGCGCGCGACATGGCCTTCCCGCTGCTGAACATGCTGTCGTTCTGGGTCGGCGCGTGCTCCGCCGTGATCATGTTCGCGAGCTTCTTCGTGCCGGGCGGCGCGGCGGCGGGAGGCTGGACGTCCTACGCGCCCCTCTCCGCCGTGCCGAGCTACACCGGCGTCATCTGGGGCCAGCACCTCTGGTGCATCAGCCTGATCATCCTCGGCATCTCGTCGCTGATGGGATCGATCAACTACATCACGACCATCATCAACATGCGGGCGCCGGGGATGACCTGGTTCCGCCTGCCGCTCGTCATCTGGTCGCTCTTCATCACCGCCATCCTCCTGCTGCTCTCCCTGCCGGTGCTCACCTCGGCGCTCGGGATGCTGCTGTTCGACCGGATGGCCGGCACGCACTTCTTCCTGCCCGAGGGCGGCGGCGAGCCGCTCCTCTGGCAGCACCTCTTCTGGTTCTTCGGCCACCCGGAGGTCTACATCCTCATCCTGCCCTCGATGGGCGTAGCCTCCGACATCCTGTCCGTCTTCGCGCGGAAGCCGATCTTCGGCTACCGCGCGATGGCGTTCTCGATGATCAGTATCGCCGGGCTCTCCTGGATCGTGTGGGGGCACCACATGTTCCAGAGCGGCATGAGCCCGGCGCTCGGCACGAGCTTCATGATGTCGACGATGGTCATCGCCGTGCCGTCGGCCATCAAGACCTTCAACTGGCTCGGCACGCTCTGGCGCGGCAACATCCGCTTCACCACGCCCATGCTGTTCGCCCTCGGCTTCGTGTCGATGTTCGTGATCGGCGGCCTCTCGGGCATCTACATGGCGTCGACGCCGGTCGACATCTTCATCCACGATACGTATTTCATCGTCGCGCACATCCACTACGTGGTGTTCGGCGGCAGCCTCCTCGGCGCGTTTGCGGCCATCTACTACTGGTTCCCGAAGATGTTCGGCCGCATGATGAACGAGACGCTCGGGAAGATTCACTTCGCGCTGACGTTCACCTTCTTCAACGGGACGTTCTTCCCGATGCACATCATCGGGGTCGGCGGCCACATGCGGCGCATCTACAACCCGACGCAGTACGACTTCCTGAAGCCGCTACAGCACTGGAACGTGTTCATGACCGTCAGCGCCCTCCTCCTCGGCGCTTCGCAGCTCATCTTCCTCGCCAACTTCGTCTGGAGCATGTTCGCCGGCGTGCGGGCGTCGAGGAACCCCTGGCAGGCGAACACGCTCGAATGGGAAGCGCCCACCCCGCCCCCGCACGGCAACTTCCCGGGACCGCTCCCCACCGTCTACCGCGGCCCGTACGAGTACAGCTCGCCGCTCGTTTCCGAGGACTTCCTGCCCCAGGCGCGGCGCCTCGAGTCCCACGTGGCGGCCGCGGCGCACTGACCGCGGATGCCTCCTTCGCGCGGCATCCATCGGCTGGCGGTCGCCACGGCGGCGAGTACGTTCGTCCTGCTCTTCGTGGGCGGGCTCGTGACCAGCACCGGATCCGCGCTCGCGGTGCCGGACTGGCCGCTGTCGTTCGGCCAGGTATTCCCGCCGATGGTAGGCGGCGTGCTCTTCGAGCACGGCCATCGGCTCGTGGCCACGCTCGTCGGGTGTCTGACGCTCGTCCTGGCGCTCTGGATCGCAATCGCCGAGCCGCGCCCCGCGGTGCGCGCCTCCGGCCTCGTGGCGCTGTTCGCCGTCGTGCTGCAGGGTGTCCTCGGCGGCGTCACCGTGCTCTACAGGTTGCCGCTCGCGGTTTCCGTCACCCACGCCTGCCTCGCGCAGACGTTCTTCTGCCTGACCGTCGCGCTGGCGATCGTGACCGGCCCGGGGTGGACGTCGCCACCCACTGCGGTCCGCCCCGACGAGCGGCCGATCGCGCTCCTCGCCGGCGCCACCACGGCGGCCGTGTTCGCGCAGCTGGTACTCGGTGCACTCATGCGCCATCTGGGCGCCGGGCTCGCCATTCCGGACTTTCCGCTCGCATTCGGGCGTGTGCTGCCGCCGCTCGTCACCCCGCTCGTCACCGTGCACTTCGCGCACCGGATCGGCGCGGTCATCGTGGCACTCTCGGTCGCGACCACCGTCGCGCGGGCGGCCCGGTCGCCGCGGGCCGAGCTCCGCCGTCCCGCGCTCGTCGCGGCGGCGCTGGTCGTCGTCCAGGTCGCGCTCGGTGCCTCGATCATCTGGACACGCCGTGCCGTGGTCCCGACGACGAGCCACGTCGCTCTCGGTGCCGCGCTCCTCGCCACGTGTTTCGCGCTGACGCTTCGCGCGGTGCGGCTCGGCGTCCGCCGGAGCGCCGAGCCCGTTCCCATCGGCTTTCGGCGCGAGGTGCCCGCATGACGCCCGCTGCGGCCGCGCGGCCGGTGGGCATCGTCTCGCGTCGCATCGCCGACTACCTGGAGCTCGGCAAACCGCGCGTCGTCCTCATGGTGCTCGTGACGACCGCCGCCGGTTACTACCTCGGCTCGACCGGCACCCCGCACCTCGGGCTGCTCGTCCAGACGCTGCTCGGCACGGCGCTCGCCGCCGCGGGCACGCTCGCGCTCAACCAGCTCATGGAGCGCGACCTCGATGCCCGCATGGCCCGGACGCGCCACCGCCCGCTCCCCGACGGGCGGCTCCAGCCGGCCGAGGCGCTCGTGCTCGGCGGCGCGTTGCTCGTCGCCGGCGTCGTCCACCTGACGGTCGTCGTCGGGCCGCTGCCCGCGGCGGTCACCGCGGCGATCGCCGTCGTGTACCTGCTCCTCTACACGCCGCTGAAGCGCGTGACCCCGCTCTGCTCGCTCGTCGGCGCCGTGCCCGGCGCGCTGCCGCCGGTGGCCGGCTGGGCGGCGGCACGCGGCACGCTCGGGCCGGAGCCCTGGGTCCTCTTCGCGATCCTCTTCTTCTGGCAGATCCCGCACTCGCTCGCGATCGGCCGGCTGTACCGCGACGACTACGCGCGCGCCGGCATCCGGCTGCTCCCGGTGATCGATCGCGACGGACCGAGCACGGGCACGCACGTCGTCGCGCATTGCCTCGCGCTGCTGCCGGTTGCGCTCCTGCCGACGCTGCTGCGGCTCGCAGGCGCGGCCTACTTCGTCGTCGCGCTGGCGCTCGGGCTCGCGTTCCTCGCGAGCGGCATCATGCTCGCTCGCGGCCGCTCGGCGGCCGACGCGCGACGCCTGATGTTCGCCTCGCTGGTGTATCTTCCCGTGCTCCTCGCCGTGATGGCGCTCGACAAGGTCGCCTTCTAGGCATGACGACCGGAGCCGTCGCCATGCGCCGCCGCGTCGTCCCGCCTCCCCCGGCGGAGGCCCCGCCCGTCAGCAACACGCGGCTTGCGATGATCGTCCTCATCACCGGCGAATCGATGCTCTTCGCCGGACTGATCGGCATGTACCTCGTCTTCCGCCTGTCGGCCCGCGCCTGGCCGCCGGCGGACCTGCCGCGCCTGCCGCTCGGGTTGACGACGCTCAACACGGTGGTGCTCCTGGCCAGCGCGGTTCCCGTCGCCCGCGCGCTCGGCGCCATCCGCCGGGGCGAGTCGGGAAGCGTCGCGCGGCAGGTGGAGCTGACGGCGTTCCTCGGCGCCGTGTTCCTGGCGGTCCAGGGCGCCGAGTGGACTCGCCTCGTGCGCCACGGGCTGACGCTCGGCAGCGGGACCTACGGTGCCTCGTTCTACGTACTGATCGGCTGCCACGCGCTACACGTCCTCGCCGCGGTCACGTGGCTCTCGATCGTCGCGCTCCTCGCACGCCGGGGCGTGTACACGCGCGCGCGCCACGCAGCGCTGGAGATGTGCGCCATCTACTGGTATTTCGTGTGCGGACTGTGGGCGGTGCTGTTTCCGCTCGTCTATCTCTACTGATGATCGACCCGAAGCGGACAGGGCTCGTGCTCGCGCTGGTCGTCGTGTGGGCTGCCACGCGAGCCCTGGCGCAGTCGTGCGCGATGTGCGGCAGCTCGTTCGGCGTCGACGACCCGGTCCAGCGCGCCTTCAGCTGGAGCATCCTGTTCCTCATGGCGGCGCCCTACACGCTCTTCGGGGCGGTCGCCGGATGGCTCTTCTACGTCCATCGGCGAGCCGGCCGCCGCGCCAGCGTCGTCGAGCTCGCCTGGCGGCGCGCGAGGGTGCCCGCCGGTGAGCCGGGAGGTCAACCCACGTGAGTCACGCAGCGGTCGCACACGAGCAGGTCCTGGAACCGACCGAATCCCCGCTCACCCCCGAGAGCTGGGGAAAGCTCGGCATGTGGGTATTCCTCTGCGCCGACGCCATGTCGTTCGGCGGCCTGCTCGCCGGCTACGGGGCGCTCCGCTACGGCGACCCCACCTGGCCGCGGCCGTCGAGCATCCTCGGCATCCAGCTGACGGCGCTGATGACGTTCCTGCTCATCTGCAGCAGCGTCACGATGGTCGAGGCGCTGGCCGCGATCCGGCAAGGCGATCAACGCGGTCTCCGGAAGTTCCTCATGCTCACCGTCCTGGGCGGCGTGATGTTCCTCGGCCTCCAGGCCTTCGAGTGGAACAAGCTCATCTTTCACGAGGGCCAGTCGATCGCGCGGAACAACTTCGGCGCGACGTTCTTCATCTTGACCGGCTTTCACGGCTGCCACGTGTTCTCCGGCGTCGTGTACCTGAGCACCGTGTTGGCGCGCGCCGCCGCCGGCGCCTATTCCGCACGCGAGAACAACGGCGTCGAGATCGCGGCGCTCTACTGGCACTTCGTGGACCTGATCTGGATCCTCGTGTTCACGTTCGTCTATCTTCTGTAGGGGGCAACGATGACGGCCCACACAGCCGAGCAGCTCGCGCACGAGCAGCGCCGCTACCTGCAGGTGTTTGCATGGCTCACGGTCCTCACCGCCGTCGAGCTGGCGGTCATCTACATGCCGATCCCGCACCTGGCCATCGGCGGCATGCTCGTTCTGCTCGCGGCCACCAAGGCGTCGCTCGTGGCCCTCTTCTACATGCACCTCGCCGTCGAGCGACGGACGCTGACCTACATCGCGCTGACGCCGGCCATCCTCTGCGTGCTCCTCATCTTCGCGCTGCTGCCGGACCTCGGCGGCATCACCCGTGCGCTCACCCAGGCCACGCCGCCCGCCGCGGAGGCTGAAGCGCATCACTGAGACGTCCCGGCGGCGGCGCGCGGCGCGAACCCGGGACGCGCGCGTTCGGCGTCGGCGCGTCTCGTTGCTCACCGCTGTCCTGCTGGTATCTGCCGCAGGCTGCCGGCACGAGAGCCTGCCCGTCCTCGGCACGGTTCCATCCTTCGCCCTCACGGAGCGCGGCGGCGACGCGCTGCGCGCCCAGGATCTCGCCGGCCACGTCTGGATCGCGGACTTCGTCTTCACGCACTGCCCCGACGTCTGCCCCGCGCTGACGGGCCGGTTCGCGCGCCTCCAGCGCGAGCTCGACGGCGTGCGGCTGGTCTCGTTCAGCGTCGACCCGACGCGGGACACGCCCGAGGTCCTTCGTGAGTACGCGACGCGGGCGGGCGCGCGACCCGAGTGGCTCTTCGTCACCGGCCCACGCGATGCGGTTGCCGCCCTCCTGCGCGACGGGTTTCACGTAGCGTTCGCCGACGACGGCCCCCCGTCCGCGCCGATCACACACAGCGACCGGTTCGTGCTCGTTGACGGGGAGCTGCGCATCCGTGGCTACTATCACGGCAGCGACGAGGCGGATGTCGCGCGGCTCGTGCGGGACACGACGGCGCTGCGGGACGGGTGAGCCTCGTGATCCCGCTCGCCGCCCTGCCGACGGTGAACGCCGCCCTCAACGCGACGAGCGCGCTCCTCCTGTCGGTGGGGTCCGTGGCCATCCGCCGGCGCGCCGTCCGCCTGCACCGCGGCTCGCGCTCCGCGGGCGCTTCGCGCGGCTCGCGCGCTGGACGCTCCCCACCTGGCTCTACGTGTCGGTGACGGGCGTCGTGATCTACGTGCTACTCTATCACACCGGCTATGC